>Ga0073928_10010691_pt1 | contig 10866 bp, 7 predicted proteins | sample PaiPotPPA55metaG_FD_76969 | JGI IMG/M metagenome (GOLD analysis project Ga0073928, IMG submission 76969) | Iron sulfur acid spring bacterial and archeal communities from Banff, Canada, to study Microbial Dark Matter (Phase II) - Paint Pots PPA... ...
CCGTCGTAGCATCGAGCCCGATCGCCACGACGCGCGCGCCGACGAACGACCCGACGACGCCGTGCAGCGTGACGAATGCGCGGTCTTTCCAGGGTGCGGGCCACATCCCTGGTTCGAAGTCGACCCCGAACGGAGTGTGCCCAATCACGAAGGAACCGCTCTCCGCGGCAACGTTGGCGCAGTCGGGGGTGCCCTGCGTATCGGAATACGTCACCGTCGAGTAGGGGAGATCGCGCGTGGCGCAGCACGGATAGCCCCAGTCGTCGCCCGATCGGACGACGACGACTTTCTCCCGTCCTCCCGTTGTGTCCGAGTAGTCGAGCGCAAGCTCCACGGCGAGACACACGTTGTGGTTCGTTTCGCAGCGCAGAGCGATCGGGTTGCGAAAGCCTTTGGCGACGAGGTGCATCGAGCCGTCGTCCTGAAACGCGAAGACGGCCCCCCGCGTCGGGTTCGTCGAAAGGCAAGCGTCGCCTTGAGAACCACCGTTGGTGACGTACATCGTGCCATCCATGGCGACGTCCATGGCCTTCGGCCAATGCAGCGAATCTTGGGGAGCAGCGATCGGGGGGGCAGAGAGCGCGGTGACTACCTGCGGCATTGCCGACGGCTGCCGATCGCCCTTCTTGTACGGCAGCCTCCGGACCGCCGCGCCGTCTTGGAAATAGAAAGAATCGTTCGCGAACAATAGACCTTGCGTCGACGGAAGATTGCTCAAGAACGTGATGCTCTGGTCGGCCGTCCCGTCGTGATTGTCGTCGGGCAGGACCACGATCGCCGCCGCCCCCTCGCTCGCATTGCCTCCCGTCGTCGTCGTCGTGGGCGATGCGACGAAGAGCTCTCCACCCGGCGCGAACCGCAGCTGTCGCGCGTCGCCGACCGTGCCGAAGTAGTGGGCGCAGAAGCCCTCGGGCAACGTCAGCCACTCGAGGGGAGGAGTCGACGGCGGGCCGCCCGGCACCGTGGTTGGGCCCCCGGCACCCCAGAGCACGGAACCGGGCAGCGAACAGTATGTGCCGGGGGGAGCCGTCGCCTGGGCGTCGTTCGCGGCCTTGCCGGCGTCTGGAGCTCCGGGTCCAGGGCTCATTGCCTTGCCCGAATCGCCGCACGCGGCGAGCGTGAGAGTGCCGACCACGGCCGCAAGACCAGCAGGCAATGCGGCCGATTCAAAGAAGCGCTTCAGGTTCGCTGTCGTCATCGGTGTTTCCGAGTGATTGTCCGGTTCCCTTGGCTTACCAGACTCGTCCACGTCGGCTATACCCGTTCGCGTGATGTCTGCTCGCGATGGGTTTCGCGCACCCGCCGAATGGACGCAACATGCCGCAACTTGGGTTGCTTGGCCGAGCCATGCCAATCTGTGGCAGGACAACCTCAACGGTGCTCGGCAAGCCGTGGCTGCTCTCGTCCGCGCCATTGCGGACGGCGAAACAGTGAACGTCCTCGTCCCCGACGACGCGTCGCAGAAAATCGCGCAGGCGGCCCTCTCGGCCCGAGGAGTTCGCTTTCACCGGATTCCGTTCGGCGATATCTGGCTAAGGGACACTGCGCCCATCTTTCTGACGGGCGACGGCGGTCGCCTCGCTTCCGCGCGGTTCGCGTTCAACGGGTGGGGTGGAAAATACATTCTAGAGCACGACGAGCGCGTCGCCGAGCGCATTGCGTCGGTCGTTGGCGGCCGGCAGTTCGATTCGCCTTTCGTCCTCGAAGGCGGCGCGGTGGAATTCGATGGCGAAGGAACGATTCTGACCACGCGCCAGTGCATGCTCAATGCAAACCGCAACGGGAGCATCGAAAAGGACACGGTCGAGGGCATGCTTCGTGAGACGCTCGGTGCCGAGAAGGTCTTGTGGCTCAAAGAAGGGTTGAAGAACGATCACACCGACGGGCACATCGACACGATCGTACGCTTCGTGCAACCGGGAGTCGTCGTCGCCATGGAACCGGACACTCTGGAGGACCCGAACCGCGACGTCTTGCGGTCCCTTCTCGAAGAGGCTCGGGCTCTCGTCGACGCACGAAGGCGAAAAATCGAGGTGGCGACGATTCCTTCGCCAGGACGGATCCTCGACGAAGAGGGGCGCGTGATGCCGGCGAGCTACGTGAATTTCTACGTCGGCAACGAGGCTGTCGTCGTGCCCACGTACGGCGTGCGCAGCGACGACAAAGCGGTCGACGCCATTGCGGCCCTCTTTCCCGGACGCCGCGCCGTCGGAATCGACGCCCGCGCGCTTCTGACGGGGGGCGGGGCCTTCCATTGCATCACGCAGCAGCAGCCGTGCGGGCTGCCGTGAGTGCCCGCACGGTCACCGCCGCTGCCATTCAGTGCCCGCTGGGTGGACCGCGCGCTCGCAACATCGCACGAATCGAGGGTCACGTTCGCGAGGCAGCGGCGCGTGGTGCGCGCGTCATCTTGCCGCCGGAGCTTTTCGAGGGGCCCTACTTCTGCCGGGAGGAAAAGAGCGAGCACTTCGCCGGCGCGCGCTCGGTCGACGAAGACGAAGCAATCGCACGGATGCGTGTCGTTGCGCACGAGCTGGGCGTCGTGATTCCAGTGTCGTTCTTCGAGCGCTCCGGAAACGTTTACTACAACAGCGTCGCCGTCATCGACGCCGACGGGGCGCTGCTCGGCGTGTACCGCAAGAGCCACATTCCTGACGGCCCCGGCTACGAAGAGAAGTTCTACTTCCGACCCGGCGACACCGGCTTCCGCGCATGGCCGTCGCGCCACGGCACCCTCGGCGTGGGCATCTGCTGGGATCAATGGTTCCCCGAAGCGGCACGCGCGATGATGCTGCTGGGAGCGGAGATTCTCCTGTATCCGACTGCGATCGGGAGCGAGCCGCACGAGCCGGATCTGGACACTCGCGACCCGTGGCAGCGCGCGATGATTGGCCACGCGGTGTCCAACGTGGTTCCCGTCGTCGCGGCAAATCGCGTCGGAGACGAAGGCGAACAGTGCTTCTACGGTTCGTCGTTCATCGCCGACCACCGCGGTGAGAAGCTGGCAGAGCTCGGGCGCGAAGAGGAGGGCATCCTTTTGGCTCAGTTCGACCTCGAACTGCTTGCGAGGGCGCGGGCCTCGTGGGGATTCTTTCGTGACCGACGCCCCGAGCTCTACGACGTGCTCACGACGGCCGATGGGCGAACGCGCGAGTAGGTGCCGTTACTTCTTGTTGTGAGCGCGCTGTTCTTTGTCGACCTCTTTGCGAATGAGATCTTCGAGCGAACCGGCGGCGAAGGTGGAGGCTGGCGGTGCCGAGCGTACGACGACCGGTGGTGACGCCACCACCTGTTTTGCCGCGGGGGCGGCTTCGTCGGGAATTCGACTGCGCCCCGCCGAAACCGTGCTTTCTTCTTCCGAGGCGCTCTTCTGCGCCGGGGCTGCACGCGGTCGCTCGACGGGGGCGGGGTGCGCTGCCGGCACCGCGACGCGGGCAGGTTGTGCGTGCGTGTGCGCATGCGGGGCAGCAGCCAGCGCGGGTGCCGACGGAAGGTCCGATATACGAAAGAGGGGAGGAGCCGCAGCCGCCACCAGTTGTTGACCGCGTCCGGGCGCTCCGGGGATCGTCACGGGCGCGCCTGAGACGGCAGCAACCGACGTCAGAGGCCCGCTGGGCGCAATAGCAGTTGCCGTCGACGCGCGAATGCGTGCGGATTCGTGTGCGGGCAGACCCGTCGCAACCGCCGCACTGAGCGTGGCGGTCGCGAGCCACGCGACGAATACGCCGAACCAACCGATGCCGTAGGCGCGCTGTATCTCCGCCCCAGCAGGCATCGCTGCGATTGCCGGGGGATACGGCCAGACGTTCGCCGCAGGCATCGCGAAGCGCACCGGCAGCGGTGGGGGCACGCTTCGCGGTCGCGCGAAGGCCGTCGCGCCGATGCCGCGCGAGCTAAGTACAGCGGCGTCCGCGCGGCCTCCGGCTATTGGGCTCAAATTGTAGCTGTTCATGGACCTTAATTGCCTGAACGCACTCTGCCACACCGAAGGAGGCGGCTGCACGGAAAAAAGAAGCGCCATCGGAGCAAAAGGAACGATCTTGGCTCTCGTTGTGGGTTTGGCGCGTCGTCACGAGCGCACCGGCCGGCGAGACGGAACGGACGTTCATGACCGAAAGCTGGTGCTGTGTACCTGCCGTCGGACTAGGCTCGCCGCAGAGGTTCTGTCATGGTGCGTCACGGATCGGATTGGCGAACGCTCTTCTGGGCGTTCGTTCTGTTTCCCGCCGTAGGCTTCGCGCCGTACGTCGAGCCGCGCGTCCTTCCCTGGGTGCTTCCGCTCAGCCTCTACTTTGGCTTCTGCGCCGGGGTGTTCAGCCACAATCACAACCATTGTCCGGTGTTCAAGAGCCGCAAGCTCAATGCCTTTTACTCCACTTGGCTGAGCATATTTTACGGGTATCCGACGTTCGCGTGGATTCCGACGCACAACTTGAACCATCACAAGTACGTGAACAAGGCGGGCGACGCGACGATCACCTGGCGGTATTCGAAGAAGAACACGTGGCTCATTGCGAGCACGTATTACTTCGTCTCCGCGTACTGGCAGTCCGGGCCTCTCAAGGAGTACGTCAGCAAGGCGCAAAAGACGAACAGAGCGCTTTACGGGCAAATTATCACCCAGTGGGTCACCCTGATCGGCGCGCACGTTTCGCTCTTGACGCTCTCAGTGCTGCTGACGGCTTGGCGACATGGTCCGAGCTGGCAAGGTCCGCTGCTCTACGCATGTGGATTCTTGATTCCAGCGTTATTTGCGACGTGGTCGATGATCTTCATCAACTACATTCAGCACGTGCACACCGATCCGTGGTCGGAGCACAATCATTCACGGAACTTCGTCGGGAAATTCGGCAACTGGGTGGTTTTCAACAACGGTTTGCACGCAGCGCACCACGAGAGCGCGGGATTGCACTGGAGCAAGTTGCCCGCGGCGCACGCGAAGATCGCGCACCTGATTCATCCCGAGCTGAATCAGCACAGCATTTTCCGTTTTTGCATCAAGGCGTACCTTCTTGGCATATTCAGCGAGCGTTTTCGCACGAAACAGGTTGGGCGCGCGCCCTACGACCCGCCCGGTGGTGGCGAGGTCAAGCTCGAGACCGCGGCTGTTGCGGCGGTCGAAGCTGGGATAAACGCTTCGATGGCTTGAACGTGCGCAGTACCGGCAGGGTCATCCGGATCGCGGCGAGCAGCAGAAAACACGAAGGTGGGGAGGCCGGTGGTGACGCAAGCCGATCGATCGTTCGAAAGCCCGACCTCAGCCGGCAGTCGCAGGCTCGTGGTCGTCGTCGGAGCGTTCGGAGACGAGACGGTTCGCAGTGTCGAAGAAACGATGGCAACCCTCGGCATTCGAGTGACATTCGTCACGCGCTGCGAGGACGCGGGCGCAGCCCTCACTGGAACCGAGCCGCTGGCGATCGTCGTTCGCCTGGACGCTCCCAACGCCGAACAGACGTATGGATACCTGCGCGGGCAGGCTCGTTTCGGGCATGTGCCTCTCCTGGGCGTCGCGGCTGAGCGCAACGACCTTGCGTTTGCCGAGCTTTTTTCCTGGGGTGGCGACGACCTGGTGGAGCTGAGCTCACCGCAGTCTCTCGTGCGGCGGGTGCGACCGCTGTCGCTGAATCGGCAAGTCTCCTCGGGGGAATGGCCCGTCGAGCAGGGTGGCGCAATCGTCGCGAGCGCGGACGCCCGCTGGCGGAGCGTGATGGGGCGGGCGCTCGGCAACGGAGGCTTTTCCGTACGCTTTGTGTCGACGACGGACGAATTGCAGAAAGAGAGCGTGACAGCTGGTGTGCGACTCGTCGTTGCGGTGGACGAGCTCGCGTCCGCCGGGCTGGCTCCTCTGTTGCGCAAAGCCCGCGAGGACGGCTCCGTAACGCCGTGGGTTGCGGTCGCTTCGCCCAAGCGAATGGCTCCCCTCCTGGGCGAGATCGCCGGCCTCGGCCCCGTCTCGATTGCTGACGGGTATGCCCCGCCCGAAAACGTTTTGTTTCTTGCAAATGAGCTGCTAGCGCGCCGCGACCGCAATCTGCGCGCGAGTCCGCGCCTCCTGTACGGTACGTCGATCGCCTTTCGCGCGGCGGGGCGCGATGAAGACGAAGTCGGATTTTCCTACAACGTGAGTGCTGGCGGGGTATACGTGCGCACCCTCGCGCCGTTGGGTGCACAAGAGGAAGTTTGGCTCGAGATGTGGCCGCCGCGATCGGAACGGCGCGTGCGCCTGAGCGGTAGGGTGGCGTGGACGCGTGCCTTCGGTCCCCACCAGCGTGCCACCGTGCCCTCGGGGTTCGGCGTACGAATTACCGAGGGCCTGGCGGGGGATCTCGATCGATGGAACGAAGGGTACGATATCTTCGCCGAGAGCGTGCTCGGAACGCAGCGCGATCGGAACGCGCCGGTCCCGCGACCCTAAGTGAATCGCCCGGTCCTTTACGGGGCCGCCTCGAGAAGACCGGCTGCACCCATCCCGCCGCCGATGCACATCGTCACGATCGCGAGGCGCCCGTTGCGCCGGCGCAGCTCGTAAAGCGCCGTAGCGACCAGTTTGGCGCCGGTGCATCCGAGCGGGTGTCCGAGCGCAATCGCTCCGCCGTGCACGTTCAGCTTTTCGTCCGGTATCTCGAGCGTTCTCTGCACATATATCGCCTGGCTCGCGAATGCTTCGTTCAGCTCGATGATGTCGATGTCGCGCAGCGAAAGCTTGGTCTTTGCCAGAAGCTTGCGCACGGCCGGAATTGGCCCGATGCCCATGATGGAGGGATCGACGCCCGCGGTGGCAAAGGCGCGGAAGTATCCCAGAGGCTTCATGCCCAGGGCGTCGGCTTTGGCCTGGCTCATGACGAGCGCTGCGGCAGCCCCGTCCGACAGGGGCGAAGCATTGCCCGCAGTGACCGTGCCGTCCTTTGCAAAGGCCGGCTTGAGCGCAGCCAGCCCATCGAGCGTCGTGTCGGCGCGTATGAGCTCGTCCTGATCGAAGACCACGCCGACGTGATGGCCGCTCTCGTAGCGCGTCGCCTTCACGGGAACGATCTCCTGGACGAATATCCGCGCAGCCCGCGCCGCCGCCGCTTTTTGCTGGCTGCGCAGCGCGAACGCGTCTTGATCGGCGCGTGACACGCCGAAGCGCTTGGCGACGTTTTCCGCGGTTATCCCCATCGGAGTGTATACGTCCGGGCAGCGACGCATTGCCTCCGGCGAGGCGCTCAATTTGTTTCCGGTCATCGGCACCATCGTCATCGACTCGACGCCGCCAGCGACGATCGTGTCGTGCGAACCGATCGCAATCGCGCCCGCGGCGATTGCGATCGCTTGCAGCCCACTCGAGCAAAAGCGGTTGATGGTCATGGCGCTGGTCTCGACGGGCAACCCGCCGAGCAGTCCGATGACGCGCGCGACGTTCAGTCCTTGCTCGCCTTCGGGCATCGCGCAGCCGAGGACCAAGTCGTCCACATCGGCAGGCTTCAGTGCGGGCACCCTTGCGAGGAGCGCGGCCACGACCTGGCCCGCGAGCTCGTCGGGGCGCGTCTGCGCCAGGGTTCCCTTGTGGGCGCGCCCCACGGCCGAGCGCACTGCATCTACGATTGCTACCTTTTCCATTTTGCCAAGTCCTTCTCGGAAGATGAGCACTATTCGGCGAGCGCGCCAGGCCCGGGCGGGGCAGCCACAGGACACATGCGTCAATTCCGCAGGGGTTTGTTGTTCATGAGCATGTGCTGCATGCGTTCCTGACTCTTCGGCTCGCCGCACAGGCTGATGAAAGCCTCACGCTCGAGTTCCAGCATCTCGTCTTCGGTCACTTCGCGCGAAGAGCCGGCCACTCCGCCGCAGAGCACCTCCGCGAGCTTGATCGCGATCTTCGCGTCGTGTTCGCTCGCCTGGCCCGCATCGACCAGCGTCCGGATCATCATCGACAACGTCGCAATGCCACTCTCGCCAGGCAGGACGTACGCACGCGACGCGGGAGGATGCCAGCCGCTCTCCGCCAGGCCGATCGCGCGTGCCTTCGACTCTGCGATCTGACGCGCTCGATCGAACGAGATGCCGTCTTGACGCCGGAAGTAGCCGAACTCTTGCGCTTCCGCTGCACTCGTCGCAACGCGTGCGAGCGCGACGTTTTTGAACACCTGCGTGACCAGTGCGTACGCGTCCACAGTCGCGCCGTTCGGCACGCCCTCGAGCGCGCGCCAGAGCAGATTCATCGTCCCTCCGCCTCCAGGCACCAGGCCGACACTCAATTCGACGAGCCCCGAATACGTCTCGGCGGCTGCCTGAACATTGCCCGCGCCGAGGCACACCTCGAGGCCGCCCCCGAGTGTCATCCCGTATGGCGCCGCCACGACTGGGATGCTTGCGTATTTCATTCGCTGGCACGCAAGCTGGAACCCTTTCACGAGCTCGCGAAGCTGCCCCCATTCCTTTTGGCTTGCCGCCATCGCCACGAGGAAGAGATTCGCTCCGACGCAGAAATGCTCGCCCTGGTTGGCGATGACCAATGCGCGAAATTCGCTTTCCGCGCGCGAGACCGCCGCCGTCATCATCGCGATGACGTCCGGATCGATGCTGTTCGCTTTCGTCTTGAACGTCAGACCGAGGATGCCGTCGCCCAGGTCCCACGCTTCCGCGCCGTCGTTCTTGAGCACCGGCGCGGCGCCTCTTCGCTGCGATGCAAGGGGAAGCGTGCGCGGATCGGCCGCGCGCGTGGCGTAATCGCCGTTGCGCAGGTCGAGAAACGCCCCGCCCGGCTTGTAGAAGCTCTGCGCGTTGCGGGAACGCATCGCCTCGAGGGAAGGCGGAAGTGCCAACCCGCTCTTTCTCATGCGATCGATGACCGCATCGAACCCGAGAGCGTCCCACGTTTCGAACGGCCCGAGGTCCCAATTGTAACCCCACTTCATCGCGTCATCGATTGCGACGATGTCGTCCGCAATGTGATTTTCCGGGTGGTCCGAGGCTCCGCCAACGCGCCGTGCCGCATACGCCAGCGATCGCGCCGCCGCCTTCCAGGCGAACTCGCCGGCCTTGCCGGGCGCCCCGACGAGCTTGCGAACGCGCTCGCGCGGGTCCTCGATCTTCGCGATCTCTTTGCAGGTGTTCCGAATCTCTTTGTCGCCCCCGCGGGCTCGGTACTCCAGGGTCTTCGGATCGAGCGTCTGGATCTCGCCGTCCTTGCCGCGACGGTAAAATCCGCCCTTGGTCTTGTCGCCCAGCAGTTTCTTGTCGACCATCGCCCGGACGTACGCCGGGACCTCGAAGACACTGCGGTCCTCGTCGTGGACGAGCGAGGCAAAACAATTGTCTGCTACGTGCACCAGCGTGTCGATTCCGACGATGTCGGCCGTGCGAAAGCTAGCGCTCTTCGGGTGCCCCATCGGTTCGCCGGTGATTGCGTCGACGTCTTCGGGGGCAAGACCTTCGTCGAGCATCAGATGGATGGCCGTCATCATCGCGTGAACGCCGACGCGGTTGCCGACGAAGTTCGGCGTATCCTTCGCGAGGACGATCCCCTTGCCGAGCGTGTCTTCGCCGAAGCGGCGAATGCGCTCGAGCGTCTCTGCGGACGTGAGCGGTCCGGCCACGAGCTCGAGCAGCTTCATGTAGCGCACCGGATTGAAAAAGTGCATGACCAGAAAGCGTTGGCAGAAGGGCGCGGAAAGCCCCTGCGTCATCTCGGCAATGCGCAGGCCGCTGGTGTTCGAAGCGACGATGCACTCCTCGCCGACGATGCTCTGCAATTTCGCGAAGAGCGATCGTTTGGGCTCGATTTGTTCGATGACCGCTTCGACGACGAGATCGCAGTCGCGTATCCTGTCGAGGTCGTCGTCGACATTCCCGACCGACACGAGCTGCGCACGCTCCTTGCTGAAGAATGCCGCCGGCCGCGCTTTGAGCGCCCTCTCGAGTCCCGATGAGGCGAAGCGATTGCGGGGCGTGCGATCGCGCCTCTGCGGGTCGCTCAAGTCGGGCGGCACGATATCCATCAAAAGCACGTGGACACCGGCGTTCGCGAGGTGCGCTGCAATTCCGCTGCCCATGACGCCTTCGCCGATGACGGCGGCGCGGCGGATCGGTTTGCGCATGTGCGTTTTCTCCTTCAATGATCCCGGCCCGATGCGAGGCTATTTAGCTCTTCTTGCGGCCTCTGTAACCAGACGGCCCGGCTGGCCGTAGAATGAGAGAATAGAGCGGAGGCAAAGCCGTTGGCTTTCGAATCGAACGAGGTTTTCCGGCCGTCGATGCAGCGGCGCAAATTCTTGCGCACGTTGAGCGCGGGCACAGTCGTCCTCGCCTTTGGGGGAGGTGCGTACGTGCTTGCTGACAGCGAGGAAGAACGTAGGGCGCGCGGCACCCTTCGCCCCGATGGTCGGCCTCGCTTGCCGCCCAACCAGCATCTTCTCAAGCGTCTGCGCCCGATGGGTGGCGACGAGGGCGATCCGAGCCCGGGCAATTGGCGACTGCAGGTGCATGGCGAAGTGGACAGCCCTTTCGCCCTCGACTTCGGCGAGTTGCTGGCCATGCCGCAGGTGCAAGAGGAGTGCGACGTCCATTGTGTGACGAAGTGGAGCGTCCTCGGCGCGCCTTTCACCGGTGTGCGCGTTGCCGACCTTGCGGCGCGCGCCAAGGTCAAGCGGAGCGCGCACCACGTCATCTTCGAGGCGGCCTACGGCTACACGACGAATGTCCCTCTTCACGAAGCACTGGCGCCCGACGTGCTCGTTGCGCACAGGCTCGATGGTTTGCCGCTGGCGCGCGCGCACGGCGCGCCCGTCCGAGCGCTCGTTCCGAACCTGTATTTCTGGAAGAGCGCCAAGTGGATCGTGGGCATTCGGTTCAGTGCGGAAGATCATCCCGGGTATTGGGAAACGC
>Ga0073928_10010693_pt1 | contig 10863 bp, 7 predicted proteins | sample PaiPotPPA55metaG_FD_76969 | JGI IMG/M metagenome (GOLD analysis project Ga0073928, IMG submission 76969) | Iron sulfur acid spring bacterial and archeal communities from Banff, Canada, to study Microbial Dark Matter (Phase II) - Paint Pots PPA... ...
ACATCCTTTACGGAAGTTGGTCGGCCGACAGCCGGTATTTCTACTACAGCAACGATAGCTCGTTTGCTGACAATCCCGCCTATCACCGCGCAAAGCTGGGAGAAAGCCAACCGCGGGAGCTGTTCAGCTTGAATAAGCTACGGCGCTACGCTGGAATATGGGGATCGTGGAGCGGCATGGCCCCAGACGGTTCCCAGCTTTTTGTGAAGGACAGCAGTACCCAAGAAATGTACGCGCTCGATGTAACATTGCCGTAGGAATCGGCGTACGGTCGACTTCGAGCCCGCGAACGATTCACGCGAAACACCGGATTCTGGAAGCGCAGCAACGGCGTTGGCTGTTTCTGGGATTGAACTGCGCGGAAAACCCACGATGATTCTCGCAGGCGATGTCGGGGGAACGAAATGTAATCTTGGTCTGTTCGCAAAGGACGGGGCTCGCCTTCGTTCTGTTTTCCAACGCCGCCTTTCGACTCGAGATTACTCGGGATTCGATGATCTCATCGGAGATTTTCTCCAACGAGCACAGAGTCTCGACGAGAGTGTATGTCCGCCCCACATTGAAGCGGCAGGGTTCGGCCTGGCAGGAGTGGTTGTCGATGGTATGCTTCATGCCGAAAATCTTCCCTGGGTGCTTGATGGGGCGGCGATTGCGCGGAAGCTGCATTTGAATAAGATCGAGTTGCTCAATGATCTCGCTGCGACTGCGCTGAGTCTGGAGCATCTCAGTTACTCTGACTTCGCGACTCTTAATGACGGAGTTGCTCAGCCTAATGCGACGAAAGCCGTGATTGCAGCGGGAACCGGTTTAGGCGAGGCCATTCTCTACTGGGATGGACAGCAGTATCGAGTTGCGCCTTCGGAGGGTGGACAAGCGGAGTTCGCGCCGCGCGGCGAGCGCGAAATTAAACTTCTCAGTCATTTGAATAAGCATTTGCCCCAGGTTTCATGCGAGGACATTATTTCCGGCCGTGGCTTTCGCAGAATCCATGAATTTCTAAATTCCTCCCTTCGTCATGCTTCCTTCGACTCGCCCGACGGCGATTCTGCTCGGGAAATCACGCAGCGTGCCTCGGAGCAATCTTGCCCGGTTTGTGTTGAGAGCCTTACCTTATGGATCGAGACATACGGGGCGGAGGCAGGAAATATGGCCCTGCGCACGGTGGCTTTCGGCGGGGTTTACGTGGCCGGCGGCATCGCTCCGAAAATCTTGTCAAAGCTTCGCGACGGTACTTTCTTTCGCGCTTTTTGCGGCAAGAGCAAATTCGCAGAAGTGTTGGCGCGGGTTCCACTCTCGGTTGTCGTGAACGAGGATGCTCCGGCCTGGGGAGCTGCCTACAAAGCACTCAGCGCTAGCGACTGCAAATAAATTCTAGCGAAACCTTCGCACTAATAAATTGTACCGGTCAGATCGATACAAGCCCAACACATACAGCGTGGCTTTTCCCTGCGTTGAATAAATCACCTGGCGAATGCGAAGCAGAGGATGTCCGCGTGGAACCTGCAGAAGATTGGCTGTAGTCGCCTCAGCTGCGGCGGCGTCGGCTTCTTCATCGGCGTAGGCCAACTGGATACCGTAGTCGCGTTCCAGAATTGAGAAAAGAGATCCGCGCGCGAACGATGCACGAGTGAGACGGCTAAATTCCGCGGCTGGCCAGTAGGAAGTTTCGAGGGCAAACGGTTGGTCGGCTCCCAGCCGCAGCCGGGACAATTTGCTCAATGCGGTATTGTCAGCCAAGCCCAAGCGCGCCGCCACGGCCTGTTCGTTATCGACCACACTGAACGAAAGAACTCGCGAGCATGCGCTTAGATTCCGACCTGCCATCAACTCGCTGAAGCCCATCAGTTTGTTGAAGTGGATTTTGGGAGGCGCGACGAAAGTCCCTGCTCCCCGCCGGCGCTGCACCATGCCTTCCCGCTCCAGCACGGTCAATGCATGGCGCGCCGTCATGAGACTCACTTTGTGGATTTTCGCAAGTTCTCTTTCAGACTCGACAGCATCGCCAGGCTTTAAATGTCCGCTTTCAATGCGCTTCATTATTGTCGCTTGAATTTTCTTGTAAGCAGGCATTCCGTTCGGGTTGATTGGCATTAATGTCTCCGAGTCACTCGGCTACAAAATCATCGAAGTTTATAGCATGCCTGTGTTAAGCGCGAATGAAAACTTCTATCCGCTTTCTATCTTTCTTCTGCTATAGAGCTAGAATCCAACAAACGTGTTTCCCAATAACCCGACTCGTCCTTTTCATTTTCCCTAGTGCTATAGAGCGTACATTTATATGCTATAGAGCGGGAGACGTGCAACCGGAGGTGCACCAAGCAGCGTCGATCCTGATTAAAGCAATGTATGCGAGACAGCACAAATATTGATTCCTGCAGTCAACATTCCATTTTCCGTATGCCAAACTCTCCAATTTCCCACAGCATACACACATTTAATGCCCCGGCCTGGTCAGAGCCTAAATATAAAACTGCTATAGATCGATAATACTATTGACGACGGTAAGAGTTTTGGGTTCTGTTCATTTTTTTCTTGACGATCACATGCCATCTACTATATAGCATTGGCCTGTCTCCATTTGTTGTGGGAAGTGTATCGTCAGGTTCTCAGCATTGGTATCTCGTAAATCCGGATTGGCTCTGTGGAGGTGTGGTGATGCGTAAAGCGACACAAGTTGGGCTTGCCCTTTTGCTGCTGATTGTACTTCCGGCAAAGTTCCAATCTGCAGTGGCCCAGGAAGTCACCGCGGCAGTTGTGGGAACGGTTGTCGATCCGAGCGGCGCTCCGGTAAAAGCAGCCGCAGTGATTGCCCGGGATACGGAGCACGGCACCCTCTATACCGGCCAGACAAATGACGACGGTGCTTTCAACCTGACGCACTTGCCGGTTGGGACTTACGAAGTAAAAGCGACGGCCCCTGGGTTTGACACTGCGGTTCACCAACCCTTTACATTGGTGCTCAATCAGACGGCGCGTCTGACTTTTCAAATGAGAATTGGCAAAGTTTCGGAGACCCTGGAAGTGACAGGCTCGGCGCCGGTGTTGCAGACCGAAAATGCCCAGGTCAACAATGTCATCGACTCCAGAACTGCTGACAATCTTCCGCTGGCGACTCGGAATTACGTGCAGTTGACTTTGCTTTCTCCGGGTTCGGTCTCGGTGGATCCTGCCAGCATGAATCTCGGCTCCAATACCGCTGAAGAGGGAGGCCGTCCTTATATCAATGGAAACCGCGAGCAGGCTAACAACTTCCTGCTGGACGGCATTGACAACAACCAGGCATCCGATAATCTTCTTGGTTTCACGCCCTCCCCCGACGCCATCGGAGAATTCAACATCATTACCCAGAACGCTTCCGCCGAGTTCGGCAACTACAACGGCGGAATCGTGAATGCCACAATCAAGTCTGGTACTAACCGTTTTCACGGCGATGTATTTGAGTTTTTCCGCAACGACTTTTTCAACGCTAACAAATGGGAACATGGCTTGACCGCCGGTACTCCACTTGGTGTGCTGCCTACGCCGAAGTTGCGCTGGAATATGTTCGGTGGAACCTTGGGCGGTCCCATCATTAAGAACAAACTGTTCTTCTTCGCTGACTATCAGGGCGGACGCCTCGATCACCCGGCATCCTCCAGCACCATTGACGTGCTTACACCGGCTGAGATTGGGGGCAACTTCAGCGCGCTGCTTCCCGGTACACAGCTATACAACCCATGTGCGGCTGGGACCGGCGGAAGCTCTGGAACGGCCTGCTCAATCCTGGCTCCCGCTGCGAGGACGCCATTTCCCGGCAACATTATTCCTGCAGGTATGTTGAATCCCGCGTTCAAGGCGCTGACCACTAGCGCGCTTTATCCGAATGCGGTGACTACTCTGCCGAATGGTTTTGGAGAAGCGGTGAACATTGTCGACCAGCAATTCAATTCGGATCAGGGCGACCTTAAGCTCGATTACATCGCTTCCCAGAAAGATCACATTTCCTTCCGCTATTCCAAAGGCAACCAATACGATCCTCTGACGAACTCGCAGCCATTGCTAGGCAACCTGGTGAACGAAGCCTACCTGCAGAGTGGAGTGGTTAGCTGGAATCACACTTTTTCTTCCAACCTGCTTAACGAAGCGCGCTTCGGGAAGAACTACGTAAAACTGCCACATGGGCTGACTACATTCGACCCGTCAGTTGGAGCTTTGGGCAATACCATCGGGCTGTTGAATGGAAATCCAACCGGGGTCGAGGGTCTTCCATTGTTCGGATTTGCCGGCGGTTCGATTACCAATATTGCAAATGGAACGCTGAACAATCTGGGCTCCGCCAGCGTTACTGAGAAGTTTTCCTCTACTGTGTCCCAATTTGATGATGTGCTTATTTACACGCATGGCCGGCACATTATTAAGACGGGCTACCAGATGAACAAGTACAACATTAACGTCTTCTACAGCGGTAATAGTGGCGAACTAGGCGCGATGCTCTTTGGCAACGGTCCCGGCGGTAACTATTCTGGGAACGGCAAGGGCGGCGATCCGTCTGCTGATTGGGCCCTTGGTCTTCCCGAGGATGTAGGCCGCGGTACAAGTTCCGGAGAATGGCATCAGCGCGACTGGCTCTTCGCCGGATTTGTGCAAGACGATTGGCGCGTGACCAGCAAGTTGACTTTGAATATCGGTCTCCGCTATGAAGCCCGCACGCCTTGGGTTGAAATGAATAATCGCCAGGTGGGGGTAAATATCCAAACTGGCGCTCTGGAATTCATTGGCAACACACCCGTGCCGGCTGGCGTCGTGGGCACGAACGGATTCAGCCGTGGGCTCTACAAGACGACTTACGGTCTGCCGGACTATCAGCCTCGCATTGGCTTCGCCTGGAGTCCAGGGGATTCAAACAAAACGGTAGTCCGTGGCGCCTTCTCTGTCTCGTCATATTTGGAAGGCACCGGGACCAACCTGCGCTTGCCGCAGAACCCGCCTTATACTGCTCCGCAGATCGAAGCCAACAACGTGGCGACTGGCCCGGCATATAGCAGCGAGACAGCCTTCAGCATAGCGGCCCCTGCGGCCGATCCTTTCATCGGAGCCACGATGTTGGCTTGGAGCGGCACGGTTCAGCCCGCAGTCGCAAACCAGTGGAACCTCTCCGTTCAGCGTGAGCTTGCCAACAATACGACCATTCAAGTCGGCTACGTTGGCCAGAGCACAACGCACCTGATGGTTCCAGAGTGGCTGTCACAAGGCTATTTGCAACCGAATGGCACTGTCACCTATCCCTTGATCGGCGGCCAAAATCCAACAGGAACTGTCATCAACGGCATTACGACGACTACGCCGACCTTTGGTCCGAATGGATTTGGCAATGTCAAGAACACTGCCTCCACAGGCAACATGAACTACAACGCCTTGCAGGTGGTGCTGCAGAAGCGGTATAGCCACGGACTGGAGGGCCAACTGTCATACACCTTCCAGAAATGCATGACCAATGACGACGGTTATTACGGTACCTGGGGCTCGACTACTCAGGCGGGTCCCTCAGGTAACTACTGGCAGAACCTCTATAATCCCGCTGGCGATTACGCCCGATGCTATTGGGATTCGACTCACGTAATCAGCGCATACGCCGTGTACGAGCTGCCCGTCGGCCGAGGTAAACAGTTTGGCCACGATATGCCTGCGGCCCTGAACGCCGTGGTCGGCAACTGGTCGATCAATCCGATTGTTTCCTGGCACACTGGCTTCCCGCTTTCGCTGTACGGAGCGAGCAATTCTGGAACCGGCAGTCCGGAAAATCGTCCCGACTGCATTGGCCCAGTTACTTATCCCAAGACGGTGAGCGTCCAGGGTATACAGTGGTTCGGTCAAGGCTCGTTCGCGAACGCCGCTCCCGGCACATTCGGAAATTGCGCCGCTCAAGGCCCGGTCATTGGCCCGGGATATGTCGATGCGGACATCAGCATGCAAAAGAATTTCCCCATCACCGAGACTATGAAGATCCAGTTCCGTACTGACTTCCTGAATGCATTTAACCACCCGAACTTTGCGGTGCCGAACGATAGCTGCTGTACCGGAACTTTCGGGGTAAGCAACTCCACGCAGGATGCGCGACAGTTGCAATTTGCGCTGAAGTTTTACTTCTGAAGATACGTTGTACTATTGGGGCAGGCGGCTCCCCCGAGCCTGCCCCAGTTATGTTTAGGCCTCGCACCAGAATTCCGCTTTACTTCTTGCTGTCAATAGCTGTCGCAGTCGTGTGTGTTGCTCAAGCTGTCAAAAAGGGATCAACGAACGATTCAGCGTCCTCTGCTGAACGGGCTGTGAGCCTCGCGCAATCCGGTCACTGCAAGGAAGCATTGCCACTTCTGAAGCAAGCTATGTCACATGCCGCGGACAAAGATCTCAAGCGCAGCGTGGGCTTTGCTGGTGTGCGATGCGGGATGTTGGCCGATCAGCCCGACGCCGCTGATGACTTTCTTCGTTTCTTGAATCGCGAATTTCCCAAGGATCCCGAAGTTCTCTACCTGTCGGTGCATACTTATTCCGATCTGTCTACCCGCGCTGCTGCGGAATTGGCCACTACCGCACCCAAATCGGATCAGGCGCTCGAGCTCAACGCCGAGGCCTTCGAGTCGCAAGGTAAATGGGACGATGCCGCCAAGCAATATCGTCTGATTCTGCAACAGAACCCGCGGATGCCGGGAATCCATTTCCGCTTGGGTCGGTTACTTTTATCAAAGCCCAATCCGCCCGCGACCGTGGCCGAGGAAGCTAAGAAAGAAATGCAGCAGGAACTTGAGATCGACCCTTCGAATGCGGGCGCCGAGTACGTTCTGGGCGCGCTGGCGCAACAGAATCAGCAGTGGGATGAGGCTATCCCGCATTTCTCGCGAGCCGCCAAGCTTGATTCCAGCTTTGGCGACGCCTTTCTGGGATGGGGAGCGTGCCTGGGTTCAGCCAAGCGGTATTCGGAAGCGATCCCGCCCTTGGAAACGGCCGTCAAACTTCAGCCCGAAAATCCGGCTCCGCATTATTTGCTCGCGATCGCCTACAGCCGTACCGGCCGCAAGGAGGATGGAGACAAGCAATTCGCCATTCAAAAACAACTAACTCAGAAAGGCGCCGCCGGCGAAGACAATTCTCAGTCCCAGGCGAAGCCGAACTAACGCAATCATCCTTGAGCAACGCGAGAGGCACTGCCTGTCACGGTTATCTAATCAGCCTCTAATCACGTTTCATCGCAACGCATTGATTAACAGTGAAAAGGTATAATTAACCCAGCACTTATCCTGCTGAGTTCTGTTCCTAGTGGAGGAAGTTCTATGGACCCGCTTGCCAGCGGTTTCTGGGCGCGGTTTAAGGCCAACCGCCCAGCATACACGCTCACGATTTTGGTCACCTTAGCTGTCGGTATTCTGATTGGAACCGTTATCTCCAAGGGAGTGAAAGGCCAGGAGAGGAAGAGCTCCGATGCGACTCCGCTGACCATTCCGTCGCCGCAGAAGCTCTCGAACGAGTTCTCGCAAATTTCCAAGCAACTGGAACCGACCGTGGTCAACATCAATACCGAATCGACCATCAAGAACCCGCACCGTCGGCGCGGGGGAGGCAATCCAGACCAGCAACCGGATGATCAGAATCCCTTTGACGATTTCTTTGATAAGTTTTTCGGCGGTCAGGGACAGGGCAATGGTCCCATTCGCGAGCATTCGCTTGGCTCGGGCGTGATTGTCGACGCCAAAGGTTACATCGTTACCAATCGCCACGTAGTGGAAAAAGCCGATCGCATTCGCGTGAAGCTGATGGATGATCCGCCGGGCGTTTTGCACGATGCCAAGGTAATCGGCTCCGACCAGGAAACCGATTTGGCCGTGATCAAGATTGAATCTGAAAAACCGCTGCCTTTCGCGAAATTGGGCAACTCCGACAGCATGGAAGTTGGCGACTGGGTGCTAGCCGTCGGCAGTCCGTTTGGACTTTCTGAGACCGTAACTGCGGGAATCGTTTCCGCAAAAGGCCGCAACATTGTACCTAACCGGCAATTCCAATCTTTTATTCAGACTGACGCCGCTATCAATCCGGGCAACTCCGGAGGCCCATTGGTCGACATGGCTGGCGAAGTGATTGGCATCAATACGGCAATTCTCACCGATACCAATGCCTACGCGGGCGTCGGCTTCGCCATGCCGTCGAATACGGTTGTGAATGTTTACAACCAGCTCATTGCGCCTGAACACCGAGTGGCGCGCGGCTCGATTGGGATTATGTTCAATGCCCAGGAAAATCCGGCAATTTCGCGCGTGTATGGCGCGGGTGCGGGCGGCGTAACCGTTTCGGATGTTACCGCGGGAAGTCCGGCCGAGCGCGCCGGAATTAAAGTCGGCGACACTATTGTTTCGGTGGATGGCAAGATGGTGAAGAACGGCGACGACCTGGTTTCCGATATTGCCAGCCGCAAGCCGGGCACAAAGGTAACCATTGGCTTCGTGCGCAATGGTAAGAAACAGGAAGCCACGGTCACGGTGGCTGATCGAGCCAAGTTATTCGCAGCCCGCCTTGGCGACGAAGAAGAAAACGGCGAGGAGACTGGCCCCAAAGAAAGCAAGCTGGGACTGACGGTCCGCGCGGTGACTCCTGAAATGGCCGATCGGCTGGACATTCCCGCCGGCAAAGGCGTAATCGTGCAGGAGATCAAACCATCGTCGTTCGCCGACGATGTGGGTCTTACCCGCGGCGACGTGATTCTCGAGATCAACAAACAGCCGGTGAATTCCGAGGATGACTTCACCCGTATTTCTTCCTCCCTGAAGAGCGGACAGGACGTGGTATTCCTGCTCCGGCAACGGGGAGCCGGCAAGCAGGACGGAACCATTTTTCTGGCCGGTACACTTCCGTAACTGCGTGGCACTATCGAGACTGGCACTGAGCCTCCCAATCGGAGATCATTACTCAGTGCCGGTTTTGGCGTGTGAGATTCTTGCATGAAAAGATTTTGCTTCAAGCTTTCGGCGGTCGGATGCGCGGCTTTGCTCGCGGCCACGATCACTCTTGCCACCGACACTAAGACAGACGTCACAACGTTACCCTCGCAATCTAAGACGCCGTCTCAATCGGCTACCACAAAAAAGTCTTCGACATCCGCCACGACAAAGCACGCCAGCATCCACAAAGGGAAAAAGACGCGAAGAACGGCCTCGCGTCATCCTCGCGGGCAGCAAAAAATAGACTCGCAACGCGCCTTGGAAATTCAGGAAGCTCTAATTCGTGAACATTACCTCACGGGGAAAGCTACCGGCGTCTGGAATGACGAGACACAACAGGCGATGCAGCGTTATCAGGCCGATAACAACTGGCAGTCGAAGACCACTCCCGATGCGCGCGCCCTGATCAAACTTGGATTGGGCCCGGATCACCAGCACCTGTTGAATCCGGAAAGTGCGATGACCAGCCAACCGGCGACTCGCCAACCACAATCTGCGACTCCTGTCAGCACAGGCGATCCCGGCAAAGAGCAAAGATAGAACCCCAAAATCGCCACGGAACTGCACCGATCACGCGGATAAGAAATGAAAAAAGCTTGGTCTGATTTCATCTGTGAAATCCGTGGCTAAGCTTCTAACTCTTGGTCACCGGATTTGGAAAATGGGGCAGCGGCTTGCTGCTGATGATTGCGCGGGGATTCCCATCGACCAGGGCGCGGGCGACATCTACTCCGCAAATTTCTGCAGCGGCATCGCGCGCAGTGGACAGCACTGGTGGACGACGCTTGGTGTCATGGGCGTCGGTCGCCAGCACATGAACGGCATCGCGTTTGAGCAGCCACTCAGCGGTTCGCCAGGCGGCCTCGCCCCATTGTCCAGTTAATGCCGAGCCTGTTACCTGGATAACGCAACCGAGTTCCACCCATTGCAAGATCCGCTGCGGCGTGCGCTGCATGATGGGATTGCGCTCGGGATGCGTGATCACAGGAGTCAGTCCCTTCTCCAGCAGTTTGCTGAAGTGCTCTTCCATGTGAACCGGAACGCTGTAATTACTTAGTTCCGCCAGCATGTAGCGGCTGCCTTCGATAGCATAACGTTCGGGAAACAGCATCGCATCCTGCAAATTCTCGTAGGAGAGATGGAAATCGCAGCCCAGGCTAAGCGAGGGCGATGGGCCGACGCGTTGCCGCAGAAAATTCAGGGTTCGAGTCAGGAGTTCGCGATCGTAGTGGTAGCGGTCGTTGGCATGTGGAGTGGCGACAATGTGCTCAATACCATCCGCGGCTGCCATGCGGCACATTTCTTCGGCCACGTCCCAGGATTTGGGGCCGTCATCTACTTCCGCGAGAATGTGGCAGTTAATGTCGATCACGTTAAAGTCTTCAGGTGCGCTGCTTGAATCGATCGAGCAATGCAAAAAGGATGACGGCTAAGAACGCGTTGGCCAAGGCGGAACCGAGTTCGCGCGGCCAGCTCCATTGCAGCGTGAGTCCTACCAATCCACGGGCAACCGCGAAGTACACGATCTCATGCACTACGTAGAAAAATAGCGTGACTAGAAACCGGGAGCCGGCATTTTCCACGTCCAGTTTGACGCCGAGTGATGATGCGCCATAACCCACGACTGTCTTGGCGATTCCGTAAAGACCCAGCGGATGGCCAGTAAGGGAATCCTGCAGCACGCCGATGGCGGCGCCCGTCAGCAACCCGGCGACGGGACTGCGGCGCGCCACCGCGAAAAAGATCACCACCAGCAACGGTAAATCGAAAATCGAGAAAAAATGAAATCGTAACGGTACGAACGCCTGCAGGAATACCGCGATCAAAGGAATCAGAATGGCGGCCGGTAGACTGAACCGGTAAACCTCAATCTGCTCATTCGATGTGTAAGTGATCG
>Ga0073928_10010694_pt1 | contig 10862 bp, 12 predicted proteins | sample PaiPotPPA55metaG_FD_76969 | JGI IMG/M metagenome (GOLD analysis project Ga0073928, IMG submission 76969) | Iron sulfur acid spring bacterial and archeal communities from Banff, Canada, to study Microbial Dark Matter (Phase II) - Paint Pots PPA... ...
CCTCGCGACGCTTGCGGTCCTCATCGGCGTGCGCCTCGGCGTCCTTGATCATCCGGTCGATCTCCTCCTTGGACAGACCGGAGCCTTCCTGGATTCGGATCGTGTTCTCCTTGCCGGTGCCCTTGTCCTTCGCCGTGACGTGCACGATGCCGTTGGCGTCGATGTCGAAGGTCACCTCGATCTGGGGCACACCGCGCGGGGCCGGCGGGATGCCGGTCAGCTCAAAGCTGCCGAGCAGCTTGTTGTGCGCGGCGATTTCGCGCTCACCCTGATAGACCTGGATCTGCACCGACGGCTGATTGTCGTCGGCCGTCGTGAAGGTCTCCGACCGCTTGGTCGGGATCGTGGTGTTGCGCTCGATCAGCTTGGTCATCACGCCACCCTTGGTCTCGATGCCGAGCGACAGCGGCGTAACATCAAGCAGCAGAACGTCTTTCACCTCACCCCTGAGCACACCGGCCTGCAGGGCGGCGCCAACAGCGACAACCTCATCGGGGTTGACGCCCTTGTTGGGCTCCTTGCCGCCGGTGAGTTCCTTGACCAGATCGGTCACCGCGGGCATCCGCGTGGAACCACCGACCAGCACGACGTGGTCGATGTCGGACACCGAAATGCCGGTGTCGGCGATCACCGACTGGAACGGCTTGCGGGTGCGGTCCAGCAGATCCTGCGTGATGCGCTGGAACTCGGCGCGGGTCAGCTGCTCGTCGAGGAACAACGGGTTCTTGTCCGCGTCAACCGTGATGTAGGGCAGGTTGATCGAGGTGGCCTGCGAGCTGGACAACTCGATCTTGGCCTTCTCGGCGGCCTCACGCAGCCGCTGCATCGCCATCTTGTCCTTGGTCAGATCGATGCCCGACGTGCCCTTGAACTTGTCGACCAGCCACGAGACGATCCGGTCATCCCAGTCGTCGCCACCGAGGTGGTTGTCACCGGAGGTGGCGCGGACCTCGACGACGCCCTCGCCGATCTCCAGCAGCGAGACGTCGAACGTGCCGCCACCCAGGTCGAACACCAGGATGGTCTGTTCCTTCTCGCCCTTGTCCAACCCGTACGCCAGCGCCGCCGCGGTCGGCTCGTTGACGATGCGAAGCACGTTGAGCCCGGCGATCTGGCCGGCCTCCTTGGTGGCCTGGCGCTGGGCGTCATTGAAGTACGCGGGAACGGTGATCACCGCGTCGGCGATGTCTTCACCCAGGTAGCTCTCGGCGTCGCGCTTGAGCTTCATCAAGATGCGCGCGCTGATCTCCTGCGCCGTGTATTTCTTGCCGTCGATTTCTATCGACCAGTCGGTGCCAATTTCACGCTTGACCGAACGAATGGTGCGGTCGACGTTGGTCACCGCCTGGTTCTTGGCGGGCTGTCCCACCAGCACCTCGCCGTTGCGCGCGAACGCGACAACCGACGGCGTAGTGCGGGAGCCCTCCGAATTGGCGATCACAACGGGGTCGCCGCCTTCGAGTACCGCGACGACGGAGTTGGTGGTCCCGAGGTCGATTCCGACCGCACGAGCCATGGTTTTGCCTCCTGAATAGACTTTTGGGGGTCTGAGTGCACCGCACTCAAGCCTGCTACTGGCGACCCTACCGTGTCAACCCATACTTGAGTGTTGTGCGCTCAACTGTCGAAGCTGTCAACGGCAGGTCCGCGGCGTTTGTTCCCGGCAGCTTTAATTTGTTGGTCGTAACCCTAGGCGGCGACGGCAACGTCGACCGACAACACATCGCCGAACGCGTGCGCCGCGGGCCAGTCGCCGGCGCGCACTGCGCGGGCGAACTCGTCGACCAATGGACTTTTCACGCCGAGTTCCGCCAGCCATCCCGACACCGCGAAGGCGATCTCATCGGCGCACACGCGAATGGTTCGGCCGCTGTGGAGACGATCGGTGACCTGGTAGACCTCTGTGTGCCGGGTTCGCTGATGGGGCCACCGCGGACGGAAAGTGCTCATGACATGTCCCTTTGTCTCTCGTCGCGACTGTTTGGTGTCGCCTACATGGGTAGGAGCGGCGAACACCGTGCGCGAGGACAGCTTTTTGAAAACTTTTTGACAGGCTGTTGGCGCGCCCGACGAACGCTGTGCTCGATCTCGGGCAAACCCGGCTACGCCGAACTCCATCGGTGGTTGACAGGTGCGTAAGGAGACGGGCACTGTGAAAATATGGATCTGCCTGATAGCTGGACAGATCGTCGTGGCGCGATCGTGCGACAGAACCGCGCCGAATCGGTGTTCGAGGATCTGCGTTCAGCTATCGAGAGCGGCGAGCTGCCGATCGGCGTGAAGCTGCCGCCCGAGGCTGCGCTCGCGGAACGCTACGGGGTGAGCCGGTCGGTGATCCGTGAGGCGTTGCGGTCCTCCCAGACCCTTGGCCTGACCGCGACGAAGACCGGGTCGGGCACCATCGTCGTCTCTTCGCATCCGTCGGCCCCCAACTACGGGAAGTTCTCGGCACGCGATCTCATCGAGGCCCGGCCGTACCTCGAGGTGCCCGCCGCCGGCTGGGCCGCCCGGCGCCGCACTGACACGCAGCTCACCGACCTCACCCGCGTCGTCGACGAGATGGACGGCGAAATGGACCCGGCGCGTTGGGTGCGGCTGGACACCCAGTTTCATCTTGGTATCGCTCAGGCGTCGGGCAACGCGGTATTCGCCACGATCGTGGCCGCGATTCGTGGCGCCCTGTCCGTGCAGTCCCGGCTGCTCAATGCGAGCATTCCCGAGCGCAGGACGGCCTCCAATCGCGAGCACCGCAAGATCCTGGAAGCCATCGCGTCGGGAGATTTCGCCGACGCCAGCGACTGCATGCGCCAGCACCTCGACCGGGTGGCGGACGCGATAACCAAACTGGCCGACGTCGGCGCCGCAAGCCGCTAGTCGCCGCTCCGCTTGACGCATAACGTGACCAGTGCCACACTTTCACGCTGAGCTGTCAGACAGCTAGGCAGCATGTCCGCGCTGTTCGCCGAGTTAGGGATTCGATGACCTCGCTGCCCACCACCCCGCCGCCGGGCTCGTCCGAGCTCTCCGCCGAAGAACGCCTGCGCCGGGAGGACGCCGGCTACCACAAGGGCCTCAAGCCGCGGCAGCTGCAGATGATCGCGATCGGCGGAGCGATCGGAACCGGGCTCTTCCTCGGCGCGGGCGGCCGGCTCCACACGGCCGGGCCCGGGTTGTTTTTGGTCTACGGCGTGTGCGGGATCTTCGTCTTCCTCATCCTGCGGGCGCTGGGGGAGCTGGTGCTGCACCGCCCGTCGTCCGGCTCGTTCGTGTCCTATGCGCGCGAATTCTTCGGGGAGAAAGCCGCTTACGTCGTCGGCTGGATGTACTTCCTGAATTGGGCGATGACCTCGATCGTCGACACCACCGCGATCGCCACCTACTTCCACTACTGGAAGGCGTTCAACGTGGTCCCGCAGTGGGTTCTCGCGCTCATCGCGTTGGTGTTGGTGTTGTCGGTGAACATGATCTCGGTCAAATGGTTCGGCGAGATGGAGTTCTGGGCCGCGTTGATCAAGGTTCTCGCGCTGATGACATTCCTGGTCGCCGGAACGATCTTCCTCGCAGGGCGCTACAAGATCGAGGGCCAGAGCACCGGATTGACCATCTGGCACAACACCGGCGGATTGTTCCCCACCGGGATCCTTCCGCTGTTGATCGTGACGTCTGGTGTCGTGTTCGCCTACGCCGCAGTCGAATTGGTGGGCACCGCGGCAGGCGAGACGGCGGAGCCGGAGAAGATCATGCCGCGAGCCATCAACTCGGTGGTCGCCCGCATCGCGATCTTCTACGTCGGGTCGGTTTTCCTGCTGTCGCTGCTGCTGCCCTACACCGCGTACAAGGCCGGCGTTAGCCCGTTCGTCACGTTCTTCTCGAAGATCGGCTTCGGCGGCGCCGGCGACATAATGAACGTCGTTGTCCTGACCGCAGCGTTCTCCAGCCTGAACGCCGGCCTGTATTCGACGGGGCGCATTCTTCGGTCGATGGCCATGAACGGCAGCGCTCCGAACTTCACCGCGCGGATGTCGAAGCAAGGTGTGCCGTACGGCGGGATCCTGCTGACCTGCCTGATCTGCCTGTTCGGTGTCGCGCTCAATGCCTTCCAGCCGGGCCAGGCCTTCGAGATCGTGCTGAACATGGCCGCGCTGGGCATCATCGCCTCGTGGGGGACGATCGTTCTGTGCCAACTGCGGCTCGTCAAGATGGCGAACGCCGGGATCATGCAACGGCCGCGATTCCGGATGCCCTTCACGCCGTACAGCGGATACCTCACCCTGGTGTTCCTGGTCGGGGTGCTGGTGCTGATGGCGTTCGACGCACCGATCGGCACCTGGACCATCGGAACGCTTGTCGTCGTGATCCCGGCCCTGATCGGCGGCTGGTACCTGGTCCGCGGTCGCGTGATCTCCGCCGCCCACGAGCGGATCGGCTACACCGGGGAGTTCCCCGTCGTGGCGAACCGCCCGGTGGACACCGACGATGATTGAGAGGTGAAACGTATGCCCCGCAACCGGTATGCCGCCAAGCCACCCCTGTACGGCATGGTGATGGTGTTCGTGGCGATGGCGATCGTGGCCGTCACCGCGTACTTCCACCTCGGCTGGTGGTCGATCATCGGCTACGCAGTCGCCGCGGTCACCGCGGTGGCGGGATTTGCCCTGGCATTCCGCGACCTGTCCTGACGACAACGCGCACTATGGGCGCATGAATGCAGGACCCCAAACCCAGGTCGACGAGATCGCGCCGGACATCTTCCGGATGTCGACCTGGGTCCCGGATATCACCGAGCATGGCTTCACCTTCAACCAGTTCCTTCTCACCGGCGACGAGCCATTGCTGTTCCACACCGGGCAGCGGCAACTGTTCCCGCTGGTGTCGGCGGCGATCAATCGGGTCATTGCCCTGGAGAAGCTGCGTTGGATCTCCTTCGGCCACCTCGAAGCCGACGAGTGCGGGGCGATGAACCTGTTCCTGGGCGCCGCACCCGACGCCGAGGTGATCCACGGCCCGCTGGCCTGCATGTTGTCGCTGATCGACATGTGCGACCGCCCGCCGGTCGCGGCCAACGTCGAGCCAGGCGCCGTGCACGACATCGGTGGGCACCGGCTTCGGTTCATCCCAACGCCGCACGTGCCGCACAACTGGGAGGCCGGGCTGTGGTTCGACGAGACGACGTCCACTCTGCTCGCCGGCGACCTGCTGACCCACGCCGGCCAGTGCCCCGCGTTGACTGAATCCGATTGTGTCGCACCGGCTCTGGAAGCTGAATCGATCTTCCGCGCCACCGGGCTGACGACGGACCTCGGGCCGACGCTGGAGCAGCTGGCGGAGCTGGACCCCAGCACCCTGGCGATCATGCATGGCTCGTCCTACTCCGGCGACGGCGCCGCGCAGCTGCGCGCGCTGGCCGACGGCTACGCCGCCATGGCGGCTACTGGATGACCGTCGCCATCGACGGCGTCGAGGCGTTCTAGGGTCTTGGCATGACCGAGGCTCAGCGTGAACGTGCCGCACTTGTAGAAACCATGCGCACTGTGGGACCCGACGCGCCCACTTTGTGCGGCGACTGGACGACCAGCGACCTCGCAGCCCACCTGGTGGTGCGAGAGCGCAGGCTCGACGCCACACCGGGTATCGCGATCCCGTTGTTGGCCGGCTACACAGACAAGGTCCAGCGCCAGGTCGCAGCTTCAGCCGACTGGGACGAACTGCTGGACAAGATCGCATCGGGGCCACCGCTGTATTCGCCGTTCAAACTCCTCGATCCGGTGGCCAACATGGGTGAGATGTTCATCCACCATGAGGACGTTCGACGCGCCCAAACCGGTTGGGAACCAAGGCAGCTCGATGACGCGACGGTGAAGGCGCTGGGCCGTGGACTCGCGATCATGGCCCGGCTGACGCTGGCCAAGGCGCCAGCTCGGGTGTCGCTGCGTACACAGCAGGGCAAGACGCTTGCGACCGTCGGCCGGGGACCGGAACTGACCGTGACCGGCGAACCACAAGAGCTGCTGCTGTTCATCTCCGGCCGCGACGCCATCCGGCTGGAGTTCGACGGCGAAACCGCTGCCATCGACGCGGTTCGCGCATCGCGCCGCGGGCTGTGACGTAGCTGCAGGGCGTCAGTTGCGCTGCGCGTCAGATTATTTGATTTTTCGAGGCCAACCCAACGGGGGCGGAGGCGATGGCGCGCTGGATAGCCTCGGCCAGCGCAAGCGCAGTCTCCTCGGTCAGTTCGAGCGCGACGCGGGCAGACGGGCCAAGCGCGGGGTTGAGCACGTCGATGTTCACGGTGTGGCCGTAAGGAGCGTGCACCGGATGGTCGACGTAGACCGTTGCCTGGCTGGCACCGAACCAGCCCTTGGCACCCTTGCCGCTACCGTCGACGCCGATCTTTTCGGTCAGGTAGGTGCACATGCGTCAGCCCTTCAGGTGCTTGGCGAAGAAGTCGTCGATGCGACGCCAACCGTCCAGAGCCGCTTCGACGCGGTACGCCGGGCGGTCGACCGAGAAGAACGAGTGTCCTGCCCCATCGTAGGAGTGAAATTCGTGGCTCTTGCCCAACCGGGACAACTCGGAATCCAGTTTGGCCACCGCCTCCGGTGACGGATACCGGTCCTCGCTCCCGAACAGCCCGAGCAGCGGGCAGCTCAGATCGGGTGCGAGTCCCAGAATCGGCTTCATGGTGGCCGGCATGCCTTCCGGCGGATCCTCGACCACGAAGGCGCCGTAACAGTCCACTGCGGCATCCAACTGCAGCGAGCACGCCGCCAGGAACGCCTGCCGGCCGCCGGAGCAGTGGCCGATCACTCCCGTCTTCTCGTTAGCGCCCTCCAGGCGACCGAGATGTGCCACAGCGCCGGCTACATCGCCGACGAGTCGGTCGTCGGGCACGCCGCCGGCTGCGCGCACCGTGGCCGCCGCGTCATCAGGATCAGCGCCCGGCGCCTCGCGGGAGTACAGGTTGGGGCAGACCGCGTTGTAACCGGCCACGGCCAACCGGCGGATGAACTCCTTGGTCTCTCGGTCGTACCCCGGCATGTGGTGAATCCACACCACGCCGCCGCGTGAGCCCGGCGCAAGCGGCACTGCGAGGTATGCCTCGATGTCGTCGCCGCCGTGACCGGTGATGGTGATGGTTTCTGCACGAATTGCATCTGCGCTGATCGTGGTCATCCGCGTTGCCTCCTGGACGGTCTGCAATGACGAAATCGCGGCTATTCGGTTGCTCGGCAAAGTAATTGGTCGGCCGGCCACCAGGCACAAACTAGACTGACCTGCCCAGTGCTGACAGCCCCGCGTCGTAGCTGGGCTCGGCGGCGATCTCGGGCACCAACTCGGTATAGGCAATGTTGCCGTCTGCGCCGATCACCACAACGGCCCTCGCGAGGAGCCCGGCCATCGGACCGTCGACGATGGTGACGCCGTAATCCTCGCCGAAGCTGTCCCGAAACGCTGACGCCGTCGAGACGTTCTCGATGCCTTCGGCGCCGCAGAATCGCTTCTGAGCGAATGGCAGGTCGTTTGATACGCACACCACGGACACACCGCTTGCCCCGGCGCGCTCATTGAATGTCCGGACGCTGGTCGCACACACGGGTGTGTCGACGGACGGAAAGATGTTGAGCAACAGTGGCTTACCGCGAAACTGCTCGCTGGTGACCGCACCGAGATCAGCGCCGGTCAGGGTGAACTGGGGAGCGGGTGATCCGACGGCGGGCAGCTCACCGACCGTATGGATCGGGTTTCCGCGCAGGGTTATCTGGGCCATCCGTACAGTGTGCCAGAGCTGACGAGGCGGCCTCCAAGTGACGATCTGGGGGCCCGCCTCTACGCTGGCGGTCGTGGACTTCCGCGTCTTTGTCGAACCCCAGCAAGGTGCCACCTACGCCGATCAGCTCGCCGTCGCGCGTGCTGCGGAGAGTTTGGCCTTCTCCGCGTTCTTCCGGTCCGACCACTTCGTTGCGATGAGCGGCGACGGGTTGCCCGGTCCGACCGACTCCTGGGTGACGCTGGCCGCGATCGCGCGCGAGACGTCGACGATCCGGCTCGGCACGATGGTCACCTCGGCCACCTTCCGATACCCCGGCCCGCTGGCGATCTCGGTCGCCCAGATCGACGAAATGAGCGGCGGCCGTGTCGAGTTGGGTATCGGGGCGGGCTGGTTCGAGGCCGAGCACTCGGCGTATGCGATCCCGTTCCCGCCGTTGGGCGAGCGCTTCGACCGGCTGACCGAGCAGCTGCATATCATCACCGGCCTGTGGACGACACCCGCCGGCCAGACGTACGACTACTCCGGTACGCACTACACCGTTGCGGAATCCCCGGCGCTGCCCAAACCCGTGCAGTCGCCGCACCCGCCGATCATCATCGGTGGCGGCGGCGCCAAGCGCACACCCGCCCTGGCGGCGCAGTTCGCGGCCGAGTTCAACATCCCGTTCGAGCCGTTGGACATCGCCAAGACTCAATTCGAGCGGGTGGCGGGTGCGCTGGCCGAGGCAGGACGGTCGCCGGACTCACTGATCTACTCGGCGTGTTTCGTGGTGTGCGCGGGGCGCGACGACGCGGAGATCGCACGGCGAGCGGCCGCCATCGGCCGGGAGGTGGACGAACTGCGCAGCAACTCCGCACTGGTGGGAACGCCCGCCGAGATCGCCGACAAGCTCGGCGCCTATATCGAGTTGGGTATGCAGCGGGCCTACCTGCAAGTTCTCGACCTGTCCGACCTGGACCACCTGGATTTCTTCGCCACCCAGGTCGCGCCGCAATTCGGCTGACCCGGCGTCGGGCCGCAACCCCCGGCTACTATCAGTGGCCGTGACAGGCCCAGGCCCCGACGACGATGATGGCGAACAGGAGCCGTCGCCTTCGCCGTGGTACAACCGCACGCCGGCCGTCGTTGGGGCGAGCCTGCTCGGCCTCGTAGTGATCGGCATCATCATCGTGGCCGTGACGGTGGTGGCGCGCCAGTTCAACGAGCCCGAGCAGGCCCCGCTCAACTTCGTCGCGCCGTCGTTCTCGGCGACCGCCCCCGTGTCGTCATCGACGCCGACCACGACCGCCACGGTCACCAGCACCAGCCCGCCGGTCACCACCGACATCGACGGACCGTCGTCCACCACCTCGTCGGGCACTTCGAGCAGCGACACATCGACCACCACCCGGACCGATTGGACCTCGCCGTACACCCATCCCAGCACTGACGAGTCGGGGCCAACGACGACGCAGCGCGGGCCGCGTTTCAACGTGACGCGCACCGTCTCTCCGTAGCCCTGAATGCCTACTATCAGCGCCCGCGCCCTGACGTGACACGCGCCGCATACGCCCACGATGCCGTCGTGGTACTCGACCCGGGTGGAGATTCCCGCGCCCCCGGCGGTGCGATAACCATTGCGCTGTGCGGACATTGGGATCACGAGCCACCGTGCCCGTTGTCGCCGCACCACACCGACGCATCACCGGCCGCCGACGGGACGGTGAAACTTCGGGTGCTGTTCGCCACTAGCGACGAGGGGCGGGTGCGTTCGTTGATCGGGCAGGCGCTGTCGTCGGGGCGGCTGACCGGCCCGGACGGCCGGGTCACCACATGGACGGTGAAGTCCAGCGGCGCGGGCAGTGTCCGCGACGACGAGGCCGACCACGCCGCGAAGTTGACCGCGGACTAGCTCTCGAGGCGGCCGGCGCTCGTGCTGCCTGTTCCTGGCGCCGCGAGCCGCTATCGTGAGCATCGGCCGAATTCACGGCCACACAAGAGGGGACATGAGCGACTCACTCGGGTTGTCGATTGGGATCACCAACTTGGTGGCGGCCCGAATGGGCCGGGCTCCGGTCATCCGTCGTTCCGTTCTCACCGTGTTCAACGATCGCGCCCCCGACGTCGGCGTGCCTATCGAAAATCGACCGAACCCGGACGTTGGTGATCAAGGCCTCGTGCTGAGCGGATTCGTCGAGCGGGTCGGCGACCCGGTTCCGCTGGTGGCCGCGGACGGCTCTCCGCACCTCGGCGAGCGAGTACTTGCTGAAGCCCTCGACGCGATGGCGCGCACGGTCGGCGGCGGCGCCCCCATCGCGATCGCCGTTCCGGCGCACTGGGGCCCGGCAACCGTCGGTGCGCTGCGGGGTGCGCTGCGCGCGAAGCCGAGCCTCGCACCCAACGGCGTGCCCGCGGCACTCATCCCGGATTCCGTCGCGGCGCTGGCGGCGCTGCAGGCCGCACCGGGGCTGCCGTCAAACGGCGTCGTCGCGCTGGTGGACCTGGGTGGCAGCGGGACCAGCATCACGCTGGCCGACGCCGGTTCGAACTTCGACCAGATCGGCGACACGATCCGGTATTCGGACTTCTCCGGCGACCAGATCGACCAGGCACTTCTCAACCATGTGCTCACCGGAATCGGCGAAGCCAGCAGTGCCGATCCCACAGGCACTATGGGGCTCGGATCGCTGGCCCGGCTGCAAGATGAGGCCCGGCAGGCCAAGGAAAGGCTGAGCGCATCGACAGCGACGGTTGTGCCCGCCGAGCTGCCCGGCTTCAACTCCGACATCAGGGTGACCCGCAACGAGCTCGAGGACCTCATCTCCGTCCCACTGGCCGATCTGCTGAACACCATCGAAGAAACGCTGCAGCGCAACAACATTCCCGTGGCAAATATGTCCGCCGTAGCGACCGTTGGCGGCGGGGCCAATATTCCTCGGGTCACCCAGCAGCTGTCCGAGCGACTGCACGCTCCTGTCGTCACCACACCGCAGTCACAACTCAACGTCGCGGTAGGCGCCACGCTGGTGGCCGACCGAGGGTCGGCGGATGCACCAACCGGGCTGGCGGTGGCCCCGGATGCACCAACCGGCATGGCGGTGGCCCCGGATGC
>Ga0073928_10010695_pt1 | contig 10862 bp, 8 predicted proteins | sample PaiPotPPA55metaG_FD_76969 | JGI IMG/M metagenome (GOLD analysis project Ga0073928, IMG submission 76969) | Iron sulfur acid spring bacterial and archeal communities from Banff, Canada, to study Microbial Dark Matter (Phase II) - Paint Pots PPA... ...
GCATCTTGGTGATGCCGGCCTTCTTGGGCTCGGCCAGGCGCGTCAGCACGGCCCACATCGCCGCAACCTCGATCGTATGGGGGGCGATATGGATGCCTCTCACCCGGTCCGGGCCGAAGTCCTTCATGTAGATCTTGATCTCGTCCCCGAGCCGGATGTTGTAAGGCACGTCGATCTTGATCGTCCGGTCGCGGAACGCCTCCATCATCTCGTTCCCCTGGAGCTTCTTGTATTCCGGCTCGTTGGTGTGGCCGAGGATCACCTCGTCGATGTAGGTCTGGGCGAATTTCTTCGGCTTGATCAAGTGCTCCTGGCTGGCGCCGAGCAGATCGTAGAGGAAGGCCACATCGAGCTTGAGGACCTCGATAAACTCGACGATGCCGCGGTTGGCGATGTTCAGCTCGCCGTCGAAGTTGAAGGCGCGGGGGTCGGAATCGGACCCGTACTCGGCGATCTTGCGGTAGTTGATGTCGCCGGTCAGCTCGGTCGAGTCCTGGTTCTTTTCGTCCTTGGGCTGGAAGGTCCCGATGCCGCGGCGATCCTTTTCGGAAAGGATGAGCCGCCTGACCTTGACGTGCTCCATCACCTTCTTCCATTCCCCGCCGTACACGTCCATCAGCTCGCCATAGACTTTGCGGCAGAAGGGGCAGGGGTCGCCGTAGAGCTTGACCTTGCGGCCGTCAGGGAGTTTTTCATTGATGCTGTCCAACACATCCTGGCGGGCCTCACGGGGAATGAGCAGCATCGGCTCTTCGTGCATGGGGCAGTCAAGGAACTGCTCGCCGGAGTCCCCGTCGCCCGAGTGACGCGGGAGTCGCCAAGAGTAGGTGTAGCACTTGCCGGCGTCACCCTTGGAGTACGCCTCCAGGCCTTTCTTCAGCAGCCGGGCGATGGTGGACTTGGAGGAGCCGACCGGTCCGTGAAGCAGCAGGATGCGGCGTTCGGTGCCGTACCCTTGCGCGGCGGACTTGAAGACGTCCACGAGTTGCATGAGCGGCTTCTCCAGTCCGAAGATGGCGTCCACCCCGCCGTCGATCGGGTCGGCGAAGAAGTGGTAACGGGTGGACTCCTGCTTGAACTGCGTGAACGACTCGCTCCCGTAGGTCAGGATCATGTCGTAGACGCGCTGGAAGGCGTTGCGCGCCACCGATGGGTTCTCTTGAACGACATCAAGATAATCCCAGAAAGTGCCTTCCCAGTGCTGTTCGCGAAAGTTGGAGACGTCCAGCTTTCGATCGATCAAAGTGACCAGCGAACTCGACTTAGCCATTTTTGTTTCTCCATGTTGCCCGTCGCGACACTCCGCTCCATCGCTCCTTATCTTCAGACACGGGCCGCGGACGGCGGTAGAGGAAGGGATTCGCTGACCTCTGCCGACGGGATCGCCAGGGCTTTGTCCTCGCGTCGCGGCCTATGTCGTGCGAAAGAGCGATTGGGGAGGGCGGCGCCCTCTCTTGGTGGGAGGGCAAGGCCCTTGCCCGGTGGTGCCGCAACGGGGTTGAGCGAGGCGGCGTCGGAGGCGCACCGCTACGGGCGCGTCTCGGCACAAGTCGGTTGGTTGCGCCGCCCCGGCCAATTCTGCCTATCTATCTATCGGCCGCGGGGAGGGCCGGTCAACAGATTCCCGGCGGCTGCGATTCCCCGTAACGCCCGAGCGCCTCAAGCAGTGCAACCCACCCCGCACAGCGCCCCGGCCATACTAACTCGGATCAATCCGCAGCCCCCATTCCCACCTACCATTTTACTACCATTGGCGCCGCCTGTCCATCGCATTTCCCCGGGGGCAATAGCGCGGTCGGTGATATTGGGACGGCGGACTACCGCGGTCGGATGAGCAGTTCTTCTACGATCGCGCGCCGGGGCAGGTTCACGGCCAGCATGACGCAAGCGGCGATGTCCTGGGGCTGGAGCATCTCGGCCCGCGCCGCAGGTGGGGGCGGAGCGGGCCGCTTGTCCAAGAGCGGCGTGTTAATGTCCCCCGGGAGAATGGCCGTGGCCCGTATGCCGTGGCTCCGCTCCTCGGCATTCAGTGACTGCACCAATCCACGCAACCCGAACTTCGACGCGACGTACGCCGCTCCGGATTTGGCGCTGGCCAGAAGCCCCGCATCGGAAACGATCACGACCACGGAGCCATTCCCCTGCCGCCGCATGCCCGGCAACAGGGCCCGAACGCAGTTGAACGTGCCGTTGAGATTCACATCGATCACATGCCGATAATCCTCGACACTGAGCACGTCCCAACTGCGATTTGGAATGTTGATCCCGGCAGCCGAGACGAGCAGTTGTGCCGCGCCGAACGTCTGGGCGACTGCGGCAGCCAACTTGGCGACTTGGTCGGCGTTGGTGACGTCGCAAGGAATCGCCAACATCCGCGGGGCGAGTTCACCGGCGCGCTCGATCGTCTGTCGCAAGGCATCGGCCCGCCGACCGACGAGGCCCACATTCCATCCCTCGCCGGCCAACTGCAGGGCCACGGCCTGCCCTACGCCGCTGCCTGCCCCGGTCACTATCGCCGTCTTCGCCATAGCGCGTCCCGAAACGGACTTGATGGCCCAACCCCACTTCTCCGCGATATAGGCTGCCTGCCAATCGGGCGGGCTTGGTACCAAAACGCCGGTACCGCGAAAGAATTGCCGCTGGCACCCATTCTCCCCGTCCGCACACATTTTGCCAGATGGGATCGCGGCGAGCAGAATGCCGCTCTATGTCCGAGCGTCGGTCGCTCGGAATGGGCGTTTTCACAGGTCTGAGCGACAGCTAAAGTTCGCCGACGAGGCGAAGCGAGGTATTGCGGAGTCGGCATGCGAAACGGGAAGAAGAGACAGTTGCCACGACAAGCCGCCTATCCACGGCCGTTAATGCAACGAGAGGGGTGGATTAGCCTGAACGGAGTCTGGGAATTCACACTCGATGCAGATGGGCGGTGGACGCACCCGGAGCAGCCGAATTGGGCTCGAAGGATCAAGGTGCCATTTGCTCCGGAAACACGCCTGAGCGGCGTTGAAGAGACCGGACTTTACAAATCGGTGTGGTATCGCCGCACCTTCGACGCCATGGCATTGCAGCCGGGCCAGCGGCTGTTGCTTCACTTCGGGGCGGTGGACTATGAGGCAAGCGTCTGGGTGAATGGCAAACTTGCCATCCGGCATGAAGGGGGGTATTCGCCGTTCTCCGCCGACATTACCAATCTGCTCGTGTCCGAAGGGCCGCAGACGATCGTCGTTCGAGCCGAGGACGACCCAGCCGATCTGGAGAAGCCGCGCGGAAAGCAGGATTGGAAACTGCATCCTCACTCAATCTGGTACTACCGCACTACTGGAATCTGGCAGACGGTGTGGCTCGAAGTCGTGCCCGAGACATATCTGCGCAGCCTCCGCTGGACGCCAGACTGCCACAAATGGGAGATCGGTTTGGAGGTGCGACTCGGCGGCCGAAGCCGTCGCGACTTACAACTGCGGCTGCGGCTGACAATGGGCCAGCGGGTATTGGCGAACGACACCTTTGCCTGCGACGGCGACGAGATCAGCCGCCTGATCGCCGTTCCCGATCCGGGGATTGACGACGCCCGCAACGAGATCCTCTGGCATCCCGACTCTCCCAAGCTGATCGACGCCGAACTGGAGCTGCGCGACCCTGCCGGGAACGTGGCCGACCGCGTGACCAGCTACACCGCGTTTCGATCGATCACCCTGCTGGGCAACCGTTTCGTGCTGAACGGCAAGCCGTACCGGCTCCAGCTCGTGCTCGACCAGGGGTACTGGCCGGACAGCGGGCTCACCGCGCCGGACGACGACGCCCTGCGCCGCGACATCGAGCTGGCCAAGGCGATGGGGTTCAACGGCGCGCGCAAGCACCAGAAGATCGAGGCGCCGCGATACCTCTACTGGGCCGACCGGCTCGGTCTGCTGATCTGGGAAGAGATGCCCAGTCCATATCGGTTCTCAAAACGTACGGTCGAGCGGCTGACGAAGCAGTGGACCGATGCCATTCTCCGCGACGTGAGTCATCCCTGCATCGTCGCGTGGGTGCCGTTCAACGAATCGTGGGGCGTCCCCGACCTGCCCCACAGCCCGGCCCAGCGCAGCTTCGTGCAGGCCATGTATCACCTCACCAAGACGTTGGACCCGACGCGGCCCGTGATCGGCAATGACGGGTGGGAGGCGCTGGTGACCGACATCCTGACGATTCACGACTACGACGCCGACCCCGAGCGCATCGCCCGCCGATACCCCAGCAACGGAGAAGGGGTCCCGTTGCTTTTGCGCGAGGAGCGGCCGGGGAACAAGCTGTTGGCGCTCGATGGGTTCACGTACAAAGATCATCCGATCATGCTCACGGAATTCGGCGGGATTGCCTTTTCGCGCGACCGGGCGCGCACGTGGGGCTACAGCCGGGCAGCCGACCCCGCGGAGTTCGCCCGCCGATACTACCGCCTGATGAGCGCCGTCCGCTCGCTGCCGCTGCTGGCCGGGTTTTGCTATACGCAGTTCGCGGACACGTACCAGGAGGCCAATGGGCTGTTGTATATGGATCGCACCCCCAAAGTCCCGCTGCGCGAGATCGCCGTGGCAACGCGCGGGCCCCTCACTCCACAGGATATCAAGGTGGAGAGCAGGTTCCGCGAAGACACCGCGGGAACGCGACGCCGCGGCCGGGCGGACAGGAAACTCGACGATGTGGCACAGCCGCCCTCGGCTGTGTTCCGCCGAAGGCGGAAATCTGACGCTTGATTTCGACCTGCGGTCGAACACAGCCGAGGGGGGCTGTGCCACACACTATGTAACCTTCAGCTTTTCGATCCCCTTTAGCGGCGGCGGATAGTGCAGGTTGAGCTTCTGGAGTGCCCGCACGATCGTGTCAGAGACAACCCAGTTGCGATACCACTTGTGGTCCGCCGGCACGGCGTACCACGGGCCCCACTCGGTCGAGCACCGGTGCAGCGCGTCCTGATAGGCCTCCATGTAATCGTCCCATCGCTTGCGTTCTTTGAGGTCGTCGGGGCTGAATTTCCAGTTCTTTCGTGGATCGGAAAGCCGCCTTTCCATCCGCCGCTTCTGCTCCTCCCACGACATGTTCAGGTAGAACTTCAAAATCGTCGTTGACTCCTCGGCCAGCATCTTCTCAAAGTCGTTGATCGCGTCGTACCGTCTGCGCCAGACCTTCTCAGGAACCAGTTCCTTAACCCGCTCGACCAGGACGCTCTCATAGTGCGAGCGGTTGAAGATGCCGATCATCCCTTTCGCCGGTGTCGCCTGATGAATGCGCCACAGAAAATCGTGTGCCAGCTCCAGATGGGTCGGCTGCTTGAAGCTGGTGACGGTGCACCCCTGCGGGTTGACGCCGCTGAACACGTGCTTGATCGTCCCATCCTTCCCTCCGCCATCCATCGCCTGAAGGACGATCAGCACGGCATGCTTCCCCTGCGCGTAGAGCACGTCCTGAAGCTTGGCCAGCTTCTTGAGGTTCCTGCGTATGGCCTCCGCGGCGTCCTTCCTGTCCTTGAACTTGCCGGTGTCATCCGTCTTGAAATCCGAGAGTTTGAACTTCTTGCCGGGGCGGACCAGGTAGGGAGAATCGACCATGGGTGGGAGTATATCAACTTGCCCGCTGGCGCGTGACGTAGCCGGTCGCGTTCTCAAAGCAGGATTGATCGAAGACCCAGCGGATGCTGCCGTCTTCGGCCCCAAACTCCGTCCGCGCCTTTCTACAGCCCCATCTCGTTCACCGTCACCCCATGGGCCTTGAGCGTGTTGAGCTGCACCATTTTCGCCTTCTGGGCGTCCTCCACGTTATCGCTGTGACACGCGGCTTTCTTCCCATTGTGTGCGAGCTTCAGGATCTCCTCGGGGCTGAGGACGCCGCGCTGTTTGAGGATTTCCGCGCCAGCTTCGTTCACGCCCGGGGACGCCAGGGCCTTTTTCGCGGGCTGGGAGTCTTCGTCCTTGCCGCTGTAGAAGTCGGTAATCTCCTTGCTGATGCGCACACTGCACCAGTCGTGGCCGCACATGGCGCAGAAGTCGGTGTCGACCTCGAGGTCTTCGTCGTGGTAGGCGCGGGCCAGGTCGGGGTCGAAGGAGAGATCGAAATGCTTTTGCCAGTTGAGTGCGGCCCGGGCCTTGGTGAGCTCGTCGTCGCGGTCGCGCGAGCCGGGGATACCCAGGGCCACATCCGCCGCGTGGGCGGCGATTTTGTAGGCCACACACCCCTGCTTCACGTCGTCCTTCTTGGGAAGGCCCAGGTGCTCCTTGGGCGTGACATAGCAGAGCATGCTGGCGCCGTGATACGCGGCGGCGGTGGCGCCGATGCAACTCGTAATGTGGTCGTAACCAGGGAAGATGTCGGTCACGAGCGGACCGAGCACGTAGAACGGCGCGCCGTGGCAGAGCTTCCGCTGGAGCTTCATGTTGTATTCGATCTGGTCGAAGGGAATGTGGCCCGGCCCCTCGACCATCACCTGGCAGCCCCTGGCCCAGGCGCGCTCGGTCAGTTCGCCGAGCGTGGCCAATTCGCGGAGTTGGGCTTCATCAGTGGCATCGGCCAGCCCTCCGGGACGGAGTCCGTCGCCCAGGGAGAAGCTCACATCGTACTGTCGCATAATGTCGCAAATGTCGTCGAAGATCTCGTACATCGGGTTTTGCCCGTTGTGGTGGAGCATCCACTTGGCAAGCAAGCTCCCACCACGGGAGACGATGCCGATCAGGCGATTGCGGACATAGGGCAAATGCTCGCGGAGCACGCCCGCGTGGATCGTAAAGTAATCGACGCCCTGCTTTGCCTGCTTCTCGATTTCGCGGAGGATCAGGTCGTAGGTGAGGTCTTCGATCGACCGTCCGATGATCATCGAATAGATGGGGACCGTACCGATCGGGACGGTGGAGTTGCGGATGATCGCCTCGCGGCACTCGTCGAGATTGCCGCCTGTGCTCAGGTCCATCACCGTGTCCGCCCCCCACCGCTCGGCCCACCTCAGCTTCTCGACCTCTTCCTCCGTTCCGCTGGAGACGGGGGAGGCGCCCATGTTGGCGTTGATCTTGGTAAGCGACGCCCGCCCGATGCACATCGGCTCGAGCTTGTACTTCAGGTGGACCTTGTTGGCCGGGAGGATCATGCGACCCGCCGCCACTTCGGCGCGGATCTGCTCGGCGGTCAAGTGCGGCTCGCGCAGGGCGACCCGTTTCATTTCGCCGCTCACGCGACCGATGCGCGCTTCTTCCAGTTGGGTCTTACCCTCCCGATCGCGAGCCGCGGCAAAGTCCATCGCCGTCAGGTCGGAGACGCCCGGCATGCCCGGCGTGTCGGGGGAACTGTAAGCCCAGGGCGCCCCCACCCGGCCCCGGTCGGCAAATGATCCGGGCGTCGTGCCCTGCTCCTCGCTTGACGGGTTGCCCCCCAGCGCCGGAAGGGTCCAGGAGCGGTCAGTCACGTGCGGGTTGGAATTCATGACTCCTTCTTTCGGATTTGCCAGTTGCAATCGAATACGAGTCAATCGCAAATCGGCAATTGCAAATCGCAAATGGAACCCGGGAGGGAACTTCGAGAGAGGGCAAGTCTCACGCTTCGCTTCCCTTCGCCGGTACGGTCCGGATCAGGTTCCAAGGGTCTGCTCTCAGGCCGGTCACATGGTCCGGCCACCCCTAGCGAACGAGGGTGAGTGTAGGCCGCTCAGGCAACCCCTGCAAGCGAGAAAACCCGGGCCGCGGCCGCGCGAATGGCCCTCGCCGCCTATATACTGCCGACGCTTGGAACGCTCCGAACTGCGCGAGCCCTTGACGACTGCCCCGCCGCATCCGCCCGGCCGCCGGCTGCCGCTGTGGCTCAAGCTCGGCTACACTTTGTTCACCTGCCTGCTGGTCCCGGTCTACTGGCGGTCGTATGGCCCAGCCAACTTCCTCTGGTTCTGCGACGCGGCCCTTCTGATCACCTTGGTCGCCCTGTGGATGGAGAGCCCGCTGCTGATCGGGGTCGAGGCCCTGGCCACGACGCTGCCGCAGACGGTCTGGATCCTCGACTTTCTCACCGGCGGCCGCCTGCTCGGGATCTCCGCCTACATGTTCAACCCCGGAATTGCCCTCTATGTCCGCGTGCTCTCCACCTTCCACATCTGGCTGCCGCCGCTGCTGGTGTGGTTGGTCTGGCGATTGGGATATGACCGGCGGGCGTTCTGGGTTCAAAGCCTGATCGCGGTCGAGCTGCTGCTGGCGTCCTACCTGCTGACCGATCCGCGCCATCCGCCGACCCAATACCCGGCCGCCGCAGTGAACGTGAACCGCGTCTTCGGCCCCGGGCCCACGCAGGTACAAACCTGGATGCCTGCCGTCCCATACCTGCTGCTTCAGATCGCCTTGTACCCGCTGTGCATCTACCTCCCGACGCACGTGGCTTTCCGGCGGCTCTTTCCACCGCCGCGATCGGGACGACGAGGCCCCCTGACCGCGCAGCGCGACACGAAACAGCCCCAAAGTCGATGTAAATCGCTGGTAATCCGAGACGGGTGATGATCTGAGCGCGAGAGACTGAAAATCGAACGAGCAGGCTTATTTACCGGGGTGCCACACCGAGCGGTAAGCCAGCGTCCAGGAGTGATACTTCAGCGGGCCCGCCTTGATCGCGGCAAGTGCGTGGCGTCGGGCGGCTTTCCAGTTGCGGTTGGTCAGCGCCTGCCAGCCCCACGACCGGGCCAGCTCGAAGGGCGTGAACGTCGAATGCCTCTCGGGCACGTGCCCGGGCGGCGGGCCCAGGCCGCGGCGGTCGTACGTCTCCTCCAGCAGCCGCCGGTTGATCTCCAGTTGCGTGTCGCGGCGAGTGCGGTTGATGCTGGAGACGTGTTGTCGGTACCGCAGCAGCACCTCCGGGACATTGGCCAGCTTTCCCACCTCGGCCAGGCGCAGAAATAAGTCGATGTCTTCGGACCATTGGTATTCCATACGATAGCCCCCCACGGCCAGGGCCGGCTCTCGCCGCATCATCACCGTCGGGTGGAACATCGCCCACCCGTTGGCCTTCAGCAGGTCGGCTTCGACCTGGTCGTGCGCCAGTTTGGTGCGGATCTCGTTGAGGTCCGAGCCGTAAGGGTCGGTCAGCAACACCCAGGAGCCGACGGCAACGCATTCGGGATGCTCATCCAGATACGCCACCTGTCGCTCGAAGCGGTGCCGTCGGCAGACGTCATCCGCATCCATCCGGGCCACCAGAGGGCCTCGAGCAAGGCGCATTGCCGCGTTTAGCGCCTTGACGATGCCGCCGTGCTCGAGGCGGAGGGGCCGCACGCGCCTGTCGCGCCGGGCAAACTCACGGATCAGCTCCGGCGTGCGATCGGTCGAGCCGTCGTCGACGATCAGGCATTCAAAATCTTCGAAGGTTTGCGCCAGCACGCTTCCCAGCGCCTCTTCGAGGTAGCGCTGGGCGTTATATGCCGGTATCACGACTGAGATTCGTGGAGACGCCTTCATGTCTCGTCCACCGGCGCGGGCGCCGACAAGGGATCGATAGAAAGGCGGTATCTTGCGCGCCGGGACGGAGTTGATGCAAGGGGCAAACTTGCTGACGACTCACGCCGATGCGTCTCAGTTTCGGCGGGTCTTCATGTGGCATTGCCATCTGTTCAGCGATCATTTCACTAGTTCGTCGAGCAGCTTGTTCACCGCGAGGTCCAGCTTCTTGTCGTTCTCGTAGGCGCCGGCGTGGATTTGCGCCTTGACGGCGGCGACCTTGTCGGCACGGATGTCGTTGGACTTGAGGTTCTTGAGCAGATGACTCACGCCTGACAACTCGAGCCGGTCGGTGGCGGGCAGTTGCTTGGGCGCGCCGGCCGGGACCTGTTTCTGCACCGGGTTGCTGACGGTCTTCTGAAGGGGCGAACTGGCGTTGACGTTGTTCACATTCATGACCACTCCCCGTGGGCGTTTCCCACTGATGCCGGCAGCCACGGCCGGCGATCCCACACAGTTTCGGCGGCTCCACCGCCGTTAATGTCGCCCGTGGCTTGCGGCGACACAGGCCGTATCGACCCGATATCAGGCACACCTTGACGCTGGCGAGAAAGAACGATGCGCGTCGTAAACTGTTATTTAACAATGATCTATGAGCGATTAATGGGTGCCCCGCGCAATTTCGTCCAGAATTATCGGTCGTTGTTTGCCGACAAAACTTTTCCTATTCTATCCAGACTACTCATATTATGTATCCCGTAAAGCCCGCACCTATTACAGGGCGGTTATTATCGGGCGAGATTCGGTTATCGGACGACGCTTTTGCCCAACAGGATTGACTCGGTCAGTCGGGTCGTCATCACCTGATTGCGGTAGACCAGCGGAAGCAAAAAACGGAGGTTTTGCTGCGGACCGCGAAGATAATCGCCGAGGGTCGTGCGCCACTTGTGGCGGTAGGGTTGCAGCGCGTCTTGAAGGTGTACCTCTTTGAGCGCCCGCTTCACCGCGTCGGCGGCGAAGAGGGCGGACCAGCAATTCGGGTAAATGTCTTCACTGGTGGCCGAGAAGAACCCGCCCGCCGGGCCGATCAGCAGCGTGCGGTTGGCCAAACCTTCGTGCGCCAAGGCCCCCGTCAGCGGAAGGTCGATCGATTGCGCCTCATCCATCGGCAACTGCTCGGTTGCCGTCAGCACCTGATGGGCCCGCAGAACATTGGCCCAATGACTAAGCAGCTCTGCGGGCTTCACCTGCCCCAGCGTCTCGACCGGCTGCTCGACGGCCAGTTGCATCCCCTTCTCACCCGGCAGCAGCCATGCCCAAAAGAGCATCTCACGTAGATTGAGCGACATCGGGATCACCGGCCGGCTTCCCAAATCGGCCCAGCGGCCCTGCCCTGAGCCTGTCGAACGGGCCGGAAGCTTCACAAAGGTA
>Ga0073928_10010696_pt1 | contig 10862 bp, 8 predicted proteins | sample PaiPotPPA55metaG_FD_76969 | JGI IMG/M metagenome (GOLD analysis project Ga0073928, IMG submission 76969) | Iron sulfur acid spring bacterial and archeal communities from Banff, Canada, to study Microbial Dark Matter (Phase II) - Paint Pots PPA... ...
GACGTAGAGGGAGGTGTTGCCGGCCTTACAGGCGTGCTCCAACGGCACCCGCAACCAGTCTTCGGCGTGGTGAGGAGTGACTAGCCAGACCATTGAGGTTCCGACGACGTTGGTGCCCGCCGCTAGAAACTTGGCCATCTGGTCGATCGCCTCCATCGGCCGAGTCTCGCCTTGAGATGTATAGACCACGCAATCGGCGCCGAGGTCGACCAGGGCGTCGACATCGTCGGTGGCGATGACGCTCGTCGGTCGGTCCAGCCCGCAGAGCTCAGCTGCATCCCGACCGATCTTCGCGGAACTAGCGGCATGTACACCGACCAGTTCTAGATCTGGCCTACCGATGATTGCTCGCAACGAATGCCGCCCCACGTTGCCAGTGGAGAATTGGACTACTCTGCGCATCGTTTCCCTCGTTTTTCTAGTTGGTGATGACGCACCGCGTCCGCGAACGGATTCGTTTGTCGCAGAGGGCAAGTCCTCGCCACGGCGCGGAATTGATCGAGCTCGGTACCGAGGTCCAACTTCATCGGTCGGTCTCTCGCATCAGTTACTTCGTCGCAGCAGTAGGGCTCCCCCGGGCGTTCCACCACCGGTGGTGACCACCGCAACGTGGGCGTCCGCGACCTGGCGCTCGGCCGCCTCGCCCCGCAGTTGCGCGATTGCTTCGGCGAGGAAGCCGAAGCCGTGTGTTCGTCCGGCCGACAGCTGACCACCGTGGGTGTTGAGCGGCAACTTGCCGTCCAGCGCGATGGTCGCTCCTCCATCGAGGAAGTCTGCGGCCTCCCCGAGACCGCAGAATCCAAGAGCCTCGAGCCACGACACGGCGTTGAACGTGAATCCGTCGTAGAGCTCGGCGACGTCGACATCGTCGGGGCGCAGGCTGGTCCTGGTCCACAGATGTGCAGCGGGCCCAAAGACCTGCGGTTCGTGCGTGAGAGTGTCCTGGTCCCAGGAGATCCGATCGATCACCTGGGTGCCCACTGCCTCGACCAACACCGGAGGTTTCGGGCGGTCGACGGCCGTGTCAATCGATGACACGACTATCGCAATCGCCCCGTCGCACGGAACGTCGCAGTCGTACAGGCCGAAGGGCGAGCTGATCATGCGTGCCGACAGATAGTCGTCCAGAGTGAGGGGCTCGCGGTAGATCGCGGCCGGATTGCGCGCCGCGTTGGCGCGCGCAGTCAGGGCGATGGGCGCCAGCGTCGAGGCGCGGTCGCCGCCGTAGCGCCAGAAATAGTGCGAAGCGTTGACCCCGATCCAGTTGGCGGCTGACATGGCGCCGAAAGGGGCGCGCCACTCGAACATTCCCGCCGCCCGACCTCCCCCGCCGCGGGACTTCGCCCGCCTGGCGAGGGTGGTGTGGGTCGATTCCCACACGGTCCGGAAGCACAACACGTGCCGGCACAGGCCGGCCGCGACGGCTAGCATGGCCGATACGACGCTGCCGCTGGGTCCGGGAACTTCGCCCCCACCGCTGATCCAGGTGGGCTGAATGCGCAACGCCTCCTCCACAGCAGTGACTCCGCCCTCGGACATCCCGCCGACAAGTCCGCCGGGATAGGTGGCCAGACCGTCGATGTCGGTCAGGTTCAGACCCGCGTCCGCGACGGCGCGCAGGCACGCTGTCACTGTCAGCGACAGCGGATCGACCATGAGGCGGCGCCCGATCGTCGAGCTGCCGACCCCCGTTAGCGCCACCCTGTCTTCGAACTTGCCGGTGGACACCATTGGCCGCACGCTGCGGCTCAAATCGCGAGGGCCAGGAATGGGTCCGGCCCCTGCGGCCTCGGAATCCGGTTCAAACAGGGGAATCCAGATGTCGTCATGCTGCTCGAACGCGACGCGCACCGGCATTCCGATCGTGACGTCGTCAGGCTCGCAGCCGACGATGTTCGTCGTCAGTCGGGTGGACGGATCTTCGGCGAGGGCGACCACCGCGACGACGTAGGGCGGGGGAAAGTTCGGCAGCCACTGCTGATGGTTCACGGTGAATCCTGCGACGGTCGCCTGTCCCGACACCGGCGTCATCGTCACCCCGGCGCTGCGGCATTCCGGGCAGATCGGCTGCGGCGGGTGATGGTAACGGCGGCAGTTCTGGCACCGGGCGATCCGCAGACGGCCGTCGGCCCCGCTGGCCCAGAATGGCTCGCTGCTGATGCTCGGTTGAGGCAGGAGCCGCTGAATCGGCTCGGCTGGGCCGGGCTCTGTCATCACACCTCCGGTCATAGCCGACGAACACGTAGTACGCCGAATGGTAGAGGCACATTCTACTTCTAGTACAGTAACGACTTCGTAGGAGGACAATCAGTTATCACGACAGACAGGGGTGAAAGTTCGCGTGAAGGTCAAAGACAGCGCCGCGGTAGTCGTCGGAGGCGCCTCGGGCATGGGGCGGGCCACCGCCGAACGGCTGGCTGATCAGGGTGCACGAGTCGCCGTGCTGGATCTACCCACATCGGAGGGGGCCGCAACGGCCAAGGAACTGGGCGCAGGCGCGTCGTTTCACCCGTGCGATGTGACGGACAGCGATGGCGTCGAGGCCGCACTTGCGGCGGCCGTCGAGGACCTGGGCGCCCTACACATCGCAGTCAACACGGCCGGCGGCGGCGTATCGGCGCGCACGCTCTCCAAGAGCGGGCCCCACTCCCTGGACGCCTTCCGGTCAGTAATCGAGCTCAATCTGATCGCCACTTTCAATCTGAACCGGTTGCAGGCCTGGCACATGAATCGCAACGAGCCCGATGACGGCGAACGCGGCGTCATCGTGAACACCTCCTCGATCGCGGCATTCGAGGGCCAGATCGGCCAGGTCGCCTACACCGCCTCCAAGGCCGGCATCGCAGGGATGACGCTGACCATGGCCCGCGACCTCGGCAGTCTCGGCATCCGGGTCACCGCCATCGCACCGAGCCTGTTCGCGACCGGGATCACGTCGCGAATTCCCGAGGAGATGGCCGGCGAGCTGACACGCGATGCGGCCTTCCCCCGCCGGATGGGCCGACCCGATGAGTTTGCGGCCCTGGCGCTGGCCATCGTCGAGAATCAGATGCTCAACGGCTCGGCGATCCGTCTCGACGCCGGCCAGCGGTTCGCGCCGAAGTAACCATCGTGGACCTGGGGTTCTCCGATGCCATGGCGGTGATCGCAGGCGGCACCCGCGGCATCGGACTGGCGACCGCGCTATGCCTGGCCGCTGACGGCTGCCGAGTCGGTCTGGTCGGAAGAGATGAAGCGCGGCTCAAAGAGGCCGTCGGTGCGCTGGAGGCCGCCGGGAGTCCCGAGGTGCTGCAGTTGTCGGCCGACTTGGCGTCTGTATCCGACGTCGCCGCCGTCTTCGAGGAAGTCCGGATGCGATGGGGCGGTCTCAATGTGCTGGTCAATGCCGCCGGGCCGGTGGGCGCCGGGCGCTTCGAGGACCTGGACGACGCCGAGTGGACGGCCGCGTTCGACTCCGGGGTGATCTCAGCGGTGCGAACTGTCCGGGCAGCGTTGCCGCTGCTGCGCGCCGCTCCGTGGGCCCGGGTGGTGAATGTGACGGCGATGTCCGTGCAGCACCAGTCGCCGGGACTGGTCAGCTACACCGCGGCCAAAAGTGGACTGCTCAGCGTGACGAAGAACCTCGCCCGCAGCCTGGCCGCCGAAGGCATCCTGGTCAACGCCGTCGCACCAGGCCCGATCCTGACCGATTGGGCACGACCCGTGCTCGTACGCGCCGGGATCGAGATGGATGATCCGGCGGGAGCCTTCCGATTGCTCGGCCGCGACCACGCCATGTCGGTGGACCTGGGTCGGCTCGGGTTACCGCAGGAGGTTGCCGCCGTCATCGCGTTCTGCGCCTCACGCGCAAACACCTATATGACTGGTGCCCACCTCAACGTCGACGGCGGCAGCGACTTCCTCTGAGCGCGTTGGCGTCTCGACGAGCCGCGGCGTCACCGCCGAGGTCTACTGCGCGGAAACCCCAGCCGGTTCTCCACGATGAGGCTGCGCAGCACCTCGCTGGACCCGCCATAGATCGTTGTCGCGACAGCACTGCGGTAGTGCGCGTCCAAGCTGCCGTCCACTGCGCTCTGCGGATCGGTCCAGTCGAGCATGCCCGCGGTGCCCGCGATGTCGATCGCTGCGGCAGACGCCCGCACGTAGCTCTCCGGTCCGAACAACGCCGAAACCGGGCCTGGTTTGTCACCCTCGGCGTCCAGGAAGGCCACTCGTAGGTCCAGCAGTTCGGCTACCTCCCCTTCCATCGCCATGCGCGCCAACCGTTCTCGAACCAGAGTGTCGTTGATCAGCTCGGCGCCGTCCGGTCCACGGTGGGTGCGGGCGAACTCGAGAGCGTCTTTGGCGACCCAGGCCGTCCGCGAACCCGGCGCAACGTTCTGCTCAGCCTCCAGCGCGGCCCGCATGACCGCGAAGCCGCCGTGTGCTTCGCCGACCCGGTTCGCATCGGCCACCCGCACGTCGTCGTAGAACACGATATTGGTCCGCTCGTGCCCCATGGTGTGCACCGCCTGGATCTCGACGCCAGGTGAGTCCAGGGGTACCAGAAACATCGTCAAACCGCGGGGCCCCGCAGATCCGGGCTGCGAACGGGTGAGCAGGAAGCAATAGTCGGCGATATGGGCGAACGTCGTGAAGATCTTCTGTCCGTTGACAATCCACTCGGCCCCGTCGCGCTGTGACCGGGTTGCACAGGCGAACACATCCGAGCCACCGGCGGGCTCGGTGTACCCAAGACAGATCAGGGTCTCCCCGGCCGCCACCCCAGGCAGGATTCTCGCCTTGAGTTCCGCGGAACCGGTCGCACGAATAGCGTTGGCAGGCAACATCGTCGTGCCGGGGCCTGCGGTAGGCACTCCCCCCTTGCGCAACGCGTCCCACAGCGCCGCCGCCTCGAACGGATCCAGTCCGGCACCGCCCTCGGCGATCGGCCACCCCGATGCGATCCATCCACGCTCCCCCAATTTGCGGGTCAGTGCACGATCGACGCCGTCGCCGGTCCTGCGCTCATTCTCGATTACCTCGCGGGTGACATGTTCGGCGACGAATTCCTCTGCCTCGCGACGGATTCGGGCCCAGTTTGCGGGTTCGGCGAAGTCCATCGGATCACCGACCTTCGGTCGTCGCGGGGCCGAACCGTCGGTCGGCGACGGTCAAGAGCTCGCGTCGTGGGTCGGCGAACGCCGCCGCCCACGCCTTGGCTCTGCGGTAGTAGAGCTGGATGTCGTACTCCTCCATAAACCCATATCCGCCGTGGACATGCAGGCTGTGCGTCGTCGCGTGATAGGCCGTTTCGGCGGCGAACACAAACGCCATCGCCGCCAGCGCGGGGGCGTCGTCGTGCGCGGAATCCATTGCCCAACAAGCCTTGCGGACCAACAGCTGGGCCCCGTCCAGCGCGGTGACGGCGTCGGCGAACGGATGGGCAACCGCTTGGTACATCCCGATCGGCTGACCGAACGCCTCCCGCACGATCGCATAGCGGGAGCCGATCCCGACGGCCGCGGACGCCAACCCAATCAGCGCCGCGGCGCGCAGCACACGCACCTCGTCAACCGCGGCGTCGAAGGCCGTACGCGCCTCGTCCCCCTCAGCGAGGACCGTGGTGGCGCCCGGGGCATACCAGGGGGCCAGCGGCAGCCCGCCGAGGTTGCGGCGTGCAGTCTTAGGCAGGCCATCGGGGCGGGTCACGTAGACCACAGATTCGCCATCAAGGGCCAGCACCGCGTCCGCGATCGCCCCGTCGACGAGCATTTGTTGCGATGCCGGGCCGGGGTGGGTGGCCAGTGACACGATGACCGATCCACGAAGGACGGGTCCCAACAGTTCCTTCTCACGCAAGCGGCCAAGCAATCGGGCCGCGGCCGCGGTCTCGGCGACGGGAATCGGGGCCAGGTGCCCGCCTGCTTCCTCGGCCACCAAGGCCAGTTCGAGCAGACCGCCCTCACCGCCGCCGCAGTCCGATGGCACGCCGATCCCCAGCGCGCCGACGTCCGCGTAGTGCCGCCAGAGCAGCTGGTCAAAGCCTGTCGATTCCGCTCTGCGCACTCGCGCTGGCGTGGCCTGCTTCCCGAACAGAGCCGCGAACGCCTCGCGAACCGCACGTTGCTCGCGGGTCAGACTCAGATCCACCTACTCCTCCTTCAAGACGTTGCTAGCGCCCTCGACGTCCGACAACACAGGTCGCGCACTGCAAAAGGCCACGTTACTCGCAGCTAGACCGATACAGGACAAAAAAGTACAGGCATGTCCTCTTCTAGCGCACTCGATGCTAGAGTCAGTCGCACATCTGATTGTCCACAGCGATGAGAGCGTCGGTCTGTATCGCAGACTTGACCCGGCACGAGGAGGAGTTCAATGACGGCGCGATTGGGATTTCCGGTCTTCGATGGTGATAACCACATGTACGAGACCCGCGACGCGCTGACGAAGTTCCTGCCGCCGGAGTACCACGGCGCAGTCCGCTACGTCGAGGTGGACGGACGCACGAAGATCGCCACGCTGGGACAGATCAGCGAGTACATCCCCAACCCGACCTTCGACAAGGTCGCCGCGCCGGGCGCTCAAGAGGACTACTTCCACAACGGCAACCCCGAGGGCAAGTCGCAACGCGAGATCCTTGGCAAGGCGATCGAGTCGACCCCCGCGATGCGTGAACCGGCGCCCCGGCTGGAGCTGCTGGACGAACAGGGCATCGACAAGTCGATGATGTACCCCACCCTGGCGAGCCTGGTGGAAGAACGCTTTCGCGAACACCCCGAGGCAACCCACACGATCATCCACGCTTTGAACCAGTGGCTGCACGAGACCTGGAACTTCGACTACAAGGGCCGAATCTTCACCACGCCGATCATCACCCTGCCCATCGTCGAGAAGGCCATCGAAGAACTGAACTGGGTCGTCGAGCGGGGTGCGCGCGCCATCCTCATCCGGCCGGCGCCGGTTCCCGGGCTCCGCGGCACGCGGTCCTTCGCGCTTCCCGAATTCGACCCGTTCTGGAAGCGGGTGGTCGAGACCGGCGTGCTGGTCATCATGCACGCCTCCGACAGTGGGTATTCCCGGTACGCCAACGACTGGGAGGGGGCCGGGGAGTTCCGACCGTTTCAGTCGTCGCCGTTCCGGTCCTACTACACCCTGGCCCGTAACCCGGCCGAGGACGCCGTCGCTGCGCTGGCCTGCCATGGCGTGCTGACGCGATTTCCCGAGCTCCGCATCGGCATGGTGGAAAATGGAACGACCTGGCTGCCAAGGCTTTTCGACAACCTCAGCGATACCCACAAGAAAATGCCGCAGCTCTACGGCGAAGACCCGCTGGCGGCGATCAATCGGTGCGTTTACTTCAACCCGTTCTGGGAGGAGAACGTGGCCGAGCTCGCCAAGCTGGTGCCGATCGACCACCTGTTCTTCGGCTCGGACTACCCCCATCCCGAAGGCCTGGCCGATCCGCTCACCTACGCCGAACGACACCCGGAGCTGAGCGACGACGAGATCGCCATGGTGATGGGCGGCACGCTGTCGAACATGATGGGGGTCGACGCCTGAGATGTCGACTGATCAGGGCGCAGCATCGGCAACCAAACCGCGCGAAGACGGCTCCCCTATGGAGTTCAACCCGTACTCCGACAGTTTCTTCGACGATCCGTATGACACCTACCGCTGGATGCGTGACGAGGCGCCGGTGTACTACAGCGAGAGATGGGACTTCTATGCCCTATCCCGCAACGCGGACGTCGTAGCCGCGCACCGGGACTGGGAGAGTTTCAGTAGCGCTTACGGCGTGACCCTGGACGCATTGTCGATGCGCCATAGGTTCGATGAACTCAAGATGTTGATCCTGATGGATCCGCCAGAGCACGAGCGGCTGCGCAAGCTGGTGCGCCAGGTGTTCACTAAGGCAGCGATCGCGAACCTCGAGCCATTGGTGACCGACATCGTCACGTCGCATGTGCAGGCGCTAGCAGGCAAGGACCAGTTCGACCTCGTTGCCGACTTCGCGGCGCTGTTCCCTGTCGAGATCATCTCGTCGATGCTGGGCGTCCCGGACGGGGAACGCCAGCAGATCCGGCTGTGGACCGACGGGTTCCTGCACCGCGAGGAGAACAATCCGTTCGCCACGGAGAGCGGCGTGGCGGCGTCGATGGCGATGAACGAATACTTCCTGGACCTGGCGCGGGAGAAGAGGCGCAAACCCGACGACCTGATCATCAGCCGGCTGGTGACCGCGACCTCCGAGGACGAGTCCGGGGTCACGCACCGGCTCACCGACGAGGACATCGCCACGTTCTCGGTGGTGCTTGCCTCGGCAGGCAGTGAAACGGTCACCAAGCTGCTGGGCAACGGCGTCATGGCTTTTCACAACAATCCCGACCAGTGGGAGCTGGTGCTGGCCGACGCCGGCTTGATCCCCGGGGCGATCGAGGAGATGCTGCGACTTAACCCGCCGTCGCAGTACCAGGGGCGGTTCACCACCCGTGACGTCGTGCTCGACGGTGGCACTATTCCGGCGGGGTCGCCGACGCTGCTGGTCACTGGTGCCGCGACCCGCGATCCACGCGCCTACGACCGGCCCGATGTGTTCGACATCCAACGCGGGGGGGCCACCACGCTGGCGTTCGGGTACGGCGCACACAGTTGTCTCGGGTCGTGGCTGGCCCGCCTGGAGACCCGAGTTGCACTGCAGCAGCTGCGCGAACGCTGGCCGCGGTTCGACGTCGACACCGACAATCTGCAACGGGTCACGATGTCCAATGTGGCTGGCTATTCGCACATCCCGGTACGCGTGCGCTGATGACTGCGGCGCACACGGCGCCGGACAAACCGGCACGCGATGCACTGCCGAGCAGCATCCCCGAGCTTCTGGCGTTGCGGCGTGCGCAGCCGGACGGCGAATTCCTGGTCACCGACGATGAGCGGCTCAGTTTCGCCGAAGCCGACGCGCAGTCACGGGCGCTGGCCGATGCGCTGTTGGCCGGCGGAGTGGGTAAGGGAACTCGGGTCGGCATCCTCTTCCCCAACTGCGCACAGTGGATCATCTCCTGGTTGGCCGCGGCGCGCATTGGTGCGCTAACCGTCCCGCTGTCGACCTTCGCGCCTGGCGCCGAACTCGCCCGGCTGCTGCGCCACACCGACACCCAGGTAGTGCTGATGGGCCAATCGATCGCAGGGCGCGACCTCGTCGAGCGGATGTGCGAGGCACTGCCAGATCTGTCAATCAGCGACGCGGCGATCGCGCTTTCCGAAGTCCCCTACCTGCGCCGGGTGCATGTGTGGCCGGACTGCGACCGGCCATGGACGACACCGTGGCCAGGCACCACGGGGCCGGTTGTGTCCCTGACGGCTTCGGCTGAAGCGGAGGTTCGGCCGGCCGACGATCTCGTACTCGTCACCACGTCGGGGACGACGGCGCTGCCGAAATCCGTCGCGCACACGCACGGCAGCCTCGTGCGCCACGCCTACATCCTGGCGCACCACCGGGGCGTCACGGCGACCGACCGCGTCTACTCCCCAATGCCTTTCTTCTGGGTCGGCGGGCTGACGATGGTGGTGCTGCAGGCACTCTCGACAGGGGCAGCCGTCCTCGCACAGGACGTGTTCGAACCCGCGAGCACCCTGGCGCTGCTCGAGCGCGAACGGGCGACCTACGTTTCGTGCTGGGCACAGGCCAGTCAAGCCATGGCCGACCACCCCGACTTCGCCAAACGTGACCTGTCCAGCGTGCGGGGCGGCACGATGCTGGAGGCGTTGCCGCCCGAGCAGCGTCCGAGCGAAGCCGACCTGACACCCAACTTGCTTGGCATGACCGAGACTGGCGGCCCGCACACCATGGTGGAGGTGCCCGATATCCCGCTGCCGACTGAGCGGCGCGGCTCGTTCGGAATTCCACTGCCCGGGGTCGTGCAGCACCGGATCGTGGACGCGAGCGGGGTAGAGGCGGCGCCTGGTCAGCACGGCGAGATACAGGTACGGGGCCAGATACTCATGAACGGGATCTACAAACAGGAACGCCACGAGGTGTTCAGTCCTGATGGCTGGTATGCGACCGGAGACCGCGGATGGTTCGACGACGCCGGGCATCTGCACTTCGCAGGCCGCGCCAGCGCGCTCATCAAGACCGCGGGGTCGAATGTCTCACCGGCCGAGGTTGAATCCGTTCTGGATGAGATGCCCGGGGTGCTGCACAGCTTCGTGGTCGGCCTCTCGCATCCGGTTCGAGGTCAGGTCGTTGCCGCGGCGATAGTGCCGTCCTACGGCGCGGACCTGTCCACTGAGGCAGTCATAGGCCACGCGAAACGCAATCTGTCGTCGTTCAAAGTGCCGACCGTCGTTGCGGTCATCGCCGAGACCGAGCTACCGATGCTGCCCACCGGCAAGGTCGACCGCCAGGGGTTGGTCAGGCTGTTGACCGCGGATTGACCCGCACCGTTGCCGACTAACGATGCACCGAACTTCCGGCACCTGCGCCGAGCGCCGCGCAGCGTGCCCGGGATCGTCGTCGCCGCGGTTGGTGTCACGATGCCAGCGTCTGGAGGGACACCTCCCAGAGCCGCGCCGCCGCGTTGGGGTCGAGCGCATAGGCGGCGACGCCATGACCGGTGCCAGGCTGGCTGGGTCCTGCTTCGTTGCAATCCTCGAAATAGCGTCCACCGATTCCCTCGAGCAGCGGTGAGGTCGCGAGTAGCACCGACGTTGCGGCTCCCTGCTCAGGCGTCTTCCAGTGGAAGCTCCCGTTGTCGTCTTCGATATGTACGCGGGTGCGCTCCAGGTCGTCGTCGGTGATGTATCGCTGCAAGTTGGACCGGACGGTGCCGGGCTGCAGGGCGTTGGCGGTGATGCCGTCGCTTTCCCAACGCCTATTCGCCTCC
>Ga0073928_10010697_pt1 | contig 10860 bp, 11 predicted proteins | sample PaiPotPPA55metaG_FD_76969 | JGI IMG/M metagenome (GOLD analysis project Ga0073928, IMG submission 76969) | Iron sulfur acid spring bacterial and archeal communities from Banff, Canada, to study Microbial Dark Matter (Phase II) - Paint Pots PPA... ...
CGTTGATACCGTGCTGATCGATCAGGAGACCGTGTACGCGCCTCGGCTAAGCAGTGACAGCTTGCTGCTTGGATTGAAAGGCAGCCTCAACGAATACGAACTGGATCTTCTGCGTCAGCGTTCGCTGGAAGCGCGCCGGGAGAAAGCCAGACCCGGCAAGCTCATCATCACAGCGCCGGTCGGTTGTCGCAAGACCGAAGACCAGCGTCTAGAGAAGGATCCGGATTTGCGTGTGCAGGAAGCCATCCGTTCGGTGTTCCGTCAGTTCGCCGCGATTGGTTCGGTACGCCAGACGTTACTATGGTTCCTGGAACATGGCCTGCAGTTGCCGGCATGCACACCGCGCGGCGAGATCCACTGGAAGCGACCGTACTACGGAACGCTGTAGCAGATCCTGACCAGCCCGGTCTACGGCGGCGCATATGCCTATGGCAAGACGGAATGCACGATCCACTACGAGGACGGAGAACCGCGCAAACGTGACCAACGCAAACGAGAGCGTTCTATTTGGTGGGATCGGCGCGAGAAGCGAACCGGAAATTTAGCTATGTCGCGGCCGCACACGCACGGTCTCCTGCATCTCCTACGTCCAGTGGTGTTGACTTCCCCCTATCGGGTGCCGCTCACCTTCATGCTGGGCGCCGACTCTCGCTGCCGCGACCTATCGCGAGCGGCCTAACCCTCGAGATGGATCGATACACTTCAATCGGTGATTGTTCGCATTGCAAAATACCTTCTTTGAATGCTTGGTTCTCGACGTCCCAAGCGCGCTCACGCCTGCTCCGCACGCTCTTGTCAGAGACGCCGTTGCTCCTGGTGCAATAAGCCCGGGGCACCCGATGGCACGTTAGGAACCGAGCCTTAGCGCGTGTGGTGCGTATCGCGCGATTCATCGGTGACCACGTAACTCTATGTTCGGATTGCAAAACATTCAGCCAACCTCGCGAAATTCCGCAGCCCACCTATCAACCAAACAGGACGACTTTACGTCAATTTCTTCTAAAGCATTGATTTTCAAAGAAATTCTTTGCCGCAGCGTCGCGAAAACCGAAAAATAGACGACTTTAGTACACTTTTCGGACGACTTTGTGTCGTTTGACATCTATGCAACTTCGCTGTTTGGTAGAGGTTCAGGTCGCCGGCGTCCCGTGGCGGACTTCGGGTCGCCGTCACGCCAACATTCACCTCATATGTCGTCGGCCCACTGATTGCCGCATTCCATCTGAAATATTCAGGTCTTCGCGCGTGCGCGAGACAACGCTCGACGATATTGAGGCCGCTGTATCGGCGGGCGAGGTCGATCGAGGTATCGCGTTCACGACCGTTCGATCGGCCGACACTGAGTGCGAGGTGAGAATCACTGAGGCTGGTTGCTGGTCCGTAACATCCGTTGCAAGGCGAAAAAGATCCGGTTCAAGTTGGGAAACTCAGCCAAATTCCACTCGCAATTCTTTCTCCCGAGTTCGCCACACAATCTGATTGATCACTACCTTGCGGGACATCTGGTATCGCCCGCGTCGCCCTAGTCGCAACTCCATCAATGCTGCGGTCGAAATTGTCAAACTCTCTGGCGTTCCAATCATTGCGCCGAGCGCGGTCAGCGCCCAGCACCGGAACTGACAAGCCTTCAGTTCGCCCCAGCAATGCCGCTTCGCACTGTTGCCCTGCTCATCCGGAAAGGCGCTTACGAGAGCCGCGCCACGGGCGCATTTCGTGAGCTTGTGCGTCACCTCGCCTGACGCAATCCGAAAGCGTCTGAAAGTCCTCTGCACGCGCATTACTCTCGCTTAAACATCTGGTGCAGAGTTCTTCGCGTATACATATCTACGCGACCATGGAATTGAATCGGCGTCTCGACCCGCTTTCTGCGCAACAAGCTGGAAAATCGACACGTTGCCGATCGCGAATGCATGAGCGCATCCTGCGAGATAGACGCGCCAAATCCGGTATCTTGTCTCGCCGACGATGCTGCGGATGGCCTCGGTGCAGTTCTCGAAGCGTTCTGCCCAGCAGGTCAGCGTCCGCGCATAGTGCCGGCGCAAGCATTCCGCGTCGAGCGGCTCCAAACCACCTTGCTGCATTGTGCGCATTGCTAGGGAAACGTGCGGAAGTTCACCAGACGGGAACACATATTTGTCAATGAAATCGCCGCCGAGGGCCGACGTGTCCCTGTTGTCCGGATCCGAGGCCGTAATGCCGTGGTTCATCACGATTCCATCATCTGCCAACAGATCACAGACCTTTTTAAAATACGCAGGAAGATTGTCCTTCCCGACGTGTTCGAACATGCCAACGCTGGTGATACGATCGAATTTCCCGGTTACATCGCGGTAGTCCTGTAGCCGAATCTCGATCCGGTCAGACAGCCCGGCATCACTAACGCGCTTGCGGGCGAGATCGTACTGATTCTGCGACAGCGTAATTCCAATACAATTTGCGCCGAACTTCTCCGCTGCACGGATAACGAGAGCTCCCCAGCCACATCCGATGTCGAGAAGATTCTGCCCGCGCTTCAGCCTGATCTTGGTCAGGATATGGTCGATTTTCTTGAGTTGTGCTTCTTCCAGCGTCTCGTCGCCATTCTCGAAGTAAGCACACGAGTAAACCATGTTCTGATCGAGCCAGCACCTATAGAATTCGTTCGATACATCGTAGTGGTACTGAATTGCCTCCTTGTCCTCCTCCTTGCTGTGAGTGAATCTCTTCACGATGGAAGCGAGACCAGATCCCTCCGACTGCGCAGCGGAGAGTCTGTAGGCCACGTCAATGATGTCTCTCAGCGAACCCTCGATATCGATCTTCTGCTTGATGTAGGCCTCACCTAACGAATCGAGACTCGGCTCCATCAACATCGGCAACGCACTTGGCTCTTTGACATGCAAATGAACGACCGGCTCCTTAAACTGCCCCAAGTCGACACTCCCCCCTGACCACAAACTGAGACGGACGGGAAGATTTTGTTTGATACGGATGCCGTCCGCCCACGTTTTCAATCCCGCATTGATCAAGCTATTCAGCATGCGTGCTCTCCTTCTGGCAGGGAGTCCTGCTTTCTATATCGCTCGCTCTTTCGAGCGCCCCCGGGTCAATTTTCCTTGCAATTCAAAGCCGGGAGATTGACCGGTTTCGAGTCCGCACGGAGGAGTGCGAAAACCAAAAGTTTATGCGGAGGCCTTTCGAAAACAGAGCACAAATCGACACGGTATCGACAGATACAGTCAATGTCTGGAAGACCCGAGACGAACTCGAACCCCCTCACACGGCATGCAGTCCAAGAACTGTGCTCCGGCGAACGCTGGTCCACTGTGCATTCGGTTGACAATGCCGACGCAATATCCTGCAATTAATCGACTTCGCAGGTCAACGGTCCCAGGTACTGCTTGATGGCATATCACCAAGGGCCGTGGAGTTGCAATTTTACGCAGGCTAAGAAACACATCGTGAGCTCTACCGAGTACGCACTGCCGGCAGATCGTGCTACCGCGCATGCCGGTCTGATTACGCCTAGCACGGACACTCGCGACATGCTTGGTCGTCCACTTCGGGATCTGCGCCTGTCGGCTATCGATCAGTGCAACTTTCGCTGCAGGTACTGCATGCCTCGAGAGGTCTTCGATAGAAATTATCGGGTCCTTCCCTCGTCTGCACGATTGTCCTTCGAACAGATGGTGAAAATGGCGAAAGCCTTCACATCAGTGGGCGTCGAAGAGATTCAGATCACTGGCGGAGAGCCGCTTCCGCGCCGCAACCTGGAAGCACTGGTTGAACAGCTGGCTACTCTCGAAACTGCCAGCGGAAAACCGATGGAAGTCGCCCTCACGACGAACGGCTCGGTCAGGCAAGGTCTACCCCACTGCACGCATGTCGCTGGTTGGTGGCTGAGACCTTTGGAGATTTGGGCCCAGTAAATTGAACATGCAGAGGATAGAATGACAGAACCCATCAAGAGCAATACGTCGGTGCTAGATGAATCGACGCGAGCAGTGAGCGCTCCTGGCATCGGTGAGGCGGCCCAAGGTACAAAGCCAGAATTGACTATCGCGGCGGGCTTCGAGGTGCGGGTGCAACGACAGCAGATTGAGATCGAGTCTGAGATGGCTCCGCTCATGCGCAATCCGAAAGTCGGAGCCGTTGTGAACTTTCTTGGCATCGTGCGCCAATTCGGAGACGAGGACGAGGTGTCTGCCCTTGAAATCGAGCACTACCCCGGAATGACCGAACAGGCACTGTGGAGCATCGTTGAGGAAGCCATTGCTCGATGGGACCTGCAAGCGGTGAAGATTATTCATCGAATAGGCCGCGTCGCGCTCGGAAACCCTGTTGTCCTTATCGTGGTGGCATCGGAACACCGCGCAGCGGCATTCACTGCGTGCGAGTTCCTGATGGACTTTCTGAAATGCCACGCGCCTTTCTGGAAGAAGGAAATCGGACGCGATGGTGTTTCGCGATGGGTAGGGGCCAAAGACCGTGATGAGCGTGAAATGAAGCGTTGGGGCTAGGAGCGGGACCCCAACAGCATCTTACGACAATCACAGGTAACCTTATGAGACTCACAATCAAGTATTTCGCAAGCATTCGAGAGCATATCGGCATCGCTCAAGAGACGTTCGACCTTGAACCGTGCGGGATGTCGCTCAATCAGATCCGCACAGAACTCGCGTCCAGAAGCGAACGGAGGGCCGAAGCCCTCGCGGCAGATCGTCCCGTTCGGACGGCAGTGAACATGCAGATGGTGCCGGGATCACTTATCGTCCGGGAAGATTGCGAAGTCGCTTTTTTTCCGCCCGTTACAGGTGGATAACGACACTCCAGACCTCCGGGGAATTCCGCGCTTCTTGTGTACAGGGAAGGAGCGGAGGGACAAGCTCTTCGCGCTATCGCTATCGAACAAAGCAGTGAGAATGCATTGGCCACCGCTGAGTCTATCGCGGCAAGAAGCGGCCTTGCGATGATGGTGGTAAGGCACTGTCTTTGCGCGCTTTCTGACCTAATGACGGTGGAAAGGGTGAGACTGCAATCGCGCTACATTGCATTTCGGCTAACTGGACAAGGCTGGGAACTACTCGTTATCGCGCTACCTGCTGCCCGGGCTCAGCGAAGCTCCACGCACAATGTCCGCGTAAGGTATATCCCTCAAATAGGAAGGCGCGAAAATATCGACTATTGGCCGTCCGCTGCTTTCCAGCGCTGGGGCCAGCGCTAATATGTGTCTGCTAGCCAACATGGTAAAACCCGTCGAGCAGAAATCGGGTCAAAAGCGGACGCAAGCATTCAACGCGCCAGCTATCGCCAGGGCGGCTGATCCGGTCGACTGCCAAACCGCAGTGGCATTCAGCACCTTTGGCTCTTGCCTCCGGAAGCGTCACAAGTTGACTCCGAACTCCGAGCGGGCAACCGCTTTATAATAGAGAATCTTCCTTCCGCTTCGCGTTGTGTCCGCAAAGGAACGAAGCAAGACGTCCGACCTTGATGAGCGCTTCTTCAATCTCGTTGCTCCACGGAAAGCTGTAGTTCAGCCTTATACAGTTCTTATAGTTCTCAGTCGTAGAGAACATATGCCCCGGCCCAACTGTAATGCCGTCTCTCAGAGCCTCCTGATATAACTTCATTGCGTCAACTGAGCCCGGCAACCCCACCCATAGAACGTATCCACCTTTTGGCACCGACACCTGTGTTCCCGGTGGGAAAAAACGCTTGACTACACAAGTCATAATCTTCGCCCGCTGGGCAAGGCGACGACGTACCCTGCGAAGGTGCATATCATATCCATCGTACTTCATGAACTCGGCGATAGCGCGCTGCGGGAACGAAGGCGTCGTGAGCGTGTTCAGGAACTTCAGACGCTCCACTTCAGCATGGTATCGGCCAGGCATAGCCCATCCGATACGATATGCCGGCGCTAGACTTTTGGAAAAAGATGAGCAGTGGAGCACGAGACCATGCTTGTCATAGGTCTTCAAAGACGTGGGCGCGACCTCGCCAAAATGCAGCTCGCGGTACACATCGTTCTCGATGACCGGGATCCCCCTTTCCGCCAGGAGTTCGACGAGCTGTCGCTTCTTTTCATCGGGCATTTCGAATCCCAACGGATTCTGGAAATTCGGCATGACCATACATGCTGCGACCTTTTGGGTTGACAGAACATCAGAAAGAGCGTCGAGATTAATGCCATTTTCATGATCGGTCTCCACCTCGATTGCCCGCATTCCCATCCGCTCGATAGCGTGAAGGTTCGCGTAATACGTCGGTGACTCCACGGCGATAACGTCTCCCGGTTTGGCGACGGCCTGAAGACAGAGGTTAATCGCTTCGGTAGCTCCAACGGTGATGATAATTTCGCCCGGGTCCACAGGAAAAGCACTCTCGAGGTAACGTCGTGCTATCTGGCGAATCAGCTCGCGATTCCCCGGCGGGAGATCCTCCATCAGACTCCAGTGTTGGTGCCGACGCGAAATAGAATTCGAGTGCTGATTGAGCCTTAGCAGTGGGAAGAGTGATGGGTCAGGGTAAGGCGATCCCAAAGGCACTGCTGCGTCAGCACCGATTGATCGAAGAGTGGAGAGCACGAGTCGGCTGACACCTACCTCCGCCGAGACAGGATCCGGCTTGACTGTTTTAAAAGGAATCTCTTTCAGCGTGCCGACCTGGGCTCGGACGAAGTAGCCTGACTGAGGTCGACTCTCGATTAGCCCCTTGCTTTCGAGAAGCAAATAGGCACGAAGTACCGTCGTGATGCTCAGATTCTGTTGCTGGGCGCATTGGCGAACCGAAGCGATTTTCTCCCCAGGCAGATGAATCCCACACTTTATGGATGTCTCGATCATAGCTGCCAGCTTCTCGTACATCGTTACCATCGTTCCTCCTAAGCGTTAAGCGGACAAACGGTCGGGATTCGGCTCGCCGATCCTGTACATGACCAATAATTGAAGGCTACAGGGACGCTCTATCCCAACGGCACAGATTCGTGGGTGCACGAAGGAGACAGTTGCAATCGACTGACAAGCCATGCTTACTCTTTCCAAATCTTGCGCCCCACGTTTCTTTTGACTCGTTGGGACTTTTATGGACGTCTTGGCCGTGGATATGCACGTTAGGCCAACCTTTGCACGAAGCTGAACTTCGACCGGGTAGCGTGCGCCACGAATTCCTCCGGTGTGCTCCGAAGAGGGATCGGATCAACTCTGTCGAGCCGATGGTGAGAACTGTTTCAATTTCAGAGATCCTAAGGGCTAACGAGAAATTGACTTTCGGCGACTGCTACCATCGCCGCTACCGTTCCAGCGACGAGGACATCACGTCTGGACATCTTCATGATCCTTCTCTTGAACACGTTTTCGGCGCCCGCTGGCGCCGGTGAACTTTAGCGACGCCGCGCCTGCCGGGCTCGGCGCTCGCCGTGACAATTCGCAGGCTGGCTTGCCAGCGCCGCCCACTTCGCAAATTTCGCAGGCGGTCAATAATCATATGAACGTCCCATCGACCCTTCGGCTGCATCTCGCCGTCATCGCACGATCTGGCTGACGATCCCAGGATTGATGGACCGTTTGCGAAAACGGATTGGATTCCTTCAATTCTGAATTGCGAATGCCAACATCGACGCTTTGCCGGGGGCGAACTCGCGTGAAGCAACCCTGACGATTCGTGGCGACGGCTATGGACCATAGCCGAGCCGCGCCAGTCAACTCAACGCTGTCCACCGTGTGATCGGCCGTTCGACGCCTATCACTGTAGGCAAGATCCAGTTCCGCAACTGACCCGTAGCTGCCAGGTCAGATGACCTTCACGTGCCATCCCGCTGCATGCCTGCACCGTTATTTATTTTCTTGTATCGTGCTTTCGCAGCTCCAAGAGTCGCCGGTCTTCGGCGACTCTTCCACAAAACCAACGGGGCATATGTACGAAGGATTTCAATGGTTCACACGCCAGACCGGACCATTTTCACCTGGTCGACTGAGAATGTTCCTTGCGCCAAGAGGCTGGATGCCTACATGGAAGTGCGTGAACGCTTTGCCAGCGTGACGACGTCGTGTCCCGACGCCAATGGTTTCCATTGCGAGATAAAGATAGCGCCGTTCGGTGCGCTCACGCTCATGCAAAGCAGTGGGTCGGCAAGGGCCTCGCATCGCACGCGAAGAGACATTGCGCGTAGCGGCGCCCAAGGGTATATCCTGGGCATGGTCGACGGCGAAAGGCATTACTCGTATAGGGGGTCTGCGCTGCGTCTTGGTCCCCTCGATCTGGTACTACTCGATACGCGACACGAGTACTCGTTCCATCAACCCGTCGGGCGGCTCGTCGACTGGTGCGTCCGATTGTCGAGTGAATGGGTACACAGATGGATTTTGGCCCATGAAAAGTTAGTCGGGAAGCGTATATCAGGGACGTCTCCCTGGGGGCGTGTGTTGTCCGGCTACCTTTTCCAGATGACACCCGAATTCAGCGTGCGTGCGCCACTCCCAGAGCAGGTCATGACTGATCAACTCGGCGCTTTGCTCGCGCTAGCCGCGACGGAGATTTTGGGGTCCGACTCTGAGCTTGCACCGGCGTATCGAGACCTGCGGGCCAGGATTCTGGATTGCATCAGGCAACGGTGCTGTGAGTGGGAGCTGACGGTGGGCGACGTGGCAGCGGTGTTAAACCTGTCTCCCCGCACACTGCACCGGGCTCTCGCGTCTTATGGAGAGACGTTCGGAAGAAAGCTGATCGATGCACGTTTCGATGTGGCGATGAGAATGCTCGAATCGCGCTTATTCGATCAGGTAACCACCGCAGAGATTGGTCGGCGCGCCGGATTTCCAAACGCTTCTCACTTCACGCGCGTATGTCGCGCCCGACGTGGGTGCACTCCAAAACAACTGCGTGGAGCGTGCAATGATCCGCAGGCTGAGGCAGCCTGACCGCTCTTCCGATATGCCTCCAACGAGCGGTGGACCCGGCATAGCCATTGCGCCTGAACGCGATATAGGCGGGTGCAGTCGTGCACATGATTGAATGGCAGCGGGCAAGGGTTGGCAAGGGTGGCCGCCCTGTTCTTGGAACATCACCTCGGATTGCCATGTGACGCCCGAGGACCTTGCCCAGGATGATCCACAGCGGCGTCTGCCGGTGATGGATATATCAGGCTGGTCGAGCCGTCGGCGACCTTCGTAGCACCCTTCGAATTTTGCGGCAAGGCGGTCTGGGTCTCGGCGGCCTCAGAGTTCGCAAGGCATACATGCTCCTCAAGCTAATATCATGCCTTGCCCACAAATTTATTGAAGGCCAGATGTCGCGGATGTACATCCATCGTTACCTTAAGGTTGTTGAAGTTCAGCCGGCTGCTGTAGCACAACAAGCTCGGCGAGTAGTTGTTCTGCAAGGTCGGCGAGGTACGGCAAGGGGCGTGGGCTGAAGGTAGGCGCCGGCACCATCGCAGATGCCACCATCATCGGTACGCCCAGTTCCACGAAGAACGCGGACAAGGCGCGAGCCCCGGAAATGCATCAGACGAGGAAGGACCAGCAGCCGTACTTCGGCATGAAGCTGTACATCGGTGTGGATAGCCAGACGGGACTGGCCCACAGCGCGGTAGTGAGCGCTGTCATCCGCTGCCGACTCTGCTGCACGCCGCCGAGCGGCGTGTGTACGGTGAAAGCGTCTATGCGAGTCAGAAGGAACTCATCGCGAGCAAGGCACCGCGAGCGAAGGACTTTACCAACCAGCGTGTGCCAAGCGCGGTGGTGAAGTCGGATGACGCCAGACACTCGAAGAACCGCAACAAGTCGAAGATACGTGCCCGGGTCGAGCTCGCCTTTGCGGTGGTCAAGCGGCTGTGGGGGTTCGGCAAGGTGAGCTATCGCGGCCTCGCGAAGAACGCCACGCGCGCTTTTACCGCACTCGCGCTTGCCAACATCTACATGAGCCGCACGCGGCTGGTGGCACAGGTGTGTCCATGAGCGGCCAAGGTGGGTCGAGAGACCCGTTTCCAAGGCCTTTCAGGGCCAGAAAATCGAACCAGTCGCGTCGCTGATTTCGCATTCCGAAATTCGACAGCAAGCCGTCGGCGAAAACGGCGGCTTGTTCAGCGTAGCCATTGCTTTTGGTCGTCAATATACAAAGGTATAACTTTGTCCACCTGGCGTTGTGCACAAGTCACCATCAGACAGTCAAAGAGCGGGGTAAGATGGCTAGATCCTTACGCTTTAGATCGTTGACAGGATCTGTACAACATTTCACGTCGCTTCCAAGAGTTGAATGACCTTGCGTATGGAGTCGTCTGCTTTGTGCACGGCCTTTTCGAGTTTGCTGTCGGGCTGGAAGTTGGCGTCGGGGCGGTGGTGAAAAAGACCGTCGGCAAGCGGGCCGTCTAATCGCTGGTGGAAGAGCAGGACGGATTGACGGTCGCCCAAACTGCAGAAGCACCTGTCAGCACGATACGCAAGCGAGGATGCCCAACTCTTTCCCAGAAGTCACCGAAAGGCGAGGCAATCGAGAGAAAGACGCGCTGTTAAACGTGGCGGGAAGCCGATTAACTGCTATACCCGGAGTGCGCGCGCCTGCGACATCCTGTCATTGAACAGCGCATGCACACGTATGGCCTGGCGCAAATGTGTTCGAATACGTCAGGCACGGTACGCTCTCGCTGTATGCCGCCTTCAATACCAAGACCGGCGAAGTACTCGGCAAGACCGCCACGCGTCACACCTCGGCCGAGTTTGTGGCCTTCTTGACTGACATCGTGGCCCACCAGCCCCGAGGCAAGGAGATTCATGTCATTGCCGACAACCTCTCGGCGCATAAGACCAAGCAGGTTGATGTGTTTCTCAGCGAGCATCCGCAGGTCCATATGCACTTCACCCCGACCTATTCATCCTGGCTCAA
>Ga0073928_10010698_pt1 | contig 10859 bp, 9 predicted proteins | sample PaiPotPPA55metaG_FD_76969 | JGI IMG/M metagenome (GOLD analysis project Ga0073928, IMG submission 76969) | Iron sulfur acid spring bacterial and archeal communities from Banff, Canada, to study Microbial Dark Matter (Phase II) - Paint Pots PPA... ...
CCCGTCCCCACCCGAGCATAGTGATCACGTACACTAGCTGCTCTTGAAATCCATTGGACACATGCTGGCGCGGTATACGGCTTGGGTTCTGGGGCTGATGAAGGTGCTCGGGATCTGGGGGCCGTTTGTGATTGCGTTTGCCGACAGCGCGCTGTTGGGGATGCCGGTGGATTTTATTGTGGCTACTTATGTGTATCAGGATCGGCGGCGGCTTTTGATTTACATTACGGTGGCGTCGCTGGGATCGGCGCTGGGGAGCATTCCGCTGTATATCGTGGGATATCTGGGCGGAGAGAAGGTGTTGCGCAAGCGGATTTCCGAGCAGCGGTTTTTAAAAATCCATCGTTCGTTTGAGCGGCATGAATTCTGGGCCCTGATGTTTCCGGGGATGCTGCCGCCGCCGACGCCGTTCAAGATTTTTGTGCTGGGTGCGGCGGTGTTTGAAATGCGGTTTCGGGATTTTCTGGTGGCGATTTTTCTAGGAAGGTTTATACGGTTTGGGATATTGTCGGTGCTGGTGTTATGGTTTGGGCCACAGATTGTAAGTCTGTTCGGCGGAGTCGTGAAGCAGCACTGGATCGGGGTGGTTGTGGCGATCGTGTTCGGAGTTTGCTTGTGGCTCGGGTTGCGGCTTTGGCGGCGAGCGCGGGCAGCCGAACAGGAATGAAAAAAGGAACAGATTATTGTAGGTATTCTCCTGATGTCAGCCCATCTGTTTCCTGGCAGCGGGACAACTTCCGAAAAGGAATGCGAGTCCAACAGAGTAGCACTGGAAGACGTGGTTTGTCCCTGCGCAATCAGTCGCTGCTGGGTGGAGGAACTACGATGAAGAATTCCACCTTGGTAAACGCCCTTCTTGCAGGAATCGCTTTCCTCGCTCTCGTTTGTGTGTCGACGCCCGCTCTCGCTCAACATGGCGGTCATGGTGGTGGTGGAGGCGGCGGAGGCTTCCATGGTGGCGGCGGTTTTTCTGGTGGCGGCTATCGTGGCGGCGGCTATCACGGAGGAGGGTACCGCTCCGGCGGCTATCGCGGCGGTGGGTACAGTTATGGCGGCGGCCGGTACGGAAGTTCGTCATCGGCGCCGAGTTACGGCGGAGGAAGAAGCTGGTCCTCGGCGGGCCGAAGTAGTCGTGCCGCTTCGCCGGGATGGCACTCGTTGGGAGGGTCTTCGTCGGGGAGATCTTCATTAGGAAGATCGGGATTTGGAAGATCCGTAAACCCTGGGGGCATAGCTGGAGGCCACCGGGCAGCGATTGCTGACGGGCGGTGGCATTCGTTCGGAGGGGACCGCGGTGGGTTTGGCGGCGGCGAGGGCTTCGGGCGTGGGTTTGGTTTTCGGGGCGGCTTCGGTGGACGCGGCTTTGGGGGTGATCGTGGCTTTGGCTGGGGATGCTGGGGCTGCGGATTTGGTTTTGGCTACGGCTTCGGCTGGGATCCTTTCTGGTATTGGCCACCCAACTGGTATAGCCCTTGGTGGGGATACGATGATTATCCTTACTAGAAGCAGCCGCGACGGAAGGCGGCGACCTGGACTGGTCAGAGGACCCGTTCCCCCACGAGCATATTAGTTCCCACATGAGGATCGCGGGCTGGACAGCCGAGGCGGCTGTCTAGGTGACCATCTACTACGCGGCGGCTATGTGGTCGCTGGATTTGTGCCGGCGTTCAGCGATGACCTGGACTACGACCGGAGTGGCGAACATGGCTGCGGTGAAGAGAAGGTCTCCCGCGACGCCGTGGCGGAAGAATGGAACGCCGGCCTCGTAGCAGGTCAGCAGGCCGGCGAAGGTCCGCGGATACATGTTCCAGGCGGCCCAGACGGCGAAGTTACTCACCAGAAAAAACGAGACCGAGCCGACCAGCGCGGAGCCGAGAATCCGGAGCACTCCGGCGTTCCGCTTGAGAGTAGTGCCCAGCCCGAGCATCCCGGCATACCACGCCCAGGTGACGAAGTGGTCCCAGCTGAAAGGATAGCGGTAGATCATGGTGGTGAGGATGACGTCGGATGCGGCGAGGAGCGCGAGCGGGATCCAGAGCTGGCGGCGAGGACCGCGTGCGCCGAAGAAGAGCAGAGCTGCGCCCACCGGCGTGAACGCCATGGGATGGGGCAGGAAGCGGAACACAAAGGCGAAGAGAATAAATGTGTAGGCCAGCATGAATCACCTCGAACGAAATTCTATTCTGGGGGCTGGCAAGGCCTGGCGTCAAGAGACCTTGGGCGGAGTGGAGATAAAGTCAATTTATCCGAGTTGTCTGGAGTCTGAAGTCTGCGTCCGCTGCGGTGTTACACTTTTCGTTCACCCATCCTTGGCGCTTGCCGGAGTTCACTCCCCAATGTCTGAAACGCAAATGCCTACGGCGCGGACTCGCGTGGTCCGCGAAGCCGATCGTGGCGTTTATGATCGCGAGACCGTCCACCGCATCCTCGACGAAGGATTTCTGTGCCATGCCGGCTTCGTGGTGAATGGACAGCCCTTCGTGATTCCAACTTCCTACGGACGCAAGGACGCCAGCCTTTATATTCACGGCTCGGCCGCGAGCCGCATGCTGCGCCAGATGAAGGAGGGGATTTCCGTCTGCATCACCGTCACATTGCTGGACGGACTCGTGCTGGCCCGCTCGGTTTTCAATCACTCGATGAACTACCGCTCGGTGGTGATTCTCGGGAAGGCGACTCTGGTGGATGATCCGAAAGAGAAGCTGGCGGCTCTGCGAATTCTATCGGAACACATTTTGCCCGGCCGGTGGGATGATGCGCGCCAGCCCAACGAGCGCGAACTCAAACAGACGTCGGTGCTGCGCGTGCCCATCGAAGAGTTTTCGGCGAAAGTGCGCGTCGGGCCGCCAATTGACGACGAGGAGGATTACTCGCTCCCGACGTGGGCCGGAGTGGTGCCGCTGGAAATGGTCGCTGGAAAGCCGATTGACGATGCGAGACTGCTGCCGGGAATAGAATCGCCGGAATATTCGCGCCACTACACTCGCAAGCGCTGACGGGACTCGCTCAACGAGCCATGTGGGGACAGCCGCCCTCGGCTGTCCGGCGGAGCGAAGCTCCGCAGCTGCCGATTCGACCAAACAAATGTAATTTCGAGAGTGATGGCTAAGTCGGGACTCGAATTCGCTGCAGGCACGGCCGAGCTGCGCTCGGCGGACAGCCGATGGCGGCTGTTCCCACAGGTATCCTTTACGGAATCAGCAGTAATTTTCCCGCAATTTTACGGCCTTCCATCTCGCGGTGGGCTTGCGCGGCTTCGGCCAGTGGATACGTTTTTGCGATGCGCAGCTTTAGACGGCCATCGGCGATCATCGCGAACAGCGCGCCGGAGCGCGCCAACAGCTCCTCGCGGGTGGCGGTGAAGTGCGCCAGCGTGGTGCGAGCCATGTAGAGCGAACCTTTTTCCGAGAGCTGGGCGGGATCCACCGGCGGCACCGGACCGCTCGACATGCCGTAGAGCACAAGCAGGCCGCGCGGGCGCATGACGTTCAGGTTTTTTTCAAACGTCGCTTTGCCTACGCCGTCGTACACCACGTCGACGCCCGCGCCGCCGGTCAGGCGCTTTACCTCGGTTTCAAAATCCTGGTGGGTGAAGACGATCACTTCGTCCGCACCTGCTTCGCGCGCCAGTCCGGCTTTCTCTTCGCTGGACGCCGTGCCGATCACGCGCGCCCCGATCATGCGCGCCATTTGCACCAGCAGCAGTCCGACGCCCCCAGCAGCTGCGTGCACCAGGGCCGTTTCGCCCGCTTTCAGTTTGTGCGCGTCGTTCACCAGATAGTGTGCGGTCAGGCCGTGCATCATCGCGGCCGCGGCTTGTTCATCGGTCACCTTGGCGGGGACGGGCACCAGGCTGTCTGCGGCCGCTGCCACGTACTCGGCGTAGGAACCCAGCGCCCCGCTCCATGCCACACGGTCGCCGACTCTTACTCCTTTCGCCTGCGTGCCCACTGCCGTTACCGCTCCTGCGCCTTCCTGTCCTGGAATGAACGGCAGCGGCGTCCGCAGGCTTCCGTCGCGGAAGTGGCCATCGATCGAATTCACCCCGGCAACGGAAACTTTCACCGCTGCCTCGGTGGGTTTGGGCTGCGGCGTGGGAGTCTCGACGAGTTCCATGACCTCGGGGCCGCCGGTGTGTTGCACGCGAATGGCTTTCATAGTATTCACCAGGATAGTAGGGCCGCTGTCCCGGCGGCTGTCCGGCGGGCGTCACTCCCGCCGTGCCGAGGCGAGACGCCTTCGGGACAGCCGGCAAGATGCCGGCGCTACTCGAATCTTACGGAATCACCAACAGCTTTCCGGTGGTTTTTCGACCTTCCAGATCGCGATGCGCCTGCTGTACTCCGGCTAGAGGATAGATGTGCTCAATCCGTAGCTTGAGTTTGCCGGCTGCAATCATTGCGAACACTGCGCCGGATCGCGCGACCAATTCCTCCCGCGTTGCGATGTAGGCCACGAGCGTGGGCCGGGTCACGTAAAGCGATCCCTTTTGCGCCAGCACCATCGGATCAAAGGGAGGCACCGCGCCGCTCGATCCGCCGAACAATGCCATCATGCCGCGCGGGCGCAGAATATCCAGTCCTTTCTCGAAAGTGGTCTTGCCCACCGAGTCGTAAACCACGTCGACGCCCTTGCCGCCAGTCAGCCGTTTGGTTTCGGCTTCGAAATCGGATTTTGTATAGAGAATGATTTCGTCCGCCCCTGCCTCGCGCGCCAACTTCGCTTTTTCTTCGGTCGAGACCGTGGCAATCACGCGCGCGCCGATGTGGTGCGCCATCTGCACGAGCAGCAATCCCACGCCGCCGGCGGCGGCATGCACCAGCGCCGTTTCGCCGCCCTTCAAGGGATACGTGTCATGCGAGAGATAGTGCGCCGTCATGCCTTGCAACATGGCCGCCGCGGCCTGCTGATCCGTGACAGCGTCGGGAACCGGCACTAACCGATCCGCGGGCACGGCTGCATATTCCGCGTACGATCCCAAGACGCTGGTCCAGGCGACACGCTCGCCCTTTTTTACTGACGTGACATCGGTGCCCACAGCGTTGACCACGCCCGCGCCCTCCTGCCCCAACACGAATGGAGGGATCGCCTGGTAGCGCCCTTCGCGGACGTACACGTCGATAAAGTTGACGCCCGAAGCGGACAACTTCACGACCGCCTCATTTGGCTTGGGCTGCGGAACCGGCAACTCCGCCAGTTCCATTGCCTCCGGGCCGCCGGGTTGCTTGACTTGAATAGCTTTCATGGAAGTTTCGATTCTGGATCCTGCAACAAGATGCGACAGGTGATTTTACATGCACTGGGGGGCAACATCTCTCAGACCCCGCTAAGTAATGCACTCCTGACATATTTGGCGAGGGATGTTCAATTCCGAACATCGGCTTATCGAATTCGAACACTCTAGGCGTGCTTCGCCCAACTTCAGATTGGTTTTCATAAAGTTGTACGGAACATCTTTGGCGAGCTGGTTGCAGCCAATAGAAAGGGAGCAGCACGCTCGAGGAGATGAAATGCACTCTTGGTTGCAAGACATTCGATATGCGCTGCGGCAGTTGCGCAAGAACCCGGGGTTCACCGCCGTTGCCGTCATAACCCTGGCCCTCGGGTTGGGCGCCAATAGCGCGATTTTCAGTGTGATCGATGCGGTCTTACTGCGTCCACTTCCCTTTCATGCTCCCAGCGGTCTCGTCGTCGTGAAGCCCACGGAGCCCGGTCGGCGCGACGATATTGGAGTGTCTTACCCGACTTTTTTGGATTGGGAATCGCGGAACCATGTTTTTGACGGTCTCTCGGTATATCGCCAAGACGATTTCACGCTCACTGGACGAGGCGAGGCCGCGCACCTGACAGGCGCCGTGGTTTCGGCAAATCTGTTCTCCGTGCTGGGCGTTTCTCCGGCCATGGGAAGAGATTTTATTTCCGACGAAGACAAGCCCACCAGCACCGGTTTGCCAATCATCCTGAGCCATAGCCTTTGGCAAAACCGCTTCGGCTCCGACCCTAAGATTGTGGGCCAGACCCTCACGTTGGACGGCCAAACCTTGGCCGTCATTGGCGTGATGCCGACGGCGTTTCAGTTTCCGGTGCAACGAACAACAGTTGAGTTCTGGACCACGATTGCCCTTGACTCACGGCCGGTGAACGGCTCCCCGCCAATGACCGCGCAGCGCGGGGCGGCATATCTTGATGTGATCGCACGCCTGAAGCCTCAGGTCACTCTCGAAACAGCCGAGACTGAGATGGCAGGAATTCAGCACGGGCTCAACCGGGAGCATCCAGAAAACCGGCCTAAGGGAATCAGTCTGGTTCCAGAATCGAATGCGGTCGTGGGCGACATGCGCCTGCGTCTGTTCATTCTTCTCGGCGCGGTGGGATTAGTTCTGCTCATCGCCTGCGCGAATCTGTCGAACCTGTTGTTGGCCAGGGCAACGACTCGCAGTAAGGAAATCAGCGTGCGCACCGCATTGGGAGCGACGCGTTGGATGATTGTGCGCCAGTTGCTTGCCGAGAGCATCTTGCTTGCAACTGCAGGCGCAGTTGCCGGGCTCGCCCTCGCCGCGTGGGGAATCAAATTTCTGACGACTCTGGCGCCGGCGGATCTGCCAAGAGTTAATGAGAGCGGCCTCAACCTGCAAGTACTAATCTTCACCGCGCTGGTTGCGGTTTTCACCGGCATTTTATTTGGGCTGATCCCGGCCTGGCAGTCCTCCAAGTCTGAGCTAGGTGCCGCTCTCAAGGAAGGCGGCCGCAGCGGAACTGAGACTTTGGGACGTGGCCGCCTGAAGGCTGCATTGATCGTCACGGAAACGGCTCTCGCCATGGTTCTGCTGGTGGGCGCCGGCCTTTTGCTGCGTAGCCTTCTAGGTTTGGGCAGAGTAGATCCAGGCTTTGCCAAGGATCATGTGATTACATTCGGACTCGACCTGCCGGGCCGTTATGGTCATCCCGAGAGAGTCGCGTTCTATCGCAATCTGCTGGAGCAGATTCGTACGATTCCGGGGGTGCGTTCCGCCAGCGCTGTGTTTCCTCTCCCGCTCTCCGCGGACGGTGTCAAAACCAGCTTTGAAGTTGAGGGACGGCCTATGCGGCAATCGGAGCATCCCGTTACCTCGTTACACATCATTGATCGCGATTATTTCCGCACCCTGGGAATTCCGCTCTTAGGCGGCCGCGAATTTTCTGCCCAAGATGATGCTGAGGGAGCAATGCCTGTCGTCATCATCAGCCAGAGGCTCGCCAAACAGGTCTTTCCCGGGGAGGAGGCGGTCGGCCGGCGCATCAAGCCGGGCATCTCGAGTGGCGACAGCGGAGAGCCCATGCGGCGTATCGTCGGAGTGGTCGGAGATGTAAAAGGGGAAGGCGTGGGCGCACCCTCCATTTTAGAATCCTACGTGCCTTATGCCCAATTGCCGTTCGCACCTATGTCCGTGGTGGTTCGCACGCAAGTCGCTCCTGGAAACATGGTGCCCACGCTGACCGGCGAGGTTCAGTCGCTGGACAACGCACTGCCTCTTTTGCACGTTAAGACGATGGACGAATATGTCGACGATTCCATCGTCGGTACACGCTTTGAAGCTTTCCTTCTCGGAACCTTCGGGGTGCTGGCCTTTCTGCTGAGCGCGGTTGGCCTCTATGGAGTGATTTCGTACACAGTTGTCCAGCGGACTCGAGAGATGGGAATTCGCCTGGCTTTAGGAGCGGACCGCACCGCCATCCTGACAATGGTGGTCAAAAACGGAACCCTTCTGGCTGGGGCAGGCGCGCTCATTGGCCTGGCCGCTGCGTTCCTTCTGACCCGGCTCATGGCCAGCCTGCTGTTTGGCGTGGGGCCCACGGATCCGCTAACTTTCTTGTGCGTTCCCATCGCACTGATCGTGGTCGCAGTTCTAGCCAGCTACATTCCTGCGCGCCGTGCAGCCAAAGTCGATCCCATGGTGGCGCTGCGCTACGAGTGAGGACACCCGCCTCGCGACCCGGTCGTTGTCGTCGTCGTTTGTCGTCATCATTTGTGATCGTCGTTTGTGATCTGGTCGACCCACTCTGCTACACTGGCACGTCTTTTCCGCAAGGAGATCCACATGGGCGAAAAGAAACCGCAGACTTTCGCGAATCACTCGCGCTGGGACCCGTCCTTTCACTTTTACGTGCTCCCAATCCTTTTGCTGGGGCTGCTCCTGACCCTCGTCCATTTTTTTGCGCACATCACCCATGGCGATATGCGTGACCACGTGCACGCACTCCTGTTGATTCTGTTGGCTCTCGCCTTTGTGATCCTGGCATTCAAAACCCGCATGTACGCGCTCAAGGTGCAGGATCGCGTCATTCGCCTGGAGGAGCAGTTGCGCCTCACCCGGCTTCTGCCCGAGCCCTTGCGTTCCCGCATTCCCGACTTGACCGAAGGCCAGCTGTGCGCGCTGCGTTTCGCATCGGACGCTGAGCTTCCGAAACTGGCCGAGCGCGCCCTGAACGAAAAGCTATCGCGAGCGGACATCAAGAAGGCAATCCAGAATTGGCGTCCCGATTACTGGCGAGTGTGAAGCGGAAAGACGGAAATCAGCCGTCAGGCCTCAGGCATCGGACCTCAGGCATCGGACCTCAAACGGATGGGCCCGAGTTTCGGAGGCCGCGACAACCGAGGCAAAAAACCGATCATCCAACTTCTGAGGTCTGAGGGGTCAGGCGATCGCGAGTAACCGTTGGCGTTGATGTCTAAAGTAACGGCGTGGAAGCTGTTTCCGCGTTGACCCCAACGGAGGCACCGAGTACGATTTGGTAGCAGCCACCGGACCTTAACCCTACGGAGAAGCACGTATCTCATAGAGAAATATGCGATTAGCAAAGCTCTATGTCCGGATCGCTGTGCTGGCCTGTATGGCCTTGGCTGCGTGCGCCTGTCAGACGGCGCAGAAACCGGCCACTCTTCTTCCGCCAGGGAAAGCCCCCGCACTTCAGCCGCAAACGACTCCTGCGCAAGCTCCCACAACCTCTTCGACAACCGCTCCGCCTCAGGTGGAGGATGCTCCGCCGCAAAAGGCTGGCCTCACAGAATCTGCCGCTTCGCCCGACTCCGCTCCAGCCCCGGCATCGGATGCGGTCGCCGACCTGATTGCACGGGCCGAAAAGGAATACCGGATAGGAATGGCGAATCAGCAAGCCGGCAAGACGGAAGAGGCTAAGCAGAATTTCGACAACGCGCTGAACGCCCTGCTCAGCAGCAATCTTGACGTTCGCTCGGATGAGCGGCTGCAACAGGAATTCGACCGGATCGTCGCCGGCGTGAACCAACTCGAACCGGGGGGCACGGCGACCGACGCCGAGGCGCAGCAGCAGAAGTCCGAGCCGGCGCCGATCGACGAGACCAACGGTCTTACTCCCGCGCCAGATGCCAATATCAAAGCTAAGGCGCAGGCAGAAATCAAGAATACCCGTTCTGACCTTCCGCTGATGATGACCGACCAAGTCGCCGGCTACATCACTTACTTCTCTGGCCGCGGGCGCGACACCTTCGAGCGCGCTTTTGCCCGGTCGGGGCGCTACCACGACATGATCGTTGCGACCTTGAAGCAGGAAGGCGTCCCCCAGGATTTAATCTATCTGGCGCAAGCTGAGTCCGGGTTCCATCCGCTCGCCGTGTCTCGCGTGGGCGCCCGCGGCATCTGGCAGTTCATGGGCAGCCGCGCCCGCGGATACGGTCTGTCACACAACATGTGGGTCGACGATCGCCAGGATCCCGAAAAATCCACTCGCGCTGCGGCGCACCATCTGAAAGATCTCTATAACCAGTTTGGCGACTGGTACCTTGCCATGGCCGCTTACAACTCCGGTCCTGGCACCGTGCAGGCCGCCGTGAAGCGCACCGGTTTCGCCGATTTCTGGGAACTCTACCGCCGCAACGTTCTTCCCAAAGAGACGCGTAACTATGTGCCCATTATTCTGGCCGTGACCATCATGACCAAGAATCCGTCGCAGTATGGATTGGATACCGTGGCGATGGACCATCCGGCGGATTACGACGCCGTGACGATCAATTATCCCGTGGACCTGCGGCTGGTGGCCGAGTGCGTGGGTTCCGCGTCCAACGAACTGCAGGATTTGAATCCCAGCCTGTTGCGCTTGACGACGCCCCGCACGGGCAAGTTTGAGCTGCACCTGCCTGCCGGGACTAGGGATCAGTATGAAACAGCGATCGCCTCGATTCCCGCCGACATGCGGCTGTGGTGGCGCTATCACACGGTTCATCCCGGCGACACACTGGCTTCCCTGGCCCGGAATTATCACACTACGGCCAAGTCCATCGTGGCCGCCAACCACCTAGAAGACACGGAACTGGGAACTGATGCCAAGCTAGTGATCCCCGTCGCGCCGGGCAAGCATCCCATGAGCGATACGGCGACTTACGCCCGCCGCATCACCCGCTACCACGTCCATTCCGGAGACACCGTGGAAAGCGTCGCCGACAATTTTGGCATTTCTGCGCAGATGTTGCGCCGGTGGAACGGCGTTCACGGGGACAGTCTGCGCGGACGCAGAGTGCTGGCCCTGCATCTGCCGATCTCTCCAGGCGCGCATGACGCCGAGGTCGCGTCTTCGCGAACCAGGTCGAAGCACCCCGCTGCCGGATCGAAGCCCGCGGAGACCGCCACCGTCAAGCCTCCAGCCACCAAGTCCGCGCAAATCGAACACCTGCAGGCCGCAGTTGTTCGCCACAAAGTGAAGCACGGCGAGACCCTATACTCCATCGCCAATGCCTACCGGACCACCGTTGCGGCTCTCAAGCGCGACAACCGCAATGTCGCGGTCATCCGCCCCGGCATGATTCTAATCGTGCAATCGGCGCGCTAGGAATCTTGGTCAAAAAG
>Ga0073928_10010699_pt1 | contig 10857 bp, 10 predicted proteins | sample PaiPotPPA55metaG_FD_76969 | JGI IMG/M metagenome (GOLD analysis project Ga0073928, IMG submission 76969) | Iron sulfur acid spring bacterial and archeal communities from Banff, Canada, to study Microbial Dark Matter (Phase II) - Paint Pots PPA... ...
TTCAGCGTCACGCTACGAACGATGTTCCGTAAGCCGACGACGGAATCGTATCCCGACGTCCCCGCGAGCGTTCAGCCCCGTTATCGCGGAATCCACGTGTTGCAACGCGACGAGGATGGTCTGGAGAAATGCGTGGGTTGCTTCCTCTGCTCCGCGGCTTGCCCGGCGAATTGCATTTACATCGAAGCGGCGGAAAACACTGACGCGAATCGCATTTCGGCCGGCGATCGCTATGCCAAGGTTTATAATATTGATTATTCGCGATGTATTTTTTGTGGATATTGCGTAGAGGCTTGTCCAACTGACGCAATTACGCACGGTCACAACATCGAACTCGCGCCTTCCGACATCAACGCCCTAATTTACCGCAAAGAGCAGCTCTTGGAACCTTGGCCGCCTCAAAAGGCTAATTCGTAGCCTGAATTGAGAGAGTTTTAGAAAAATCGCAAGTGGTAGGGTCGACGCCGAAATATTGATAATTAAAGCTTGTTACTCCGAGCTGGCATCGCTGCAGGCAAACTGAGATTTCGTTCATCCGGTTTCGCGCTACTCCCAATCGTTCTGCAGTTTTATAAGGTCGATGATGCCGGGGGCACAAATGAACTGTGCGACCCAAGTGTTCAAAAAGCACAAAAAGTTAAAACTCCGCAGTACGACAAAGAGCATCAGGAAGCTAAAATTCGTTACGCGCAGGGAATGACACCAAGCAATCGTACGCATTCTTCGTAGGACATTCTCCAAGCTAAAAGCGTTAGAGGGGATTTCACAGTTCTCATTCCCTTGTGATATTGCGTCTGGGCGGTGACGTGCTGAATGCCTGTTCCCAGCCTGAAACTAAACACCACGACAAACTTGAGATCTTTCGCTAGCTAAGAGTGGTCGCCACAAGCTTCCCTCGCCGACGCCCGAGAAATGCTCGTTTTATTGAACGGAATGCCAGACGTAAAGCAATCCTGAGCTTTGGAGATGCTTCAGACATCATGCTTCAACCAGCTCCCGAAATTCTGATCTGCCGCTGGTGTGGTGAGGGGTAAGGTTTGGGAATTGATAGTCTGGCTGTGAGGGACACGAAGATGGGCACGAGAACGTTGTCGGAAACAGCGCAAAAGCGGCGAGTTACAAACGGACCGGCGAGATGCGAAAGGTCAATGATGGCCCAAACGTTATTCGGAATGCAGAGTAATTGGCCGACCTGGGCCTCGAGCGTTGGTCGAGAGATATTGCGGGAGATCGGGGTGTGATCAAGTCATGCCGTTTTCGGAAAACGACCCTAAAGAGCGGGGTAGCGTCATAACAAATGCTCACGGCTGAATCGGAGCGTTCGCGGATATACAGAAACATGATCGACCAATCACGGCAGCGGAAGCACATCGGAACGAGACGCGTTGGACTATTTTCGAAAGGGCGCGGTACGACTGAATCGCAGGCTTCGCAGGAATGTCGAAGACGCGATCAATTCAATCAGGCGGGGAAAATCATGGTGGAGCAGGCAAGCTGGATCAGTACAAAGGGACGCGGTGCTGCAAAATCGCACGTGCTCAGGACTCTGTAAACGGATCACCGACACTCAAAGTCCACAATGCGGGCCTGCTACGAGTGGCTGATGAGATTGTGGAGTGCATCATCATTCGATCATTCTCGTGGAACTTAGCCCGAAAGAAAGAATGTACGCCGACGAAGGGATACGGAAAAGAAGATCGAACGTGGAAAAGGTCGACAAATGGAGAAAGTCGAGCAATCGGGAAAGTCAAAAACTGGATAAAGTCGGGAGTAGCGAAAGATTGACGTTACGGGTCGCTAGTGGGCGACAGAAGAAAAACCTTAAGCACACTATGCATGAAGGTATTTGGCGAAACAGAGAATTTGTAAATCGAAATACCTTACGGGCACGGAGCCGCCAAGTGTGAATTAGAGCTAATCGGTGCCCGAAGTGAGCAGGCTCGTGAAGAACCGTCCTCGATCGTTGCTGAAGGGCTCAGTGGCAGACAAAGTTGCATTCGCGCTGATCGCGAACGGCTGTCATCGCTTATTGAAGCAAGGACGGCTGCCGGAGCATTCGGCACTCGCGCGGCGCACAACTGTGGAGCGCCGTTGCATACCGTGAGGGCCTGGAATGAAGGAACCAAGACTGCCGCGAACGTGGAAAGGATGGGCGTAGTGGGTCTGAGCGAGGGGAATTGTGATGGCATGAACGACAAACTTGTGGTCGCGCACACCCACGCACTTCTGGAGGCAATTTCAGAGCTGACAGCTAGACAGCACGTCGAGTGCGCGAAATCTCTGCGACGGACGGAGGAACCGCGGAGCAACGGCGAGTCTTCATTATTTGGGGCAAAGAAATCACGCGATTCGATTTGCTCAACGTCGTGGAATTGCCAACCTGAACTCTTACTGAGGTCTGTGACGCCGGCTCTTCGCCGCCAGAGAATAAGTGCTTTTGCTCGGGGACGTCATTCGTTGGTTCAGAGAATGTCACGACAGCTGCGAAGATCGCTTTTGTGTACGAATTCTTGCGCGAAGGAAGCAGTGCAGAGTGCCGCGGTGTATCGGGCAGAACGTCTTCCGGCTCAGGATAAATCGGAGACGCAGATGGGCATGAGTCAATGGCATCAGCTTCAGAGCGGAGGTGGTATTCGAGAGAGTTCAGTGCGTCTGCCGCTCGAGACGGCCGCGGGATGGCCTCCAGGCACGGGACTTGAGCCTGATCGAGGACAATCGGGCGAGATCGCGCCGAATGGCCGGCGAGTTGAGGCGTGTCCGGCAATTCCGCGTTGTGTGGAGGATCGTCGAATAGTGAAAGAGTGCCGCTTCCAAGCGCCTTGGCGACGAACGGAAAAATGGGGTCCGGAGATTTCAGGTTTTCATTTGAATGCCCGCTTGCGTCTTGATTTCGTCGGCATTCCAGAATCCACCGTGCAATCCGAGCCTGCATTTCGGCTTCGATACATTCTTCGAATAGATCGCGAAGTTCTTTTCGCAAATTTCCGCATCGCCAAAGTCGTGAATGCTCAAAAGATTCCAATCCAGCTTGAGAGGAGGTAATGAGATATTCGAGCGGTGGCTGCACAGTGATCATGGGAGAATCCTCCTGGCGCCTGAACGCCTCCGCGAAAGAGAAAGTGCGGTCTCAAAGATAGTAACATTCTAATAACGTAACTCAATAGTACCCTCGTCGTAGTACACGGTTAGGGGTGTGTTCAATCGGCCCGTTTTCCACAGGATTCTAACAGCGCGAGTAGCGGCGATACCGGATACCGAAAATAAAAACGTGCGGTCGGCACCGACGGTTGCGGGATTTTACAGGTTGGTAGTGCGAATACGAACTGTAGAAATGCGGAAGTGATCCCGAGTGCGAGGGGGAGCCATGGGTCGGAGGCGGACGGGGGCGTCAGGAAAGCGTGACCTTCAAAACGAAGGACCAATTCTCGCTGCGCTTATCGAGAAGCGCCGGTTGCGCGGGCGCGCATTCATGCGGCAGTGGAGAGCTGATCCGGAGAATCGCGACACCGAGCGGCGGAGGCGATATCAGGATTACGTGTCAAAGAAATTGCGCGTCGCGGAGCGTTTGAGGTTGCACCCATACACCGGAGCCCACGGTCAACCGTTATGCGGGTTGTGCGGGTTGGCGCGGCCCGTGGAGATCGTCGAAAGGCTGCGTATTTCGCGAGGGCCGAGCGAAGAGTACGTAAAAGTATTGGTTCCTTACTGCGGACGTTGCTGAAAAGAGTCTCCGCAATGAGATCAAAAAATAGTTTTCAGCGGCTGAAAGATGTGATGCGCGAAAAAAACTTTAGCACCGGGCTGCGGGGCGTGCTTTTCGAAGCAAAGCATTATGCGCAAATGGGTTCAGCCGTGTGGCTTTATGGGTGGCTGGTGCTCAGGCAGACCCATCAGTCAGGAGACGTGGGATGGGTTCTGGGCGGCGCGCCCGTGAGCTACCTCGAGATCGAGAAAGAGACGAAATTCAATCGACGGACGCTGGAGCGCTGGATGCGTGACTTGCGACGCGCAGGATACATACAGACCACTACTGTTCAAGGGGGCCTGAGCATTCGCATTACAAAGGCCAAGAAATTTCCACAGGCGGTACGCAATTCTGCGGAGGGTGTACGCAGAAGTGCGGGCAGTGGCACGCGGAATTGCGGGGCAAGTACGCAGCAAGTGGTTACGCATGAGCACGTTACAAACGGGATGAATAGCTTATCAATAGTAAGAATGAAAGAAATAGAAGCGCGGCGGCAAAGCTGTGGAAATCTCAACGAAAATCAAAGTAAAAATAAAAATCCAAGCCCGTACGACAAAGAGAGCAACCCCTCCTGTTTAGAAGAAAATCAAAACCGAAATCAAAAGCGAGTTCAAGACCAACATCAAGATCAACACATTCTATGGGAGCTCCGTTTGCGCCAGCAATTATTGCGTGCCGAGCGCGACGAAGAAGTGCGACGCGAGCTTGCCGTCGGAAGCTGGCCGGGAGACCGACGCCGATGAACGTATTCACGGGATTTCGAAAAGAAGTCGGCCACGGAGGAAATATCCCGCCGGGATATCAGCTTGCCTGGTACGAGCGGCGCCGCCGCATGGGAATTTATTTTCCGGCGCCGCTGCATTGGCTGTTGCGAACGCTGCGCGAAATAAACCACCGTGTGCAAATTGCCGTGAAGGCTCCACGCATTGAGCGCGACGAAGTGTTTCAAATGCAGCGAGCGTCTCGCGAACGCGAGCGTCTGGCAGAGGAATATGCCCGCGGGTATCTGGTCGGATGGCACGAATGTTTTCACACCTGTCTCGACGCAGTGGAAGAGGAAATCGCGCGAGTTGACGATGCGTGGCAGATAGGAACGCTTCTGCCGCCGCCGAAACCGCCTCGCAAAAACTAACGCCGCTCGTTCCAGGCCGTCCTTTAAGGAGCTACTCATGAAAGCTGCTGAAATGTTCAATGAATGTCACGCGCGCTATCGTGGCTTGCACGAGTGGCTAGACGACTCGCTGGGGCAGGTGCGCGCGCTGGATCTCGACTCGCCCTCCGCTGGATACCAGTGGCGCCCGGAACGTTCACGCGCTTGTGAATATGTGGCGGACTTCGAACGCATCGGCCGCCATGCGCTCAAGCGCCCCCAATGGAAGGGGCGTCTGAAATTATTTGAAATTTATTTTCTGGGCGGAACCGATTACCGGCGCGCGATATCGTTGGTTGGAGTAGCCGAAGGCACGTTCGACTATTGGCTGCAAGAAGTGAAGAAAGCCGCGGGACGGGAATTCTCGCGCACGGGATTGTATCCGCCGTCCCATTATTTTCAATCGACGCACGCGAATCTTGCTGCAGGCTGCAAGGCGCGATAAGGCGAAGCCGTGGGTTTCCACCTGGATTCAGTCAGAGACATCCGCGGGGATGCTCTTTATAATCGGCTCGGCTAACGGGTACGTCCCGTTTTGTTGTTCGTGGTAGGAACCGATGAAACCTGGCGAAAAAGTTCTGGTGACGGGGGCAGGCGGCTGCATTGGTTCTGCGCTAGCGCATAGGCTCGCGAAATCCGATGCGCAGCATTTGATCCTTCTGGACCGCTCGGAGCACGAGCTGTATGAAATTGACTTGGCGCTCTATGACGCTGACGGTGGCGTGCCGCACATCGCTATCGTTGGCGATATTTGCGATGCCGCGCTGGTTGAGGAAGTGTTGGAAGAGCATCGCCCGACCACGATCTATCATGCCGCTGCATTCAAGCACGTTCCGCTGATGGAGAAAAATCCGCTTGCGGCAATTCGCAACAATGTTTTTGGCACGCTTGCTCTGGCTCAAGCCGCGCATAAATACAAAACGGCGCAGTTAGTGATGGTTTCCACGGACAAAGCAGTGAATCCCCGCAGTGTGATGGGCGTGTCGAAGCGAATCGCGGAACTTATTTTGCTCCGATGGAATGGCGCGAGCACTCGTATGAAAGCGGTAAGGCTGGGAAACGTTTTGGGCTCGCGCGGAAGTGTTGTGCCGCTTTTCATGAAGCAAATTGCGCAGGGCGGCCCGGTAACGGTGACGCATCCGGACATTCGGCGCTATTTTGTGAGCCTAAGCGAAGCGGTGGACATTATTTGCACGGTGGCGGATCAGCAAAATGGCGGGATATTTGTCGCGCAGGCCGGTAAACCTGTGAAGATTGCCGATCTCGCCCGGCAATTAATACATGACGTAGGATTCGATCCAGCGAAGGAAATACCGATCGACTTCACAGAACTTCGCGCCGGGGAAAAGACCGAGGAGGAAATGCTTTGCGCCAACGAATCGGCCGAACCGACCGGCGACGAGCAAATATGCCGCGTGCAGTGTTCGGAAATTGGCACCGCTCAACTTGATGCGGATATCGCGGAGCTACAAGAGAGCGTTGAACGTCGTGATCTGAGCGCAAGCCTGGAAATGCTGGTCCGGATAGTCCCAGAGTACAAGCCGAGCGAATTATTGCTCTCTCGGATAGCTCGCTCATGCGCGCCGAAATAAAATGCGAAACAAAATAAAATGAAACGCAAAATAACGGTAGTCACCACTTCTCGCGCCGACTACAGCCATCTCTACTGGCCGCTGCGAGAGCTTTCCGCGCATCCAGACGTGGAATTAAAAATCATCGCGATGGCCGCGCACCTTTCGCCTGAGTTCGGCGCTACCATTCACGAAATCGAACGCGACGGATTCGAAATCGCTGAGCGAATCGAGTGCCTGCTCAGCTCCGACACGGACGTAGGAATGTCCAAGACAATCGGCCTCGCCACGCTAAGTCTTTCGGATGTTCTCGGCCGCATGCGTCCGGATTTGCTGCTGCTGATCGCCGATCGCTACGAAATGCTCGCGCCTGCGTCGGTCGCGTTAGCCCTGCGCATTCCCATCGCGCACATCGAAGGTGGCGAAGTCAGCGAAGGCGCGATCGATGACGCAGTCAGAAACGCGCTCACAATGATGAGCCACGTTCATTTCACATCGACGCAAAGCGCGCGGGAACGCGTGATCGCGATGGGCGAAGAACCATGGCGTGTCCATCGAGCAGGAGCCCCTTCGCTCGACCATCTGCGAAGGCGAACGCTTTTGACACGCGAGCAGCTCGAGAATCGCATAGGAATCGCGCTGAAACATCCTGCAGTGTTGGTTGCATACCATCCGGTCACCCTCGCGCGCGATACGGTACGTGAAGCCGATTCGCTGTTCGCCGCTTTGCAGACGCTGCCGGACCAGATCCTTTTCTGCTATCCAAACGCTGACGCAGGGAGTCGCAATCTAATCGAACGAGCGCGTGCATTCGCGGCGTCGCACAACGAAGACGCGCACGTGTTTGTCAATCTCGACGCGTTAACCTATTGGAGTTTGTTGAAGCAGGTTGATGTGCTGGCAGGCAATTCGAGCAGCGGAATTATGGAGTCGGCCTCCTTCGCGCTGCCTACCGTAAACATCGGCGTCAGGCAGCAGGGCAGGGAGCGCGCGCCAAACGTTCTGGACGCCGCTGCGGAAACATCCTCGATACTCGCCGCGATTGTTAGAGCGAAAAGCTCCGAATTTCGCCGCAGCCTTCAAGGCATGACCAATCCTTACGGCGAAGGTATTGCTTCCGAAAAGATCGTAGAAGTATTGACGACCGTCCCGCTCGGCGAAGAATTGCTGATGAAGTGCCACGCGCCGCGCCGCGCATTGTCCACTTCAGCAGACTAAGCTCACCGTATCTCACGAAGTGGTGCTTACGAAGGCTCGCTGGTCTTGTTTACGAAAGTTATCGCTGGCCGGCTTGGTTCCGGCTTCGGCGGTTTCTTTTTTGGCTTCTTGACTTCGCGTCTACGTGCGTCTTTATTTCCCATGCCACACAGCATGCCACAATTTCGTACACCAGTGGCGACATTTTGAGATAGCTAGGCCGGTTTTGGTTTTCTCCACTTCCCTGGAATTGCTTCCTAACTTTGTGGTCATTGTTGGCGGCTAATACGGGCCCTGGATTTTACGCAATCAAAACTTCGGAGTGGTAGAATCCTCCCGCAAATAGGAGGGTTCCGATGAAACTCACCTACGCAATCAAATATGTCGACGACATGAACCGCGCCGTGAAATTCTACCGCGACGAACTGGGTTTGCCTCTTAAGTTCGAGTCCCCCGAGTGGAGTGAGTTTGCCACCGGCGAAACCACACTGGCCTTGCATCCAGCTTCGAAAAAGAATGCAGCAGGTTCAGTCGAGTTGGGATTCACGGTTCCCGACATCGCAAAATTTCACCATGACATGAGCGCCAAAGGCGTGTACTTCAGCATGGCGCCCACGAAGCAAGATTTCGGCAGCGTTCTCGCACAGTTCCTTGATTCAGAAGGGGGACACAACAGCGTGGCGGGCGAACGGTCGTAGCAACTTGGCCGGTGTTCCTGGGTTAGGTAAGTGGGCTTATATAAGATGGGTTTATATAATTTGAAACCAAAGAACGTGTTGGCGAATCTTATAACCAGGAGGCTCAAGTTCATGAGGGTCGCAACATATCAGCTCTCGCATTTCGAGTCCCATAGAAATTCAGGACTTTCCGCAAATTCCTCGAAGCCGAGATGGTCTCGGCAGATGCTCGTGTTTTTGCTGGCAATCGGCATGCTCTTTGCCACCTTGCCGCAAAATGTACTGGCTGCCCAAGACAATCAGGATCAAACAGCCCAGGATCAACCGCAAGATCAGGCTCCCGCGGTGGGCGACGCGACGCCTGCCTACACGCCTCAATCGCCGGACCAGGTGGATCAGCTAGTCGCGCCGATCGCGCTTTACCCGGATTCGCTCGTGGCGCAGATTTTGTCCGCAGCCACTTTTCCAGCACAGATCGTGGAAGCAGACCGCTGGGTCCAAGCGCATCCGGATTTGAAGGACACCGCGTTGGCGCAAGCTGTAGATCAGCAAAATTGGGATCCCAGCGTGAAGGCGCTTTGCGCATTTCCTTCCGTGCTGGCAAATATGGACAAGAACATTTCCTGGACATCGTCTCTCGGCGACGCTTATTACAATCAGCAACAAGATGTGACGGACGCAATCCAGCGCCTGCGTAAAAAAGCGCAATCAGCCGGCAATTTGAAATCGACGCCGCAGCAGGTTGTGCAGGACGACGGCTCGGATGTCGTGATTCAGCCCGCTCAGCCTGACGTCGTTTATGTGCCGGCATACAATCCCTGGCTCGTTTACGGATATCCGATAGCTCCCTGGCCGTATTGGTACAACTATCCCGGCATATGGTTTGGAGGCCCGTACCTATCTTTCGGACTAGGCTTTGGAATTGGGTACTGGGGCGGTTTCGGATGGGGATGGGGCCACTGGGGTTATGATTGGCACAACCACTACGCGGTTTACAACCATAACCGGTACTACTCACGCACCAACACATTCTATAACCGCAACAATTATTACCAGCGCGGCGGTGAACGCGGCGTTGCCAACAATGTGAACCGCGGCGCAGGGCGCGGTGGAGAAGGGAACCGCGGGAACATTGGTGGCCGCGGTGGAGAAGAAAATCGTGGGAATATCGGGGGACGTGGCGGAGAGGAAAACCGTACGTTCAACGATTCCCGCTCCGCTCGAGGATTCGGCGACGAGCGCGGCCAAAGCCGCGCTGGAGCCAGCGCATTCGGTGGTTACAACCATGGCGGCGAGAGCCGCGGCTTTTCTTCGCGCGGCCAGTCCAGCTTCGGCGGCGGAGGAGGCGGCTTCCACGGTGGCGGCGGAGGCGGCGGACGCCATCGCTAATCTCAATCCCACAGTTGCGATAGCGCTCAGCCGCTATCGCAACTATTAATAACCCCTTCGAAATTCATAAATGGAGAAAGAACATATGTCTCAAGCAAAGTTGCACCCGCGAAATGTTCGGTTTTCCAATTATTTCAAGGTCGCAGCAACCGCTTTACTTCTTCTCGCAAGCTTTTCACCCAGGGTCTCAGCTCAACAACAGGGCCAGAAAACATTTTCATCCGCGGACGAAGCCTGTCACGCCCTCGTCGGTGCGCTGAAAAGCGGCGACGATAAGGCGCTCCTGCAGATCCTCGGCGCCGACGGGAAGGAGATCATTTCCTCGGGCGATCCTGCTGAAGATGCGGCGAACCGCACGAATTTTGTAAGCAAATTTCAGCAAATGCATCGGATGGTCGTGGAACCCAACGGTACCACCACTATGTATATCGGCGCGGAGAACTGGCCAACCCCGATTCCGCTAGTGAATAAGAACGGCGCGTGGTACTTCGATACGCCTGCGGGCAAGCAGGAAATTTTGTATCGCCGCGTTGGCCAGAACGAAATGTCGGCCATCCGCGTTTGCGAGGAATTAGTAGCTGCTCAGAAGGAATATTTTGCGAAACAGAATAGCGAGTACGCTCAGCGGTTTGTCAGCAACGAAGGCAAACATGATGGGCTGTACTGGCTCGGCACTAATAATGAATTTGAAAGCCCGATCGGTCCGCTGGTCGCCAACGCAGGAAGCCCAGGCGACCTCGCTAAGAACCTGCAAACTGGTCCGGTTCCGTTTCACGGGTATTACTTCCGCATCGTCACCCGGCAAGGCAAGCATGCTACTGGCGGCGCGTCTGATTACGTGGTTGGCGGAAAAATGACTGGCGGATTCGCTTTCGTCGCATATCCCGCTGAATATCGCAATTCCGGTGTGATGACTTTTATCGTCGCGCAAGACGGGGTTGTCTATGAGAAGGACCTGGGCGCGCACACCGAATCTGCCGCCAAATCGATGAAAGCTTACGACCCCGACAACAGTTGGAAGAAAGCGAAAGAACAACCGGTGGAAACGGCGAGCGATCAGAAGAAGCAGTAACAAAACATCGGATATGAGCGGCGCGGTGTGAGCACGCCGCTCAACAAAATTCAAAA
>Ga0073928_10010701_pt1 | contig 10855 bp, 11 predicted proteins | sample PaiPotPPA55metaG_FD_76969 | JGI IMG/M metagenome (GOLD analysis project Ga0073928, IMG submission 76969) | Iron sulfur acid spring bacterial and archeal communities from Banff, Canada, to study Microbial Dark Matter (Phase II) - Paint Pots PPA... ...
AACGCCACGCCGATCATGGCGGTAACCGCATTCGCCCACTTCATCTCCTTGGGGAGCATCAGGTCGATCAGCAGAATGCCGAGGGCGAACAGCGCCAGCAGCGTGACCGGCAGCGCCAGAAGATAGTCAGTCCAGACCACTAGTTGTTCCCCTTTATCTTCGGAGCAGCGCCCGGAGCCTTCGACGCGGCATCAGGAGCAGCCGCTGGGGCTGGGTCGCCCGCCGTCGAAGGACTGGCCGTCGGACGGTAATAAGTTGTGCCGTCTGCGGCAGCCGGAATCACAGCATTGACCGCTCCTGCGGGTAGCGGATAGTCAGGCCGCACCATCGAGATCGTATGGTTCACCGGTTGCTCGAGAATCTGAAAGAACGGCTTGGGATAGAGCCCGATCCAGAACGCCATGATGAGCAGCGGCACAAACGTGGCGACTTCCCGCGGAGTCAGGTCGTGCAGCTTTTCATTCTTCGGATTGGTGACCGTCCCGAAGAACACGCGCTGGTAGAGCCAGAGCAAGTACGCGGCCGCGAGCACCACTCCGGGGACAGCCCACGCGCCCCACCTCCAGTTCTCCATGAACGTCCCCTGCAGAATCGTAAACTCGCCGACGAAGCCATTCAGCAGGGGCAGCCCCATCGACGACAGGAACATGATCATCGTGATCGTGGCGTAAACCGGCATCACATTCGAGATGCCGCCATATTCCGAGATCTCGCGGGTATGGCGCCGCTCGTAGAGAATCCCGACAATCAAGAACAGCGCGCCAGTCGAGATCCCGTGGTTGATCTGCTGCAGCACCGATCCGCTCAGCCCCAATGGCGTGAGGGCGAAAATTCCCAGGGTGCAGAAGCCCAGATGGCTCACCGACGAGTAAGCCACAAGCTTCTTCATGTCCTTCTGCATGAGCGAAACCAACGCGCCGTAGATGATCCCGACGATCGACAGGAAAATCATCCAGCCCCGCACGGTCATGTGCATAAACGTCGCAGGATTGGTCAGCACGTTAGGGAAGAAGGGAAGCGAGAACCGGATGAATCCGTAAGTCCCCATCTTCAGCAGGACGCCGGCCAGGATCACGGAACCGGCCGTGGGCGCCTCCACGTGCGCATCGGGCAGCCAGGTGTGGAACGGAAACATCGGCACCTTGATGGCGAAGGCGAAGAAGAAACTCAGGAACAGCAGCGTGGCGACCTGCGGTCCGTAATCGGCGTAGATGTGCGGGGCGGTTTCGTACAACGAGGTCAGGCTGAAGGTGTAGATACCGGTGGAGGCGTGATGGTGGAAATAAAGGAACAGAATGCCGAGCAGCATCAGTACCGAACCCGCAAGGGTGTAAAGAAAGAATTTGATTGCAGCGTAGAGCTTGCGCGGGCCTCCCCAGATCCCGATCAGCAGGTACATAGGTACCAGCATCGCTTCCCAGAAGACAAAGAAAAGGAAGAAATCCAGCGCCATGAAGACGCCGAGCATGCCAGTCTGCAGGAACAGAAACCAGATGTAGTATTCCTTCACTCGATTCTCAATCGCGGTCCATGACGAGAGGATCGAGATCCATCCGAGCAGCGTGGTGAGCATGATGAGCAGAAACGAAATGCCATCAATCCCCAGCACGTAGCCCGCGCCGATCGAGGGGATCCAGTCGCCCGCAGCGCCCTCAATGAACTTGAAGCCGGGCTCAAAGCGCTGCGCCCAGAACATGGGCACCAGGGGCAGAGAGACCAGAAGGCCGACGAGCGCAAAGAAATTCGCGATCCAGCGGACGGCGTCCTTGTTCTCCTTCGGAACGAACAGGAGAACCAGTGCCCCCAGCAGCGGCGTGAAAAGAATGATCGATAAGATATGGTTTTGCATGAAAGCTCTTAGCCTTTGGCTCTTAGCCTTTAGCCCGAAACTCCTAGCCCGTGGGATCCGGCCAAAAGCTAGGACCTAACAGCTAAGAGCTGCCTCAGTGATACACGTAGAAAAAAGCGAACCCTAGCAGACCCGCCGTCATCACCAGGGCAGACCACTGCACCAGGCCCCATTCGAACAGCCGCGCAGGATAACTCAGCATGCGCGCCAAAATAGCAGGGCCATTTACGCCGATGCCGTCGATGATCCTCTTGTCCCACCAGCTCGAGAAAGTCGCGGTCGAACGGGTGATCCAGCCAGCGGCATTCACGGCGCCATCAATTACGTTGGAATCGAACCATGAACTGGCTTCGCCCAGACCCATGACGCCCAAACGAACATCGCCCACCTTCCGGCGGCCAGTGAAAAGATAATCGTAGCCTTCGTCGACGTAATACTTGTTCAGCAGCGTGTTGTACACCGGTGGCGCCGCGGCCGCGATAGGCTCCGTGTATCCTTTGTCGGCGTTGGCGTAGGAGCGGGAAGCCATGAACCATCCCAATCCCGCTGCCCCTACCGATAAGAACATCAGCAAATATTCCGTCGGGCTGGTGTGCTCTTCTTCTTTTTCTCCCGCGGCCAGTTGTCCGGCCTTGCCTTGCTCCAGTAGGACCTGGGCTTCGCCTTGCGCAAAGACAGGATCGAGAAAGCGGGCGAAACGGTCCGAACCGCCCAGGCTATGTGGCCACCCCAGGAATCCAGCGAACACCGAGCAGAGTGCCAGTACTACGAGCGGCATCGTCATCGACTTCGGCGACTCGTGAATGTGGTGCTCAACTTCGTGGCTCATGCGCGGCTTGCTGTAGAACGTGAGATAGATGAGGCGAAACATATAGAAGGCCGTCATCAGCGCGGTGATGTAGCCGATCCCCCACAGCACGCGATACGCGCCGCCCTCGGAGGTCCACGTCTGCCAGAGGATCTCATCTTTCGAGAAGAATCCCGCAAACGGCGGAATACCCGCGATGGCCAGGGTGGCGATCAGCATCGTCCGGTAGGTCGTGGGAATGCGATCTCGGAGCGCACCCATGTTGCGCATGTCCTGCTCGCCGCTCATAGCGTGAATCACGGAGCCTGCGCCCAGGAAGAGCAGGGCCTTGAAGAAGGCGTGCGTGAAGACGTGGAACACGGCCGCGGAAAACGCTCCCACGCCGAGCGCGAGAAACATGTACCCCAATTGCGAAACCGTCGAGTACGCCAGCACGCGCTTGATGTCGTTTTGCACCAGCCCGATGGAGGCGGCGAAAATCGCCGTCAACGCGCCCACGATGGCCACCACCAGCATGGACTTCGGGGCCAGCACGAATAGAGCGTTCGAACGGGCGACCATGTAAACGCCCGCAGTGACCATCGTCGCAGCATGGATCAGCGCGGAAACCGGTGTCGGACCTTCCATCGCGTCCGGCAGCCATACGTAAAGAGGGAGTTGTGCCGACTTGCCGCAGGCTCCGACGAACAGAAGGAGCGTGGCTGCAGTAATGATGGGGTCCCCGATATGGAACATCCCGCTGCGCGCCGCAGCGTTGACGTCGATAAAGCGCAACGAACCCATGTACCAGGCGATGAAAAACATCCCCAGAAGAAATCCGGCGTCGCCGATCCGGTTCACGATGAACGCCTTGTTCGCGGCGTCGCTAGCCGACTTCCGGTGGAAATAAAACCCAATCAGCAGATACGAGCACAGCCCGACGCCCTCCCACCCAACAAACATCAGCACATAGTTGTTGGCGAGAATCAGCGTGAGCATGGAGAACATGAACAGGTTCAGGTATCCAAAGAACCGGTAGTACCCGCCCTCATGCGCCATGTAGCCGGTGGAATAAATATGGATCAGCATCCCAACGCCGGTAACGAAAAGCAGCCAGACGCTCGAGAGCGGGTCGAGAAGGAATCCCGCGTCGGCCTGAAGGGGTGCGGGCGAGCCGTCAGCCTTTGGGAACGTGAGATGGCCGGTGTCCGTGCCGAGCCACGTGTAAAGAACCTTTTCGTAAGGCTTATGGTCGTTCGCGGGCGCCCAGTTGTTGCTGTACTGCAAAACCGCGCCACAAGCCACGAGGAACGCAAGTACGACAGACCCGACGCAGACTGCGCTCACCGTCGCCTTCTGCAGACGGCGCCCAAAAAAGAACATGATCGCCGCGCCGACGGCAGGGAACAGCGGAATGAGCCAAATGTGGTCTAGAAATAGCATGTACGCTCTCAGCCGTCAGCTCTCAGCTTTCAGCTAAATCACTTGATCCCAGTGCCGGAACCAATGCGCATCTTGTAAGAATGCTGGTGGCTGAAAGCTGAGAGCTGACAGCTGCCTTCCTACCACTTCAATAAATTCACTTCGTCCATGTTCACCGTCTCCTTGTTCCGGAAGAAGGCGATCAGGATCCCAAGCCCCACCGCAGCTTCGGCGGCAGCATCAGTGATTACGAAAATCGCAAACACCTGCCCGTGCAACGCGGTCGGACCGTGAATTCCCTGCCAGTAGCGTGAAAATGCGACCAGGTTCAGGTTGACGGCGTTCAGAATCAGCTCAATCGACATCAAAACGATGACCACATTCCGCCGCGTGAGCACCCCAATCACGCCCAGCAGAAACAGAGCCGCGCCCAAAACCAAGTAGTGGAGCGTCGTGATGTGGAGCATTGCATCCATTTGCGCCTTGTCATTCCAGCCGAAGGGAGGAATCTGCTTCCCGCCGGCACATACTCACTCAAATCCTCTTCTTAGCCATCACCACCGCCCCGATAATCGCCACCAGCAACAGCAGGGAAGCGATCTCGAAGGCAAACATGTATTGCCCCATGCCGCGGTCGAACAGCAGTCCCGCGATCTTCTGGGTGTTGTCGGCTTCGACGTAGGACATCCTGCCTTCCGGGAAGAGCACCTTGCCTCTTGTGGTCGCGGTATAGACTGCGATGAACAGCCCACCGAGCGCAGCCGCAGTCGCGATTCCGACGAGCCATTGCCTGTTGAACTGGCGCTCTTTCATATTGCGTTCAAGATTGATCAGCATGATCACGAACAGGAAGAGCACCATGATGCCGCCCGCATAAAGAATGATTTGCACGCCTGCGACGAACGGAGCATAGAGCATCAGGTAGAGCGCGGCCTGTGCCAGCAGCGTCGTGATCAGCGCCATCGCCGAATGGACGGCGTTCTTGCGCGTGATGACCAGAATGCCTCCGATGATCATCGTGCCGGCGAGCAGATAGAAGAAAAATGGCGTTGCTACGGGAGGATTCATTGTCCCCGCCACACTCCCTGAAGTTGTGCCCACAGTTCGGTTCGCATGCCCATCCCTGCCGTCAGGATCAATAGCGCCAGACCCATCGGCAGCAGAATCTTCCATCCTACTTTCATGAGCTGATCAAAACGATAACGCGGGAACGTGCCACGATACCAGATATAGAGGTACATGAACCCGGCAACTTTCGCCGCAAACCAGAAAATGTCGGTCACACGCACGCGAACTGGCGTCCAGAACAGCAGAAGTCCAATTAGACCCAGCACCGCGCCGAATCCAGCCAGCCCTATGGTCTGGATCTTGAACAGTGGATGCTTTGGCATCCGCGCTGTGTTGTAGAAACACATCAGCGCCAGAAGCACAAAAGTGATTCCGGGGAAAAGCGAGAAGACTAAGTCCCATCGATCGCCACTCAACCAGTTCGGAAACGGCCGCAGCCATCCGCCGAGCCAAAGGGTGACAGCGATCGATGAAACCGCAATCATCGCCGAATACTCCGCCAGGAAGAATAAAGACCAGCGGAAGCCGCTGTACTCAGTATGGAATCCGGCGGTTAATTCCGATTCTGCTTCGGGCAAGTCGAACGGTGCGCGGTTGGTCTCCGCCACCATGGCGATCGCGAAGATAAAGAATCCAATCAGCCCCAGAGGGAAGAATTTGAAGATGAACCACTCCCCCTGGGTCAACTGCGCCTGCACGATGCCGATCATGCTGAGGGTTCCAGTGCCGGTCGCGTTGAGGCTGGTCATCAAGATGACCGAAAGCACGGCGAGTCCCATAGCCACTTCATATGACACCATCTGCGCGCTCGAGCGCAGCGCGCCGATGAGGGGATAGTGCGAATTGGAGGCCCAGCCGGCGGTGACGATGCCCAGCACGCTCAGCGACGAAACACCCAGCATAAAGAGGATGCCGATGTTCATGTCGGTGATGGCGTGGGTAGGGCCAAAAGGGACCACGACGAACACGGTAAACGCCGCCAGCACCACGATAAATGGCGCAATCCAAAAAACCAGTTTGTCGGCTTCCGCCGGAATGATGTCTTCTTTCAGGAGCAGCTTGATCGCATCCGCGATCGGCTGCAGCAATCCGTGGGGGCCGACTCGCATGGGACCAAGCCGCACCTGCATGTGCGCCAAAATCTTGCGCTCCAGCCAGTTCATGGCGATGACGGCGACGGAGAGTCCGCCGAACACCAGGAGAATATAGACGGTAGCCCAGAAAACATTTCCGGCGCCGCCCGGAGTGCGATCGCTATCAAGGTAGGACTGAATGTACAGAATAAGATCGTGCATCAGCGGTCTACCTCGCCCAGGACAATGTCGAGTGTGCCGATGACTGCGATGACGTCGGCGACAAGCTGCCCCCGGCACATCACCTCGAGCGCTTGCAGGTTCACGAAAGACGGTGGCCGCACGCGAATTCGGTAGGGCTGCGTCGACCCGTCGCTCACAATGAAATATCCCAGCTCACCCTTAGGCGCTTCGATGGAATGATAGATTTCCCCGACCGGCGGCTTCATCACCTTCGGAACCTTGGCCATGATAGGTCCTTCGGGAACGCCAGCGACCGCCTGCTCGATGATGCGGCACGATTGCCGCATCTCCGCGATCCGCACAAGATATCGGTCGTAGGTGTCGCCGTTCTGGCCTGTGGGAACTTCGAACTCGAAGTTCTTGTAGTTGGCGTAGGGCTGCGCTTTGCGAATGTCCCACTTCACACCGCTCGCCCGCAGCACGGGCCCGGTCACGCCGAGCGCAATGGCGTCCGGTCCGGAGATCGTGCCAACTCCCTTGGTGCGTTCCAGCCAGATGCGGTTCGTCGTGAGCAGTTCCTCGTATTCGTCGATCTTCGGAGTAAAGAACGTGAGGAAGTTTTTCACCTCCCGTTCGAAACCTTCGTAGGCCTCATATTGCAGGCCGCCGATGCGAAACGCGTGCGTGGTGAGCCGAGCGCCACAGTATTTTTCGAAGATCTTGAGGATCTCTTCGCGGTCGCGGAAGGTATAAAAAAGCGGCGTGATGGCGCCGATATCAAGCGCGTGCGTGCCTAGCCACAATTGGTGGCTGGCGATGCGGTTCAGTTCAGTCAGAATGACGCGGATGTATTGCGCGCGGGCCGGTGCTCCCACGTTGAGCAACTTCTCGACCGCTTCACAGTATCCCAGGCCGTTCGAAACCGCAGCAACGTAATCCATCCGGTCGACGTAGGGATTGAACATCGTATAAGTGCGGTTCTCGGCAATCTTCTCAACCCCGCGATGCAGGTATCCGATGACGCACTCCAGCCCCATGACCTTCTCGCCGTCCAGCCGCAGAATGACCCGGAGCACACCATGGGTCGCGGGATGCTGCGGACCCATGTTTATGATGAGCTCATTGGCGTCAAGAAACGTCTTGTCCGGCGTTTCAAGATCGAGCGGCGAAAGTGTATTGGGATCGGTCATCCTTATTCCGTCGGTGCCTAGTCCGCCCGGGCTCGCTTTCTTGTCGGCGTCATCCCGAAGCCGCGCGCCTTCATCAGCGAGGCGAGGGATCTCGGGCGGATCATTGCAGTGGTCATTGCCCGCTCTCGATCCCCAAATTGATCTGTACCCACTCATTATCCTGCTGCAATATCCCGTAGTCCTTGCGCAACGGATGCCCCTTCCACCCGTCGGGCAGCAAAATACGCTTCATGTCGGGATGCCCGTCGAACTTAATTCCGAACATGTCAAAGACTTCGCGCTCCAGCCAGTTGGCAGTTGCCCAGATCGGCACCGAACTCGGAATCGTCTCGCCCTCCCCGATCTGCGTCTTAACCCGGATCCGTTCGTTGCGCGCAAAAGAATACAGCACCCAAAGCACATCGAACTGTTTCTCGCGCTTGGGATAGTGCACTGCGGTGATGTCCACGCAGTAGTCGAACTGCTCTTCGTTGCGCAGAACCTGCAGAAGTTCAGGAATCAGCGAGCGATCGACCACCATATAGTTCTGGCCGAGATAAGTCAGGGGCTCGATTCCCGATCCGTATTCCCCCTTGAGCTTCGCGACCATGGTTGAATCCCAGGGCGTCGGGACCGGAGCCGCAGGCTTTGCAGGAGCAGCGGCCGGCTTGGCGGCAGGCGCGGCAGCAGCGGGTTTTGGAGCGGTTGAAGGAGCCGGAGTTGCGGCAGCTGGAGCGGGCTTGTCGGGAGCGGATTTGGTTTCTGATTGAACCGAAACGGAGGGAGTAGCCTTGACCCCGCCCGGAGTAGCGGGCTTATCCGCCGTCGGTTTTGGTTCACCTTCCGGCGGCGGTGAAGAGGGGGATTTGATTTCGTCCGGCATAGCTCGCGAAGGCGCAAACATCCCGCGCAGTGTGCGTTGAAAAGAACGTTAACTTTTATCAGCTTGAGGAGGCGAAGTCAACGACAGCGCAGGCGAGAAATTGTAAAATCCCCGCGCTCTCTGCATCTGCCACCCGGAGCAAGCGGTCGCGAGGGAAGCGAACGGCAACGCCGTCGAAAGATCCCTCACACCATCGCGGAACCACCGGCCCCACACAGAGTTCCCCGCAATGGTGCCCAGAGAGTTCTCCCCGTTCTGAACTCGGGGGGCTCTCTAGCTGCGTGATTGCGCCTGGTAGGTCTCGATCAGGTCACGAATCCGCTGAGCCTCGGCCTTGCGGTGTCCATGACTGGTGATGGGATCGGTGCCGCCCGTCGATTCGATCACAATCTCGGACCAGAAAACGCCCGTCGAGATGTGAACCGACGCGACCTTCGAGATCGGTATGCTTTCTTCGTTGCTGCCAAACACGCGGGATTTGGTGCGGATGACGCGCTGCGGGCTGACCACAAGCTTGGTCGGAAAGAAGAAATTACCCTGCGTCCAGCGCGAAGCGACAAAAGTTTCGGCGGGAGAAGAATCCATCGGGTTATCAATTGCGGCGGTCATCGAGGTTCAGTAGCGCCGCCGTTTCGGCGGCGCTTGCGAGGGGCGTCTCCCCGCGCATTGCGTCCCTTACACCCATTCCAGCGCGCCCTTTTTCCACACCCATATATACCCAACGATCAGGATCGCCAGAAAGATCAACATCTCGAGCAATCCGAACAGTCCGAAGGCTTTGAACCGCACCGCCCAGGGAAAGAGAAAAATCGTTTCCACATCGAACACCACAAAAAGGATGGCAATGATGTAGTAGCGCACTGTATAGCGTCCGCGCGCGCTGTCGATGGGGTCGATGCCGCATTCATACGGCATAAGCTTCGTCTTGCTGGGATTCGAAGGACGTACCAGTTTCGCCAGCAGCAAAGTGATGGGCAGGAGCGACCCAACAATCGCAATAAAGATAAAGATGGGAACGTAGTTTTGCGGCATAGCTTGCCTTGGCTCCTGATTTGATGGAGCAGGCCATAGTAGCGCCGATGCGCTTGGGGTTCAAGAGGCAGGGTTCAACAGGTTCAACAGAGGCAGGGTCCAAGAGAGTTCAACAGAGGCAGGGTTTAGGAGCCTGAGGTTCAAGCCTGCGGTGCGGCAAAAGAAAAGCCAATAAGTTCAGACAACATTCAGGAGCGAGGTGTACAACCCATTGCCGCGAACTGCCACGTGCCGCCAACGCTTCTAGTGCCGTTCGCCTTCGACAGTCATACGCTGGTTTCTCGTCAGGAGGTCCGCTGGTGGACGACAAATTCCGGCCCGGGGTCACTCGGGAATTCAAAAACGAGGGCACAATTGCCGAGGATCTGAACCGCCTAGTCATGGAATCTTCGAGCCAAGTTCGCACCTGGGGATCCATCGATCGTAAGCGGTTGTTCATCTGGGTTGGAATTGCCTTCCTTCCTCCGTTGGCCATTGGATTCGCCCTCCATGTCGTGCCCAGCCGGAACGAGTTGGCGGTAAACAGCGAGCTGCCAATCAAGACTGTCATGGTGTTCTTTGTTTCTCTGGCGACTTGGATCGTGTCGCGCATTGAGGAACGTCCACTATCTGACTACGGCATGCCTTTTCGCCAGGCATTCGGAGTGAGGTTTTGGGAAGGCTCGGTCTGGGGCTTTGTCATGCTATCTGCCATACTGCTGATCCTGCGAGTTTCCGGTCACTTTCAAATCGACTCCGTGGCTCTCTCGGGAGCCGCGATTTTCCGGTGGGCGCTGGCATGGGGCGTCACATTTCTTGCGGTGTCATGGAACGAAGAGTTCGTCTTTCGTGGCTACTGGCTCTTCTCTATGTCCAGACGAATGCGCTTCTGGCCCGCAGCGTTTTTCCTTTCTGCCGTATTCGGCGCCGCGCATCTGAGCAATCACGGAGAAAATGTACTTGGCATTCTGCAGGTGGTAGCGACCGGCCTGCTTTTTTGTCTCATGATTCGGCGCACTGGCAATCTTTGGTTCGCCGTCGGATTTCACGCCGCTTGGGACTGGGCGGAGACATTCTTCTATGGCACCCCGGACAGCGGTCTTTTCGGAGTAGGCCGATTCTTGAACACCTCGGTTCGAGGGCCGAATTGGCTCACCGGAGGATCCGCAGGACCAGAAGGCAGCGTCTTTGCGATCCTCATTCTTCTTTTCTGCGCCCTGCTCATCCATTGCCGCTTTCCAAACGCGATTTATCCTGATCGTCCCGTTTAAGAGAATCCGTTGCGCGTCAAGGGCAGTTCCCGAACTCGCTTGCCCGTGGCCGCGAAGACGGCATTGCAGAGCGCTGGAACGAACGGAGGCACCCCGGGTTCTCCTACGCCAGCTGGCGGCGCCGTGCTTTCCACAATGT
>Ga0073928_10010702_pt1 | contig 10852 bp, 9 predicted proteins | sample PaiPotPPA55metaG_FD_76969 | JGI IMG/M metagenome (GOLD analysis project Ga0073928, IMG submission 76969) | Iron sulfur acid spring bacterial and archeal communities from Banff, Canada, to study Microbial Dark Matter (Phase II) - Paint Pots PPA... ...
CCTTCTCGACGGCATAGTAATCTCCTGACGGAATCGATTTCGAACTGCCAAGAAGCGTCAGGCCGGGAAAGGTTCAGCCTTCAGGATCAGGCCTCGCTGGCTATCGAGGCCGGCTCTGCGGATGGGAATATTCTAGCGAAAGAAGAGCCACGAGAGCAAGAGTGGAGTTGCCTCGTAGTAAGTTGTATTTTATCAGTAGTTTACAGTAGTTATGGCGGGCTAGCTAGAGCGCGTTACGCGCTTGATGGCGTCCGCGTTGATGGCCAACTTGCCTTCGGCTTTCAGGCGGTCTTCCAGCGCGATGCGGAAGGCATCGAAGGCTGCTTGCTGCTTGCCCGCCAGCAGTTCCTGGCGAATCTGGTCGCTCTGCTTGGCGAGATCTTCGGGAATCACGGCCTCGTGGCCGACGACCTTGTAAATCAGCCAGTTTCCCGCGATCTGCGTGGGGGCGCTGAGCTGGCCGACCGGCATTCCGAAGGAGGCCGAAAGTTGCTGGGCTGTGCCGAGGTCTGGAACGGTACCAGTGCGAGAAAATGGCTCGGGCGTCTTGACGGTGAGATCGAGCGCTTTGGCGGCTTTGTCGAAATCTTCGCCGGATTGAACGCGCTTGGTGAAATCGTCCGCTTTGGCGCGCGCGAGTTCGAGCGACTTATCCTGCTGGTAGTCTGAGAGCACTTTGTCGTGGACTTCCGCCAGTGTTCCCTGATGCGCCGGTAGGACATCCTGCAATGAGATGATGACGAAACCCTGCGGAAGCTGGAGAGGAGCGCTCAACTCGCCGGGACGAAGCTGAAAGACAACCTGGTGAAGATCTTGCGAGCTGCCCAATGCGCCGACCGCCTCGGTGATGGAAGCGGGCGGAGTTTGTCCCAACTCGAGATTGAATTTCTTCGCCAAATCATCGAGAGATTGGCGGTTCGACTGGCGGATGGCTGCCGCCATTTGAGCGGAGATGTCGTTGGCTTGCGCGTTGAGCCTTTCATCGAGAAGTATGGGCGTAATATCGTTTCGGACCTCTTCCAGCGTCTTCGTGTGCGCGGTTTCGCGGTCGAGTACCTTAATAATGTGGAAGCCGTATTGAGTTTTGACGAGATCTGAAATGGCGCCCTTTGGCTCGCTGAACGCCACTTTCTGAAACTCCGGCACGGTTTGCCCTTCGACTATCCAGCCGAGGTCGCCGCCCTTAACCTTGGTGCCGTCATCCTCGGAATATTTCTTTGCGAGATCCTCGAAATTGGCGCCGCCTTTGGCTTTCTTGAGAACGTCTTCGGCATTTTGGCGGATCTCAGCAATTTCGGCGTCGGTCTTGCCGATAATCTTGAAAAGGATGTGTTCGACGTGAGCGCGGTTCTCGACTTTGAATTGGTCGATATGCGCGTCGTAGTAAGCGCGCAGAGCGTCGTCCGATACGGTAGTGTGCTCGCGTAGTTTGGCAAGGTCGAGCAGGGCGTAGCGAGTCGAACGCTTCTCGGGAACCTGGTACTTCGCGGCATTTTTCGTGAAGTAGACCGCGAGGTCCGCTTCGGTGGGGCGAATCGCAGAGGCCAGCTCGGCGGGCTTAATCAGGGCGTATTCGATACGAACCTTTTCGTTCCGGCGGCGGAAATCCTGTTGAATCTCTTCCGGCGTCACCGAAATTCCGTCGGTGACGAGCTGGTGGAACTTCTCGAGCAACATCTGGTTCCGCAGGAACGTTTCAAAATCTTCTACGGACATGCCCGCGCGTGTTTGGACTTCGGTGGCATAGCGGTCCTTGAGCCACGAATCGCCGGCGAAAGCGGTTGGAAGAATCTGCTTAATGCGGTCGCGCTGTTCCTCGGGAGTGACGCGAATTCCCAGGCGCCGGGCTTCGAACTCGAGCGCGCGCTGGAAAATCATCTGATCGACTATTTGCTTGGCGTAAATTCCCTTCAGGACTTCGGGAATGGCCTGTCCACGCATTGCTTGAGTGAGCTGGCGCTGTACGTCGGTGATGCTGATGTCCTGCCCGGCGACGTTTGCGACGGTGTCGGCCTTCGTATTCATGGTGCCGACCGGCCCGGGGATCATGGTGAGGACCATGGTCACCGAGATGATCACTAGAATGATGCCCATGGTGATCTTGATCCACCGGTTTCGATCGAGATCCCGCTGCTGAATACTTTTCAACATATCTCTGTGAGTCCTCTCACTGCCTTCAAACACTCAATTATAGTGGACTTGGCCGGGATGTCTCAATGAGATTCATGGAGAAGCGCGAGGCGGGGGCGCAGGCGAAGAGTAGGCAAGCCGGGCTACCCGCCGTATTCCCAAGGGGAGTCGGCGATCGTGAGCGGCCGGAAATCTTCGCTACAAACGGCTTCGATGACTTCCAACAATATGACAGCATGATCGCCATATTCTTCGCGAATGTCGATAACCTTACACTCGACGTAGGCGCCAATATTTCGCAGGATGGGCGACGACGTCTTGCCGGTCGTAAAGGGCTCGCCGTTCAACGAACCGTCCTTGCCCTTGGTTGGGGAGAAGAATTTCTGGGCCACGTCCCGCTGATCGCTGGCGAGAATGTGGAGAGCGGCGACGCGGCTCCCGGCCAGACAGTGAAACACGTTGCTGCTCCTGCGGACCGCGGCCATGAGGAGCGGTGGCTTGAAGGAAGCCTGCGAAACCCAGGTGACGGTGGCGACGCCGAGGCGATCACCGGCGCGCGAGGTCAGCACGTAGACGCCGTTCGAGAGCAAGCGCAGCGTTTTTTGCCTGGTCTTCGCGTCCATGCGTTCGCGCATTTTACTGCAGCGCGCAGTAGGTTCCCAGGTCATTTCAGGAGGAACAATGGCCTCGATGAACGGTCGCAGCTAATCCCGGCGTGCGCGCAAATTGAGTTTCTACTTGGAGGAGGCGAGCTTACGCGCGTCGAGATAGGAGATTACTGCCGAGGCATTGCCACGTGAGTCGGCCAATGCCACGTAACCGTCAGGCCGGACAAGATAGACGGCGTTGCGGCGCAAGCCCGGGCGGCTCATATCCGGCCGCCATGGAAAAATGTGCAGAGGCAGTTTTCGATCCTCACACATTGCATGGATCTCAGGCGCGGCATCGCCGTACACGTGGACCTGCCAATCCAGAGAAGTCAGCGGCGCGAAGTTATCGTTGTCGACGCCATTCAAGTCCGCTTTCAGCCAGGGCAAACGATCTCCGCCGTGAACCCTTCCCGCGTGTCCCTGGCTGAAGCTGCTTCCACGGTAGTTCACGGCCGTTTGGGATACCGTGCGAAACATGTAGCGGCGCAGCATCTTAGACGCGAAAAGGAACGGGAACAAAAACGGAACCACGTGCAGCCGGATAAGCCTGGCGATGGCTCCGGAACTGGTGACGCCTGTGAACGCCCGATCCGTGGTGGCGACCAGGCGGCGAGCGAAGGCGATGCGTTCCGGCTCGTAACTCTCGAGAAGCGAAGGGTCCGCCCGCCCGTGCAGGACGGCGGCAAGTTTCCAGGCGAGGTTCACTGCGTCGCCGATGCCAGTGTTCATTCCTTGGCCTCCCACGGGACTGTGGATGTGGGCGGCGTCGCCTAGAAGGAAGGCAGGACCCTTACAAAAATGGTCGGCAACCCGATGGTAGACGCGATAGGTTGAGAACCAGTTCACGCGCTCGACGTCGATGCGTATCCATTCGAGCACGCGCTTGCTTACGTCGTTCCACGACAGATCCTTATGCTCCTGTTCGGCTTCCTCGCGGACCGTGCCGATGAGCCGCGCGCTTCCTTCGCCCTTCAGCGGGAAGACCGCGAGAAAATCGGTTCTATCCAGTGCTACGTGGAGTTCGCCATTGATGGTGGGACCGCTCGCTTGCACATCGGCGACGTAGAATAGGTGAGCGTATGTGCCGCCCGGAAAACGGATGTTGAGCGCTTCACGCACGATGGAATGCGCGCCATCACAGCCGGCAATGTAGGCTACCTCGCATGTCTGCTGGGTTCCGTCCGGCCGCTTGAGACGCGCGTGGACACGACCAGCTGAATCCTCGAAGCCCAAGAGCTCGGTTTGACGGTCGACTTGGACGCCGGATGCGGCCAGGCGAGCAATCAATAGATCCTCATGTTCGTCCTGGGGAAAAATCAGCGCGTAAGGGAATGGGCTAAGGCCGGAGCCCATGTTGGCAAAGACAGCGTGCGCTGCCTTCTTACCGGCTACCCAAAGATTCACAGCGCCGATCTTCCGCCCATGCCCGACAACCGCTTCAGCGAGACCGATCTGGCCGTACAATTCAAGCGTGCGCGCCTGCACGGCAAGTGCACGCGAGGTCGTACCCGGTTCCGCCGTCTTGTCAATGATCTTAACGCGCACGCCTAAGCGCGTCAGCCATAGAGCCAGGACTAGTCCGGTGGGTCCTGCGCCGACGATGAGTACGTCGGTATCGTTAGTCAACGAGGCATCCATGGTTTCGAGCGAGTAAGCAACCCGCAAATGGAAATGAAACGCTCGTAAATCCGCATTTCCTTTGGCTCACTTCCATCGCTTTTGAAGAGCGCGGTCTCTGTCGCGCGTCGCGGGGAATCCGTTAGCGAGACTCGCTCAGGAGCTTCCTAATTTCGTCCGAATGATCGAAGCGGGGATTGATCTTGAGCGCGGCTTCGAATTCCTTTTTCGCCAGCGTTGGATTGTTGGACTTCTGATAAGCCAGGCCAAGATGGTAATGATAAGTAGGGCTTTGCGGATTTCCCTTGGTGGCTTCCTGCAAAAGGTCGATTGCGGAACTGTAGGCGCCCTGATTGTAGTAGGCCCAGCCGAGGGTGTCGGCAGCATTCGGAAGATCGGGCAGGCCTTTGCGAGCCGTTTGCGCGAGGGAAAGCGCCACGTTGATGTTTCCGCCGTGCTCGAGCATCAGATAGGCGAGATTGTTGGCCGCGGCAGGATAATCCGGCCGGATTTCGAGGGCCTTTTTGTAATCATCCTCGGCCTGCTGCCATTCCCCTTTCCTTTCAAGCAAGCCTCCAAGCGAAATATAAAGGCGGACGTCACGCGGGTTAGACTGGAGCGCGCGCTGGTATCCACCGATGGCTTGATCGACGGAGCCGCGATCCACTTGAACAGCGGCAAGAAATAGGAAAGCAGGGACATTGTTGTTGTCGAGCTCGACTGCTTTCTGGAATGCCGCCTCCGCTTTGGTCTTGTCCTGATTCTGGATTTCGGTCTGGCCGAGCAGAGTGTAAAAGGCGCTGCTCTTGGGGATGATCGCGATTTGATCCTGAACGCGCTTTAGCGCCTTCGCGGGTTGTTTGCGCGAAATATCGACGTTCACCAATCCTCTGAGTGCGCCATCGGAAGAGGGGTTCAAGGCAAGCGCTTGCGTAAAGAACTTTTCGGCCTCGTCATAACGTTTTTGCATCAGCCGAAGATCGCCCATGCTGGTGTATGCGCTGGGACTTTGTGGAGCGACCTCCATGGCTTTCTTGAGATCCGCCTCGGCTGCCAACGGATCGTTCTTGAGAAGCTGGGCCTGTGCATGGAAGACGTACCCTTCCGGCGCTCGCGGCTCGACTTTGATCAGTTGCTCGCTGCTTTCGGTCAACAGTGTTGTGTCGCCCTTGTGATAGGCAAGATTCGCGAGAGCCCGTTGAGCTTCGGTCATTCTGGGCTGGAGTTTCACGGCTTGGCGCCATTCCGATTCGGCGCGGCCGAGATTCGAGGTGCCTGCATAGGCCAAGCCCAGATAGTAATGCGCGGCAGCGCTGTTGGGCGCGTCCTTTACGGTGCCTTCCAAGATGTGGACGGCGTCGGCGGCCTGACCTTGGCGCGTGAGGATCTGGCCACGGAGAACCAGAGCATCCGTGTCCTTCGGAGAATCCTTCAAGATCGCGTCATCGACCTTGGTGGCCTCATCGAGCCGATTCTGTTGAATCAGTAGCTGCACGTACGTTCTAGTTGTGACTGAGTCTTTCGGGTGTTCGGAATGGAGCGATGCAAATTCCGCGAGCGCTTTATCGGATTCACCCTGGCTCAGATAGAAATCGCCGAGAATGCGATAACCGGCGGGAGTGTCTTTCAGGGCGTCCTTTGCTGCGGAAGCGGCTTGCTCCGCTGTGGACTGCTTCCCCTCGCTCAAATAGAGAGAGACGAGGGATGCGTGAGGCATGGGATTCTTAGGATTCAGGGCGATTGCGGACTCGAATTGTTTTTGCGCTTCAGGCCAGCGGTTGTGCCGCTCGAGAAAGTCGCCGAACGCGACGAGGCCCGAAACAGACTTGGGGTCGAGTGTGACGGCTTTCCGAAAGTTCAATTCGGCGCCGGTGATGTCGCCGTTCTTTTCCTGGAGTAGCGCGACGTTGATGTATGACGGTGCGCGATTGGGATCCATTTGCAGGCCTTTTTGGGCCTCGCCCAACGCTTTTGCAGTGTCTCCTTCGCCCGCGTCGGCACTCGCGAGCAGCATTTGGGCCTCGGCGTTTTGCGGGTCGCCCTTTAGGATAGTGCCGGCGCGATCGCGCGCGTCCGGGAACCGTCCAGAAGCAAGGAGAATATTCCCTAACATCAGGTGAGCTTTCCAATTGTCAGGGTCAAGTTCGATGGCGCGTAACAGTTCCTGATACCCGCGTTGCCAATCCTGCTGCTTGAGATAGCATTCCGCCAGTTCGAGGTGGGCCGGGGCGAAGCGCGGGTCAATCTGGATTGCGTTCTGATACTCGATTGCGGCCTCGCGATATTTGCCGGCCTGGAAGTAAGAATCGCCTTTATCGAGGTGCTTCTTCTTAGCGACCTGGGGGTCGCGGGAACAACCGGCCAGCAAGCCCGCTCCGAGAATCAAGCTCGTCCAAAATCGATTTGTCTTACCAAATTCCATTTTTCTCCGCCTCAGCGAGCCGAATTGCAATTTTAGCGCGTAGCCGCCGGTGCCGGAATGGGTATCGGATCAGCGGGGTATGTAAGAGTCAAGCAGGGGAAGCACCCGGTGAGTAAAGTCGAGTGCGCGAACCTGCGCCGAATCCACGTCTCCGTTCGCGATGGGCGTAACGACTCTCACCAGCGCTCCATCAGTGCGATTCATGCGGATCGCGTCGGTGACTAGGTAAATCTTGGCCCAGTATTCGCTGGGTGTGACACGATCGTGCGCTTGATACCAATAGAGCACCAACTGGCGGACCACGCCCTTCGAGATAATGAAGCGATTGACCGTGATAGTTGTACCGTCGCTCCGTTGCAAGGAAATATGGCCCGCTTGCAGCGGAGTCCAGCCGGCGCCCGGCAGGCAATTCTGGGGAGAATGGATCGTGTCTCCTGTTTTCTGGGACGGGAAATAAGCCACGTATAAATTTACATAGGGTTCCCCAGCGGAACGGCGATAGTCGCGCACCAGGAACTGCCCCGGGCCCAACACCGCAAGAGTGTCGGAACTCATTGGGACGTCGGTTCCGTGCCACCTATCGATTTCGGCCGGAAATGAAGCCAGTTCCACGTGCGGCGGCACAGTCTCAATCGCACCACGTGCATGAAGAAGGGCCGCTGTGGCGGCGAGCAGCAGCACCACCGGAACGAATCGCCGCCACGCGATGGGAGATATCATCGTGCGGGCCTCGCGTGCGGACGCCGGCCAAACCATCCAAGGATCTTGTGGAAGAGCACCAGAAGTCCCAACGACAGAACAAAGACCAGCCAGCCAGAGAACAAATGAAAAAATCCCTCCGCTTTATCGGGACTCCAATACTCACCAAGCAACCCGGCTCCCATGATCCGGAAGCCGTTCGCGGCGACTGCTATCGGAATGGAGGATAGAACGAGGAACACGCGACGGGAGGTGCGCGGCTCAAAGAGGTAACCGTAAAAGACCGCCAAAGTCACCAGCGACACGAGAGAGCGCAATCCGCTGCATGCTTCCACGACATCAAGAGACAACGAAGGCAAATTAATAACATTGCCCTCTCGCAACACGGGAACTCCCAAAACCGAGAGCATTTCACTGGCAAGTCGCGATGCCAGAAACTGCAACGGCAACGCGATTTGATTAAAGACAATCACCGGGAGGGGAATCATTAGAAATAGCACCGCCCACGGAAACAGCATCGCGCGAAAACGGCGCCAGCCCTGAAATTGAATGATCAGCCCGGCAATTACAATCAGGAAAGAAGTTCTGGATAGAAAAAGCTCGGCGCCCAGAACTCCCAGCACAAGGGTTCCCAGGCCGCCCAGAACGACTAGCAGACCGAACCAGCTCGGGAAGACGGGCTCGCCAAGAATTCGCTTCCGTTCTTTCCAAACGATCCAGCCACAGAAAAGAGGGACTATGAATCCATGAGAATAGTTGGGATCTTCCCACCACTGGGCTGCTAAGGAGAACAGTATGTGGTAGTACAGTATGACAAGCAGAGCTGCGACCAGAGACGCCTGCACACGAGTCTGCCAACCGCGCTCCGCAGTGCGCAAACCTTCAAGAACCGGGCTCTCGGCCGTCATCGGCATCGGTGCTCGACAGACCTCCGATTCAAGCAATACTACAGTTTTTCGTTCGCAATCAACGTGCAAAAAAAGCGGGTGCTGAGTCAGAATTCTTTGACGCACAATTCTAGCGCACCGCTTCTATCGCCGGATAACAGACTGATAGTACGTTACTTACTACTTACCTCCCACCTGGAGAAGCCCCAGGGGCCCAAGAGGTTACTGATTAGAACTAAGTAAGGCCAAGTTTTGGGGGCTAAGAAGAAGTCTTGCAGTCGGGAATAAAGAGGAAAGACTTTGCCCAATGGTGGAATCTACGTGGGAATTTCTAGGACAAAAGAGAGAAAGCGATTTCACTGATCTTTAGCTAAGGACATTATAATGAATGATCTAAAGCAGAACTGGGGACTTAATGCAGCTGGCACGCACCGTGCAATCCACCAACACTGTAGTAGTGGACCGATTTGTGTCCTTTTCGCCGTATCCATGATGATCGGGCCAAAGAGGCTTGAGGCACCCGCGATTTTATGACGAATACCGCTGCTAGCCGGGCCATTGAATTCGAGAAGGGCGATTTCGTAGGCGGGATCAGTCCGGCCATGCAGACTATCGAAATCGTGCTTGCCGAGATTGCTCCGACCAACATTCCAATTCTTTTGGTGGGCGAGAGCGGCACCGGCAAAGAGATGGTAGCTAAGCGGGTTCACGAGCTCTCAAAGCGGCGGAACGAACCGTTCGCAAGGATTTCCTGTGCTTCAATGAACTCAGCCACGATTTCTTCGGAACTGGGACTGAACAGGAACGGCAACGGCGAGGCGGGCAGCGTCGCTGCTGGAACAATTTTTCTCGATGAGATTAGCGAGTTGGACGCTTCGTGCCAACGCAACCTGCTATATGCGCTTCCCGACGGCGATACTACATCGCGAGCGGGCATGCTCACTTCCCGCGTCGTGTCGGCAACGAATCGGAATCTCGATGAAGAAATGCGCGCCGGACGATTTCGCAATGAACTGTATTACCGGATCAACGGAGTGTGCCTGCGCCTGCCGCCGCTGCGAGAGCGCAAAGAAGATATTCCGCTGCTTGTGGAATGTTTTCTAACCAAGCACGCGGCCGGATTCGCGAGGCCGCGACCCACGCTGAGCCCACGAACGCTTCGGATGTTTCTCGATCACTCGTGGCCGGGAAATATCCGCGAACTCGAAAATGTTGTGAAGAAAATTGTGGCTCTCGGCGACGAGCAACTGGCCCTCGCGGAACTCGATGTAACACCCACGCCTCCGGAGAAAAGCGAGAGCGGCACCGGGCAAAGCTGCTCCTTAAAGGCAGCCGCGCGCGCCGCTTCGCGAGAAGCCGAGCGCGAGATGATCATGAAAGCGCTGGCGCGAACGCGCTGGAACCGCAAGCGAGCGGCGCAGGAATTACAGATCAGTTACAAATCGCTGCTGTATAAGCTCAAACAGATTGGATTCGAGGGAACTGAAACGAACTAGCACGGCAGGAGACACTGATGTTGAAAGGCACAGTTTTAGTCATGGCTCTTTTCCTTCTGGGGCCGGCGATACCGGTCCGAGCACAAGAGGGAAGCGATGATTCAAGGTCGTCGAAACCCGCTGCCGCTCAGAGTTCGAACACCGCCTCACCGAAACCTGTTACCGACGATCCAAACTACATCATCGGTGCCCAGGACATGCTCGACATCAACGTCTGGAAAGAGCCTGAACTTACGCGGCTGGTTCCGGTTCGCCCGGATGGAAAGATCTCCTTGCCCTTGCTGAACGACGTCATGGCGGCGGGCCTAACGCCTACCCAACTAGCGACGCAGATTACGGAAGGCCTGAAGAAATACGTCACGAACCCGCAAGTTACCGTGATCGTTAGCCAGATCAACAGTCAGCGCGTTTATATTTTGGGCGAAGTGAACCGCGCCGGCGCTTACCCGCTGTTGCCGGGAATGACCGTGCTGCAAGCGTTGTCGAGTGCGGGTGGATTCACGCAATTCGCTAGAGAGAAGGGCATTTACGTCCTTCGCCAGATCTCCGGAAGGCAGGAGAAATACCCTTTTAACTATAAGGACGTCGTCGGCGGGAAGAAAAGCGAGCAGAATATTCTGCTGAAAGCTGGCGACACGATCGTGGTTCCGTAGAGGCGAACATGCTTACGTTGCGCAGCGGTGTGCGGATGGGTTGCTTGCTGGCGCTGGCTTGTGCGCCAGCCGTACGTGCTCAACAGCCCACCCAACAGGATCAGTCCGGCGCGCCTGTCCCCGCATATCACTCGCCGCTTGCCGGAGCTGCGGACAATGAGGATTCCTCCGATCAGCCGCCGAAACTGGCACCGGACACGCGTTCGCCCACTGGCGTACAGGATTTCACGCTGGGCACGCCACCCGTGCAACACAGTTTCTGGCAGCCCAGCTTTAATCTGACTTCGACGGCCGATTC
>Ga0073928_10010704_pt1 | contig 10847 bp, 6 predicted proteins | sample PaiPotPPA55metaG_FD_76969 | JGI IMG/M metagenome (GOLD analysis project Ga0073928, IMG submission 76969) | Iron sulfur acid spring bacterial and archeal communities from Banff, Canada, to study Microbial Dark Matter (Phase II) - Paint Pots PPA... ...
CCGATCGAGGCGACCGCCACGAACAGGTCCACGTCGCGCAACGCCTCGGACAACACCGGCGCCGGCACGTCCACGAGCAAAGCCGCCTGCCACACGCGCCCGATGCGCTGCTCGAAGCGCACCTGGTCGGTGGCGCAGAGCTCTGCGACGCCGGCCTGCTCCGTCGACGCCGCCTCCAGGAAGAACCTGGCACGCCAGGCGGTTCCGGGGAACTCGTGCACCGCCTCGCCGGAGATGCCCGAGGACCAACTGCCGAGGTGAGGGTGCCGCGAAGTCCATCCATGCTGGTCATGAGGTTGCATAGCCCGTGATCGGAACGCGATGATCGCCACTTATGTGCCTCCGTTTCGCCTTCCTGCTCGCCTCCCGGATCTTGGCCGCGGCACAGGTCTCGCGCCGAGATGCGGCCTGGCACACGGCGGAGATCCTGCTACTCCAGCACCAACTCACCGTCCTGCAGCGCCAACTCGGCGAACACGCCCGACCGAAGGTCTCCTGGGCCGACCGGGCGCTGGTCGCGCTCCTGCTCGGGCTGATACCCCGAGCCCGTCATGCCCAAATGAGGTTGATTGTGACTCCGGGCACGATTCTGCGGTGGCGACGCGACCTGCTACGCCGCCGCTGGGCCCACAAGTCCACGCCGAAAGGCCGACCACCGACACGCCGCAACATCAAGGCCCTGGTGCTGCGCATGGCCCGCGAGAACGACGGCTGGGGATACAGGCGCATCGCCGGAGAACTGGCCGGCCTCGGCATCAAGCTCGCACCCTCGACCGTGTGGGCGATCCTGAAGAAGGCCGGCATCGAACCAGCACCGCGACGAACCGGCCCGACCTGGGCGAACTTCCTGCGCTCCCAAGCCGAAGCGATCCTCGCCACCGACTTCTTCACCCTCGACCTACTCGACGGCACCACCGCCTACGTCCTGGCCATGATCGAGCACGCCACCCGGCGCATCCACATCCTCGGCGCCACTACGCACCCCACCGCCGAGTGGACCACACAGATGGCCCGCAACGCACTGATGGACCTCGCCGAGCACGCCAACAGATTCAAGTTCCTCATCCGCGACCACGGCCCGCAGTTCACCGCCGGCTTCGACGCGGTATTTCACGCCGCCGACATCCGCATCGTCCTCACCGGCATCCGGGCCCCGGTCATGAACGCGATCCAGGAACGCTGGCACCGCTCGGTCCGCAGCGAACTGCTCGACCGCACGCTGGTATGGAACCTCACCCACCTGCGCCGGGTTCTGGCCGAGTACCAGACGTTCTACAACGAGCATCGACCGCACCGGGCGTTGGGCCAAGCCGCGCCGCTGCGTCCACTGCCGGTCAACGTCATCGATCTGGACGATTTCCGCGTCACTCGACGCGACCGGATCGGCGGGATCCTCCACGAATACCACATCGCCGCCTGACCAGCGCGGATAGGCTTCCCGGCACCTTCAACCTCGCAATCCGCTGAGCCGCGCATCGACCGGTGGTTGCGGGTAGCGCTGTGGGGGTCCCGTTGCCGCATCGACGATCTGGTCGTGCGTCAAGCCGGTCACACCGTGCCGGGAGTCACCAGTCCCGCCTCGTAGGCCGCGACGACCAATTGCGCCCTGTCGCGGGCAGCAAGCTTCGTCAGCACTCTGCTGACGTGGGTTTTGGCGGTCAACGGGGAGAGGAACAGGCGCGCGGCGATCTCGTCGTTGGACAATCCGGTGCCGACCAGGGTCAGCACCTCGAGTTCGCGGTGGGTCAGCCGCCCGAGCCGCTCCCGGCTCGGCGCCGCGCCCGGCCGGGGGCGAGAGGCGATGTCCGCGATCAGGCGACGGGTGATAGCGGGCGAGAGCAGGGCGTCGCCGCGCGCGACCACGCGCACCGCCTGGAGCAGCTCGCCCGGGTCGGTGTCCTTTACCAGGAAACCGGAGGCGCCGGCGCGCAGCGCCTCGTAGACGTACTCGTCCGCCTCGAACGTCGTTAGAATCAGGACCTTGACCCCGGCGAGGTCTTCGGCGGCCGAGATCCGGCGAGTCGCCTCCAGACCGTCCACCCCCGGCATCCGGATGTCCATCAAGACGACGTCGGCCCTGGTCTCGGCGGCCAGGCGCACCGCCTCGGCGCCGTCCCCGGCCTCGGCGGCCACCTCGATGTCCTCGGCCGACTCGATAAGCTGGCGCAGGCCGATGCGGATCAGGGCCTGGTCATCAGCCAGCACGACACGGATCACGGCTGTTCTCCCCACGGTAGTCGGGCACTGACGTGGAAGCCGCCCCCAGGTCCGCGGCGGGCTTCGAGGCTGCCGCCGGCGGCCAGGGCTCGCTCGCGCATGCCGATCAGACCGTGGCCGGCACCGCCGGCGTCGGAGCCGGACGTGCCGCCGCTGCCGGTGTCGATCACGTCGAGGTCGAGGTGTCCGTCGGCGTAGCCGAGGCGGACGGTGGCGGTGGCCGGGCCCGCGTGGCGCAGCGTGTTGGTGAGCGACTCTTGCACGATGCGGTACGCGGCGAGCTCTATCGCCGCGGGCAGAGCGTGCTGTTCGCCCACGACTTCGAGCTCGACGGGCAGTCCCGCCGAGCGTACCGTCTCGATCAACAGCGGCAGTTCCCGCAGGTCGGGGATGGGGCCGGTCGGCTCGGACTCGTCCACCTGGCGTAGCACGGCGAGGATCGCGCGCAGTTCGCGCAGCCCGTTCTTGCTGGCGTCGCGGATAGCGCCGAGCGCGTCGGCGACCTGCTCCGGCAGGTCCCGGCTCACGTGCGCCGCGACCCCGGCCCGCAGGTTGATAGTCGACATGGTGTGCGCGACGACGTCGTGCAGCTCGCGCGCGATGCGCAGGCGTTCGGCGTCCACCCGGCGGCGGCCCTCGTCCTCGCGGGTCTGCTCGGCCAGCTCGGCGCGCGCCCGGATCGCGTCCACATACGCACGCTGGTTCGCGATGGCCAGTCCGGCGAGCAGCGCGACCGCCACGTCCGCGGGCACGACGGTGAAGCTGCCCCCGAACGTCCCCAACGGGTTGAACGCCGCAGTGGCGCCGAGTAGGAAGACGAGCACGAGGACCGCGGCGGCCACCGCAGCGTGCACGGAGCCCGCGATGCCTCGCACCCTCGGTGAACGCGCCGTCGCGGCATACGCGTACAGCGCGACCGCCGGGTTGAGCAACGACGCGCCGTTCTCGTAGCCAAAACCCGTGTACATCAAAGTAGCGGCCAGCGCGACCGCCAACGCGGCGTCCGGCCGCCGGTGCCGCCAGAACAGCGCGACGCTCCCGGCGGCCACCAGCAGGTACGCCGGCCATGGCGGGACCGCAGAGGCGGGGATCACGTCAGAGCCCTGATTGGGGTGGGCCTCGCCAATCGAACCGAGCACGGTCAGCAACAACAGCACCGCAGTGAACAGCAGGTCGGCGGCGAGCGGGTGCCGCCGCCGGTTGCTGGTCACGAAGGTCGCCATGTCCGCATCATAGGGACCGGCCGCGGCCTGGGACATCCGGTCGAAGTTGCGCGACGCGTACTCCCCCAGCAGTACTCGTACCCGCCGCCCGCATCCCGCGCGGTACCCACGCCAACACCCGTGGGGCAGCGCGATTCACATCCCCGGCACGACGAACCGGCGCGCCCGGAAGACCAGACTCCGGAAGCAGAACACGAACTGTTCCAGCAACCTGATCCGGAAAGGAAACCGCCATGCGGGCCATCACCGCGTTCGTCCTGCGCCACAAGCTCCTGGTCGTCCTGTGCTGGCTGGCGATCGCCGTGGCCGGCTTCGCCACCCTATCCTCCACCACCCACCGCCTGTCCACCGACTTCGCGCTGCCCGGCCAACCCGGCTACGTCGCCGACCAGCAGATCGACGCGCTCTACCACAACGGCGGCGCAAACCAACCGACCCTGGTGACCGCAACCGCGCCCGCCGGAACCAGGATCTCGCCGGCCCAGGCGGACGGCCTGTTCAGCGCCGCCGCCCACGCGGTACCCGGAACCCGCCTGGCCGACCAGGCCTCCACCGGCGATGCGCAGTTCACCACGGCCGACGGCCGCACCACCTTCGCCCTGCTGTTCACCCCGCCCGCGGGCGGCTTCGGCGCCGACACCACGACGCCGAGGATTCAGGCCGCCGCGCAGGCCGCCGCGCAGGCCGGCTGGCACACCGGGGTGACCGGATTCACCCAGCTCTCGGCGGGCAACACCGGCTCCAAGGGCACCAGCACCACCGCCGAGGTGATGCTCGGCGCAATCGGCGCACTGGCCGTTCTCGCGTTCGTCTTCGGAAGCCTGCTGGCCCTGCTGCCGCTGCTGATGGCGGCGATCGCCATCCCCAGCACCTTCCTGCTCATCAATGGCCTGACGTATCTCACGCCGGTGAGCATGCTGGTGGAGTTCCTGGTCGCGCTGATCGGCCTCGGCGTCGCCATCGACTACTCGCTGCTGGTGGTCACCCGCTGGCGCGAGGAGCGCGACAACGGCGCGGACCGGCAGACCGCGGTGGAAAATGCCATGGCACGGGCCGGACACGCCGTGGTCTTCTCCGGCCTGACCGTCGGGATCAGCCTGCTCGCCGTCCTGATCGTGCCGGTTCCGTTCCTGCGCAACATGGCGGTAGCAGGGTTCTTCATCCCACTGGTCTCCATCGCCGTCGCCATCACCGTCCTGCCCGCGCTGCTCGCCACGATCGGCCCGCGCATCGACCGGCCGCGGCTGCGCCATGAAGCGCACGCCAGCCGCCCGTGGAGCGCCTGGGCCCGGTTCGTGCTGCGCCACCGCAAGACTGCCGCCACCCTCGGCGCCGCCGCCCTGATCGCGCTGCTCGTCCCGCTCACCTCGATCCGCCTCGGCGAGCCGACCACCGACGCACTCGCCCAAACCGGCCCAGCCCACGCGACACTTACCACCCTGACCGCCGGCGGCATTCCCTCCGGCACCCTCGCCCCCATCGAGATCCTCACCACCGCACAGAGCGCAGGCAGCGTCGCAACCGGTCTTGCGGCGGTCCCCGGCGTCTACACCTCCTTCGCGCCGGACAACGCGGCCTACCGGATCGACGGCAAGGCACTGGTCGACGTCCTGACCGTGGACGAACCCTCCACCCCGGCCGGCAAGAACGAGATCGCGGCCGTCCAGACCGCCGCCCACAACCTGCCCGGCGTCCTCGGCGTCGGCGGGGCGGGCCCCTCGCAGAACGACTTCATCCACGCCGTCTACGGCGACTTCCCGCTGATGATCGGCGTCATCTCGCTGCTCACCCTGGTACTGCTCGCCCGCGCGTTCCGCTCCCTGGTGCTCGCGGTCAAGGCGGTGCTGTTCAACCTGCTCTCGGTCGGCGCGGCCTACGGCGTCCTGGTCCTGGTCTGGCAGTTCGGACACGGCAGCGGGGCGCTGTGGAACATCCCGGCGACCGGCGCCGTCACAGTCTGGGTGCCGATCATGGTGTTCGCGTTCCTGTTCGGCCTGTCCATGGACTACGAGGTCTTCATCCTGACCCGGATGCGCGAAGAATACGACGCCACCGGCTCCACCGAACAGGCTGTCGTCACAGGCATCGGCCGCACCGGCCGACTGGTCACCAGCGCCGCCCTCATCCTGTTCCTCTCCTTCCTCTCGATGTCCACAGCGCCGAACACCGACATCAAGGTGCTCGCCACCGGCCTAGGCGCAGGGATCCTGCTCGACGCACTGGTAGTACGGTCGCTGCTCGTGCCCGCGCTGGTCGGCTGGCTGGGCCGCTGGAACTGGTGGCTGCCCGGATGGCTCGCCGCCATCCTGCGGGTAGACCCCTCCCCGCTGCGCGCCGCCGAAAGCGCCGTGGACGCCGCAGCTGTGGTCGAGGCCTGACGACGGCCGCGATCCGGCGCGGGGCGTGGCGCCCGATCGGGCGCCACGCCCCGCGTGCGCGAACTGAACTGCTCGAGCGGGGGGTTCGACCAGCTCTTCCGCCAGCGTTTGAATCGCCCGGCTCCCGTCCACGGCTGAGGGCTTGGCCAGCAATTCAACGTAGCGCGCTGAGCTGCACCAAGTGCTGAGCTGTGGACGGAAGCCGGGCGATTCACTCCTTTGGTGTCGACCACGACGTGGCGTTTACGGCCGTTGATCTTCTTGCCCCCGTCGTAGCCGCGGGTGTCGGCTGAGGCGGCCTCGGCGGCCTTCACGGACTGGGAGTCTTCTCTGAACTACGCCCGCGTAGCTCCAGGTGCCGGTTTCGGACACTATCTGTCACCGCCTCCGCTGCCCTGAGGAAGGCGCCTCTGCCGACGGTGGAGGCGCCTTCCGGATTCTGGGAGTCCTGCGCTGAGCCTGTAGGCCGGGCTAATGGTGGTTCTAGCCTGCGGCCCACTGGTAGTCGACCTGGTCGTTGAACCCAGTTCCGTGTTTGATAAAGAAGACTCCGTTATCGATGTCCCGCAGTCCGATGTCTCCGATGCCGTCGCCGTTGAAGTCGCCGGCAAAGACTTGATAGTTGGCTCCGGTAGCCCACTGGTAGTCGACTTGGTCGTTGAACGACGGACCATGCTTGATGTAGAAGACGCCGTTGTCCACGTCGCGTAGGCCAATGTCGGCGATGCCGTCGCCGTTGAAGTCACCGGCGAATGCCTGGTAGTTGGCGCCTGCGGCCCACTGGTAGTCGACTTGGTCGTTGAACGACGGGCCGTGCTTGATATAGAAGACGCCGTTGTTGGAGTCGCGTAGGCCGATGTCTCCGATGCCATCGCCGTTGAAGTCGCCAGCAATGATCTGGTAGTTGGCGCCTGCGGCCCACTGGTAGTCGACTTGGTCGTTGAATGTTGGGCCATGCTTGATGTAGATCATTCCGGTATCGACGTCGCGCAGCCCGATGTCGATGATGCCGTCGCCGTTGAAGTCGCCCACGAACGGCTGGTAGTTGGCGCCTGCGGCCCATTGGTAGGCGGTTTGGTCGTTGAAGGTTGGGCCGTCCTTCAGGAACATGAAGCCGTTGTCGATGTTCCGAAGCCCGATGACTCCGGAGTTGACGCCATCCGCATTCCCTGCGAAGGCCTGGTAGTTCAGGGATGACCCGCCGGAGGAGATGTCGGCGATGTGGATGAAGTCGTTGGGCCAGTCCGTCACGCCGTTGGTGAGGGTGCGCGAGCCGTAGGTGCCGTGGCCGTCGTAGTTGTACTCGTCGACAACGATGGTGCCGCCGCTGTTTGAGACCGATGCGACGATGGCCACGTGGCCCAGATTGCCGTTGCTTGGCGATGCCGCCCACCAGGCTACTGCCCCGGCTGCGGGGGTGGTGTTCACCGGCCACTTGCCACTGGCGCCGTTCGCCCACGCCTCGGCGTTTCCGTCACCCTTGTAGTTGATGTTCGACCAACTGAATTGGATGTTGTTTGTGGTGTTGCCGCCGAGTTGCTCGTTGATCTCGTAAGCGGCGTAGTCAGTGCAGTTACGGTAGTAGAACCTCAATGGCGACAGGCTGTTCATGCTGGCCGTGGGCCATGGATAGTCGTTTCCACCGACGGATGTTGCGTGCGGTGCCGCGACGTTCGCCGTATGCGTCCCGGCGGATGCGGAGCCGCTCGTTAAGGACAAGGCGATCATAGCCGCGGAGGAGACAGCGACCACCTTCTGCCAAAGGGTTTTGCGCAGAACCTTGCCGCGATGCTGGTTCCTCATCGGTCCCCCACTTGATACGGAAAAGCTACAGCAGAGCTATTCACGTTCCTTCGGGCAGCTACCCAAGTGGAGCGTCCCCTAGGCCAGACGGTGGCGTATTCCTCCTCTGGTGCAGGCCAGATGAGCTGGCGCAGTTGTGTTTCGGCGATCTGTTCGTGGTTCGGCACGTATGCGGGGGCAAGGCGCCCCGGAAGCGGACGCCACTTTATTCGCTGCTGTCGGTGCTTCGGCGCCGCGGGAGACTCGCGATCCGTGCCGTATCGCCGAAGGCCGGTAGGCCCAAGTGGACGGTCCTTGAGCCTTGACCGGCGATCCCGTCGACATGGACGAGTTTCTGGTAGGCGCCGGCGAGGCTGATTTTGAGGCCTTCGACCTCGCCGAGCCAGCCTTCCCGTTCGGCTTCGTCGATGCGGGCCAGGAGGTTGTCGCGGATCTCCTCGAGGCGGGAGCGTTGGGCGGGTTCTGGCCGTAGGAGCGGGCACCTCAGGCAGCTGTGTTCGTGGATGCAGGGGGTGGCGAAGGCGCGTCCGCAGGTTCCGAGCGCGACCTTCCGGCGCTCGAAGTGGCCGAGGAAGTCGTTCCACTCCTCCTCGGTCGGCAGCCGGTACTCCTCGGCGGGGCGCAGGGCGCGGCGGCGGGTGATGAACGCCCGGTGGCCGTTGATGACCTCCTCGGGGTAGACGGCCTTGTAGCCCATCGTGGTGTTGATGTCCTTGTGTCCGCACACGAGCTGGGCGATGTGTGGGGGCATGCCGTTCATCACGGCATCGGTGACGAATATTCTGCGCAGGTCGTGGGGCGCGAACGTGAGTGGCTCGCCAGAGGCGTCAGTGATCCCGGTGGCCTTGGCGGCGCGTCGGAGCAAGTCGCGGATGGTGATGTCGGTGATCGGGCGGTTCTCCATGCGCAGGCGGCGTTGGAAGAGCAGTGGACTGGGCGGGTTCCAGACGCATTCGAGCTGATCGTAGGCAATCACGAGAGGTACTGCGCCACTCTCGTCGCGGATTCGCCGCACGATCGAGCTGAGTACGTCCGCCAGTTCGGGCGAGATCACTAGGAGGCGCTCGGTATCGGTCTTCGAGGGCGCGATGTGCAGCAGCGGAATGAGTTCGCCGGTGGTCGGCAGGGTGTACTGGATGAAGCTGTGGTGACTCAGCTCCGTGAGCTCTTCGAGTCGGATGCCGGTGTGGCGCAGGACCTCGACGGCGGCCCAGGCCAAAAATGCACGGTGCTCTTCGAGGGTGAGGTCGCGGCGCTGCCCGGTCTCGGGGTCATCGGCCCAGATCCGGGCCCCTTCCCCGCCGTGGCGCAGCACGGGCCTGCGGAAGGTCTCTGCCAGCACGGTGAATTCTGCTCCGGGCGCGGTGGCCGCCCCGGCCCGGAGCCGCTCGTCGCTTTCGCGCCGGAGCCGCTCGGTGGCGGCCACCAGCAGCGGAAGCACCGGCAGTCGTTCTCTGGTGCGCTGATCCATCCGGGCCTTGCGGTGCTGGCGGTACTTGGAGTGTGAGGCCTCTTCGATCCGGATCGGGCAGGGCGCAACCCATGGCCCCCACTGGGCTGGGTCGGCGGTGGCCCAGTGCGCGATGTCCAGGTAGAAGGCGCGCACCACCGTCATGCAGTTGACCGCGGCAGCGCGGGGGCGGGTACCGGTGGAGGTGGCGATGACCTGGACCCGTCGCTTCCAGGCCTCGGCGATCTCTGGGGTGAGTCGGAGGCTGTCGATGCCGGGATGGTGCAGCTCCAGGTCTTTCCAGAACAGCCTGCCCAGCTCGTTGGCGAGGTTGCGCTGGGTGCCGTAGTCGAGCCCTGTCTGGCGTTCGCGCAGGTAGTCCACCAGCAGGTCGCGGATCGGTGTGCAGGCGATGTCGTAGCGGTCGATGAGCTGCTCGGCCGTGAGCTGTCCGGCGTTGGTGAAGGCGCGGATAGTGGTCGGGGCCTCGGGTCCGAACACACCGAGTCGGTGCAGGCGCTGGTAGAAGGTGCGCCCGCCGCGGTGGCGGGTCGTCTCCTCGCGTTCCTGGGCGAGCAGGCCGAGGAACTCCAGGCAGTCGCCGACCGTGATGTCGCGCACGAGCCCGCCCTTGGTCGCCATGATCGCGGCGATGCGGTTCACTTCGTCATCCCGCGTGCCGGAGGCCCGACCTACCACGGGATCGACCATGGCCTCGAGCGCGGCGAAGCCGTCGGGGTCGCGGCTGCGGCCCATCTCCTCGGCCAAGAGGCGGAAGGTGGCCGGCTTGGTGAGGAACTTCAGCGACGGTCTAATCACGTCGGCGCAGATCAGAACCCTAAGGGCGCTGCCGGGCTTCGGCACGGCGCCGTGGCCCTGGGCCTCGCGCCAGCGATCGAACAGGCCGCGCCAGTGCCGGTTGCCCGTGGTGCCGGCACCGGTGGCGAGCCAGCGCTCCTGCCAGCTCGATCCGGGGTGCTCGGCGAGCCATTCGAGTACGCGCCGCAGCCCTTTGCGGCGCGTGATCTTCCGGTGAGGGGCCAGGCTGTCCGGCAGGAACGGCGGTTCGCTCACGCGCGCGAGCACCTGCTGCGTGCTCGCGCGGGTCGCTGGCCAGGTCGTCTCCGAGGCGCAGGGCGGGAAGGCGGCGAGCAGTTCCGGCGAGCTCTCGCCCTTCATTCTTTCGAAGCGCGCGGCGGGTAGGGGGATGTTGTTGTGCCGGTGCCGGCCCTTGCTGACGGTGCTCACGGCTGGTCCCGGCGGAAGAGCACGTCGAGGGACTCGGAGTTGTACTGCCAGGGCGCGGCCGGTTCCTGGTGGGCTCGCCCTTGCATCCGGCGAGACCGTGATGCTCCCCGCTCCGCTCAGCCGCCCGTACCGGCTGGATCCGGAGTTCGACCGGGCGTTCGCCGAGTTCAAGCACGCGTTCGAGCGCCACCGCGAAGCGCTCGCCAAGGACCACAACGACACGATTCCTCCGCAATACCTGGCCGCGGCGGCGATCGACGCCGCCGAGGCCCGCGGCGGGATCCGCCGAGCCCGCATCCCCTCAATGCTGCTCGCCATCGCCGGCATCATCGGCTGCTGCGGCGCACTCCACGCATTCGCGCGCGACCAGCCCGTCTACGCCGCATACCGCAACGCGCAGCCGTGCTCGGCCAACGACACCGCAGCCGGAACCGCTCCACACGACTGGTGCATCGTCACCGACGGCTACATACAGAGCACCCTGAACAACGCAAACAGCGACGTCACCACACTGATACTGGGACCAGA
>Ga0073928_10010705_pt1 | contig 10846 bp, 14 predicted proteins | sample PaiPotPPA55metaG_FD_76969 | JGI IMG/M metagenome (GOLD analysis project Ga0073928, IMG submission 76969) | Iron sulfur acid spring bacterial and archeal communities from Banff, Canada, to study Microbial Dark Matter (Phase II) - Paint Pots PPA... ...
AGACAATCGCCAATCGCCGCTTGCTGCACCGTCGGCAGGCCGCATAACATTAAAAACCAGACGAGCCAGAGACTCTCTTATTTTAAGCCGCTCCCTGTCCCAAAAACTCTGACGACGGACACTTATATATTACGGTTTCCGAGCGATCCATCGCGGCAGGGGCTTCAATTAAAGGGAGGGTAAGCCAATCTGACATTTTTTGATTCTCCGATAAGCCATAGCTTATTCTTCGGTGAATCAAAATACGTCCAAATTCCTTAATCTCGCAACTTCCCCTTGTGAACGCTCCCCTTCGACGTCGGCCGCATTTTCCGCTCATCATGGGGGCGCGGGAGGTGCTGCGGAATGACGCGCGATAGCGCCGTCACAGCGTCTTCGAACTTCAGCGGAGCAAGCGAAACTGGCTTCGACGCTGGCGGGTGCGAGGCGCCAGCTTTGGCCGGCTCATTCATGGCGTTGCCAAATCCTTGATGTTACGAGATGTTACGGCGGAGAATCCTGTGAGTTTCTGCTAAATCCTCTAGACTCCGCCAGACAAGGAATGCGATCAGGCACACGTGACAATTTTGCTGAAAACATTGGCGTAATTGTTGCTGGTCGGGGCCGGGGTGGCTCTCGTTAGGAGCGCGGGCCACCCCTAACCCCTAAAGAGTCGATATCCCTGTGGCGAAACTGGTAAACGCACCGGCCTTGGGAGCCGGTTCCACTCCGGATTGCGGGTTCGAGTCCCGTCAGGGATACCACTCCCTTTGCGGACTTGGACAAAGCGCTCATTCCAAATCCTCTGATTATTACACCATATGTGACCGCCGCTCACAAGCGCGGCTATAGCTATTCACAATTTTAAATGCACGGCCTGTCACGCTACCGCTTTCATACATCTAGTGGCCGGGTTTGTCAACTACCTAATCGCCCCATCGCTTCATAGACGACGCCCCCAATTGCGCGACGATATTCTGCGGACTTTCCTTGGACGAGATCGATGCGGACGAGTGGCATATATGGTCCCTCGGTAATCGGCTTTCTCTGACAGGTCTGCTATTAATGCTGCGAACCAGAGGGGCGGCTTCGAACGGAGTTGAGCTGCCAATTGCTCTTTCTGGCGTAGGCCGCTCAACGTACTTCCAAAAGACGAGCGACTTTAAGCCGCGTCTTCAATTTGGTCGAGCAATTGAATCAGGCGGCTCACTTGTTGCAGCAAGATACCGCTGACGCCGAGGGCGAACCAGACGCCGAGGACAAATCCCCAATGGATCGGCGCCGCGAAAAACTCCTCCCGAAACCAGAATGTATGTCCCCATTCATTGAATCCGACGCTGACCAAAATCATGAAGGGGCCAACGACAGCTAAGGTCAACGGCAGGGAAATGCCCTTGGCGTAGAGCGGCAATCGGGTCCTGGCGTAGATCCAGGCGGAACCGCCCAGAAGCACGTAGAGGGGGAAGTTGAAATAGAACTCGATAATATGATTGGCGGTAAACGGCGTGTCCCGAATGGCGACCTGATGCCAGGAATTGTCCTGCTCGGCGAAGTAACTGCCGGCCCAGTAGACCGCGAAGGTGTAGATGCTGATCCACATGGTCAGAGTGAAATAACGCCTGATTTCCTCTTTCGGAGTAATGTCATCCATATTCCGGTCGCGGGTGAACCAGAGATATCCCCACAGTGCCGGGAACACCACGGCCAGCACGGTAAACTCAATGTATAACAGCCGCATCCAATGCGCTTCGAAGGCCGGCTCAGAGGAATCGAGGCCGGCCACAACGCCGAAGGCGCCCTGATAGAGCCGTAACCCGACGTAAATGACAGTCAGCCCGGCAAAGGTCAGCAGATATTTATAGAGATCCCTGAGGTACCACGGCAGGAGGAATGCGCCGTGCGCACTTTTGGGCGAAATGGCTTGGGGTGTGGCGGTCATGACGGTTTCCTTTAGAGTTTACGTTTGCGGGGCGTTTTTGGGGCTGCGAGTGGGGTGTCTGCGACCGACGTCAGTCGAACTTCGGAATGACGGCGGTCGAGATGCTGGCGATGTGGCGTTTGCCGGTCGCGTCGTAGAGGAACAGGAGACCGCCCAGTCTGCTGTCAGGATCACGAATTAGCCCGTCCAGTCTTTGCGTCGCCCACAAGGCGTCCAACGCCGTGACGCGGACGGTTCGGGTTTCTCGCGGCTGAATCGGGTCGGCGGAGTCGAGGTTCAGCCCCTGCGGAGCGACCACTGTGTCGGAGTCGTCCTTGCGGGGGGGGCCTACGCCAGGATTGAGGAAACGCACATTGGCGGTCGCAAACTCCCCAATCCGGACCGGTTGGTCCAACGTGTTGTGAATTTGCGCGACGATAGTCATCGCACGGGCGGGAACGTGGTATTCCGTCCGCTGAACCTTGATCTGGACCATGCCGAGGTTGACGGCGGGCTGCAGCGGCTCGATTTGATCCATTGCTGCTTGCAGTGGAATGGCGTTGGGATATTGACGATCCGTCATCGCGTTAGCGCCGAGAACGAACAATGGCACGCCCGCCAGCACGGCGATGGCGATGGTCCTGTCGAGCGGCGTGATCAGCGCTTTCTCCTGGCCGGACTGAACCATCTTGTAGCGAGGAATGAACAGCGGTCGCCGGACCCACCAGAGCAGCCAGGCCGCGCCGAGCGCGAACCAGAACGCGTGCCAGCCGATGCCGCTGGCAAGGCCATAGGTTTCCATGTCGATCATGTCGCCATTGAGCGTTTTCACCTGGTTGGTGAAGGCGGCCGCATCACCGGCGACTTCGAACCAGCGCCCCGGCCCCATGACGGCGCCGGCGTCGTGCAGATTGAAGAATGGATGGAGATGATATCGGCCCGGCAGGCGCGCCTTGAGCACGATCTTGAAGTCGTAATCCCCTCCCAGCTTCAGGGCGGCGGAACTAACCGAAGCCTGCCCGTTCAGATACCGCTCGGTGCGGACAAACACTGGTCCGGGTGACGAGACGTTGAGATAGGTCGCATCCGGTTTGGGCACGGCGCGTGGCCAGTCCTCGGCGACATGGAACTTGCCGGTAATGCCTAACTCGTCGTTGACGTTCAGTTTCTCTTGCGACCATTGTACGTCATACCATTGAATGGTGCGCATACGGATGAACGGCTCCAGCGCCTTTTCGCCGTGGGCGGCGGCGCCGTTCGGGGCAAGCGTCAGACCGCACAACCCTATGCAAAAGATGCCCAGTAAATTCTTCATGGCTTTCAACATGGCTGCGTCCTCCGCTTAAATGTTCTTAACGAACCTTGTCGTCGCAAACGCTTTGCCCAAGTACCACCAAAGTGGGTACATCAAAGTGCACAGCAGGGCAGAGAAGAACGCCGACAGCGGCGTGGCGACTTGGCCATACGTCCTGAGGGTGCCTCTTTCGATGATTCGCAGATATTCGGGCGTGCCGGCGCGGATGTACTGGAAGCCGAACACATCGGCAAGGGTCAGTTGAGCGCCGCCATATTCAACTGGCACATGAAACATGCCGAAAATCGGCCAGTTACTGGGATAGAATAACAGCGCGAAGGACATTCCTCCCAAGATACTCGTCACAGTCACGCTGTTGCTCAGCATCAAGACGGCGTCGAGCACCAGAGCGCTTGGCAACATGGTCGCCGGCAGCACCTCGTTGATCGGGAAATAGTTCCACAGGTGATAGGCGAAGATTCGCGCGATCCAAGTTCCAATCAGAAGACACGAGATGCAAAGCGTCGCGCCCATCGGCAGACGGAAATGCGTCCACAGGACTGCCTGGACGGCCGCCGGAAAGGTAATCATCATCAATGGGGTGACGAGGGGCCACCATTGCCGATCCTTCCAGTCCACCCAGAAGTCCCAGTCTCCCACGGTCAGGGCCACATGCAGATGGAACGCGCCGATGAACAAGAACAGGGCCAGCACCAGGATGAGATAGTCATAGGCTCGGGAAAGCCTCGCCTTTTCGCCGGTGTATGGTTTAGGTGGAATTTCGAGAGCCTTGGCCGTCATCGGATTCTCCTCACCAGACCGGACGTCCGCCGGCTTGCTGTGCAAATGTCGTGTCGCCCCAAGCCTTCGCAAACGCGACTTGGCGTGAATGTGACCGTGCGGGGCGGTGACAGCAATCTAGGCGCCCATGGATGCCGCGTGAAATGATGAGATTTAATGGTGGTATGAATGAAAATCACAGGCTGGGCGATCACGTTTTGATCGGCCAGTCCGATCCTTCCCCGAGAACAAAAACGTCATCCAAGCGGTGGTCAAGAGATGTCGGAGTTACGCAATTTCGATCTGAATCTGCTGGTCGCCTTCGACCTGCTCATGCAAGAGCAGAATGTCTCGCGCGCGGCGGAACGCATGTTCGTCGGCCAGTCGGCGATGAGCCACATCTTGCAGAGACTGCGTCAGCAACTTGATGATCCGTTGCTGGTCAAGACTCCCTCCGGCATGAAACCAACGGATCGGGCGCTGGCCCTGATCGATCCTGTCAGAGCCGTCCTTCGCGACGTCAAGCGCCTGATCAGCACCCGCGACGAATTCGACCCAGCGAAGAGCCTGCGGCGCTTTGTCATCGCAGCGACTGACTATATGGAGCTCCTCGTGATTCCCACGCTCGTCGAGCGCATCGCGCGATGCGCGCCAGGCGTCGACATTCACGTCAAACGAACGGAAACTCCATTTCCGGATAGGGAGCTCGAATACAATAATCTCGATGTCGTGCTGGGGTTCGAGGCGATCCTGAAGCCACCGGCCTATTTGATCGTCGAGAAGCTGTTCGACGATCGTATGACCTGTCTGGTCAGTCTAAATCATCCAATGAACAGTGGCGATCGTCTGACGCTGGACGAATATGTCTCGATGAAGCACGTGCTCATATCGCGCGAAGGAACGCGTATCGGCGTTATAGATGAATGGTTGGCCGAGAAGGGACTCGAACGCCGCATCGCGCTCGTCGTGCCGCATTTCCTCTCCGCGCCGTTCATCGTCTCCAAGACGGATACGCTGCTGTCCTTGCCCGAAAGAATCGCCAGGCGATTCGTTGGCTTGGCGCCGCTCAGGATATTGCCCGTTCCCATGGATCTTCCAGACTATAGACTGGTCATGATTTGGCACCCGTTATGGGAGAAAGATCCCGCTCATCGCTGGCTGCGAGAGCAGATCTTGGCGGTTTGCCAAATCATCCTGGACGAGCCTTCCAACGCTTGAGTCACCGCCCAGGCAGCCCGGCGGCCAGAGCTTTGGCCTCGATCAGAAGGTATGGCGGCTTGGACAGCGCTTCGCCGCCATTCAAGGCGGCCGACCGGTGCAGTTGATTGACCACGGCGTAGAGCTTGCCGTCCGGCCCAAAGCTCAAGGAATCGACCCAGGACAGCTCCGCGCTTTGCGCGAGCCTTATATAGCTTCGATCCGGCTTGATGACGCCAATCGCGTTTTCCGCCAGATCGCCCAGATAAATATTGTTGTCCTTGTCGATGCTGATTCCGTCGCAGATGGGTTTGGCACTGTAGCGCTCCACCTTTTGACCGAGCGTTTTGGCGTCCAGTCGTTCATCGGCCAAATCAGCCGCCTTGATGCGATAAAGACTCGATCCATGCATGGGACCAAAATACACCCATTCGTTCTGCAAATCCTCGGTAACGGGGTCGACGCCGATGCGCGGCCGGACCAGATGGCCGGCGACGTCTTTCACCTGAATGGGTCGTCCGTCGATGATGAGATCGATCTTCTCAGGAACAACGCTCGGGTGACCTTCCAACACCCTGCGGGAAGCACCCGTCTCCAGGTTCACCACGATGAACGCCGCATCCGCGCCGCCTGCAGGATCGACAATGAAGATGCTGTTGTGCCGGCTATCCACAGTAAAATCATTGACGAAAGCGTCCTTGGGAGCGATCGGGACGGGCAAATAGATGACGCGGTGCAGCTTGTCGGCCTTCGTATCCCAGCCGACAAGTTTCGGCGTGACGCCGCTGCGCATCCCATCGTCGAGCATCCAGACGACTCCATTGACGTCGGTGCGGATGCCCAGAACCGAATCCAGCGTCAGGTCGGAATGGCTTTGCCGATCGTTCAATTCTTTGTTCGGAAATGGGGTTAGGGAACCATCGCTTTGGCGCTCTACGACGGAATACGAGGGTTCGTAGAACTGATGCTGGCTCATAATAATTCTGCCGCTTCCGGTGACTGTCACGTTTCCGGGAGCTTGAGATAGTCTCGCGACGATTTCGTAATGAGATCTTGTCTCGGCGGAAGCATGACCAGCGAGAGCGAATAGCAATAACAGGACATTGAAACCTCTTTGCACGATGGTCTCCGAGAATGCGAGCGGTTGCATTTGTCCTTCACTATATGCTGTCGAATTCGGCAGGATGAATGGCGTTTTTTCATGCTCGTATTAATCCGCTTGATATCGAAAACTCCTTGTCCATCTTCAACTGTCGCGTCGCAGGCAACGTCGAAAACTTCGACATCCTTGGCAGTATGGAGTTCGCCTGTAAACTATCCGGAGCCAAGGTGATTTTGGTCATAGGTCATACAGGGTGCGGCGCGATTAAAGGCGCTAACGACAACGCCGAACGCGGCAATCTCATACGGAGCGGGCGGCACTCACCGATGGCTCGTGGGCGCCGCGCCGCCAGTGCAGCGCACCAAGTGAAGGAGTCGCGACCCCTATGTCAGCAAATGGCGCATCCCTGAAGTGCCGGCCACCGCGAGGGATGCCCGCTTACGGCTCCAATGCGTACTCTGGCAAGGCGTCGACTGTCGGTCGTGAAAGTAATCTTGTGCGACGTTAGCGGAATGGCTTAACAAAGCCAAATAATCGTCGACGGCCTTTTGAGGTTCCCCACCGTAAGATGGGTTTACCATAATTTTTATTCCAAAGTAATACCGCCTGCGCGGTAGTTTATTTCCCGACACAATACCTATATTGTCAAGTAGTTGCACGATTTTTCGTTGTATGTATACTACCACCATATGCACGGCATACTACAATTCAATATCTCGTGTGAAGACGGCGCATATACAGCCGATGGTGTCAACGCGCCAATCGTAACCTTCGGCTATACATTTGAGGAACTCCAGCAGAACATTCGCGAAGCGGTGACTTTGTTTTTTGAAGGCGAGGAGCCTGCCGCTCTCGGCTTCGCCCCATCCCCTTCAATCCTCACGAGCTTTGAGCTTCCAACCATCGCATATGGGGGCAAAGCTTAGGGTGCTCTCTGGGCGTGCTTTGGTGTCGATTTGCGAACAGTTTGGTTTCATTGCGGTGAGCCAGAACGGATCACACGTGAAGATGCGTCGCGTATCGATAGCCGGGGCGGAGACGCTCACTCTTCCCTATCACAACAAAATCCCCAAAGGCACATTGAAGGCGATTTTCAACCAAGCATCGCGGTACATTCCGGCCACCGATCTGTATCAGCATTTCTACAACTCTTGATGCGCGCGTGTTGGCCCGCCGCCGCGTCAATTCATTTGCGGTTCCCAGGCGTATCGCCTCGACGGCGCGCCGTCTGTGAATACAATAACAGAAGGCTCCTCCCCGCCCTTCGGCGCACCATGTCGGCGCGCCGATTGCGTGGAGGAGCACATGCCGCTCAATTGACAACCCGCGAACGCATCCGCGAACTCAACGATGCGTTCCGCACCACCTTCGATCCGAAGCTCGGAAAGGCGATGCTGACATCCGGCGTCAATTCCCTTCCGAGCGACGTGCGCGCGATGGCGATCCGCAAGACCGCCACATTCGACGCGTTCACGCCCGAAAACGATCCGCACGGCGAACACGATTTTGGCAACTTCGAAATCGCAGGCAAGCGCTTCTTTTTCAAGATCGATTATTTCGATCCGAACCTCGAATTTGGCTCGGATGACGCGGCCGATCCAGAGAAGGCAACACGCGTGCTCACCCTCATGCTCGCGGAGGAGTATTGAGCCATGCGCAACAATAATGGCAAACGCATCTATGCACTCGACAACTGGACGGTCGAAAAGAAATCGCGCGGCTGGTACATCAGCCGCACCTACTCGCCCGCGACACGCCTCGGCCCCTACCGGACCGAGACGAGCGCCTGTCTCATGATCGCCCGACAATTGCGGAAGGAACTCGCCCGCCGCGACGCCCATCATTCGGAGCCCCGCGCCTAGCGGGGCTCTTTCATGCGCCGCTATGTTCCGCTTTGCGCCGGCAAGTCACGCTCGCAACTGCCATGTTCCAATGCTATACTCTATCGCCCGCCGGCGGTACCTGGCGAGCATCGCGATGCTCCCTTCAACAAGGGGTGTTACGATGCAAATCGACAGACTGCTGGTTTCGAAAAAGGAGCTCAAGACGCTCGGAATCCCGTACAGCTTCCAGCACATCGCGCGGCTCGAAAAGGCGGGGCAATTCCCCAAGCGGATTCAGCTTGGCCAATGCCGGGTCGCGTGGAGTTACAAGGAAGTTTGTGCATGGATCGACGGGCGCATCGCCCAACGCGATCCAGCTAACTCGGCTGAAAACAACTCCTGACAAGGGTGCTCTTGGGGGCTGCCGGTGCAAACCGTCAGTCCCTTTTTTTGTCTCAATCGCTCCACGGACGGCTGCCGACATCGATCGCGATCGGCCGCACCACATAGATCGGGCGGCATATCCGGTCATATATCCCGTATATGCCACCTCTCACGACAAAACACATTGAATTACCGACATTTCCGCGCCAGTTCGCGTGCGCTATCGCGCCCGACCCAAGTGCCTTTCTGTCCCCTATTGGAGGCCAGCAAGCCACGCGCTCCGGCCACAAAGGCACGTCGTGCGGGAAAGCCCCTTGGGTCGGCCGCTCATGCGGCACGACGAACTGGCGCGGACAATTTCACTCTTCCCACCACATAACTCGACACGCTCGTCACTGACGGTTCAAGCCTTTCCCGGCGCGCGCCTGCGCCGTCAAGCCCTGCGCCTACGGCGCACCGCTCCGCGGCTTCGGGGCTTGACCGCTCTAGCGCGGCCGGTCTTTCAACGCTTCCGTCAGTGACGACCACGCCCAATCCTATTCGGCGCCAGTCGAGAGCCGGGGCTTCCTTCAATCCCTTATAATGAAGCGGGCAGTTCTTTCGCGCGGGCAACCGCGTACAAAGGTCGGCGCACGACACCGACCGAAGCTCGTACCAGCGGCACGAACACTCGGCACGGCTCGGTCCCCGGCCTATGCACACGGACATTCCAAACATCCCAAACATCTTCGGCACGCTCTCGTCTGGCGAGAGCGTGCCTCTGATGCAAGAAGACCGCCGCAGGCATGTCTACATCATCGGACAGACGGGCACCGGCAAGACCGGACTGCTTACCAATCTGATGCGCGCCGACCTGCATGGCGGCGGGGGCTTTTGCCTTCTCGACCCGCATGGCGACGCGAGCAAAGAGATCGCCGCCGCGACGCCGCCCGAGCGCATGAAGGACATGATCTATCTCGATCCATCCGACCCCACCCACACTTTCGTCTACAATCCCCTCTCGGGCGTGGCCGTGAGCGAGCGGGCGACAGCGACGGCCAACATCACGTCGGCTTTCAAGAACATCTGGAGCCAGAGCTGGGGGCCTCGGCTGGAATATATTCTCACCAATTCGCTCCGGCTCCTGCTCGATGCTAAGGATCAGAGCTTGCTCGGCCTCCCGCGCCTCCTCATTGACGATGCCTATCGCGAATGGCTGCTCCGCCGCTGCGGCGATCCGATGATCCGAAGTTTTTGGGAAACGGAATATGCCGCCTACGACTATCGATTTCGCACGGAGGCGATTGCGCCGCTCCAAAATAAGATCGGCATTCTGCTCTCCCTATCTGCGATCAATCCTCTGTCAGAACGCTTCGACGCTCGACATTTCTCGGATCATGAACCAAAGCAAAGTGCTCATCGTCAATCTCTCCAAGGGAAGCCTCGGCACGGAACCTTCGCATCTTCTTGGCGCACTTCTCATCACCGCCTTCTCGCAGGCCGCCGAAGCACGGCGGCACTTGTCCGAAGGCGAACGGCGCGACTTCACGCTCTACGTCGACGAATTCCAGAATTTCGCCACCGAGAGCTTCGCGGCGATCCTGTCCGAGGCCCCCAAGTGGCGGCTTTCGCTCATCGCGGCGAACCAACATGTTTCGCAATTGCCGGACACGCTCCAAGACGCCGTCTTCGGCAACGCCGGAACTCTCATCGCCTTTCGCACTGGCGCAAAGGATGCCGCCTTGCTCGCCGACGAATTGGGTTTGCAAAGTTCGCGGGCGCTGACCACGACGAACAATTTTCATGCTTGGCTCCGCCTCATGCATAAGGGCGCGCCCATGGAGCCACGCATGATCCACACGCTTCCGCCGAAGCCTCTCGGAACCAAACTCGACCGCGTGATCGCCCTCGCGCGTGCCCGTCACATGATTCCGCGAAGTCTCGCCGAGGCGCAGATCAGGGCGTTCTTTCCGAAGGCTCCGGGAAAGCACCCAAGACACAAAAAGAAGCGCAACCCAGATGCTTGACCATATGAGAACTGCGACAGGAGCGCGCCGGATGCCCCGTGCGCGTTCATGGTCACATCTATGCTGCCTATTGACAAATTTTCCTTGTAGAAAGTATGAATATACGAAATTACGAGTTTCGTCCGTAGCTTATGTACAAACTGCTTTCAGAGGACTTTGCCATGACACTCATGCGGGTGCGCCGCGCGGCGCAATTGACACTGCCGGCCGACATTCGGCAGGCTTTGAACGTGAAGGAGGGCGATTGTCCAGCGTCAGCGCCTATAAGACAGATTGGGCGGGTTGAAGAAGGGAGGATTTCTGGCTCATCGTAGCCTTTCAAGGAGCGAAGATGAGACAGAAATCCGGGCCGGTGAAGGAACC
>Ga0073928_10010706_pt1 | contig 10846 bp, 8 predicted proteins | sample PaiPotPPA55metaG_FD_76969 | JGI IMG/M metagenome (GOLD analysis project Ga0073928, IMG submission 76969) | Iron sulfur acid spring bacterial and archeal communities from Banff, Canada, to study Microbial Dark Matter (Phase II) - Paint Pots PPA... ...
GAGCGTGATGTTCGCGAAAGTTCTTGGCATTGAGTTGGCGGCGATCGTCGAGCCGGCGCTCCCCGGTGTGCGGCAGGGAATCGTCGTTCGGCAGTTTATTTCGCAACGCGACCACTTCTCAATCTGTGGCGCGCAATTTCGCGGCGATGCTGACGCAAATTCAGTACGGCTGAATAACGACCCTGCGCTAATCCTCGCGGCCTCGCCTGAATGTCTGGTGGTATTGGCGGGACCTAAAGCGATACCTGGCCCAGCGCAGATTGCGATCGACGCAGGCACAGTGCACGCGAGCGCTTCCACCTCCGTGGTTTCGCTCGAGTCAGAATTAGCGATTCCGCCACTGACGCCCGGGAAAAAGAGCAGCGTGAGCGTGCGTGTCGAGGGTTCGGATGCGCCACTCGCGATTGTTGTCGAAAATAAGGCTCCCGGCGTTTTGCGATTTCTGCGCGGCGACGTGCAGACTTTGCGTACAAGCGGAGGGCCTGTTAATCGCGCCCAAATTGACGTCGAGACGATCCGGTCTGGAGATTTTTCTATTCATGCGAGGCTGGCGCCCGTTCCGGATGCGGACGCGGCTCGCCGGTATTTGGAAGCCGCTGTGCGGTTCGCCCCGCAGGATTCCCAGCGGACCATCAAGAAGTTAGCCGACCGTGTAACACGTCATCAGGCTGACGCCGAAAAAGTTCGCCGCGAGCTCGACAAAATCCTCAGCTCCGCAATCACGGGTGACTCCCGAGCACTGCTCGAGGCCGCGCGCGCGGCGCTCTAGGTGAATGGGATTCTAAGCGCTGTTTTGAACTATTCCTTCGGCACCGCTTCCAGCGCGTTTGCGGCGGCGTCGGGCAAGGCGCCCTGCGACAGCAATTCCAGCGAATTGCGCGCGCGATTCAAGCGGCTGTCGGCCTCTTCGTAAGTCTGTTGTGCGTGTCGCAGATGGGAGCCGAGTTTCTCGTAGACTTCCCCGAATATCTCGAACTGTTTTTTCAATCCCGCCAGACCGGCCATCAGATGCCTGGCGTTCTCTTCAATCTTCTGGCCCTGCAAACTGATGGCAACCGCGCTGAGGCATGCATAAAATGTATTCGGAGACACAGGGAACACGCGCTTTCCGCGGCAGTATTCGTCGAGCCTTCCGTACTTCGCGTCTTCCGTCATCAAAAGTTCGTAATACACGCCTTCCGACGGAACGAACATCAGCGCGTAATCGAAAGTATGCTCGTCCGGAAGGATATATTTTTCCGCGATCATGTCGGCGTGCTTCCGGACCGCCAGTGAAAACTCCCGCCGCGCATCGTCGCCGCTCTCGGCGAGCCTTCGATAAGCCTCCAAAGGAAATTTCGAGTCGATCGATAACATTCGCTCGCCGCTGCGCACAACGGCGTCAACGATGCCGCCCGTCGACATGAACCGGTATTGCGTCGAATACGCACTTTGCGGCAGCGCGTCGCACAGCAGGCGCTCGAGAGTTACCTCACCAAGCGTTCCGCGCGTTTTCGCTCCGCCCAGCACGGACTGAAGCGTCTGCGCTGCATTCGACAAATCCCGGCTCGTCTGCTGCACTTCTCCGATTTTCTGGCTCATCTGCATCAGCGCATCCGTCGATGATTGCAGGCGTTGCGCCACATCCCGCTGAGCCTGCGATGCCATTTGCCCGCTTGAGGCTACGCCGCTCTGCAACTCCTGCCGCACTTGCCCCAGTTGCTGGGTCATCGTGGACATCAAGTGATTGATCTGCGCCGTCACCGACTGGGCTTGCGCCGTCAGTGTATTCTGCATCTCCTGGCGCGAGGCGGAAAGCTGCGCTTCCGACCGTCGGCTCGAAGACCACACGATCGCAGTCAGAGCCGCAATAGCCGTCGCGCCGATCGCCAGCCACAAAACAGGACTCATAGCAAAGTGCCTCGCCTCTTCATTTCGGGTCTGCACACACTCTAGCGCGAACGCCGCGCGCCGAAAAGTCGTTTTACTCCTGGATAATCGCCGCCGCTGCTAAATTCTTCCGTCGGGGCGCATTCGGGTAAGCTTTTAGTCGCGCGAGATGGAGCCGCTTAACTGTACGAGAGGTTGTGCCGAGGGAGGGGCCGCGGATTCGATTGTCTGGGGCGAGCGCCAGAAGTCAATCACCGAAATCTGGTGCACGCAGGAGACGGTGCACTTCGGAGCGCAACTCTTCTTCGTGAAGTATTCACGATTACGTTGCTCGTCGCTATATTCCGCAAGCGGGATACCCGGATAACCGCGCTGCTGCGAGCAATAATGCACCAGCCCGTCTTCGCAGATGTAGAGGTACCGCGAGCCGGCGCGACATCGCCAATTGTTTTCGAGGCCCTTCGCAATGTTATGCTGGAAAAAGTTCACCCGCGCGAACGACTGCTTCCCCAGCGACATGATCTCTTCGAAAATTTCCTGCTCTCGACGCCCCAGCGGCTCAAGCTGCCCGCTGCCGTCGTGCAAAATTCCCACGGTGGACGTGAATCCCAGCTCGATCGCCCGATGCGCCACGGTAAGCGCGTCCTCAGGATTGCTCACCCCGCTGCCAAGCACCGAGTTGATGTTTACATGAAAATCCGCGTGCTCCGCCAACAGCGCGATCTTTTGATCCAGCACCTTGAGGCTTTTCTTCGACACCTCATCCGGCATCACGTTGTCGATGCTGATCTGCAGGTATTCAAGCCCGGCGCGATTCAACTCCTCGATCCGCTTGGCCGTCAGCAAATAGCCGTTGGTGATGAGTCCGGCGATGATCCCGTTCTTGCGGATCCGCGCGATCACTTCGTCAAGTTCCGGATGCAGCAGCGGTTCGCCGCCGCTGATCGTGATGATCGACGTCCCCATCGCGCCCAGCCGGTCGATTCGCCGGTACATTTCTTCAATCGGCACAGGTTTCGAAAAGTCGTCAAATTCATTGCAGTAAGTGCATGCCAGATTGCAGCGCCGCATGGGAATGATGTGCACCAACACCGGATGTCGCGTCGAGACGAGCCCCTTCGCAATCATCCGGAATTCACGCAGCTTTCGATGCGCCGCCAGAAGCTTTCTGCGAATTGTTGTGCCGGTCGTCACGGTTTTCGCGATGAAAGACGGCATGAATCCCCCACGCCGCCTCTATCTTCTCCAATTATGCCACAGGGGAGCGCCGTTGCCCGCGCCGGGGGGATACACCATTCGCAACATCGTTTTGCAATGGACGTTTGTACCGCTGGCAATCTGCGGTTTTTGTTAAGGGGACTACTCTTGCCGCAGCGCGCTGTTCGGATCGAGTCTGCTCGCGCGTCGCGCCGGAAGGAAACTGGCAAATAGCGCCGCCGCAACCAGGACGCAAACCATCAGCGCAAACGTCCAAGGTTCGGCGGAGCGAACTCCCGCTACCCACCGAGCCAATAAGCGTGCCGCCACCGCGGCCGCGATTGCGCCCACGCCAGCTCCGGCAAAAATCATTTCCATGCTTTCCCGCAGCACGAGCTGCATCACATCGCGCGGGGTCGCTCCCAGCGCCATTCGCACGCCGATTTCCGGCACGCGTCGCGACACCAGGTAAGCAAGCACGCCATAAATTCCCACGCATGCGAGCAGCAATGCCAAGCCTGCAAAGATGCCGAACAACAACAACAAGAAGTGCTGCGTGCCAAGTGAACCGCTCGCAAGCTGCTCCATCGTGCGAACTTCGTAGAGCACTTGATCTCCGGCAGTTCCGCGGAGTTCCCGCCGCAGCGGCTCGACCACGCTCAGCGGTGCGACACCCGTCCTCACGGTGATCGACATCAACTCCGACCATCGCCGCAACAGGCCGTCTTCCACCTGCCCGAAAGGATAGTAAAGCTGTGCGCGCACCAAAGCTTGATCGTCGCTCGCCAGCCCCCAGTGCCGCACGTGTCCCACCACGCCCACCACTTGGTAAGGCCCTGTGCCCATGTCTGGAATCCATAGCCGCTTCCCGACGGCCTCCTGCCCGCCGAAAACCTGGTGTGCCAATACGTCATCGATCACGATGACGGGACTGCGGCCGATGCGATCCTCGACGTTGAAGAATCGTCCCTCGCGCAGCGGAATCCCCATCACCTTCAAATAATCCGGAGTCACGCTGGTGGCCAGCGCAAATGGCAGTTGGTTCTGCGGCGGCACATCCGCGCTCGTCCAATATCCCAGTTGGTTGTTGCCTTCGCGCATCGGAACAGTATCAACGGCGGCAATCGACTCGACTCCCGGCACGCGCTGGCCGCCATCGAGGATGTCCTGCCACGCTACGCGAATCTTCGCAGGGTCGGCTAGCGTGCTCGGCGACAGCGCTACCCGCGTAATCAGCAAGTTGTGAATGTTAACGCCCGGATCGAGCGACGATACCCGCAGCAGCGTTCGCCCCAGAATCCCCGCTGCTACCAGCAGCACGATCGCCAGCGCAATCTCCGCCGCCACAAAAACGCCGTGCAATCGCCGCGAGCTTCCCACCACCGTCCGCGCTCCGGCGCGAAGCGTCTGCTCCAGATGACGTGCCGGAGCTCGAAGTGCCGGAGCCAATCCAAATAGAAATCCGCTGAACAGGGAAACCCCGATTGCAAACAACAGCACGCGCCAATCGAGTTGCACCTCCGCCGCACGCGGCAAACTCCCCGGCCAGAATTTCACGAACGGCCCGATGCCGACAGCCGCCAGCACAACGCCGAGCACGCCTCCTGAAAGCCCCAGCACCGCGCTCTCCGTGAGGCATTGGCGAATCAAACGGCTCCGGCCCGCCCCAAGCACGACGCGTACGGCAAATTCACGCTCGCGGGAAACGGCCCGCGCCAGCAGCAAGCTCGCCACGTTCGCGCACGCGATCAACATCACCAGAGTCACCGCGCCCAATAGCAGCCAGAGCGTCGACCGCACATCCCCCACTTCCGGACGAAGCGGCTTCGCTGTCAAGCTGCGCCCTTTGTTCGTGTCTGCGTACTGCTTCGCCAGGCGCTGTCCAATCAACCCAAGCTCCGACTGTGCCTGCGCCAGCGTGGCGCCGGGCCGCAGGCGGGCGAAAACCGTCACCGGATGCGCTTGGCGATTATGCAAATACGCGGCTATGTCCTGGCCAATCGGAGTCAGCACATCCGGCTCCTGATCCCCGGGGCGGAAACTCGCGGGCGCGATGCCCACAACCGTGTGGACTCTTCCATCGACGACGACGGACGTTCCGATTACGCTCGGATTTCCATCAAAGTGCCGCTGCCAGAAGCTGTAGCCCAGTATCGCCACGAGCGCGCCGCCGGCCCGGTCCTCTTCACTCAGGAAAGCGCGCCCTCGAAACAAAGGAACGCGCAATACGGAAAATAATTCAGACGTGACCTCGCGCAGGTCGAGGTACTCAGGCTCGCCGGGAGAGCTGAGCGTCGCTCCATTGAAGAGCATTCCCCCCATCTCGAGCGAATGGCTCTCGCGCTGGCAATCGAGGAAGTCCGGATACGCCACGTTCTGCTCGCCGTATACGGCTGTATTCCACGTGTCTGTTTGGCTGTGCACTGCGACCAATTTCTCGGGCTGCATGTATGGCAGAGGCTTCAGTAGCACGCCGTTAATAACGGTAAACATCACGGTCGTGACTCCGATGCCCAGCGTCAATGTCAACAGAGCGACTGCCGTGAATCCGGGATTCTTGGCCAGCGTGCGCAGCGCGTAGCGTAAGTCATGCCATAAGTCCTCGACCCACCGTGTCCCTCGCGCGTCTCGGCACATTTCCTTCACTTGTTCCGGACCGCCCAGCGCAAGCCGCGCCTGGCGCCGCGCTTCCTCGGGATCGTGTCCCTGCGCGATCAGATCGGCCGCGTGTTGTTCGATATGGAAGCGCAATTCCTTTTCGAGTTGCTCCTCCAACTGCTTTCGGCGCCACAACCGCTGCCACCAGCTCATTCCGCACCTCCTTCCGACATCCGCAGAATCAGTCCGACAGCTTCCGCCAACCGCCGCCAGCTCGCTGCTTCCGTCTCTAGCTGCGCCCGCCCTTTCCGCGTCAGCCGGTAAAACTTTGCCTCGCGTCCCGTCTCCGATTCCTTCCAATCCGCTTCCAGCAGTCCGCGGTTTTCGAGCCGGTGCAGCGCCGGGTATAGCGATCCTTGCGGCACCTGCACCACGTCGCGCGTAACCTGCTGCAGCCGCTGCGCGATCGCGTACCCATGCACGGGCCCCAGCGCCGCCACCTTCAAAATCAATAAGTCCAGCGTTCCCTGCGGAAGATCTGATTTCTCTGCCGTCATTACCATGCCTCCGTCTTCTACCTATCTACCACAACAACATGTAGAAGCACAAGGTATCAGGGCTCTTGGAAGCAACTGCAATCCCGCGTCCCGCTTTTCCGCTCGGCACGCCGTGCGCTCTGCTACGGCGCTACCGATACGCGACTGCGCACACACTTGCGCCGCGGCCTGTCATCCTGAGGCCATCCGGCGAGGATGGCCGAAGGATCTCAGAGTACAATTCCGCACCAATTCCATTCGGCCCTCCGCCGCGACATCCGCCATCACCGGAATTTTTAATCAAACGCCAATTACCACTTGACAAATTATCCGAACGTGTTAAAAAATTAGATTATCAAAATAACCTAAATAATTATTTGTGTGCCGCCCCGAATCGGGGCATGCGCCGGGGTGTGCCTATGCTCCACCGGCGCCTACGCACTCCGTGCCCCAAATGGGGTTGGGGGTGCCGCGCACCCAGAGGAGAAGTGTGTCCCGTAAAGGGCGCGCTGAACCGGCGCCCCGGACGATTGCTCGAGGATAAGAATGAAGACCAGGAAGAATGATCGCCAACAAAGTGGCCGCCGCGACACGCCGGCACGAAGCTTTTGTCAGCGTGCGGCTCGGCCTTTCGTCGGGCCCCAGTGGGGGCCGCCCAAGTCTGCCGCGTGGGGAACTTGGAAGATCAGACCTCGCTGGCTCTTTTGGGTCGATGTAGGATTCGGCGTCGCGCGACCCGCATTCCATTGGGCCGGTTCATTTGCTGCGTGTACTCGCCCCCAAATCTGCACACCGCGCCACGCAGTTTTTAATCGCAACATTACGCGATTAGAATTGGCCCTAACTCTTGCGAATTCAACACGCGCTCCATTTCTAACCGCAACAAAATCGTACATTGCAGGTCCGCCTTCTTTCGTTTTTTTTGCCTGCAACCACTGGCCTCTGTCAGCCGTAGTAACATCAGAAGAGAACATGACGACAACCAATGACAATTCATTCGCGGTTCGCGCCGCCAGCGTCTCGCGACACTATCAAATGGGCGCGGCTCTGATTCGCGCCGTCGACGACATCTCGCTCGAAATCCGTTCCGGTGAATTCCTGGCGCTGCTGGGAAGCTCCGGCTCCGGCAAATCCACGCTTCTCAATATGATGGCGGGCCTCGACCGGCCCACCTCGGGCGATATCTTTGCGCAAGGCCGCAATCTGCGCGAGATGACTCCGCTCGAACTTGCGCGATACCGCCGCGAAGCCGTGGGAATGGTATTTCAATCCTTCAACCTGCTCCCTCGCATGACGCTCGAAGAAAACGTCGAACTCCCGCTGCGCCTGGCCGAAGTCGATCGAAGCGAACGCGCGGGTAGGGTCCGCGAAGCGCTCGAGCGCGTGCGGCTCGAAAAACGCCTCGCGCATCGTCCCAGTGAACTCTCCGGCGGCGAGCAACAACGCGCTGCCCTAGCGCGAGCTCTCGTGAATCGGCCGAAGCTTCTGTTCGCCGATGAGCCAACCGGCAATCTCGACAGCGCTACTGGCGAAGAGATCATGCGCCTGCTCGCCGAAATTCAGCGCTCTCTCGGCATGACTATCGTGATGGTCACGCACGAACGTCCGCTCGCCGATCGTTTCGCGGACCGCATCGCCGCCCTCGCCGACGGCAAACTCGTAAGTGACGGAATCAACGAATCCGTGCAGCGGTCGGAGGTGCAGCGATGAAGTCCAGCGACCTCGGCGAACTCGCTGTCCGTAATCTTCGCGAATCGTTCTTGCGGAATTCGCTCACCACGCTCGGTGTGGCAGTCGGTATCGCTTCGCTGGTCGCGATGCTGTCGCTCGGCGTCGGTTTGCAGGAGCTGGCGTCGAAGCGCCTGTCGCAGTCCGGCTTGTTCGACACGGTCGTTGTTATGTCGCGCGCGAATGTGCGCGGTTTCGGGCGGCCGCCGCGCGACGACTCTGCGCCGAAACAGCCTTCGCCGCCTCTCGATGCCGCGGCTCGCAAGGAAATGGAAAAGCTCCCGAACGTTGTCGAGGTGTATCCGCAGATCCGCTTCATCACCGAGGCGCGTTTTGCCGACGCTTCCTATTCCGCGATGGTAGCGGGCGTTCCGGATTCTGCGCGCACCAGTGGCGCGTTCGATGGGATCGACGGCCGTTTTTTTTCCAGCGCCACAGCCGACGAAGCCATCCTCCAAGTTGAATTCGCGAAGGATTTGTCCCCGCAACCTTCCACTTTGCTTGGCAAGGATCTCGTTTTGCGCTACGCGGAGCGCCAGGCCCTCGGGCCGCAGGCAGGCGCGAACGATCGCACCGTGCCCGATGCAAATGGCGCGACAAAACCGAACACCTCCGGCGCTAAAACGAATGACGCTAAATCCAATGCCGCAAAAACTGACGCCCCCGGTTCCGGTTTTTCGATTGTTCCGCGCCAAAGGAAACTTCGCATCGTCGGCATCGTTGAGACGGAACCCGCCGCAGGCTTCGGCGGTTTCGGCAGTGGGCGCTTGCTGATTCCACTAAAGGTGGCTGAAACTCTTCGGGCTGCCCAGGCGAACGACCTGCGCGACATCGTTCGCGGCTCTGGCAGCGAATCCACGTTCGCGAGCCTAACGGTTCGGGTTAACAAACCGTCGCAGGTGGAAGCTATCGAAACCACGATTAAGGGCATGGGTTTCTCGACGTTTTCTCTGCTCGATGCCACGCGCAATTTGCGCATCTTTTTCGCTGTTTTCGATCTTTTACTTGCGATCTTCGGCAGCCTGGCGCTGGCCGTCGCCACCCTTGGCATCGTCAACACGCTAGTAATGGCAATCCTCGAGCGCCGCCGCGAAATTGGAATCCTCAAGGCGCTAGGGGCCGCCGATCGAGATGTAAAACAATTATTTTTCGTCGAAGCCGGCGTGATGGGATTGCTCGGAGGATTCTTGGGAGTGGGTTTCGGCTGGCTCATCGGGCAAGCGGTCACCTTCGGCACAAACGTCTACCTCAAGCAACAGAATCTTCCGCCGGCTCACGTTTTCTCCGTGCCCTGGTGGCTCGTTCTCGGCGCCATCGGTTTTGGTGTCATCGTCAGCCTCGCCGCCGGCCTTTATCCTGCGTCGCGCGCCGCGCGCCTCAACCCAGTCGAGGCTCTGCGCTATGAATAAACGATGGCGCGCGGTGATTCACTTGGCGGGGCGCTGCCGCGAGCTGTCCGTGGTACGTGCCACAGCATTGGCCGCGACAATTGCTGCGACGCCAGTGGTCACGTTGGCCGTGTTGATTCTCGTTCTCGCGATTGCGCCGATGGCGCAAGCCACTGGCCGCGCCGATTGCCTCTCGCTCACCAGCAAAATTCTTCGTCATTCGGTGGGCTACTGCATCCTCCTGCCGCCCAGCTATGACGTTGACGCGGCGCGCCGATATCCAATCCTCTACTTTCTTCACGGGCTCGGTGAAAACGAACAGTTCCTCGTGCGCGGCGGCGGGCTGAACCTGGTAGAGGATCTCTGGGAGCAGCACGAAATCGCTGACTACTTGATCGTCACGCCCGCCGCCGATTCCAGCTTCTACATCAATTCGCACGACGGCCAGGCGCGCTACGAAGATTTCGTCATCCAGGAGTTCCTGCCGTTCATCGAGCGCCGCTATCGCACGCGGCACGGCCGCGCCGCTCGTGGCATCGGTGGAATTTCAATGGGTGGCTACGGGGCATTGCATCTGGCCTTCCGCCATCCCGAGTTGTTTGGTTCCGTAAGCGCGCACAGCGCAGCCTTGATCGAGCGGCTGCCGGAAGCTGCAGGTTCGAACAGGCCGCCGACCCCGGGACTGCGCATGCTCGGGAATGTCTTCGGCGCACCCGTCGATCGCGTGTTCTGGGAGCGCAACGATCCGCTCGCGCTGGGCCGCACGGCGAATCTCGCGGCACTGAAGATTTATTTCGATTGCGGATCGGAAGATGACTACGGCTTCGAAGCTGGTGCGGCCGTGCTCGACAAAGAACTCACCGCGCGGCGCATCGCTCACGAATTCCACATCTATCCCGGGCGCCACGACTGGCCTTATTTCGCGGAACATCTGCACGCATCTCTGGAGTTTGAATCGCAAGCCTTCGGGCCGGGTAATGAGAAAAACTAAAATGCGAGCCGGCAGATCAGTCTTGCGCGGAATGGCTCCGATGCGCAAAGCTGGCGATCGCCTCGGGCTCGTTTTCGTAACTCGAGATCGCGCGGAGCAGACCCATCAAATCAAAAACCATTTTCACGCGATTGGTCAAACCAAGAAGCTTCAGATCGCCTCCCGCATTGTGAAGCGTCACGAAGGTTCGCACGATCGTGCTGATGCCCGAGCTGTCCACTTGCGTCACGCCCGCAAGGTTCACCAGTATTTTGCGCGCGCCGTCGTCGAACGCCTTGCGCAAAAACTGATTGAGCAAGTCGTTGTTGCGGCCGATCGTCGCTTTCCCCTGCACGTCGAGGATCGAGACATCGCCCGATTTTCGGATTTCAACCTGAAGCCCCACAGGTCCCTCTTCTCTCAATTGCGCTCAGGCAAGTTCGCTCGGGTTATCCGCGCTTCAATAGCGGCCATTATATCCCTTCTGAGGCCGGATAAACGCGTCCGCACTGGGAAAGCGAGTATCGCGCCTTTGACTGGCTAGAAACGATGATTTTCCA
>Ga0073928_10010707_pt1 | contig 10846 bp, 11 predicted proteins | sample PaiPotPPA55metaG_FD_76969 | JGI IMG/M metagenome (GOLD analysis project Ga0073928, IMG submission 76969) | Iron sulfur acid spring bacterial and archeal communities from Banff, Canada, to study Microbial Dark Matter (Phase II) - Paint Pots PPA... ...
AGCAAGCCCCGTGCCATCGCGAAAAACCCAATAAAATGAGACCGTTCCGTATCCAAAATGGTCGGGAGCCCCCGGCAATTGATGCCGTCAACGGCAGAATTTTCCGCCCCCGTCGCCCCGCATTGCTCCCGGGCTTTGCGCGTGTTACGCGGAAAACGCTCGGCACGCGTCGATTTTGGAAAAAGGCACACATGTCTGCCCAATTTGCGTCACGCCCCCTCGTCATCGCGCCGTCGATCCTGGCGTCCGATTTCGCCAGACTGGGCGAAGAGGTTCGCGCCGTCGATGCGGCGGGTGCTGACTGGATCCATCTCGATGTGATGGACGGGCACTTCGTCCCCAACATTTCCTATGGGCCCGACGTCATCAAGGCGATCCGCCCGCACACCCAAAAGATCTTTGACGCGCATCTGATGATCTCGCCGTGCGATCCGTATCTCGAGGCCTTTGCCAAGGCCGGCTGCGATCACATCACGGTGCATGCCGAGGCGGGTCCGCATCTGCATCGCTCGCTGCAGGCGATCCGCGCGCTCGGCAAGAAAGCCGGCGTGTCGCTCAATCCGGCCACGCCGGTCTCGGCGATCGAATATGTCATCGACATGATCGATCTGGTGCTGGTGATGTCGGTCAATCCCGGCTTCGGCGGTCAGGCTTTTATTCCCTCCGCAATCGGCAAGATCCAGGATTTGCGCGCGATGACGGCGGGACGGCCGATTGACATTGAAGTAGATGGCGGCGTCGGACCCGATGTGTCCGGCCAGCTCGCCGCGGCCGGCGCCAACGCCTTTGTCGCGGGCTCCGCGGTGTTCAAGGGCGGCACCATGGAGGCCTACAAGGCCAATATTTCCGCGATCCGCAACGCGGCGGCATTGGCACGCGGCGAAGCGATCTAGCGTCGCGCCTTACCGGGGCGCCGCAGCTATCGCATCGGGCGGGCAGTGATGCGCCATCCGCAGAAACCGTCCCTGCACGTGACAATCCGGGGTCCCGACCGTGGTCAGGCTTTCGGCCGCCGGTGCCGGCGCACGGATATGAGCCCAATGCTTCCTGTGGTGGGTGTGCTTGGCGCCCGCCGCGGTCGTAAAGGCCGCCGACGCGAACAAAATGCAGACTATCAACGCGATCTTGCGCATCTTCTTGACCTCATCCATCGACCTCACAAATCCCCGGCGGTGAAGCCGTCTATGACCGCGCCGGGGTGAACCGAAACCTTCGCCATGGTCACATTCCGACCGAGAGGCGTTCTGCGAGCCAGATCGGCAGGCCGTTTTCTCGAATTCGTTTCGCGGCCGCATCGACGTCATACGGCACGCGGCAATAGGTGATTTCCCGGGAGCCGGTATCGAACATGGCAAAGGATGCCGCCGGATCGCCGTCGCGGGGCTGTCCGACCGAGCCGAGCACGGCCAGCCAGCGCCGGCCGGCAAGCAGTTGCACCGTAACGCCCGATGTCGGAACAAAACTCGTCATCTTCCCGGTTGCCGACAAGGAATAAAGCGCCGGCCGATGGATGTGGCCGCAGAAGGTGACATGGGCGGCGGTCGCCAGAAGGCTCCGTCCGGCATCCGCGGTCGACTGAACGTAATGCCATTTTGCCGGACTGCTGGCCTCGGAATGAACGTAGAGGCGATCGTCCTCCTGCTGCATCAACGGCAATTCCGCCAGGAAACGCCGCTGGGCCGCACCGAGCCGCCCGCGGGTCCACTCGATCGCGGCCTGCGCGGCAGCATTCATGGTTTCCGAAGCAACACCGATCGCGGTGTCGTGGTTACCGCGCACGGCGAGCGCGCCGTTCTCGACGAGGTCCATGACGGTCTCAACCGTCCATTCGGGATCCGCGCCATATCCGACATAGTCGCCGAGGCAAATGAATCGTTCGGCGCCGTGCGCCCGCGCAAAATCAAGGCACGCACTGAACGCCTGCCGGTTGGCGTGAATATCCGCAAAAAAAGCCAGCAGCACGCTTTCCTCCGCAACCTACCCTATCGCCCGGCGCGCGGCCGGGGTTGACGGATATCAAACAACGGGGTGCGGGAGGCGCGCAATCGAGTTGAGAGCTGCGCGTGAGGCGGGTCTAGCGCTTGCGCGGTGCTTCAAGGCCTCTGAGCAAGAGCGCCAGAACCGCGTCGATCCGGGCGGGGAGCTGCGGATCGCTCCATTCCTCGGAATGGGCGGGATGATGGAAGCGGCTGGTGGCCTCGAAGATCGCGCGCGCGGTGGCCTTGGTGTCGGAGACCTGGAAGGCGCCCTGCTTCACGCCGTCGGACAGGATAAGCTCGACCTGGTCGGTGAGGCCCTCTTTGTGCGCCTTCACCGTCTTGCAAGCCTCCTGCGCCAGCGTCAGATAGGTCGCGAACATCTCGGGATCTTCGCTTAGCCTCTTATGCTTGGCCGCAAACAGCGTCCGCAGCCATTTATCAAGCCTTGCAGGCGCCGGGGTTGACGCTTCCGCGATCTTCGCGAGCGGCACGCTGACGCGGTCGAGCCAGCGCTTTGCCACCGCCTCGCGCAGCGAGGCCTTGCTCGGAAAATGACGGTAGACGCTGCCGTGGCTCACATCGAGCGCACGGGCAACGTCCACCACGGTCGCTTTGGCAAGCCCAAAGCGGCGCAGCACATCCTCGGTAACCTCCAGGATGCGCTCGGGAGTAAGAACCACTGTCTCGTTCATGCGGGCATCCTCTGCTTTCGTGAACCGATTTCGTGGTTTGTCATCGTCGTTCCCTGTTAACGGGCGAGCCGTTCGGCCTGCTCGGCAAGGTGACGGGCGACGCGGGCATTGAGCCAGCGCTGGATTTGGGCGGTCAGGTAAAATATCTCAATGGTCATGGCGAAGTCCTCGTGCACTGCCTGGCTTGCCGCCGGTGCGGCTCGCCAGTGACGCATCAACTTTGGCGTCATCGGCAATATAGGGCGTCTCGATGACAGATTTCAATATCTGTCATTCAATATTCTGTGATTGGGGGCCGTGAGGGCTTTGGGGGGTAGCCGGGGTCAGCACCTCGCCGGTGTTTGTCTCGCCCGGCCTGCTCTGCTAAAGCGCGGCATAACCCTTAAAACCTCAGAGTCGTCGATGATATCCCGCTATACCCGCCCGGAAATGGCCGCCATCTGGGAGGCCCAGACGCGCTTCAAGATCTGGTTCGAGATCGAGGCGCATGCGGCTGACGCACTGGCGGAATTGGGGGTCATTCCGAAGGCGGCCGCGAAGGCGGTCTGGACCAAGGCCCGCGACGTCATTTTCGACGTGGCGAGGATCGACGAGATCGAGCGCGAAACCAAGCACGACGTCATCGCCTTCCTCACGCATCTCGCGGAAATCGTCGGCCCCGAAGCGCGCTTCGTGCACCAGGGCATGACCTCGTCCGACGTGCTCGACACCTGCCTCAACGTGCAGCTCACCCGCGCGGCGGACCTGTTGATATCGGATATCGACAAGGTGCTGGCGGCGCTGAAGAAGCGCGCCTTCGAGCACAAGATGACGCCGACCATCGGCCGCTCGCATGGCATTCACGCCGAGCCCGTGACGTTCGGGCTGAAGCTCGCCTACGCCTACGCCGAATTCACCCGCGCCCGCGAGCGGCTTTTGATCGCCCGGCAGGAAGTCGCGACCTGCGCGATCTCGGGCGCCGTCGGCACCTTCGCGCAGATCGATCCGCGCGTCGAGGAACACGTCGCCAGGGCGATGGGGCTCAAGCCGGAGCCGATCTCCACGCAAGTGATTCCGCGCGACCGCCACGCGATGTATTTTGCGACGCTGGGCGTGATCGCCTCCTCGGTCGAACGCCTCGCCACCGAAATCCGCCACCTGCAGCGCACCGAAGTGCTCGAAGCCGAGGAATTCTTCTCCGAGGGCCAGAAGGGCTCCTCGGCGATGCCGCACAAGCGCAACCCGGTGCTGTCGGAAAATCTCACCGGCCTGTCGCGCATGGTGCGCGCCTATGTGACGCCGGCGATGGAGAATGTCGTGTTGTGGCACGAGCGCGACATCTCGCATTCCTCGGCCGAGCGCATGATCGCGCCCGACGCCACCGTGACCCTGGATTTTGCCCTGATCCGTCTCGCAGGACTGATCGAAAAACTCCTGGTTTACCCCGAGAACATGCAGAAGAATCTCGACCGGCTCGGCGGGCTCATTCACTCGCAGCGGCTGTTGATCGCGCTGACGCAAAAAGGCGCCAGCCGCGAGGACGCCTACAGGCTCGTGCAGCGCAACGCGATGCCGGTGTGGCGCGGCGAAGGCGACTTCCAGTCACTGCTGAAAAAAGACGCCGACGTGAAGAAGTATCTCACCGACGCCGAAATATCCGAGCAATTCGACCTCGGCTATCACTTCAAGCACGTCGACACGATCTTCGAGCGCGTGTTCGGAAAAGCGTGAAGCGAAGCGGTCAGCGCGCCGCCAGCTTTTCCCGTTTCTCCAATTTGATCTCGGCGGTGCCCCCGTTATTCCGGTAGAACAAATCGTAGATCCACGGCAGACTAATTACGGTATCGTTGACGTAGAGAAATACTTCGCCGCTGCTTCGAGGCTCGAAGGTTGTGGTCCATGCCCCCTCTTTCTCCTCAAACTGCAGCAGATGCTCTTCGAGCCCCGGGCCGCCGACACGAAGAATGGTGGCAAACCAGTTCGACCATATCAATCGCCGATACGGCGCGCCGACCAGCTGAAGCCAGGCGGCCTGGCGGTGGTCAAAGCCGTTGGGGTTTGTCGGGATGTCAGCATCCATCCAGGGTTTCCGGATCGTCAGCCTGATCCGATAGGTCTCGCCCTGCGACACTTTCAGGCCGGTCGCGTTGCAGGCTGTCGCGGTATCCATGACCGAAGCGGCGGTGGCCGAGTTTTCCACTTCGACGCCATCGGTTCCCCTGCAGATCAGGCCGAGTGTGTTGGCGGTTCCGAATGCGAGCCACCAGAATAGCCACCACATAATGATCGCGGGGATTATCCAGTGTGTCAGGACATAAAACGTCGCGGGATAAATGCCATACCTGCGCAGCTGATAGACGGCAGCCCGCCAGCCCGTCAGCTTGATGTGACTGCCGGGCGCGTGCCAGGCGACCCGCGCGACGTCGCGAACCGTCTGTTGAAGATTCTTGCCACACAGCAGCAACAGGCCGATCGCGACCGTGCCGATCAGCACAAAGCCCGGTGCGTTGCGAAAGGCGACAAACCACGGCTCGAGCGCTCCGGGAAGAAATGATGCCGCCGCGTTGACGATCGGATTAACGAATCCACCGACACTGCCGCGACCAAAGCCGGGCGCATAAATTACGAAATAGGGAATGGCGGCGACGAACAGGGTGGCACCCGCTGTCAGGAAGTAGACGACGCGGCGCAGCCAGATCCAGTTCCAGACGTCATCCTGGACACTGGACCGTGAACGCCCCGGATCGACCCGGTGCGGCCCGTCGGAAATCGTCCCGTCGTTGCCCGCGACCTTATAGCGGTCGGGGGCAGGAATGACGACGGGAGCATAGCGGTCCGTACCCTGCTCAATACGCTCGAAGACGGAATCATGAATGGTTGGCTTTGGCACCGGCAAGACGGTCTGCGGCATGCTGGGATGCAGGTCTTCAAGGATTTCCGTCTGCGGATTGTGCTGTCTCCACAGCAACCGTCCGATCGTGCGGGCGTCGGCGCGGATCGAAAGCTTGTATGGCGGTTCCTTGTAGATATCGGCAATGTTGCGCGGCTTGTAACGATAGTAGCTCGCCAGTCCCTTGCGGGAATCGTTGAGCTTGTCGTTCGGGTCGATTTGGGGGCTGAGCAGCAATTCCCGCTGCGCGTCGAGATAATGCAGGCCATAGGCCTTTGCCCGATCCATCATCCAGTCCAGCGTCACAAAGGAAAGCCCGTTCTGCGGATAGCCGCCGCCGATATCCGAGTGCACGCCGGTGAACCACACCTGGCTGATCCGCTCGCGATCGATCGGCAGGACATCCGTTCGGGCGTGGGGCGCCGGGTCCGCAGCCTTGGCGGCATCGCTGCGCGGATCGTAATCGATGCCGAACAACCATTGCGTTTTCCGTTGCCCGTCCACCCAGGCCGTGCCGCGGACATAGCGTTCGTCCCAGATTACAGGACTGAATGCGTCCCGCTCGTCCTCCAGCGCCAGCGCGTGGCAGGCGCGGTGTACCTTCGCGCTCATGAAATGATCCGGCATCGACAGCGGCCAGATCCAGTAGTCGATCGCGCGCGTCATCTCCTGGATCGGTCCGCCATAGGCAGCCACGGTGTCCCATATTCCGACGAAGTGAATGCTCTCGATCTCCGTCGTCGACGGCGCGTTCACCTTCTGGCCGCGAAAACCGCGCCACCACGAAATCACCTGGTCGCGCATGCCGCGCAGGTCGATATGGGCATAGCCGAGATATTTGAGGATGCCGCCGTTGAACCGGCGCCGGTGGAGACGATAGGCGTCGGCGGCGAAACGCGCGAGATCGGCTTCATTGTTGTCGTAATCGACAAGACCCAGCGATGCGATCATCCCGGCCACGATGCGGATGGTGAAGGCACCGCGGCTAAAGCCGAAACAATAGATGCGGTCGCCGGACCGGTAATTGCGGCAACAAAAACTGTAGATGTCGACCACATTGCGCTTCAGGCCGAAGCCGAAGACGCCGCCGAGAATGGCAAACAGCTTGAACGACGAGGTGCCGACGCCGTCATCGTAATAGGCTACCTGCCTGGCGGGATCGGTGAGATCGAGCGTCTGAAACATCCGCCAGACATTGGTCTTGAACAATTTTGCCGCGCTATTGCCGGTACCGTCGGACAGCAGGACAATATTCTTCGGCGCAGCATTCGGTTTCGTATTTTCCGGCATGGATGCCCCCACCCCAAAATACCGCCTGTCGCGCAAGTTTGCCCGTAATTGTGAATGATGCAAGGCACAAGCAGAGCGCGAACGATATTTCCCGTCTGCGCCGCACACAAGCGAGTAAAAGCAACTGAACGGTAACCCGGGATCGGCTAGGATAGCTCTCGTGTCCGGACCTCCGACGATTCTCGTGTTCGATTCCGGTCTTGGCGGCCTCACGGTCTTGCGTGAGGTCGTCCGGGCGCGGCCCGACGCGCACTACGTCTATGTCGCCGACGATGCGTTCTTTCCCTACGGCCATCACAGCGAGGAACAGATCATCGCCCGCGTGGTGCCCCTGATCGGCGAATTGATCACCGCGCACCATCCGGATCTGGTCGTGATCGCCTGCAACACCGCCTCCACGCTGGTGATGTCGCATCTTCGCGAGCGGTACGACGTGCCATTCGTCGGCACCGTGCCTGCGATCAAGCCGGCCTGCGCGGGTTCGAAAACAAGGCGCGTGTCGGTGCTCGGAACCAAGGGCACCGTCAAGCGCGAATACACCAAGGCGCTGATCCGCGATTTCGCGCAAGGCTGCGAAGTCACGCTGGTCGGCTCGGCTGATCTGGCCTCGCTGGCCGAAGCGGCGCTGAGCGGCGAGGACGTGAGCGACGACCGGATCGCGGCGGAACTGGCGCCATGTTTTGTCGGCGCCGGCGACGGCAGCTCCATGCGCACCGACACGATCGTGCTGGCCTGCACCCATTATCCGCTGCTGATGGACCGGCTGATAAGGCTTGCGCCATGGCCGGTCGCCTGGATCGACCCTGCGCCGGCGATCGCAAGGCGGGTTGCTGATTTGCTCAAGGCCCCCGGCCGCAAGGCCGATCATGCCGGGGCCGAAATGGTTTTCACTTCCCGAAAGCCCCATACCCTGAGCGAGGCGCTGATGCCGTTTTTCGGGGGCCGCGTTCCGGTCTGAAGCCACTGAAATCGCTAGCGATTTCTCTTGCCGCCAATACTTTCCGCTCGCCTCGGCGGAGCCATCAACCAGAACCCTCTGGCGTCGCACCCGCCGCTCCGTGCTAGATCAGGGCCGCAGGTAGTTGGGACCACCCGCGGATGGCAAGTGGCAGGAACGATGCGCGGAACGGTTCGAAAAATCTCATTGCCGCGCCGTTTCATCGCCGACCTCATGCATGCGTCGATGCGCGTGCCGTTCGTGTCGCTCTCGCGGACCATCGATATCGCTCAACTGATCGCGGCGCGCGCGCAAGTCGCGCAGCGGCCCGGCTGGGCGGCGATCTTCGTCAAGGCGTTTGCGCGGGTGGCCAGGGATGAACCTGTCCTGCGCACGCTCTATGTCAAATTGCCGTGGCCGCATTTTTTTGAATTGCCGCGCAGTATCGGCATGGTCGCGGTCGCGCGGGTCGAAGACGGCCAGGATTGCATCCTGCCCGAGAAGATCCACGAGCCTGACGAGCGGCCACTAAAGGATATCGACGCGCAAATCCGGCGCGCCAGGGATGCTCCGCTGATGAAAATCCCGGCGTTTCGGAAGATCATGATGGCCACGCGGCTGCCGCTGCCGCTGCGCCGCCTGAGTTGGCTGATCGGCCTCAATGTCGGGCGGATGTTTGCCAACAATTTCGGCAGCTTCGGGGTGACATCGGTCGCCGCTTACGGTCCCGGTGAGCTCCATGCCCTCAGTCCCGGTCCGTTTCTCCTCAGTTACGGGGTGGTGAGGCCGGACCGGTGCATCGACGTCATCATCCGCTGGGACCACCGCATTGCCGACGCCGCCTTCATCGCCGGGATCCTGACCCGGCTGGAACAAGTGCTGAACACCGAAATATCGGCCGAATTGCGCGGCAACCCGCAGCAAGCGGAGGCAAACGAGGCCCGGGCGGCTGCGACCTGAGGGTCAATTGGGGTGTCATTCCGGGGCGATGCGAAGTATCCAGCCCCGGAATGACGGTGTACCAAGGCGTTCTCATTGACAGGGCAGCGGTTTCTGCCTAGAAACCGCCTGCTCGCGGGCCGTTTTCGGCCCGCGTTGCGTTTCGCGACCCGTGGTCTGTGCCTTCATGCTTGGGGGCTTGACCTGTCGGCACCGGGAAATTCCCGGCGCACAGGAGGGCGCGTTTCCTCAAAACTCCAACTTTTGCAAAGAGGACGCGATGACAAAGCGCAGTGAGGCGAAATACAAGATCGATCGCCGTATGGGCCAGAACATCTGGGGCCGCCCGAAGAGCCCCGTGAACCGCAGGGAATACGGCCCCGGCCAGCACGGCCAGCGCCGCAAGGGCAAGCTCTCCGACTTCGGCGTGCAGCTGCGCGCCAAGCAGAAGCTCAAGGGCTATTACGCCAACATCAGCGAACGCCAGTTCCACGGCATTTATGTCGAGGCCGGCCGGATGAAGGGCGATACCGGCGAAAACCTGATCGGCCTGCTGGAGCGCCGCCTCGACACCGTGGTCTATCGCGCCAAATTCGTCGCCACCATGTTCGCCGCGCGCCAGTTCATCAATCACGGCCACGTCAAGGTCAACGGCCGCCGCGTCAACATCTCAAGCTACAAGCTGAAGGTGGGCGACGCGGTCGAGGTCAAGGAATCCTCAAAGCAGCTCACCGTCGTCCTCGAAGCGAGCCAGCTCAGCGAGCGCGACGTGCCTGATTTCCTCGAAGTCGATCACTCCAAGATGACGGCGAAGTTCGCCCGCATCCCGGCGCTGTCCGACGTGCCGTTCGCGGTGCAGATGGAGCCGCATCTGATCGTCGAATTCTATTCGCGCTGATTTTATCATTGGCGTTTACCGAAATCGAAGGTCCCGGTTTTGCCGGGGCCTTTTGTTTTCGTCATGCCCGGCCTTGTGCCGGGCATCCACGTCTTTATGGTTGGCGCAAAACAAGACGTGGATGGCCGGGACGTAGCCCGGCCATGACGCGATAGTGGAGCTGTACCATGACCATGACCTACACCCCTGCCCGTCCCGATCCCAAGGCGCCAGCCGTCCGCATCAACCTGTTGTCGGACACCCAGACCCGTCCGACATCCGCGATGCGCGAGGCGATGGCGCGCGCCGAAGTAGGCGACGAGCAGGTCGGCGACGATCCTTCGGTGAATGTGCTGTGCGAACGCGTGGCCGATTTGCTCGGGAAGGAAGCCGCGGTGTTCATGCCGTCAGGCACCATGTGCAACGTCACGGCGACGCTGGTCCATTGCCGCCCCGGCGATGAAATCCTGGTGCACGCGTCGGCGCATATCATCGCCCGCGAAGGCGGCGCCCACTCAGCCCTCGGTGGCTTCCAGATCACGGCGTTGCCCGGCGCCGACGGACAGTTCACGCCCGCTGCTTTTCGCGCAGCACTTCACCCGCGCACCCGCTACCAGCAGCCGCAGACCCTGGTCAGCGCCGAACAAACCGCCAATATCGGCGGCGGCACCATCTGGAAGAAAGCCGATCTCGATGAGGTCGTGAAGATCGCCAAGTCCAATGGGCTTGCCACCCACATGGACGGCGCGCGGCTCATGAACGCCTGCGCCGCCACCGGCACCACCGCGCGCGACATGGCAAATGGGTGGGACTCCGCCTGGATCGATTTTTCAAAGGGGCTCGGGGCTCCGATCGGCGCCGTCATCGCCGGCACGCGCGACTTCATCGACGAGGTCTGGCGCTGGAAGCAACGGCTGGGCGGTTCGATGCGCCAGGCCGGCATTTGCGCCGCGGCCTGCACTTACGCGCTCGATCACCATGTCGACCGGCTTGCGGAGGACCACGCCAACGCCCGCGCGCTGGCGCGCGGCTTGGCGCAGATTGCGGGCATCGAGGTGCAGCAGCCCGAAACCAACCTGGTTTTCTTCAAGCCTGACGGTGCCGGCGTCAGCGGCGATGCCATGGTCGGCGCCTTACGCAAGCGCGGCGTGCTGCTGGCCGTGATGGACGGCCGGATCCGGGCCTGCACCCATCTCGATGTCACGGCAGGCATGGTCGAGGAGGCGCTCGGACTGGTGCGGGAGATCGTGCGGGGGGCGTAGG
>Ga0073928_10010708_pt1 | contig 10846 bp, 8 predicted proteins | sample PaiPotPPA55metaG_FD_76969 | JGI IMG/M metagenome (GOLD analysis project Ga0073928, IMG submission 76969) | Iron sulfur acid spring bacterial and archeal communities from Banff, Canada, to study Microbial Dark Matter (Phase II) - Paint Pots PPA... ...
GATCTCTCCGACGCACGCGCGCAGGTGGGCGGCGGTGTGGCGCTCCAGGGCAACGTCGACCCGGCGGTTTTGTTGAGCACGCCGGTACGGGTCGCCGAAGCCGCGTTCGCGGCGATGGAAGCCGCCGGCCCGATCGGCCACATCCTCAATCTTGGTCACGGGATCTTGCCGCAGACGCCGCTCGACTGCGCAGCAGCGTTTGTCGAAGCGCCCAAGTCCCATGGCTGACCCCACCGGCGTCGTCCTCGCGCAGCTCGGAGGCCCCGAGACGCTCGCCGACGTGAAGCCGTTTCTCTACAATTTCTTCGTCGATCTCATCCCGGACAACATCCCCGTGCCGAAGCCGTTCATCAAGCCAACCGCATGGCTGATCTCGACGCTGCGCGCGCCGCACTCGCGCCGGCTCTATGCATCGATCGGCGGCGGCTCGCCGCTGCGCGCGCAGAGCGAAGCCCAAGCCCACGCGCTGCGCGATGAGCTGCTCCGGCGCGGGAACGCGATGCCGGTCTATCTGGCCATGCGCAACTGGAAGCCCTATTCGAAGGACGCGCTGCGTGCCGCGCAGTCCGACGGCATACGAGAGCTCGTCTTTTTACCGCTTTATCCTCAATATTCGTATTCGACCACGCGCTCGAGCTTGAACGAGCTCAAGCGCGTCATGCGCGAGATCGGCTACGAACCGGAGCTGCGCGTCGTCGAGCAGTATTGCGAGGATCCTGACTACATCGCGGCGCTCGTCGACGTCACGCGCCGCACGTTGGAGGGCTTTCGGGCACCCGCGAAAACCGTGCATCTGATCTTTTCAGCCCACGGTCTGCCGCAGCGCTATATCGAGCGCGGCGATCCGTACCTCGACCAGGTGAAGAAGACGATGGCGGCGGCCATCGCGAGACTGGCGCATCCCGGCCCGATGCATCTGTCATTCCAGAGCCGGTTGGGCCCGGAGAAATGGCTCGAGCCGGCCACGGAACTGCTGATCGCGCGGCTTGCGGCCGACGGGGCGCGGGCGATCTGCATCGTGCCCATCGCGTTCGTGAGCGAGCACGTCGAGACGCTCAACGAAATCGACATCCAATACGCCGACGCAGCGGCGCACGCCGGCATCACCGAGTTCGGGCGCGCCCCGACGGTGCAATGCCATCCCTCGTTCATCGCGTGCCTTGCCAATCAGACCGAGCGCGCGCTCGGCGCCGTGGCGACGTGAGCGGCGCCTTCCAGAACGTCGACGTCGCGGTCATCGGCGGCGGGATTTCCGGTCTTGCCGCGGCGCACGCGCTACGTAAGGCAGGGCGAAATGCCGTCGTCCTTGAGGCATCCTCGAATTTCGGCGGGGTCGTCGGCTCGGTTCGCCAGAGCCAATACCTGATCGATCGGGGCCCGCAAAGCATGCTATTGTCACCCGCGTTGCTCGAGCTGTGCCGCGATCTCGGCATCGAGGGGCGACTGATCGAAGGCAAAGCGGAGGGCGCAAAGCGTTACATCTATCGCCACGGCACGCTCAACCAGGTGCCCGCTTCACCAGGTCAGTTCATCTGGAGCCGGCTGCTGTCGACGGGCGCCAAGTGGCGGTTGCTCCGGGAGGCGTTCGTTGGCGCGCGCACCGATAGCTCGGACGAATCGGTCGCGTCATTCGTCGCCCGCCGCGCGGGCCTAGAGGTGCTGGATGCGTTAGTCACGCCGGTGCTCGGGGGGATATACGCGGGTGATCCGGCTAGGCTCTCAGCGCGCAGCACGATGCCGGCGCTAGTGAGATTCGAAGCGGAGAACGGCAGCGTGTTGCGCGGCGTCCTCGCCCGCAAGAAGCCCGTAGCGCCCGACAACCAAAATGTAACGGTCGACTTTAGTCGACCGAGGGGCCCCATCAGCTTCGCCGGCGGCAATGCGACGCTCATCGACGCGCTGGTCGCGAGCCTTGCGGGCCGCGCCCATGCGAATGCTCGCGTGACCCGCATCGGTCAGCGCGGTGCCGGCTTCACCCTTGAATGTGAGGGGCTGCCGGAAGGCAAGATCGACGCGGGCCGCGTCGTGATCGCGACCAGCGCTCAGTCCGCCGCAACGCTATTGGACCCTATCGAGCCAGAGGCTGCGCGCGCGTTGCGGGAGATCGAATACGCGCCGATCGCGCAAGTCGCGCTGACCTATCCGCGCGCGAACGTCGGCGTGCCGCTCGATGGCTTCGGATTCTTAGCGTGTCGCGGGGAAGGCGTGCGCGTCTTGGGGGCAGTGTGGAACTCCGTGCTCTTTCCCGAGCGCGCCCCGAGCGACGAACTGCTGTGCACCGCATTCCTCGGCGGGTCGTTGGACCCGGGGATCGCAGAGCTTGACGACGAGCAACTTGCGCGCATCGCGCATGCGGACTTGAGCCGTATCATGAACATCAGCAACGCCAAACCCCGCGTCGTGGCCGGGTTTCGATGGAGCCAGGGAATCCCGCAATACATGGTCGGCCATCAAGAGCGGCTCGAGCGCATCAAGACAGCGGTCGAGCGGATCCCTGGGCTGAGTGTCGTGGGCAACTATTTCACAGGCGTGGGCGTGAGTGATTGCCTGCGGCAAGCGGTTGGGTTAACTGCTATGCTTGGATAGTTGAACTATTTACGTCGCAGCGTCGCGCCGTGCTCGCGCAACGTGGCACCCAATTGGCGATCCTCGCCTTGCTGGAAGAAGAGATGCAGCGCCACCTGCACGATCGAACTTTCGCTGACGCGCTGCTCGAAGGCCAGCGTACGGAGGCGCTCGCCTTGTTCGGCAGAGACGTTGACGGATAGCTTTATTTGAGGTTTGTAGGCATCCGCGTGGCCCTTACGGCCGTTGCTGGACGCCTTTGTCGGTGCGATGATGAGCCCGCCCCCCATAAGCCGTACTACAATAACTGGCAGTTGCTTGGTATTAATTGTTGGGAAGGAGCCGACCTGGGCCTTAAGACCGCATTTGCAGCATTCCCCGACTTTCCGATGGCATACTAAGTCGTGCACCACGCACAAATGGTCGTGTTGCGCGCTGATGCGTCGAAGATTAGGGCTACTACTGTTTTCTACGGGGCCCCGCGCCTCCGCGCCGCATCGCGGCCCCGAGCCGGGCGTCGTCCCGCTTGTGGAAAAGATTCCGCAGAGCGAATTCCATGACAGAGCTTGCACTGACGCGTTGGTAGTGCGCGAACGCCCGCAGGTGATCCACGAGATCGATCGGTAGGGTGTGCGAGATAGTTGAATAGTTGGAGCGGGTGTGGGCCGCGGCCGGCGCCAACCCGGCAGCAGGATGCTGCGCAATAGCAGGGCGCGCAGACCCGTTCAAGTCGCGACTTCTCTGAATCGCACGCTTCCGGCTAGCCACGAGTCGGGCTTCCCTACCGCATAGTGACCGCCTGCCCGAAAACGTTCGGAGTTCGCGCGGGTCTTGCAAGTCACGTATTAAGTGCCACGTAGGATTAACGGATTAGCAGAGAAACCGCGCCGTGACGCGCAAGAACAGGCCATCGTTGAAAGAGGGGGTTGTTTCCTTGTCGAGATCTTATAATGTCGCGGCGGCTCGCCGCGCTAGTGCGCTTTGCTTCGCGTTTACCATCGGCGTCTTCGGGCTCGGGCTCGGTACGCAGGTAAAGGCGGACACGACCGATCAGTGGGAATCCAGCATCACGCCGTACGTCTGGGCGCCGACGATTCACGGAGAGCTGAACTTCACCGTGCCAACAGGTCCTCAGGGCACGGGACCGGCGGTCGGCTTGACGGTGACTCCGAGCAAATACGTGCCGAAGCTCGACTCGGCGTTCATGTTCACCGCCGAGACTCATAACCGCACGTGGGGCGTGGCGACGGATCTCATCTATCTGAACCTGGGCGTCGAGACTGCCGGCGTGACGTCGGTCAGTGGTCCTGGCGGGCGCGTCATGATTCCCATCAATACCAATATGCAGGTCAGGTTTGCTTCGGTGCTGTGGTCGCTTGCCGGAACCTACAATCTGAGCCGCAGCGAACACGGGAACATGGACGCGCTCCTCGGCGGGCGTTATTTCTACGCCCCGATGCACGTCGATTGGAATCTTTCGGGTCCGCTCGGGATCCTGCAAGCATCGGGCAGCCATTACGAAAGCGCGAGCATCTGGGATGCCATCATCGGCGTGAAGGGCAAGTACCAGCTCGGCAGCGACGGACATTGGTTCATACCGTACTACGCTGATGTGGGTACCGGCGACGCGCCGCTGACATGGCAAGGCGTCGGCGGTATCGGTTACGGATCCAAGCGCAGCGCGGTGATTCTGGTATACCGAAATCTGTTCTACGATCAGGGCAGTTCGCACCTGATCCACAATCTCAACTTAGGCGGCCCCGCGCTCGGATACACGTTCAAACTTTGAGGCGCGCATGAAAAATCGCGCTGTCGCCAGTGTTGTCGCAACGCTTCTCGCGCTGACACCGCTGGCCGTGCTCGCAGACGCCGCGCCGCCCGCCGCGCCCGGCCCTGCAGCGACGGCGGCCACGCCATCGCCGGCGGATGCCGCTGCCTTGGAAGCCGCGCAGAAAGCGCTTATCAAGCAATCTCAAAACCCGGTCGGCAACCTCGGCGTGCTGCCCATACAGCCCATCTTCAACTATGGGGTCGGCCCGTTCCAGCGGACCCAGACCATCATCAACGTGCAGCCGGTCATCCCCATCGCGCTCAGCAAACAATGGAACGTCATCTCGCGCACCATCATGCCGATCATCAACCAGCCGTCCCCGGTGCTGCCCTCGATGTGCAACTCGACCATCGGCTGTCCGACGCTGACCGGGGTCGGCGACATCCAACAGCAGACCTATTTCACGCCGGCCAAACCCGCGACGGTCACCTGGGGCGCAGGCCCGCTCTTCCAGTTCGCGACGGCTTCGCCGAATCTCGGTCCAGTGGGCAGCCACCAGACGGGCGCCGGCATCAATGCGGTCGGCTTGATCATGCCGGGCAACTTCGTGATGGGATTGCTGGTCACGCGGATGTGGAGCATCGGCGGCTCGAGCCCGACCAACCCGGCGATCAACCAGTTCTTCTCCCAGCCGTTCATCAATTTCAACTTCGGCAAAGGGTGGGCGCTGAGCACGGCGCCGCAGATCACGGCGAATTTCAACAACGCGCCTGGACAGGCATGGACCGTTCCGATCGGACTCGGGCTCACCAAGACGTTTGCATTGGCGACGACGCCGATGCAAGTCGGCGCGCAATACTACAGCAATATCGTGCGCCCCGACGGCGCCGCCAGCACCCAGTTGAGGTTCACCATGAGCTTCCTGTTCCCGGTCAAGCGGAAATACGCGGGACCGTAAGACAAGAACAACGGAGAAAACGATGTATAAGGTCGCCGCGATCACCTTCGTCGCCTGCGCGCTGATCGCCGCGCAAATCCCCGCGCGCGCGGATGGCGTGGCGGCCCCAACCTGGCCGCATACGTATCAAGGATCCGCTGCGAAGGTCATCGTCTACCAGCCGCAGGTCAAGTCGTGGAACAACTACACGGTGCTAGACGGCATCGCGGCAATCGCAGTGACGCCGAGCGGCGCCGCGAGTCCGACCTATGGCACCGCGACGTTCACCGCGTTCACTGCGGCTGATTTCAACAACGGGACCGTGCAGCTGACGAACCCCAAGGTTCTGGTCACGCACTGGCCGGACCAAAGCCAGGCGATGTCGAGCAAGCTCGATGGCCTCGTGCGCAGCACCGTCCAGCTCACCAACAAGACCATACCGTTGGCGAGCGTGCTCGCGAATATGGATTCGGCAAAGGCGCTGCCCAAGTCGCAACCGCTCAACACCGATCCGCCGCAGATCTTCGAGAGCGAGAAGCCGGCGATTCTCGTCGTGTTCAACGGCGACCCGATCCTCGCCCCGATCCAGGGCACAAACCTGAAATATGCCGTCAACACGAATTGGAACGTCATCTCTGACGGCGGCAAGTATTATCTGCTTGACGGAGATTATTGGATCGTCGCCACCTCGCCCCAAGGGCCGTGGTCACCGGTGGCGACGCCCGGAAGTTTCTCGCAGATCCCCAACGACGCCAACTTCTCCGACATCCATGACCATCTCAACGCACCGATGATGAGTCCGGCGCAAGTGCCACAGGTCTTCGGCACCACCAAACCCGCCGACCTGATCCTCATCGACGGCGCGCCGAAACTCGCAGCGATCGCTGGGACCAAGCTGCAATACGTCAGCAATTCTGACAACGACCTGTTCCAATACGGGCCGACGCAGCAATGGTATGTGCTCTTGTCCGGCCGATGGTTCAGCTCGGCAAGTCTGAACGGCCCGTGGACCTTCGCCGCCAACAGTCTCCCTGCGGACTTTTCGAAGATCCCGTTGAACAGTCCGCGCGGACGAGTGCTCGTCTCCGTGCCGAACACGCCGGCCGCGCAGTACGCGGGCGCAGCCGCCGCCGCGCCGCAGATCGCACAGATCGATCCGGCGAACACGCATCTGACCGTGGCGTACGCGCCCGGCGCGCCACAATTCGCGCCGATCCAAGGGACGGCGCTGCAATACGCGACCAACACGTCCTATGACGTCATCAAAGTAAGCGATGCATCGTACTACGCCTGCTACAACGGCGTCTGGTTCACCGCGAGCGCAGCGACGGGGCCATGGTCGGTCGCCGCCAGCGTGCCGCACGTGATCTACACGATTCCGCCCAATTCGCCGCTGTACCAGGACACGTTCGTGGCCATCTACGATAATCAGGGCACGGCGGTCAACGTCGTCCAGGAGACGTCGACAGTCACGACATACAACGTCGCAGCGCCGTTGCTCTTCGGATTCACGGCGGGCTACCTCGGCAGTTATTGGTGGGGCGGTTCGTACATGTACGGCACGGGCTACTACTGGCCGCCGGCATACTTCCCGGGCGCGCTGCCCATCTATTACCCATACGCCGGCACATACGGCATGTATTACAACTCTGCGTGGGGCGCGCACGGCCACTACGCGTCGGCATACGGACCGTACGGTGGCTACAGCGCCGGAGCCGCATATAACCCGGCAACCGGAACCTACGCGCGCGGCGCGGCGGCATACGGACCGAACGGCAGCGTGGCCGGCGGATCGTTCTATAATCCGAGGTACGGCGTGGGCGGCGCGACGGTGCAGCATAGCAATCCGTACGGCTCGTGGGGCCACAGCGCTGTTTCGACGCCGTACGGAAACGCCTACTCAGGGCATGCGACCACCGCGAACGGCTCGATCGCAGCGACCTCCACGTCACACGGTAACTCGGCTGTAGCGAAAGGCTCGAACGGCGACGTCTACGCCGGCCACGACGGCAATGTCTACAGCAACCAGAACGGGTCATGGCAGAAGTACAACGGCAGCAGCAACAGCTGGTCGAACGTGTCGCATCCATCCACGACCTCGACGTCGTCACAGTACCATCCGACAACCACGTCATCGTCTGCATATCATCCGCCGTCTGGTTCGTCTGGCGGCTTCAGCCATCCGGACTACACGGGCGCCGGCACGTCTGGCTATCATCCGTCATCGTCGACGATGAGCGGTCTCAATCATGATTACAGCGCGCGCGGTGCGGGTTCGAGCGGCTTCAGCGGGTTCCACGGCGGCGGTGGTGGCGGCGGCTTCCATGGCCGCTAGAGAAAGGACACTCATGCGGGCACTCACATTGCCGGTGGCGTGTGCACTGGTGCTGTTCGGCGGCACCGCGGTGCTTGCGGCGAGCGCAGACCTACAGGCCAAGGTCACCGCGCTCAAACAAGCGATCGCGAACAACCAGCAGATGCTTGCGCAATACACGTGGCAGCAACAGGAGACGATCTCGGTCAGGGGTGACGTCAAGCAGCAACAGCAGTATCAGGTGCAGCTCGGACCGGGCGGCAAGCCCCAAAAAGCGTTAGAGTCCGCGCCGCCTCCTAAAGGGCGACCGCACGGCGTCAAACACATCATCACGTCGGACTACCAGCAGTACGGGCAGCAGATCGCCGCGCTGGCGCAGAGCTACGCGCAGCCCGATCCAGGGAAGCTGCAGCAGCTCTATCAGCAAGGCAACGTCATGCTGGGCTCGGGCGGCGCGCCCGGCATGGTCGCGCTCGTGATTCAGAACTATGTGAAGCAAGGCGATAAAGTGACTATCGTTTTCAACCAGGCGCAAAAGGCGATCCAAAGCATCAACGTCGCGACATACTTGAGCGGACCGAGCGATGCGGTGACGGTCGCCGCGCAGTTCGGCCAGCTCGGCGATGGCACGAACTACGTGTCGAATATGACCGTCAACGGCTCGAGCAAATCTTTGACCGTCCAACAAGCGAACTCAGATTTCCAGAAACGATAGCACTCGACGAACTGAAAGGCGGCCTCGGTCATGAAACGCTCCATGGTGACCGTCATAGTCGTATTTTTTTTGGTTTCAGCGGCAGCTGCGGCGACCGTGTGGAACGGCATGGTCAAGACCGACATGACGTCGGTGTCCTCGACGAGATCGGTCGGCGACAGCACCATCATCCCCGCGCCTGAACCGACGTTCGGAGGCGTGATCGACAAGAACGCCTCGCAATCAACGGCGTGGTATGCGCCGGCCATCGTGCCGCCCAAAAACGCCCCGAACGTCTTACTCGTTCTCATCGACGACGAAGGCTTCGGCGCGTCGAGCACGTTCGGCGGGATGATCCCAATGCCGTATCAGGATGCGCTCGCGAAGCAAGGGCTGCGCTACAACAATTTCCACACAACATCGCTCTGTTCGCCGACGCGCGCCGCGCTCATCACCGGCCGCAACCACGGCATGGTCGGTTTCGAGATGATCGCGGAGCTCGCGACGGGCTTCCCCGGATACAACGCGAGTCTAGGCAAGAGCACCGCGACCCTCGGCCGGCTGCTCCAAGCAAATGGGTACGCGACGGGTTGGTGGGGCAAGGACCACAACGTGCCCGGATTCCAAAGCACGGTCGCCGGACCGTTCGATCAATGGCCAACCGGGATGGGATTCGATTATTTCTATGGGTTCCTGGGTGGCGATATGGATCAATGGAATCCGACGATATACGAAAACACGACCGTCAAGTTCCCATCCGTCGGTCACCCCGGCTACAATCTCAACATAGATATCGCGGACAACGCGATCAGCTGGCTACATCAGCAGACCGACCTCAATCCGAGCAAGCCGGTGTTCATGTACTATTGCCCCGGCGCGACGCACGCGCCGCATCAACCCACCGCTGAGTGGATCGCCAAGTTCAAAGGCAAGTTCAACTACGGTTGGAACGCGTATCGCGATTTCGTTTACAAACGCCAGCTCGCGATGGGCGTCATCCCGAAGGGCACCAAACTGACGCCGTGGCCCGACGAAACCTCAAAGGGAGAATACGCCGGACTCACGCTGCCGAAATGGGATAGCTTGAGCCCGCTTGACAAAGAGGTCTACGAAAAAGAGATGGAGGTTTACGCCGCCTATCTCTCCGAGACCGATTACGAGATTCATCGCGTCATCCAGGCGTTCAAGGACACCGGACGATACGACAACACGCTCATCATCGTCATCAACGGCGACAACGGCGCGAGTGCGGAAGGCGGCATCAACGGGTCGCTCAGCGAGGTGCAATCACTCGGCAACGGCGTCTTCTTGACGCCGAAGCAACTCAAGCCGTACCTGCCCGTCTGGGGCCTCCCGCCGACCGATGCGCATTACGCGGTGGCATGGGCGTGGGCGACAGACACGCCGTTCAAATGGACGAAGCAGGTCGCTTCGTTCTTCGGCGGCACGAAGAACGGCATGGTCGTCGTGTACCCGCACCACATCAGCGATCCTGGCGCCGTGCGCCAGCAGTTCCATCACGTCATCGACGTTGTGCCGACCGTCCTCGAAGTCGCCGGCATCACGCAGCCGGACACGGTCGACGGCGTGAAACAGATCCCGATCCAAGGCACGAGCTTTGCCTACACGTTCGACAAAGCGAACGCAAACGCGCCCTCGCAACACCACGTGCAGTACTTCGAGATGTTCGGCGCGCGCGCCATCTACAACGACGGCTGGATCGCGGCGACGGATCCGTTCGGCGCACCGTGGCTCTCGCTCTCGAACAAACCAAACCCGGATCCGTACGGCACCGCGAACTGGCACCTCTATCACGTGACCCCGGACGCTGACTGGAGCGAGTACTCCGACGTCCAGAAGCAATATCCTGACAAACGCAAGGAGCTGCAAGCGCTGTTCGAGAGTGAAGCGACGAAGAACAACGTGTTCCCGTTGAACAACCTGCCGACGTTCCTCAACGCTCGTCCAAGTCTCGTCGGCGCGCGCAAGACGATTACATATCACATGGGCATCGTCGGACTCGTGTTCGCGGACACGCCGAACATCCTTGACAAGGACTACCGCATCGAGGGCGATGTCAACGTGCCTGCGGGCGGTGCCAACGGCGTGATCGTGGCGTGCGGCGGCGTGAACGGCGGCTACTCGCTGTTCCTGCAGAACGGCGTGCCGGCGTACTCGTACAATCTCATCCAGCTCGCGACCATTCGATGGAAGGGCACGAGCAAGGTCTCACCGGGACATCACGTCATCGCTTTCGACTTCGTCTACGATGGCGGCGGTTATGGCAAGGGCGGCCTGGGAACGCTACTCGTTGATGGCAAGGTCGTCGACAAGCACCGCATCGACAAGACCGTGCCGTTCACGATGCCCTGGTTCGAGGGTTTGGACGTCGGCATGGATCAGCTGACGCCGGTCGACAGCAACTACCAAAGCCCGTTCGCGTTTACGGGCACGGTCAACAAGGTCACGTTCAACCTGGAGCCGCCGAAACTGACCGCGGCGCAAATGAAACACTGGCAGGAGGTCCTCGACATCGCTTCCAGGGGCATCCAATAGCCCCCATAA
>Ga0073928_10010710_pt1 | contig 10843 bp, 8 predicted proteins | sample PaiPotPPA55metaG_FD_76969 | JGI IMG/M metagenome (GOLD analysis project Ga0073928, IMG submission 76969) | Iron sulfur acid spring bacterial and archeal communities from Banff, Canada, to study Microbial Dark Matter (Phase II) - Paint Pots PPA... ...
AAAGTTGCACCAAGACGCGATGTGCTGATTATTCAAATCATAGACTGTCGCAATCAGCCGACTCCGCTCAGAACCCTGTCAAGGCTCACCAAAAAAAGAGGAGCACGCCGCAAGCGTGCTCCTCGCATTTTCTATCCCTGATCAGTACCGCGGCCCAAGATTGTGCGAAGCAATCTGATCGTAAGGCACGTTGGATGGAATGTTGTAACGCGCCATGATGTCCTGCATCCTTCGAGTGTCTCTTGCTAGATCGTCGGGGTCATTCTTGCGGCTATCGTCCACCCATTTCGAATAGGCGTTGTCGAACTCGCGCTGATCGTCCGGAGTCAGCCTGGTCTCGCCGTACCCCACCTGCCCGTTTCCCGGATATCCGGTACGCGTAGCCAACTCATCAAAAGGAACGGTCGATGGAATGTGGTTACGCGCCATGATGTCCTGCAGGTGGTCGGCGTCGCGAGCCGCGTTCGGCCGGTCGTTGCGCCGGTTGTCATCGACCCATTGCGAGTAGTAACGGTCGAAATCGTGCTGATCCTCGGCTGAGAGCCGGCCGTACGCGCCCGTCGGCGCATATCGCCGATCTTCTCTGCGATCCTCGTATCCGCCCGGAGCCGCGTACCCCGTGCTGGCTACCTGATCAAAAGGCGCATCGACCGGAATGTTATTCCGGGCCATGATCTCTTGCATCTTCCGGACATCCTTGCCGATATCGTCGCGATCGTTCTTGCGCGTGTCGTTCACCCATTTCGTGTAGTACTTATCGAACTCTTTCTGGTCGTCCTGCGGAAGCTGTCTCGCATAAGAGCGGGCTGGATACGCATTGCCCGTGCTGGCAATCTGGGCGTAGGGAACATTAGCGGGAATACCGCCTCGCGCCATGATCTCCTGCATCTTGCGGACGTCTTTGGCAATATCGTCCCGCTCATTCTTACGGGTGTCGTTCACCCATTTTGTGTACGCTTTATCGAACTCTTTCTGGTCGTCGGGCGAAAGCCGGGCGGATTGGCCAACCGCAGGCAACACCAGCAGCGCGGATAGCAGCGCCATAATGCGTAAAATTCTCGTCATTGTAGGACCTCCGAAGTAAGTATTTGTCGGACGAAGCGAAGCGCAAACCACTCCTGGGCCCACCTTTCAGATGACCATATCGCCCCTAGTTGTTGGCTGAATATATTGCCTCCCCCCAAACCGCCTGTTTTCAAATAAATGGGGGGATTCGATGGGCCGCGGAAAGCAGCCGGCACCGACAGGTCAGGATAGTGACGAAGTCTCCTCGCCGTTGCACCCTACGTTTCCTTTTTAGAAAATCGTTTTACTGACAAGCCCTCGCCTGTGCAATAATTCCTCCGCATAATCCTCCGCAGCCGCAAGGCGCTGCGGAAATTCACTTGCAGCACTTGTGAGGACGGAATCTCATGGCTAAAAATCCCCTGACTCGTCGTCAATTTATCCACGTCGGCACCGGCGCCATCGCCGCCACTACAGTCGCAAAAACTGTTCTGCAGCCGCGCGTGCTCTCCGCCACCGCCCGCCCGGTCGCTCCCAGCGACACCGTGCGCTTCGCCTCCATCGGCACCGGCATTCGCGGATGCGAACACCTCAAGGCTTCTCTCGACGTGCCTGGCATTCAGTGCGTCGCCGTCTGCGACCTGTATGACAGCCGTCATATCGCCGCGCAGGAAGCGGTAAAAAATCCCAGCGTCCCCGCCACCCGCGACTATCGCACTATCCTCGATCGCAAAGACGTCGACTCCATCCTGATCGCTACCATGGACCATCAGCATCGCCACATCTTCGAAGACGCCTGCGCCGCCGGCAAAGATGTTTACTGCGAAAAACCCATGTCACACACCGTCGAAGACGGATTCTCGATGGTCGAAACCGCGCACAAACACAATCGCATGGTCGCCGTGGGCAGCCAGCGCGTCAGTTCCGCGCTTTATATCAAAGCCAAAGAGATTTATGATTCGGGCAAACTAGGCGAAGTCTTCTCCATCAACGCGTACTGGGACCGAAACTCCCCCAGCGGCGCCTGGGTCTATCCCATTCCACCCGACGCCAGCGAAAAAACCATCGACTGGAACACTTTCCTCGGCAACTCCCCCAAACGCCCGTTCGATCCCGTCCGCTTCTTTCGCTGGCGCTGCTTCACCGATTACGGCGAAGGCTTGGGCGGAGATCTCTTCGTCCATCTGATTTCCGGCATCCACTTTATCACCAGCACCAAAGATCCCGCACAACGCGCGCAGTCGAGCGGTGGCCTCTATCATTTCAAAGATGGCCGCGAGTTCCCCGACCTGATCGAAACTCTTTACGACTATCCCAACTTCCGCGTCACTCTGCGCTGCAACCTGAACAATGACGGCGGCGAGTTCATCGGCTTCTACGGCACCAAAGGCACCATGATCATCAAGGACTCGACTCTAACCTACACGCCGCAAGACACCCGTCCCGAGCCCGAAGGCTATTCGATCTTCGGTTGGCCCAAGGAACTCCGCGATCAGTATCTGGAGAAGTGGCACGAAGAGCATCCGGAACCCAGGGCTCTGGCGTGGACCGTCGACAACGAAGGCGAGTCCTACTCCAATCCTCCCGGATACAGCGACACCGTCGATCACCAGGCCAACTTCTACAACGCCGTCCGCACCCGCAAACCGGTAGTCGAAAACGAAGTCTTCGGCAACCACGCAGCCATCGGCTGCCACCTGGCAAACTTCGCCTACTTCAATAAATCAGTAGCCGTGTGGGATTCATCGGCCAAAAAGATCGTAAAAGGCTAGCAAGAAAAGAAAAACACGAGAGTGCCCCATCTTAACCGCGTTCTCGGCGGTTAGGGTGGGGACTTTGACTTTAGATTTTGACTTTCACCGCGGCGGTCGCTCTGCTATCATGCCCGCCCGGGAACCCAATTCCCTTCTCGCCCAGGAGTACACAATGATCAATTTTTCTTTCTGCCCCTCAGGCGGTGCCACTCGTTTCCACATTCTCGTCGCTTCCTTATACCTGTGCGCTGCGTGCGCACTGGCAGCGCAATCCGCTCCGCCCGCCACCGAGCGCCAGGACGTCACCGAGGTATTCTTCGGCCAGAGCATCAGCGATCCTTATCGTTGGCTCGAAAACTGGCGCGACGGAAAAGGCGCCGAATGGCTCAAAGCCCAGGACACCTACACTCGTTCCGCGCTCACCACCATTCCCGGCCGCGAAAAATTTCTCGCACGCGTGAAGGCCCTCGACACCGCCAGTACGCACGTGCGCAATGCGCAAGTATGGGGCGGGAAGATTTTTTATCTTAAAGCCGATCCCACCGCCGACAACGTGAAGCTGTACGTAAAGGAAGGCAACTCGACCGAACGCCTGCTGCTGGACCCCGAGTTGCTCACCAAAGACGGCGTCCACTCCTCCATCGACTACTACCAACCTTCGCTCGATGGCGTCCTGGTAGCGTACGGAATTTCTGCTGGCGGTTCGGAGAATAGCATCATCCATGTTCTCGAAACAGCTACCGCGAAAGTGATGCCCGATGCCATCGATCGCGCCCGCTTTGGTGGGGTGTCCTGGCTGCCCGGCAACAAAGCGTTCCTCTACAACCGCCTACAGAAGCTCACGCCCGACATGCCGCGCACTGCCTTCGAACAGCGCAGCCGCTCCTACGTCCACGAGCTCGGTCAGGACGCTGAGCAGGACCGCTTCGTCTTCGGATACGGCTATTCTCCGGACGTAAGGGTTGACGATAACGATCTCAGCTTCGCGTCGTACACCCCGGGGTCGCCCTATATCCTTGGACTGCTGGCGCACGGAACGCAAAACGAAGCCACCACTTATTACATACCTCTCGATCAGCTCAATTCCCAGCACATCTCTTGGAAGAAGCTTTTCGACGTGGACGCCGCCGTCACGAATTTCACGTTTCGCAATGACGATGTCTATCTGATGACTCACAAGAACAAGTCGCGCTATGAGGTCATCCGCACCAGCTTCAAAAATCCCGACCTCGCCCACGCGACCGTGGTGGTCCCCGCCAGCGAAGTCGTCATCCAGGAAGTGGATGTCGCCAGCGACGGCATCTATCTTCGCGATCTCGACGGCGGAATCGGCCGCATGCGGCGCCTTTCCTTCGACGGAAAAATCGAACCAATCGCCGTCGGCAAAGGCCTTTCAGTGGCTGACATTTACGTGACACCGACTGAACCCGGCGCCATGGTCCACGTCGTCTCCTGGACCACGTCGCCGACTTTCTTGCGCTACGATCCCAAATCCAAAGCCGCCACAGAAACTGGGATTCAACCCCCGATACCCGTCGACACATCAGGCTTCGAAGCGGAAGAAGTCAAAACCAAGAGTGCCGACGGAACTATGATTCCGCTTTCCCTTATTCACGCCAAGAACCTTGCGCATGATGGAAACCATCCTACTCACCTGATCGGTTACGGCGCTTACGGTATTTCCTTCGACGCTTATTTCGATCCGATATGGCTAGCGTGGCTGGAGCGCGGAGGCGTGATCGCCATCGCTCATGTGCGGGGCGGCGGAGAATACGGAGAAGATTGGTATCGCGCCGGCTACAAACTCACCAAACAGCACACCATCGATGATTTCATCGCCAGCGCCCAATACTTAATCGAGCATAAATACACCAGCCCGCAGCGCCTCTCCGGTGAAGGCACCAGCGCCGGCGGCATTCTGATCGGCGGCGCCGTCACCCAACGTCCAGATTTGTTCGCTGGAGCACTGATCCGCGTCGGTTGCTCCAACGCCACCCGCATGGAATTCACTCCCAATGGCCCGCCCAACATCGCCGAGTTCGGCTCTGTCGCCGATGCCGACGGCTTCAAGGGGCTCTATGCCATGGACGCATATCAACACGTCAAAGACGGCACGGCTTATCCGGGCGTTCTGCTGACCGCGGGAATCAACGATCCTCGCGTCGATCCCTCACAAGCGGCAAAAATGACGGCCCGCCTGCAAGCCGCCACCTCCAGCAAGAAACCAGTCCTGCTACGGGTAGACTACGACGCCGGCCACGGCATGGGCTCAACCCGCGCCCAGCACGACCTGGAGTACGCCGACGAAATGTCATTCCTCTTGTGGCAATTCGGCGACCCCGACTTCCAACCCCGCGAAGTAGCCAAAAGCAGTGAGGGCAACAAAGCAATGAAGTAAGCACGAAGTGAAGTATTGAGAAACGAAGCTTGTGCCCCATCCTAACCGCCCTCTGTGCGGTTAGGGTGGGAATTCTGATCTGGGAACTCCTCTCTGTTCCTCGGTGCCCTCTCTGGTTAACGCTCTTGCTTCTTCCGCGCATAAAACCGCCGCACTTTGGCGCGATTCCCGCAGCGCGTCATGTCGCACCAGCGCCGGTGATGATTCTTGCTGGTATCCAGAAAAAACCATTCGCAAGATTTCGAGGAACATGCCCGCACATAAACCAACTGCTCGGAAGCCAGTAAATCGGCGGCTGATCGCGCGATTGGCCACAACACGCTGTCGAAATCAAGCACTTCATCGAAGCTCCACTCAAACCCGTCCTTCACCGGGACCAGTCGCATATGCCCTGCCGCCGCTTGCACATAGTTGTTGAGCTTCGCCAGCGCGAGCGCCGGCACTTCGCGTTTGTTCATGATCGCCCAAAAAACATCGTGGATGGCTTCGCGCAATTCTCTGGCCCAGAGAAGAACCTCTTGCGCTCGCTCCGGATCGGAATAGCTGCGCTCGAAGAGCCGGGCCACCTGGCTCGCTGTGAGCACGCCAGCGTCTTCGCCAAAACGAGCAAGATCGATATATGTCTCCAACAATTCCTTCGGCTTGAGGTAACGGTCGTCAAGCGTGTTTACAAAGTCGAGGCACACGCTGCCCGCAATCAGATCGAAGCGCGGCGACCGTCGCCGTGCAATTCTTCCGGTTTCTCTGGTTGCGGTCGAAAGCTTTTCCATCGCATTCATTTTAACCATTAAAACGGTCTTGACAAGTTAGGCATCAAAGCTTACCATCCTTCTAACCTCATAAATAGTATTTTGACGGTTAGATGATGACGGATCGCACAGAGGCGCAAATCCGCAGTATGCAGATGAAGAATATCGGAGGCAGACCCGTGCTCGTCCCCACCTCACAAGAATCCGCAATCGGCCACAGCCGCACTTACTCCATCCAACTGGCGCTCGCATTCGCGGCCATCTATCTCGTCTGGGGTTCAACCTACCTCGCGATACGATTCGCGGTCGAAACGATTCCACCGCTCGTCGCTGCGGGCATCCGGCACTCCATCGCCGGCGCAATTATGTTGGTCTGGGCCTGGGCGCGGGGCTATCGACCCACGCGCGCGCATTGGATTGCTGGTTCCATCGTCGGAGCATTATTTTTTTTCCTCGGTCACGGCTCGCTGCACTGGGCGGAACAATATGTGGGATCGGGACTGGCCGCGCTGCTGCTCGCAACCGAACCCATGTTCATTCTGCTTCTAGCATGGTCGATGGGCCAGCAGAAGATCAGTCGGCTTAGCGCGCTGGGCCTGGGTTTGGGCGCGCTCGGCGTAGCGGTGCTGACCGGCGCGGAATTGACCGTGAAAGGCTCGAGCCTGCTGGCGTTGATGGCTGTGCTGGTGGGTTCGTTCGCCTGGTCGGCAGGAGTAGTAATCTCGCCAAAGTTGAATCTGCCTTCGGATCCGCTCGGACGCACCGCCCTGCCAACGATCTGCGGAGCCGTGATGTTGCTCGCGGCCGCGGGACTGACCGGCGAGTTTCACGCGACTCACTGGGCAAACATTTCTTTGAAATCGATCCTGGGCTTGGCCTATCTGATCGTCTTTGGGTCCGTGATCGCATTCACTGCTTACACGTGGTTGCTGCAGCGCTGTCCTCCCGCGCTGGTGGCGACGCACACCTACGCGAATCCAGTCGTCGCTGTATTTCTGGGATGGCTGCTGGCCTCCGAACCCCTGACGATGCGAGTGCTGTTGGCATCAGTCGCAATTCTCGGAGCAATCATGTTGATCCGCAAAGGGGAGAGGACCACTGCTCAGGCCGCGGCGCAGGACACAGTTCAGCCCCCTGCGGTCCGCGGCAGAACGGAGGCAAGATCAATCGAGAAATGCGCCTAGCGTTTGGATCAACGTTGATCAATTCAAGAGCAAGCGGCGGCGCTAACTTTTCGAGGTGCGACATGCAATTGAAGCCTTTCCTGCTGGACATGTGGCTGGACAGCTACGAGCACGATATTGAATTCAACCTGGCGTCGAGCGAGGGGCCACGTTGGACTGTGAATGAGCTGTTGAACCTCGCGGGCGAGCCCGAGGAAGCGCGGAAGCGGTTCCTCAATCATGAGTTGGTCTATGGGCGTCCAGCCGGGGCCGATGGGCTGCGTGAAGCGATCGCGGAAATGCACGATGTGAGTGCGGAGTGTGTGCAGGTCATGACCGGCGCTTCGGAGGCTCTGGTCGTGCTGATGTGGCTGGCGGCTGAGCCTGGAGCCAACGTAATACTGCCTCGGCCTGGCTACGCGCCCTTTTCCGCGCTGCCCGAGTCGCTCGGGATTGAAACCCGCTTTTACGGGATACGCAGGGAAGACAACTTCAGCATCGACGTGGAAGAGATCATGAAGCTCGCGGATGCGAGGACGAACCTGATCATGGTGAACAGCCCGCATCATCCAACAGGCGCGACGATGAGCGATGCGGAGATGGAAAGGTTGCACGAGTTCACTTCGGCGCGTGGAATCCAACTTGTGAGTGACGAGGTGTATCACCCGATTTACCACGCACGAGAGACAAAATCGGCATCGCGATTGCCGCAAGCGACCGTAATCCACGATTTCTCGAAAGCGTTCGCTCTGCCGGGCATTCGTACCGGATGGATGATTGAGCATGACCGAAAACGTCTGGAGCGCTACTGGAATGCCCGCACGTATTTTTCGATCTCGAACAATTCGGCTGGAGAGATGCTTGCCGAAATCGCGATGCGCAACCGCGATGTGGTTCTCAGGAAAACGCAAGAAACCGCAACCCTGAACCTGGAGCACCTGGATCGCTTTATGGCGGGACATCGCGAAATGCTAGGGTGGATTCGCCCTCAAGGAGGAATGACGGCGTTTCCCTGGCTGGTCAGCGGAGAGAACGCCATGCCATTCTGCCAGGCAGCAGCTGAACAAGGAATTCTGCTCGCCCCCGGAGATTGCTTCGATTCTCCGTCGCATTTTCGACTGGGTTTCGCCGCCACCGGAGACAAGTTCCCAAGGGCTTTGGATCGATTCGGCGAATTCGTGAAGAGCTGGTCAGGGTAAATCGCATGCAGGCGATCAGCATGAGCCACTCAGATTTTGGGGAAGATTAGCATTTCAACTTGGGCGGGGATCCGCTGCCCGCAAACGGGCAAGAGTGCCTGCTCCACACCAGCCTCTAGTAGTTGCGTTCCAGTTCGGAGCAGACGATCCACAAGTGATCCATATATTCGCCACTTCTGGATCGGAATCCTGTGACGACTGCGCCCGGGGGGCAGTGGGCCTCGACGGGCCTCCCTCCCGGATGCGGCCGCGTAATCGATTCCGTCAGCTCCGCTCTTGGATGATCGCGACCCTCGACAATCTCCCGCACCTCACTGCATTCCCCGATGGCTTCGTCGATGGAGGCGCCTGTTCGGCCGCGCAGCCCCCGCAGAACGCGGCCTTCGGAGCAACGCGCATCGTAAACGGGCCGGCCGCCCGGCGTGCCGGTTCTTTCTGTGATCCTTCGCTCGTCTCCCGTGTCTCCATCCGGGCGCAAGCGAGCGCAATCGAGCCACGCCTGATTGAAGAATTCACCGGTCTGCACGTGAAAACCTACGGCAACAAAACCGGGCTCGCAGAGCGCATCGGGGGAAGGCCTTCCCCCCGAGCCCCCGCCGAAGTCGCGCGCGAAGCGTTCGCGAGACGTGACGTGAATACCTTTGCGGTCGTGATCGCGGTCCCGATCGTGATCGCGGTCGTGATCTCGATCCTGAGGCGCCGCCAGCGCTGCCAATGCGATCGCAAACAGAATCGCGAACACAGACAGAACTCGCGCATACCCCCGTTGCCTCCGGATGTTGACAGCCGGAATCGCCTGACTTCCCTTCGCAATTGCCATAGCACGCCCCCGAAAAGATTGGCGCGGCTTGACTGAAGCTCGACCGGCCAATCTCAATTTGTTCGGGATAGTAAAAGTCTGCCGCTGCGCTGTCAATGCGCAGTCGGGTTCCCCGAATCTCATTGCTTATTGGTCGGGCGGGGCGACAAGACTTCTCGCACACCTCCGTTGCCCCAGGGCCGAGTCCCCAGGAACCGAAGAACCGTATCGTGTACTTCCTTTTCCAGGTCTTTGCTCCCATCATCGAGACACACGTCCATCGCCGCAAGTTCGTCGCATCAGGGAATAAGACTGCCGCGAGAATCGCTTCTTTCGAACCGATGAGAAGGGTGCACGATGGGCAAGACCGTGCGGGGTGAAGTCAAAGATGTTCACAGAGAGACGCGGTTGCCTGCGGCATAAGGTGCACGGTCCAGTCTTTGCCAGCTTTGATGGCGTTACCGGCGGGATGATTCTGGATCTCAGCGAGCAAGGTGTGTCGATGCAAACGATCGTCCCGCTGGAAGCCGAGCGCCAGCTAAAGTTGCGCCTTGATCTGGCGGATTCTGACGCCTGCCTGGAGACGACGGGCTATGTCGCGTGGGCCGATGCGCTGGGTCGCGCCGGCGTGCGATTCTCGGAACTCCCCGAAGAGGCGCGGCAGCGACTGGACAAGTGGCTGGCGCGCAATGAAAAAGCACCGAGTCGCAAAGCGCCGAAGCTTACCTTCGACCGAATACCGGGGTGGAGTGTGGGAAGCACATTCTCAAGCGACGGAGTTACCAAGCCGCGATCCGTGAGTTTGGAAGCGGAAAGCGGCACTCCGGAAACGGGAGCGGGCACACGGGAGGGGCTGGACAATTCTCCGGCGGTTTCAAGCACGATGCAGTATGAATTCAACTCATTGGGGCCGGATCTGAATAGTGCGCTGCGGGTGATTAGCGACCGCGCACGCACGCTTTTACGCGGAACTGGGGCCGCCATCGCGCTCAGCGACCACGGCCCGATGATGTGCCGGGCGAGCATCGGAAAAGGCGGCCCACCGCTCGGAACCCGCGTGGATATCGATTCGGGTTTTTCTGGGGAGTGCATCCGCATGGGAAAAGCCTTGCGCTGCGATGACACCGAAATCGATCGCCGTGTCGATCCCATAGTGTGCCGCCGGTTGGGCATTCGCTCGATCGTGGCGGCCCCTATCCGCTACGAGCGGGAGGTTGTGGGGTTGGTGGAGGTTTTCTCTCAGCAGTCCTTTGCGTTCGACGAGGGTGATTTGGCCGTCCTGGAACGTCTGGCACAGACCGCCCTCCTGGTGCTGAGTCAGACGCAACTTTTCAAACGCGGTTAGAGCCGCCCGTCCTCTGCTCCGCTTGGCGTGCTCTCCGGTCAAAGGCTTTATCGCAGAGGTCGCGAAGGGCTCGCAGAGGACGCAAAGCAAAACGTTTTATTCTGAACGGCGGCAGCCGAAAGTCACGAAACCACCTGTTCTTCTTCGCGGCTGGCCGACAAGACGTATTCAGGATTTTTTCAGCTTGTAGTCGGGGGGGATTTCGAACAGCGAGGGATGAGGCTCTTGTGTGGAGGTGGGTTTGCAGTAGGTGGTTTGCTCGCCCGCGGCGGTGGTCACTTTTGTTAATACCGGCATTTTTAGTTTTACGCTAGTCCAAATTTCTGTCACGGTGGGTTGCGGTGGCTTGGGCGACTGGGGCGGTTTCGGTGGTTGCGGCGCGGCCGACTGTGGGGGCTTTGGCGCCTTTGGAATTTGCGGAAGCTGCGGCA
>Ga0073928_10010713_pt1 | contig 10843 bp, 11 predicted proteins | sample PaiPotPPA55metaG_FD_76969 | JGI IMG/M metagenome (GOLD analysis project Ga0073928, IMG submission 76969) | Iron sulfur acid spring bacterial and archeal communities from Banff, Canada, to study Microbial Dark Matter (Phase II) - Paint Pots PPA... ...
ACGCGGTTCACGCTCGCCTGCGCAAGATATTTGTCGCCGGAGAGCACCTGGAGGAACCACAGGCGAAAGAAGATGACCGCGAACACCGCCAGCGCGAAGCTGCCGACGACCGCGACTCGCAGGGCAAGCTGCGGCGTCAACGGCGGACGTCGGTCCTCGGGAAGCTGAATCATCGAGCGGACGAACGGGGAAGCGGTCCCAATCCCCGCGACGGCCGCTGCAGCGGGCTGAGACCACCGGTGGTGTATGCGCGGCGACGGCGGCGGCGAGGATCGTCGGGCAGGGCGGGGCGGAGGATGCGCCGCACCAGCGCATAAACCGGCAGCGCGATCAGCGTGTTCACGAGCACCGTGATGAAGATCTGCTGCACGAGCAGGAAGCTGACCGGCGCATCGACGCCCAGCAGGAACTGGACGACCGCCATTCCGATCCCGGCAAACGCGGTCGATGCTGCACCCATCGCCAACGGCACGAGCCCATGGGCGGGATCGCGGAGCTCGCGCAGGCGCCCGGCCCAATATCCGATCGCGATGTAGAGCAGCGAGGTGACGCCCAGCGTCTGGACGAGCACCATGTCGACGAACAGCCCGGTCCCGAAGCCCATCACCGCTCCGGCCATCGAACCGGCGAGCAGGCCGACCGACATGACCACCAGCGGCGTGATGTCGGCGTTGACCCCGAAGATCGAGACCTGAGAGATCGCAGCCTCCTGGACCACGACGGCGGCGAACGCCAGCGCGATCAGGCGAAGCGGAAGGCGAACGTCGGTCACGGCAGCTGCGCGCGCTGGGTGCCGGCGTGGGTGTGGGTCAAGATCTGAACGGAGTCGAGGTGGCGCAGGTCGGCGACGGGGTTGACCTGCACCTCCGCATTGTTCTGCAGGTTGGCCTGGCTGGCGTTGGAGACCTGGCCGATCGGGATCCCGGGCGGATACAGCGACTCGAGCGGACCCGAGGTGAAGCCGGCCGTCACCACCTGCTGGCCAACCTGGATCGGCGCCCGGCGGGGCAGGTACTGAAGCAGCAGCTGGTTGGGGTTACCGACCGCCGCCACCAACACACCCGTGTCGCCGTACTGGTCTTGCACCTGCGCGGTGACCGCAAACGTATGATCGGTGATCAGCGTCACGATCGAGTACGTCGCCCCCGCCGTCGAAATCTTCCCAACCAGGCCGCCGTCACCCATCACCGGATCGTCCACATGAACCCCGTCGTCGGAGCCCTTGTCGACCTCAATCGTCGCGTACCAAAGCGTCGGGTCGCGCGAGATCACGTGTGCTCCAACCGGGCTGTACGCCTGGATGCTGTTGCTTTGGTCGAGCCCGATCTCTTTGGTCAGCTGGACGTTTTGGGTCTCGGCGCTCTGCGCCTGGGCGAGCTCGGCACGATACGTCTGCACCTCCTTGCGCAGCTGATCGCGCTCGGACTTCGCGTGGAGGGTGTCCGAGAACCAGCCGGCGATGTCACGGAACGGCTTAAGCGCCTTGCTGGCACCCTCCTGGATCGGGGAGAGCACCTCGACGATGCCGCGCTGCACGGAGTGCAGCGGGCTGCCCGGCGACTCGCCGAAATATGCAGTCAGCAGGATTAGGGAAACGGCGACGAGCAGCGCGAGAACCGCGCGGCGTCGCCGTACTTGCTTGTCATACACGAGATTCGTGTCTCCAACGACTTGCTCGAAACCGCTACCAGTACAGGTGCCAACCTAGTACCGGCTGCGTCGGTTTCTTGAATTCTTGCTCGAACGGTGGATCGCTTCGAACTCCTCTAGTGATCTGCCCGATCCAACCGCGACGCACGTCAATGGCGATTCCGCGAGGTGCGCTGGCATCTGCGTCTCGTGACGCAGGCGCTCCTCGATCCCCTGTAGCAGCGAACCGCCTCCCGCCAGCATGATGCCACGATCCATGATGTCGGAGGCCAGCTCAGGCGGCGTGCGATCGAGGGTCTCCTTGACCGCGTCGATGATCTGCGAGACGGGCTCCTCCAGCGCTCCCCGAATCTCCTCGCTGGTGAGCACCACGGTCTTCGGTAGTCCCGAAACCATGTCGCGCCCGCGGATCTCCGCCTGGACCTCCTCCCCCGTCGGGAACGCAGACCCGATCTCGAGCTTGACCTCCTCGGCGGTCTGCTGCCCAATCAGCAGCTTGTACTCGCGTTTGACGTAATTGATGATCGCCTCGTCGAGCTCGTCGCCGCCGACCCGGATCGATTGCGAGACCACGATCCCGCCGAGGGAGATGACCGCGACCTCGCTCGTGCCGCCACCGATGTCGACGACCATCGAGCCGGTCGGCTCCCCGACCGGCAGCCCCGCTCCGATCGCGGCTGCCATCGGCTCCTCGATCAGGTACGCCTGACGCGCGCCCGCCGACAGACATGCCTCCTCCACGGCGCGCTTCTCCACGCCGGTCACGCCGCTCGGGACGCACACGACCACGCGCGGATGCGCCCATCGGTTCTGATGAACCTTCTGGATGAAGTGCCTGAGCATCTCCTCGGTCACCTCGAAATCAGCGATCACGCCGTCCTTTAGGGGGCGGATCGCCGAGATGGTGCCGGGGGTGCGCCCGAGCATTCGTTTGGCCTCGATTCCGACGGCGTGAACCTCGCCGGTCCGAGAATCCACGGCCACGACGCTCGGCTCCGATAGCACGATTCCGCGCCCGCGCACGTAAACGAGCGTATTCGCGGTGCCCAAGTCGACCGCCATGTCGCGGCCACCGAAGCCGGTCAGGTACGTGAAGAAACTCATCGAGGTGCAGAAACGGCGGTACGGAGAAGCGGCGGACGGGGCAGGAGAAGTCACCTGCTGCGGCCGCGCCTGGCTGCCGGCTCCGTCCGAAACTGAGTGTACCGGACCGACGATCGCGGGCAGCGCCCCGCCCGCCCGCACTCAGCCGAAAACCCCTGCTAGTGGCCCGACGCTGGTGCTTGGACACTATGCCCAGACGAAAGGTGGGTAGCGCTCGGTCATCCAGTAGGTGAACACGGTCACCCGGAGCGACCACCGCAGCGTGATCGTGACGAAGTTGAACAACGCGCCGGGATATCGCCCGGTGATCAGGATGGCGAACCAGGCAATCACCACGATGACGTAAGTGATCAGCCCCAGCACCGCCGTCACGACGATTGCCGGGATCGCGAGCAGCCAGTGGAGCAGTGGGCGCCAGCGCGCGATCCGCTCGGGGTAATCGACCTGCAGGCGGACCGGATACGAGGGGTCGTCCTCGAGCGAGAACGGCGGGTACCTGTCGGTCTGGAGCATTAGGTAGGACGCCAGCCGGAAACGCCATCGCTCGTATCCGACCAGGAAGTTGAACAGCCCCTCGGGATAGCGACCGGTGATCAGCACTGCGAACCAGGCGAACACCAGGACCAAGACCGCGGCGATGCCGAGTAGCCAAAGTGCGATGTAGTGCGGGATCAGCAGCAGCCACTTGACGAAGATCAGGAGTCGGCTGAGCCGATCCGGGTGATCGACCTCGAGCCGAACCGGAAAGTCGGGATTTGGAGGGGTCATGGCGCGTACGCTATCCCGCCCGGCAGACGCCGTCCGGTCACCGCGCAAGCAGCTCGGGCACGAGCTCGAGCAGGGCGGCCAGCGGCAATCCAACGACGTTCTGATAATCGCCCGCGATCCGCGCCACGAGAGCAGCGCCCCGTCCCTGGATCGCGTAGCCGCCGGCGCGATCGCGCCACTCGCCGCTGGCCAGATACCAGTCGAGCAACGCCGGGTTCAGCGCGCGAAACTCAACCTCGGTCATCGCCGCTGCGGTCCGGGTCTGATCACCGCTGATCAGGCAGAGGCCACTGATCACACGGTGCCGGCGGCCCGAAAGCGCCGTCAGCGTCTCCCGCGCCTCCCGCTCGTCGGCGGGCTTGCCGTACAGCCGTATCCCGATCGCAACGACGGTGTCAACGCCCAGGACGAGCGCATCCGCCGATCCGCCGGCCCCGACCGCGGCGGCCTTGCGATACGCGTTCTCGAGCGCGACCTCCTCGGGCGGGCCCTGCTCGAGCTCCTCGACGTCGGGCACAACAACGGAAAACTCGATCCCAACCTGCTCCAGGATCGCCCGCCGCTGGGGCGAGCGAGAGGCGAGAACGAGGGGCTTCAGGCGAGATCCGGAAAGAACAGGCCGACCTCTCGGGCCGCCGATTCGGGCGAGTCCGAGCCGTGCACCATGTTCTGGCCGACCGCGATCGCAAAGTCCCCGCGGATCGAACCGGTCGTTGCCTCCAGCGGATTGGTGGCGCCGATCACCTGCCGGGCAGCGCTCACCGCCTGATCTCCCTCCAGCACCATCGCCACGAGCGGACCCGAGGTGATGAACTCAACCAGCTCCTCGTAGAACGGCTTGCCCTCGTGCTCGGCATAGTGCTGCGACGCGAGCTCCCTAGTCATCGTCATCTGCCCCAGCGCCGCAAGCCGCAGTCCTTTCCGCTCGAAGCGGGCGATGATCTCGCCGGTGAGCGCGCGCGCAAACGCGTCCGGCTTGACAAGGATCAGCGTGCGCTCCACGCTCAAGGCGCAGCGGGTCCGCCGGCCTCACCGGCGGTGCCGGCCACCGGCTGCTCGGCGGTACCCTCGCGACGACGCCGAGCGCGCCGCGGAGCGGGGGGCATGGCGCCGATTTCGGCCTCGCAGTAAGGGCAGATCTTCCAGCCTGGATCGAGCGGACGCCCGCACGTCTTACACGGGTCCTTGAGCTTGCGCATGCAACTCGGGCAGCGCACAAAGTCCCGCTCGACTTCGTAGTCGCAGTACGGGCAGAGGTGATAGCCGACCTCGGCCAGCCGCGCCTCGGCCGCCTGCATCTCTAGCTCACGCTCACGGACGTCGTCGAGGTACTCGGGTGGTCGGACGATCATGTAGACGACCGTACCCACGTACGGGAACAGGGAGGCCGCCGTCGCGCAGCCGATCAGCATCGGATCGGCGATCCGCCGGCGCGCGTCCGCGTACGTCCAATAGACGAGCGCGAGCCAGATCACGACCAGGAACAGGATCAGCAGATCGACCGCAAGATTGACCCCGCTGTTTGTGATCCCAAAGACAGCCAGAGAGCGCATTAAGAGGGCGGAGTGTAGTGGTCCGAGGGGTCAGATCCGCGCAGCGGAGCGCCGGCAAGCCCCTGCTGGCGCTACAGAAAGACCCTGCCGAACAGGTAGCCGATTCCGAAGAACACGAGGATCACGACCGCCACGATCAGGGCGACCAACCCGATCATCGTCAGGAAGCTGGGCTGCTCGGGCTCGTTCACAGAATTGAGGCACCGCTCCGCCCGGGGGGCGCGAGCAGGTCGGCGACCAGGTAGATCGAGCCAGTTGCAAGCACGACGCCGGTTGGCCCGGCAAGCTCGCGCGCGCGCCGCAGGGCGGCGTGGGGTTCACGGACTAACTCCGAAGGCGGACCTCCTAACTGGGCGGCCAATGACTGCAGCGTCGGGGGTGGCAAAGCTCGCGGATTGTGACTGCTCGTGAGTATGAGCGCGTCAGCGAGTGCAAGCAGGGTTCTCAGCATTCCAGCCGCGTCCTTGTCGTCGAGGATCGAGACCACGGCGACCGTTCGCTGACCGGGTTCGATGATCTCCTTCAGCGACTCGACCAGCGCCTCGACCCCGTCCGGGTTGTGCGCGCCATCGACGAGCGTGAGCGGGTCCGAGGCGATTTCCTGCAGCCGTCCGGGCACGCGCACCTCGGCGGCCGCCGCCGCGACGGCGGGTTCATCGAGCCGCCCGAGGTACGCCTCGGCCGCGGCCCGCGCGAGCGCGAAGTTGCGGCGCTGAAACGTGCCGCGAGCCCCAACTGGCACCCCCGGGTCGATCCCGGCGTGAATCACGTCTGCGCCGCGCTCGGCGGAGACCCGCCGCGCGACTGCGTCCGCATCTGGGTGCAGCCGCGCGCCGACCACGAGTTTTGCTCCCGCCTGGACGACGTCAAGCTTCTCCCTGGCAATGTCGGCGATCGTGGGTCCAAGCCAGCGCGTGTGCTCTAGTCCGACGCTCGTCAGCACCTGGACCTCCGACGGGATCACGTTGGTGGCGTCGTAACGGCCGCCGAGGCCGGCCTCGATCACGGCCACCTCCACGCCGCGCTCCGCGAGCTCCGAGTAAGCCGCAGCGGTCAGCGCCTCAAACTGGGTCACGCGGTCATCGGGGCCGAGCGATCTGTCGACGAGGTCCGCCGCGCGGGCGGCGCGCCGCACCGCGGCCGCGAACGCATCAGGCTCCAGGTCCGTCTCGCCGATCCTGATCCGCTCGTTGAACGAAACCAGATGAGGCGACAGATACACGCCCACACGGAGTCCGTGGAGTCGCAAAATCGCAGCGATCATCGTGACCGTCGACGACTTGCCGTTCGTGCCGACGACGTGAATCGAGTGAAACCGGCGCTCTGGGTGACCGAGCGCCGTCATCAGCCGACGCATCCGGTCGAGCCCGAAGCGCATCCCAAACAGCTCGAGCCCGAGGAGGTAGCGCTCGGCGTCAGCGAGCGACCATCCGGAGCTCGCGTGTTCGGCCCTCGGACCGCCAGCGCTCACTCGAGCGCCTCGAGCTCCGTCCGGAGCCGGTCGAGCTTCTCACGCTCGGACTGCACCACCGCGCCTGGCGCCTTCGAAACAAATCCCTCGTTTGCGAGCTTCGCCTCGGCCCGCTCGATCTCGGCCTTAAGCTTCGTGCGCTGCGCCGCAAGGCGGTGCTGCGCGGCATCGCGGTCGACCTCCTCGCTGGCGAGAATCTCGACCGCCCCGCCCGGAACGACCACCGATGCGACCGGCTCACCGCCGTCCGAGGAGAGCGACAGCCGCGCCAGGCGGGCCACATGCTCAGCGGTGTCCTCGTAGCCCTCGGCGGCGAGGCGCGCTTGCACGTTCGCGCCGGCGCGAATCCCGGCTGTGTCGCGCCAGGCTCGCAGCGCCTGGATCGCCTCGATCGCGCGACCCAACGCGACCTCTGCCTTTTCGTCGAGCTGGGCTGGGCCGTCCGAACCGGCGTCGGTGACCCTCACCGCGAGCAGCCCATCGGCGCCCGGGACGTGACCGTAGATCTCCTCGGTCACGAACGGGATCACCGGGTGCGCCACGGAGAGCGTCTCGACGAGCACGTGCAGCAGCGTGCTCGACAGCTCCGGTTCGCCCGCCCGCAGCCGCGGCTTGACGAGCTCCAGATACCAATCGCACAGCTCGCCGTAGACGAAGTCGTAGATCGCCAGTGCCGCGCGCGCGAACTCGTAGCGCTCGATCCGCGCCGCTACGTGCGCTTGCGCCCGCTGGAGCCGCGCAATGATCCAGCGGTCCTCGATCGCGGTGGGCTTGACCGCGGCACGCGCGTCGGGGCCGACGCCGAGCAGGATCAGCCGTGATGCATTCCACAGCTTGTTCGTGAGCTGCTGGCCCTGGGCGATCTTCTCCTCGCTGAAGCGGACGTCCTGACCGGAGGACATCGCCAGCAGCCCCCACCGCAGCGCGTCGGCGCCGTAGGCTGGAAACTCTCCTCCCTCGGCAAAGACCGGCGGGCGCGGGCCGCCGTTGATCAGGTCCAGCGGGTCGATGCCGGTACCGAGCGACTTCGACATCCGGCGACCGTCAGGGGCCTGGATGATCGCGTGGATGTGGACGTCGTCGAACGGGACATCATCAGTGAATTCGAGCCCCATCATGATCATCCGCGCCACCCACAGGAAGATGATGTCGCGCGCGGTGACGAGCACGTCGGTGGGATAAAAGGCGCGGAGCTCGCGGGTATCTTCCGGCCACCCGAGCGTCACGAACGGCCACAGTGCGCTTGAGAACCAAGTGTCGAGTACGTCGGGATCTCGCTCCCATCCCTTGCCCTCTGGCTCGTCCCCTCCGACGTACGTCTCATCGCCCCGGTACCACACGGGCAGTCGGTGCCCCCACCAGAGCTGGCGTGAGATGCACCAGGGCCGAATGTTCTCCATCCATTCGAGGTAGACCCGCGTCCAGCGCTCGGGGTGGAAACGGACCCGCCCGCTCGTGACCACGTCGATCGCGGGCGGGGCGAGCTCGTCCATCCGCATGAACCACTGCAGCGACACGAGTGGCTCGATCCGCTGACCCGATCGGTGCGAGAACGGGACGGTGTGGGGATAAGGCTCTGTGCGGCCGATCAGGCCCTGTTCGCGCAGCTCCTCGACGACGGCCTGCTGCGCCTCGGCGACTGTCATGCCGACAAACCGCTCGGGCGCCGGCTCGGTGATCCGGCCGTCCTCGCCGATCACCGTCATCTGCGCCAGCTCGTGGCGACGGCCGATTTCGAAGTCGTTCGGATCGTGACCCGGCGTGATCTTCAGCGCGCCGGTGCCGAAGTCGGGTTTGACGTACTCGTCCGCGATGATCCGCAGCTTGCGTCCGACCAGCGGGAGCACCGCGGTCTCACCGATCAGCCGCCGGTAGCGCTCATCGTCCGGATGGACGGCGATCGCGGTGTCGGCCAGCATCGTCTCGGGCCGCACCGTGGCGACCGTGATCGCGCCTGAGCCCGACGCGAGCGGGTAGTCGATGTGGTAGAGCGTGTCGACCACGTCTCGATCCTCGACCTCGAGGTCGGAGATCGCCGACCGGCTGCCGGGGTCCCAGTTGACCATGTAGCGGTCGCGGTAGATGTAGCCCTTCCGGTAGAGCGCGACGAACACGTGCTGCACCGCGCGCGCGTAGTCGTCGTCCAGCGTGAAGCGCTCGTCGTCGTAGTCGCATGATGCGCCGAGCCGCTTGAGCTGTTCGATGATCCGCCCGCCGTACTGCTCGCGCCACTCCCACACGCGCTGCTCGAATGCCTCGCGGGATAAGGACTCACGGCTCGTGCCCTCGGCGAGCAGCGCCTGCTCGACCTGCATCTGGGTGGCGATGCCCGCATGGTCAGTACCGAGGATCCACTTCGATCGCCGGCCCTGCATCCGGTGGTAACGGATCAGCGCGTCCATGATCGCGTCCTGGATCGCGTGGCCCATGTGCAGCGATCCGGTGACGTTCGGAGGCGGGATCGCGATCGAGTAGTTCTCCGCTGCCGTCCCCTCCGGCTCGGGATGCGCGAAGCCTGCCTGGAGCCAGCGCTCGACGATCCGCGGCTCCACCTCCGACGGGTCGTAGCGCGTGTTTGATTCGAGATCGCTGCCAACGGGGCGCCGCTCGCTCACGGCGCCCAGTCTAGGACGGCTACGCCGCCTCTTCCTCCGGGGCGGCGACGGTGACGAGCGTGGGCGCGACGTCCTTGTCGATCGTCTCCTTTGTCACCACGCACTTGCGCACATCACGGCGCGAGGGGAGCTCGAACTGGACCTCGAGCAGGACCTCTTCGATGATCGAGCGCAGACCGCGGGCGCCGGTCTCACGCTCCAAGGCCTTGTCGGCGACCGAGGACAGGGCGTCGTCGGCGAACACGAGCTCGATCCCGTCGAACTGGAAGAAGCGCTGGAACTGCTTGACGAGCGCGTTGCGTGGCTCGGTCAGGATCTGCATCAGCTCGTCGCGACTCAGCTGGTGGATCGCCGACATCACGGGCAGCCGTCCGATGAACTCGGGGATCAGCCCGTACTGGATCAGGTCCTCTGGAAGGCAGTGCTCGAACAGCTCACCGAGGTCGCGCTGCTCCTTGGACTTGATCGCCGCCCCGAAGCCAACGCCCTGGTGGCCGATACGCCGCTCGATCACCCGGTCGAGGTTCGCGAACGCGCCTCCACAGATGAACAGCACGTTGGTTGTGTCGATCGAGAGGAACTCCTGGTGGGGATGCTTGCGACCACCTTGCGGCGGCACCGACGCGGTCGTGCCCTCCAGGATCTTGAGCAGCGCCTGCTGCACGCCCTCGCCGGAGACATCGCGCGTGATCGAGGGGTTGTCCGCCTTGCGCGCGATCTTGTCAACCTCGTCGATATAGATGATCCCGGTCTCGGCCTTCTTCACGTCGTAGTCTGCCGCCTGGATCAGCTTGAGCAGGATGTTCTCGACGTCCTCGCCCACGTACCCGGCTTCGGTCAGCGCGGTCGCGTCGGCGATCGCAAACGGGACATTCAAAATCTTCGCCAGCGTCTGGGCGAGCAGCGTCTTGCCGCAGCCCGTCGGCCCGAGCAGCAGGATGTTCGACTTCTGCAGCTCGATGTCGTTCTCATCGGACTGCATCATCTGGACGCGCTTGTAGTGGTTGTAGACGGCCACCGAGAGCGAGCGCTTTGCCTGCTCCTGGCCGACGACGTACTCGTTCAGGACGTCATAGATCTCCCGGGGCTTGGGGAGGTTCTCGATGTCGAACGAGGGCGGAGCGGTGAGCTCCTCGTCGATGATCTCGTTGCAGAGATCGATGCACTCGTCGCAGATGTAGACGCCGGGACCGGCGATCAGCTTCTTGACCTGGCGTTGCGATTTACCGCAGAAGCTGCAAAGAAGCTGTTCGTTGGAGTCCGTTGGACGTGCCATGCGATTCCTTGCGGGAGTACGGTGCCAGGACGCCCGAACTCACAGCCTAAGAGTAGCCCCTCAGTGCTGCGAGATCACGCGGTCGATGATTCCGTATTCCTTTGCCTCCTCAGAGCTCATGAAGTAGTCGCGTTCGGTGTCAGCGCGCACCTTTTCGAGGTCCTGCCCGGTGTGGTGGGCAATGATCTCATCGAGCCTTCGGCGAACATCGATGATCTCCTTAGCATGGATCTCAATATCGGTAGCTTGGCCCTGAAAACTTGACGACACTTGGTGGATCAGGATCTTGGCGTTCGGCAGCGCCATCCGCTTCCCTTTGGCGCCGCCGGAGAGGAGCAGCGCCCCCATCGACATCGCGATCCCGACGCAGATCGTCTGCACGTCGGGCTTGATGAACTGCATCGTG
>Ga0073928_10010715_pt1 | contig 10841 bp, 10 predicted proteins | sample PaiPotPPA55metaG_FD_76969 | JGI IMG/M metagenome (GOLD analysis project Ga0073928, IMG submission 76969) | Iron sulfur acid spring bacterial and archeal communities from Banff, Canada, to study Microbial Dark Matter (Phase II) - Paint Pots PPA... ...
GCAGTCGATGCGGTGCGCATTGCGGTTGAAATCCAGCGCAGCATGGCAGAGCAGAAGACCGCCGTGCCGCAGGATCAAAGGATCGAATTTCGTGTCGGCATCCACGTCGGCGACATCATTTTCGACAACAATGATATATTTGGCGATGGCGTCAACATCGCAGCTCGCCTTGAAGGCATAGCCGAGCCGGGCGGTGTCTGTATATCGAACGACGCCTACCGACAGGTCCGCGGCAAGGTCGAGATTGTCTGCGACGATATGGGACCGCAGCCCCTCAAGAACATTGCCGAGCCCATGCAGGCGTGGCGCTTGAGGATCGACGCAAAGTCGTATGCGCTACTGTTGTCGAACCCACCGATCGAGACTGCCCAACCTCTTCCATTGCCCGACAAACCGTCGATCGCCGTGCTGCCGTTCCAGAACATGAGCGGCGATCCCGAGCAGGAGCATTTTGCGGACGGCATGGTGGAGGACATCACCACCGCGCTGTCGCGGCTGCGCGGCTTTTTCGTTATTGCTCGCAACTCCAGCTTTGCCTACAAGGGCTTGTCACCGGACATTCGTCAGGTCGGGCGCGAACTTGGCGTACGCTATGTTCTGGAGGGAAGCGTTCGAAAATCGGGCAATCGCGTGCGGATTACTTCGCAGCTCATCGACGTCGTCGACGGCGGCCACCTTTGGGCCGAGCGCTACGACCGGGAATTAGCCGACATTTTCGCGGTGCAGGATGAAATCACGGAGAGCGTCGTCGCTTCAATCGAGCCACAGCTTTATCTGGCCGAAGGCGTTAGATCCAGGCAGAAACCGCCGGCGAGTCTCGACGCCTGGGGCTGCGTCACGCGGGCACTGTCGCATTTTGCCAGATTCAACGAGCAAGACTTTCGGAAAGCCCAGGCCTTGCTGGAGCAAGCCGTTGAACGAGATCCGGAATACGCGCGTGCCCTCGCCTTGCTTGCTCTTGTCAGGGGCACCATCGCGATCAATGGTTGGGAAAAGAACGAAAATCTGGTCTATCCGGCGGCGATGGAAATCGCACGAAGAGCGGTCGCATTCGACAGCGACGATCCATGGGTTCATATGGCAATCGGATCGCTCGCGCTGCAAATGCGTCGCCACGACGAAAGCATCGCAAGCCTTTCGAAAGCCGTTCAACTCAATCCCAACTTCGCGCTCGCCCTCAGTAATCTCGGCCGCGCGCTGGCAGCGGTCGGACGCGCTGAGGAAGCCTTGGAGTATACCTCCCGGGCGCTACGGATCAGCCCCCGGGATCCGTTGAAACACTTCTTCCTCGTACGACATGGCACTGTTCACTTTGCAGCTGGTCGTTACCTCGAGGCAGCGGAATGGTACCAAAAGGGCATAAGCGAGCGGCCTGAGTTTATAAATGGGCACCGATTGTTGGTCGCTGCGTATGCGCTGGGCGGCAACATTGAACGGGCTCGGATCGCGCTGGGTGACCTTCTGCGACTACAACCCGCCACGAACCTGGCCTGGATCGAAAGGCATTCCGAGCTGGGCGATGCGGTGCGCGGGCGGCTTATCGAAGGGCTCCGGCGAGCCGGGCTGCAATAAGGGCCCCTGGGACTGTTGCTGCGGCTGGAAGTGAGTGAGGCCTACATCGGCATCGGTGTTTGACGCCATCCGCCCCAAAGGTGAGTGCCTCAGTCTCGTCCGCCAGGGCTGCTATCGCGTCCAGCGCCTTTTTTAAATCGCTCGGAGGTTGGCCAGAATGATGTAGCCGCCGATCGACTTGAACGAGGCCGAATCGAGGGTGTTGATGTCGGTGTCCCACGCCACGGTCAGCGTACGTTTTTCCTGCGCGCCGGCAGCGATAGGCAATCCGCCGAGAGTCAGGGTCGCTGCACCCGCAACGGTAAGCCTCAGGAAATCCGGTCGATCCGAATAGCTTTTCATGCCTGCCTTTGGTCGATGTTAAGAGGAGGCTGCGCGGTAGCTCGATCTCTTGAAGGCGGCTGTCTCCGAGCGCCCGGCGTTGCGAAATTGCTGTCTTGCAGTATTGACCATGTCCCATTATTGTCAACTAATGTTTCACCTGACGGAACAGGACAAAAATTGAGCACCCTCGGAAATGCCGCATCCATCCTTCGTCTGTTCACGCCGGACCGGCTCGACATCTCCGTGACTGACGTGTCGAGGATGCTGGGAATTCCCAAGAGCTCGGCATCGCGTCTGCTCAAGGCCATGCTGCAGGAGGGGCTGCTGGCCCGGCACGAAAACTCGCCGCGCTACAAGGTTGGCAATCTGCTGTTCGAGGTGTCACAGCTCTACCGGCTGAATTCCTCGCTGATCGAATTGACGGATGACGTGCTCAAAGCGATCTGCCGGGAAACCGGACATACCGCCTATATTTCCATTCTCGACGGCGCCGACGTGCTTGTGATCCGAATGCATCAGGGATCTCACGCCCTGCGCGTCTTCACACCGCTGGGGCAGCGCGCCCCGGCCTTCGCAACCGCTAATGGCCGTACCCTGCTGGCGCGACTTTCGGACGACGAGGTGCGGGCCATCCATTCCGATGGCCTCGGCGTGCCGTCGCCCAACTCGCCACAAAGCATCGACGAACTGCTCGCCGCACTCGTCGACGTCCGCAGCAAAGGGTGGGAGGAAGCAGACGACGAGGCAATCCCCGGCGTAGGATCGATTTCGGTCAGCGTTGCCGACCCGAAGGTGCGTGAGTCGATTGGTTTTTGTATTTCCTATTCGGCATCCAACATCGGTACCGAGGAGAAGAGTCGCATCATCGCGCTGCTGACGGCTGCGGCCCACGGCATTGCCTCGCGGTTCGACGATCCGTTCTTTTCGCATCTTATGCATGTCGTTCCTGTCGCCGGATCGGTCGCAGCGTGAAGCTGGCTGCTCAAGTCGTGGACGCCGGCGTCTTTCCTTTTGTTCGGTCCGGGCATTGTTAATGAGACAACTGAATTCAGAGGATATCGAAGCGCTCGCCGTGGGTGCCTGGATTCTGGGGACCGGAGGTGGCGGCAGCCCTTATCACGCCCTGCTGAACCTGCGGCGTCTTTATGCGGACGGCTCGCGGGTCGACCTGATCGACATCGACGAGTTGCACGATGACGATGCCGTCGCGGTCGTGTCGGTGATGGGCGCGCCGCTCGTCATCCTGGAACGTACCGTCGACAGCCGGCTGATTGCCCGCGCTGTCGCGGCGATGGAAGAGCACCTCGGCCGCAAATTCAAAGCGGTTATGGCGGTCGAGATCGGCGGCGGCAACGGCATGCAGCCGCTGCTAGCGGCGGCGCATCTTGGAATTCCGGTGGTCGATGCCGACGCCATGGGCCGCGCGTATCCCGAGGCGCAGATGACGAGCTTCGCCGTCGGCGATCTTTCGCCCTCCCCGCTGACCTCGATCGATCCGCGCGGCAATGAGGTTATCATCAGCCAGTCAGCGACGTGGAAGTGGATGGAGCGCATCAGCCGCAAGGTCTGCACCGAATTCGGCTCGATCGCTGCTACCTGCAAGGCCCCACGGACGGGCGCCGAAGTAAAGGAATGGGGCATACCTCGCACCACGACCAAGGCGATTAATCTGGGGCATGCGGTCTGTGAGGCCAATCGCCGTCACGCCGATCCGATCGCAGCGATCCTCAAGGCCGAGTCCGGGCGGCGGCTGTTCAGCGGCAAGGTGGTCGAGGTGGAGCGCCGCACCACCGAGGGTTTTCTGCGCGGACGCACGGTGATCGAGGGGCTGGGTGACGATCGCGCTGCTAGGATCGACATCGATTTCCAGAACGAATGGGTGGTGGTCTGGCGGGACGGCTGGCCGCTGGTATCAACGCCGGATCTGATCTGCGTTCTCGATAGCGAGTCCGGAGAAGCCATTGGAACCGAAACTATCCGCTATGGCCAACGCACTACGGTGATCGCGCTTCCCGCCGCGCCGGTTTTCCTGACGCCGCGCGGACTGGACCATGTCGGTCCGCGCGCCTTTGGATATGACCTCGACTTCAACTCGGTGTTCCAGTCATGAAGCGTATCGGAATCGACGTTGGCGGTACCAATACCGATGCCGTCCTGCTTGACGATGGCAAAGTCGTTCAGGGCGTCAAGACAGTGACGACGGCCGACGTGACCGGCGGCATCGTCGCGGCGTTCGAGGCGCTGAAGGCGGTCGCCGATTTCGGATCGGGCATCGATGCACTGATGATAGGCACGACTCATTTCGTCAATGCCGTGGTGCAGCGGCGTCATCTGACCAAGGTTGCGGCGATTCGCGTCGCACTACCGGCCGCCGCTGCGCTGCCGCCGTTCACGGGTTGGCCGGACGATCTCGCTGAGCTTGCCAATGGCGCTGTCTGGGAGATCGAAGGCGGCCATGACTATGACGGGCGGCGGTTCATGCCGCTGGATGTGGCGACGGCGCGTACAATTGCGCGTCAAATCCGCCAGCGCGGGCTGAAGTACGTCGTTGTCACCGCGATGTTTTCGCCGATGGACGCCTCCGACGAGGAGGTCATTGCGTCGATCTTACGCGAAGAAATTCCGGGCGTCTCGGTCACCTGCTCTCACCTCCTCGGCGGCATCGGCATGCTCGAGCGGGAGAATGCCGCGATCCTGAATGGGTCGCTGATCGCGTTGGCCGAGGAGACCATCCGCGGTTTCGAACACGCCAAGAAAAGGATCGGGCTGTCGGCGCCGCTGTTCGTCACCCAGAACGACGGAACGGTCGCGGAGGCTTCCCGGGCCGCGGCGTTTCCGGTCTACAGCTTTGCATCGGGTCCCACGAACTCGATGCGCGGTGCCGCCTACCTCTCCGGAATCCAGGAAGCCATCGTAATTGACGTCGGCGGCACCACGGCGGATTTTGGCCATCTTCGCCAGGGTTTTCCCCGCGAGGCTAATGCGGTCGTGCATGTCGGCGGCGTTAGGACGCTGTTCCGGATGCCCGACCTGCTTTCGATCGGGCTCGGCGGTGGCAGTCGCGTCGATCTGGCGAAAAACACCATCGGTCCTGGCGGCGTCGGCTACCGCCTGACGGAACAGGCGCTGGTGTTCGGCGGCGATGCGCTGACGATGACGGATATCGGGGTGGCCGCCGGGCTGATCGATCTTGGCGACCGCAAACGCGTGGCCGGTCTGCGCGCCGGCGATGTCAAAGCCGTTCTCAAGCGCGCCAAGGAGATAATCGAAGAAAACGTCGACCGCGTGAAGGCCGACGCCGGTGACGTCACGTTGATCGCAGTGGGCGGAGGCGCGTTCCTGGTACCCGAACGTCTCCAGGGGGTGGCTAGCGTCAAGCGGGTCGATCATGGCGGTTGCGCCAACGCAGTCGGCGCGGCCATCGCGCAGGTTAGCGGCGAAGTCGACCAGGTCTTCCAGGGCTCGACGCGCAGCGAGGCTATTGCAGCTGCGCGCAAGATGGCTGATAGCCGTGCCATTGAGGCAGGCGCGGGCCCCGAAACGCTGGTTATGGTCGAAGCGGAAGACACCCCGATCGCCTATCTGCCGGGAAATGCCATGCGCGTCAGGGTCAAGGTGGTCGGCGACATCAAATCGAAAACGCCGGTTAGCGCGCTAACAGCATAGGAGAGGATCGTCATGCCCGTTCGCTTTTTGATAAGCACACTCCAGCCGGCCGTCGATCCGACCGACTACGAAGCCTGGGTGCGCGACCGCGATTACGCCCTGGTGCGCAGCCTGCCAAATTACGTCAGCTACAAGGTGCATCGCATCCGGCCGCCTATTCAGGGCGCTCCGGACTCGGGCTGGCAATATATCGAGCGGATCGAGGTCAAGAGTTTCGAGCAGCACGACAAGGACCTTGCTTCTCCAGCCGGGGTGCAACTGCGCGAGGAACTCTACGGCAAATTTCTCGATCGCTCCAAGAACATCTATTTCGCCAGCGACGAGATCGAATAGGCCGATCGACGTCGCCAAGCTCCATTGCGTAGATTGTGGTTCAAAAGGGACCTGAAATGTCGATTGATCTGCTGATTCTCGGTAACGCCCCGATTGAACGGATGCTCGAGCGGGTCAAGCTCGCTGAGGATACCGGCTACGATAAGGTCTGGCTCGCCGACGAGAGATTTTACCGCGAGGTCTATTCCTGCCTGACCTATTTCGCCCGGCACACGTCGCGGGTGAAGGTCGGGCCCTGCGTCACGGATCCGTATGCGCGGCATCCTGCGCTGACCGCCATGGCTATCGCCACCCTCGATGAGATATCGAACCAGCGCGCCATTCTCGGCATCGGCGCAGGAATCTCCGGGTTCGCCGAACTTGGCATCGACCGCAGGAAGCCTGCGCGTGCGATCCGCGAAGCCATCGAGCTGATCCGCATGCTGCTGCGCGGAGAAACGGTTACCTACGACGGCGAGATCGTCCAGTTCACCGAGGGCAAGCTCAGCTTCGCGCCGGTCCGCTCCGAAATTCCTATCTACGTCGCCAGCAATGGACCGATCGGGCAGAAAACCGCCGGCGCCGTAGCTGATGGAGCGATCATGGAAGCCTGTGGCAACGTGCAGGAGGTGAAGGCCTTTCGCGCGGTGCTGGATGCCGGCGTCAAGCAGGCCGGCCGCGATCCCAAAGCGGTCCGGCTGAGCGCCCGGTTGAACACCTGCATCGCGGCGCGCGGCAAGTCGGCGCGCGATGCCTTGCGGCCGACCGTGGCGCGTCTGCTCGGCGCCGCCAGGCTGAAGTTCCTGACCGCGGATCAGCAGGGCCTGACCCTGCCTCCGGACCTGGTTGCCTCGGTCGCGGGCGCGGCCTATGCTGCCGGCTTTGCGCCCTACCTGCCACTGCTTCCGCACGTTACCGACCGCCACGTGACATCCTTTACGCTGGCGGGCGACGTGGTCGAAGTGACAGCGCAGGTGGTCGAACTGCGCCGTGCCGGAGTCGATGACGTTATCGTCATGCCGTTTGCCGCTGAGGGCAGCACCATCGAGGATACCATCTTGAAGTTCGGTTCAGAGGTGTGGCCCGCGGTCCAGGCGGCCGAGAAAGCGCGTGCATGAGCTTCGATCTGCACAAACCCACGACCATTTCCGAGGCCGTCGGTCTGGCAACGCAGCTTGCACCCAGGGCGCGGTACATCGCTGGCGGCACCGATCTCATCATCCAGATCAACCGCAAGAAGGTGTCTCCAGATCACCTGATCGATCTGGGACAGTTGCCCGGCCTTGTGGGCATTACGGAGACCGCCGATGGCTATTGGCTTGGAGCGCTGACCAACTACCGCTCGATCGAATTGCATCCGGCTTTCCAAGGCAATTTGTCCGGGCTGATCGAGGCGGCGCGGGTGGTCGGTGGCCATCAGGTGCGCAACGTTGCCACGGTCGGCGGCAATATCGTCAATGCCTCGCCGGCGGCCGACTTCGTGCCGGCATTATTGGTGCTGGACGCTGACCTCGAAATCGCCGGTCCGGCGGGAAACCGCACCATGGCCTTGCGTGAGTTCGTTCTCGGGCCCGGAAAGACGACGCTTGGGCCCGAGGAGATCGTAACCTCGATTCGTTTTGCTCGGCTGCCTGACCGATCTGCAACCGCGTTTCTCAAGGAGGGCCGCCGCAAGGCGATGGAGATTTCCGTAGTCTGCGTTGCCGCGTGCCTGACGCTCGACGCGAGCGGCTCCAGGTGCCTGTCGGCGCGGCTGGCGATCGGCGCGGCTGCCCCGACGTCTATTCGGCCAAAGCAGGCAGAGGCGTATCTCATCCACGAGCCGCCCGGGCGCGCCAGTTTCACCGAGGCCGGAAGACTGGCGGCAGAAGCATCCGCGCCGATCTCAGACGTGCGCGCCTTGGCGGAGTATCGCCGTCACCTGGTGGCCGTCATGGTCGAGCGCGCGCTGACGATTTGTCACCGGCGAATTGCGGAGGAGCGCAGATGAGCCGAACCAATCTCGACATCCTCATTAACGGCGAGCGCCATCAAATCCTGATCGAGCCGCACTGGACCTTGCTGCACGTGCTGCGCAACGTCGTCGGCATGATGGGCACCAAGGAGAACTGCCTGGAGGCCGAATGCGGTGTCTGCACCGTGCTGCTCGACGGCAAGTCGGTGAATTCCTGCATTCTGCTGGCGGCTCAGGCCGCGGGACGCTCGGTCACGACCATCGAGGGAATCGGAAATCCGGAGCATCTGCATCCGCTGCAGGCCGCGTTCATCGAATGCGGCGCCGTTCAGTGCGGATACTGCATTCCCGGCATGATACTGACGGCGAAATCCTTTCTCGACGAAAATCCGGGACGGCGGCCGAGCCGCGAGGAAATCCGCGAGGCGATCGCGGGCACACTGTGCCGGTGTACAGGCTATCGCAAGATCGTGGACGCGGTGGCGCTTGCTGCCGAGCGCATGTCTATCGAAGGAGCGGACTCATGAACGCACACGCCCGTCGTGTCGCCGGCCAGCGCCTGCCTCGCCTAGATGGCGTTGGCAAGGTCACCGGAAAGCACGTCTACGCCGCCGACTTCACGCTGCCCGGCATGCTGTTCGGGAAGGTGCTGCGCAGCCAGAGGCCGCATGCCCTGATCCGCAAGCTGGATGTCTCCCGCGCAGCCGCGATCCCGGGCGTGCGCGGCATCATCACCGCCTCCGACATACCGGCGGTACGTTTCGGGCAGGCCGTGCGCGACACCAGCGTATTTGCGCTGGACCGCGTCCTGTTCGCCGGGCATCCGGTCGCCGCCGTTGCCGCGACCTCGCTGGAAATCGCCGAGCAGGCGATCGCTGCGATCAACGTCGAGTTCGAAGATCTGCCGACGTTATTCGATCCGGAAGCCGCGCTGGACAGCAACATCCGGATTCATCCTGATTGGGAGACTTACAAGGCTTTGCCCATTATTGCGCGGAGCGGCAATGTATCGGGTCGCGCGCGCATCCACGCTGGCGATGTCAATCAGGTCTTTGCTTCCGCTTATCGTGTCTACGAGCATCGCTTTACGACGCCTCTGGTGCACCCCGGCTATACCGAGCCGCGAACCGCCGTCGCCGACTGGGACGCCAACAGCAACGTGACGGTGTGGAGCAATACGCAACTGCCGTTCGACACCCAAAACACCCTTGCCGAGATTCTCGATATGCCGGCTGCTCGGGTCCGGGTGATCGTACCGGGGATCGGCGGTGGCTTCGGCGGAAAGCTGCGGATCGGCGTCGAGCATTTCGGCGCGCTTCTGGCCCGCAAGACGGGCCGCCCCGTCAAGGTGATGACGACGAGCGAGGAAGAACTGACGTCGGCATATCCGCGTCAGGCCACTGTCGTCACGCTGAAGACCGCGGTCGATTGCGAGGGACATCTACTGGCAAGGGAAGGCAGGATCGTTGTCGACTGCGGCGCCTTTGCCGGCTCTGGCCCCGGCATCGCCGCCATCTCGCTGCAGATCATGGCCGGTCCCTACAAGACCCCGGCCCTCGCCCTCGAAGGTATCGCCGTCTATACCAATAAGGTGCCGTCGGGCTCGTTTCGGGCTCCGGCAGGGCCGATGGCGAACTTCGCCGTCGAAAGCCAGATGGACATGATCGCCAAGGATCTCGGCATCGATCCGCTTGAAATCCGGTTGCGTAACATCGTGAAGGAAGGCGATCTCGGTCCGTCGGGTGAAGTCCACAAGTCGGTCAGTATCGAGGAATGCCTTCGCCGGGCGGCAGGCGCCATTGGGTGGGAGAATCGCAGCCCGGAGCCGGGCCGCGGTAAGGGCATCGCCTGCAGCTGGTGGATGACCACCGGTGGTTCGTCCGGCGTCTACGTCAAGATCAACCCCGATGGATCGGCCACGCTGGTGAGCGGTGCGGTTGAAATTGGCAGCGGCGCCATAACCGGCGCCACGCAGGTTTTGGCGGAGGAGCTGTCGCTCGATCTCACGGATATCAACGTTGCCGGCGTGGATACCCAGACCGCGCCGTTTGACTACGGCGCGCAGGGCAGTCGAACCGCGTTCTCGGTCGGCAACGCCTGCATCGCGGCGGCCCGCGATCTGCGCCGGCAGATGTTCGACCTCGCCGCCGGACAACTGGGCGCCGAGGTCGACACCATGGCGTTGCGCGACAAGCACGTGGTGGCCGGCGAAAAGTCCATTTCGATTGCCGAACTCGCCCGGATCTCTCGTCTGACCAGCGGAGGTTTGATCGCCCACGGTACGGCGATTTCGCCGTCGCCCGCCTACGATCCCACTCGCCTGCAGAACCATCCATTGCCGGCATGGAATACGCCGAGCTATCATGCCCATGCCGTCGACCTGTCGGTCGATCCGGAAACCGGCAGCGTGAGTATCAACCGCTACGTTGTCGCCCAGGATGTGGGATTTGCCATCAATCCAACCTATATTGAGGGACAGATCGAGGGCGGCGTGGCGCAGGGAATCGGCCAGGCGCTGTCGGAAGAGATCGTCTACGGCGAAGGAACGGTCATCAACGCCAACCTGACCGATTACAAGATGCCGACGGCGCAGGATGTGCCGGATGTCGAATGCATCCTGGTCGAATGCGCATCCGCGGCCGGTCCTTATGGTGCCAAGGGCGTCGGCGAGCCGCCTTGCATCCAGCCGCCAGCAGCGATCAACAATGCCATAGCGTCGGCCACCGGTTTCTGGCTGAACTCGCTGCCGATGACCGCCGAAAAGATCGCGAAGCAGCTCAGGGCAGGGCAGGCATGATCCGGGTCGCAGTTCACATGCACGGTAACCTCCGGCGATTTCTACCAAACGGCGTTTCGTGCGTGGAGCTCGATCTGCCGGACGGCACCCGTGTCTGCGACGTCATCAAGCGACTGAGGGCGGAAGAAGAGATTTGGTTGGCATCGGTCGGCGAGGACGTTGTACCGGTGTCGACGCAACTGAGCGACAGGGCTTCGCTCAATTTAAATTGAGCGA
>Ga0073928_10010717_pt1 | contig 10839 bp, 5 predicted proteins | sample PaiPotPPA55metaG_FD_76969 | JGI IMG/M metagenome (GOLD analysis project Ga0073928, IMG submission 76969) | Iron sulfur acid spring bacterial and archeal communities from Banff, Canada, to study Microbial Dark Matter (Phase II) - Paint Pots PPA... ...
ATTCCCAGTACCCCGCGAACTCGCGACGGGCAATTATCCTCGCATCCAGCGCATGCTCGAGGCCGCCGCCGAGTGCGAAGCCGTGGATCGCGGCGACGATGGGCTTGGTCGAACGTTCCAGGACATCGACCGTGCGCTCGCCCACGGCGGCGCGCGGCCTTCCCTTGCCGAACTGGCGGATGTCGGCACCGGCGATAAAGCTGCGGCCCGCGCCGATCAGCACCATTGCCTTGACGTTCGGGTCTTTCTCACCCTTGGCGAGTGACGCGAGAATGCCCTCCGGCACACCCGGGCTCAGCGCGTTGACCGGCGGATTGTCGACGGTGATGACCCCGATGCCGTCTTCGACATCGAAATGGACGAGTTCCTGGTGCTGGTCACTCACGGGTGCCTCCTCACGCTCACTTATTGATCGATCGACGCGCGGCGCGCGCATTTTGCGGATGAGCTTAAGGCGCGGGCGACACCGCGCAAGGTCAAAAGGCTGACGGTGCGGGCGCTCCGATTCCGGCGAAGTCTTGTGGACGCCGCGGAACTTTCGCGCGAACGCGATCCAGCCCGCAGGCTCCGATCAGACGCTGCTGCACATTGTGCATCGCACCTTGGGCGCAGCCCGCAAAAATATTGCACGAAGCGCGAAGATCAGCAGCCGTCCGGCGTGCCGGGACAGGTGGAAAACACACGCTTGGGACGTTAACGATTCGCCCAATCGCAGCTTTGCTTTCGCCACACCTGCGAATATCATTGATGTCTCAACGGTTTTCACCTGTCCCCGGCGCGACGAGGCGACTCGCAAGCGTGCCGCGGCGGCGCGCACTGGGAGCAAGGCATGAGGTTCTTCCGTAGTGGCAAGGCCTCCTCATTTCTCGATACAACCGAAGACCTCTCCGGCGTGTCGTTCTCTCAATTCGATCCGCCGGACATGCCTTGGGTGCGCAATCGCGCCCAGGCCTGGCTGTTCACCATCGCGACCCTCATCCTCACGGGTCTCGCCGTCTGGGGAATCCGGGCCTGGTTCAAGGAAGCCTCCGTCCTGACCTTTGCGGTCGGCAATCCCGGCCAGCTTGAGGCGCGGTTTGCCGCGAAGTTCGCGACCGTGGTCGCCAACAACAGTGCGTCATTGCGCGTCAAGGTCGTCAATTATCCCGACAACGACAAGGCGTTGGCGGCCTTCGATCACAAGCAGGCCGACCTCGCGATCCTGCGCACCGACGCGAAAATTCCGTTTCGCGCCCGTGCGGTTGCGGTGCTCGAAAACGACCTGCTCTTGATGCTCAGTCCGAAGAGCAGGAAGATCGCCTCGCTCGCATCGCTGAAGGGCAAGAAAATCGCGGTGCTCGGCAACGACGGGCGCAACGAGGAGATGCTGCGCCGGGCGCTGCTGACCTATGATCTTGCCTCGGTCGGCACCACCATCCAGACGGTGCCGACGGATTCGGACCTCGCCAAGCTGCTGGCACCGAACAGTTTCTCCGCAGTGATCGCAATCGAGCACTTGACCAGAATTGCCCACGACAAGCGATACGAAGAGCTGGCCAAATCGTCGCTCGGCCTGGCGGTCAGCTCGATCGACGAAGCAACAGCGATCCAGCGCAAGGTCCCCGGCATCACGGCCGAGAAACTCGAGGAGGGACTGCTGTCAGCCGCGCCCGAGCTGCCGGACGACGATCTTGATACCATCGGACTGCAGTGGCTGCTGGTCACGCAATCGAGCTTGTCGGAGCCCAGGGGTACGGACCTCGCCCGCATCGTGCTGGAGAACAAATCAGCGCTGACGCTGGACGACGGCTTCGCCGGACAAATTGGGCCGGCCGATACCGACAAGGGCGCGCTGGTCGCGGCGCACAAAGGTGCCGCAGCCTATATCGACGACGACACCAAGTCGTTCATGGATCGCTACAGCGATATCATCTACATCGCGCTCGCTGCGGCCAGCATCATCGGCTCGATCTTCGTCGGCATCTACACGGCATTTACCCGCGTCGCGCCCGAAAAGGCCGGCGAACTCGCGACCTCCCTGCTCGAGATCGGCAACAAGATTGATGACGCCAGGACCATCGACGCGCTCGACCTGCTCCAGGAGGAGCTCGAAGCCTTGCTGCGCCAGGTCGTGGTTGGCTTGCGCGACGGCACCGTCAGTGCGGACGGGCTCGATGCCTTCCGCCTGAGCTACGAGTTCGTGCGCGATACCCTCGCCCTGCACCGCGAGAACCTGGTGCGCAAGGCCGAGCGTGACAATCTTCGCGACGATCACGTGGTGGTCGTAACCAAGGCCGCATCTTGACCGACGGCGCGCCCGTCCAGGGCGGTCGCGCTCGTCATCTCGCTGACAAATTTGCGCAAAAGGCACCAATTGTGCCACCTTCTTTTGAACTTTATGCCTTAAGTCACGACAAACGCCATATTGGGTGGAAATGGTCGGTGTCGCTCCGGTAATCCCTGTGGCTCGCGATGCTCAAGGCGCACTGAAACCTGATAATATGTCGGGACGTAATCTCACATCGGGCTCAATCAAAACTGGTCATCAACACATGAAGCTGTTCGCTCCTCTTCCGCGTCTTCTGACGAGCTTCGCAAGCGCCGCTTTCGCGCTGTTCCTCGCGTCGTCGCCCCTGCATGCCCAGAGCGGAGGCACCTTCAGCGGCCTCGGCGGAACCTGGTCCGGGAGCGGTACAATTTTTATTTCCGACGGCGGCAGCGAACGGATTCGGTGCCGTGCGACCTACAACGTTGGCCCCGATGGCATGACGCTGAAACAGGATCTGAAATGCGCCAGCGACAGCTACAAGTTCGAGCTGACAACGGACCTTCGCGCCAGCGGCGGCAACGTCTACGGCGACTGGACGGAAACTACGCGCAACATCAACGGCAAGCTGGAGGGCACCGGTGGCAATGGCCAGTTCAACGCTCGCGTCGAAGCTAACGGTTATGTTGCCGAGCTGAACATGAATGTCACCGGCAGCAAACAAACCATAGTCATCAATTCGAAGAGCACCGATTTGCGCGGGCTCAATATCAACCTGTCGAAATCATAGTCACCCGCACCGATATGGATTGAATGCAAAGGCCGCGCCGTGCGCGGCCTTTTACTTGTGACGCGCCGGTCCGCAAGACCCAGATCGTCAAGCGCCCGCGCTGCCGGGTTGACCGCGCCAAGTCTTGATCCGGTCCGCAAGCGTCAACAGATACATCGCTGTCGGCCGGAGAATGAAGAGGTCCGCCGCCAGCGCTGCGACCATCGCGAACGAGCTCAGCCAACCGAACAACCGCAGCGACGGCAGGTCGGAGAACACCGTGACCACGAGGCCGCACGCCAGCACGACCGTGGTCAGGATCAACGCGGGGCCGACCAGAACGGTGGCGCGCTCGACCGCAGCGGCGGCAGTGGTATCGGGCGTGTTTTCGAGGCGGAGGCGGTTGAGGAAATGAATGTTCGCGCTCAGGCCCAAGCCAAACGACACGGTGAGCGCCACGACGCTGGCAAACTGCAACCCCTCGCCCAGCGCCCACAGGATCGTGCCGGACAACACCACCGGAAAAATGCCCGGCAGGATTGAGGAGAACATCACCACGAACGAGCGGAACGCCAGCCCGATGAACATCGCGACCAGCAGGAATTCGATGGTCAAGCCGCGATTGAGCTTCTCGATCATGCTCGCGGAATTGCGCGCCGCGATCGCCGACAATCCGGTCACCGCGATCAGATAGCCCGGATGCCGCGCGCGCACGGCGTCCATCTGCTTGTCGAGCTTTTCGACCACCGGAAGGATTTCGCTTGAATCGAGATCGGGCACCCGCCCCGACACGACGACCGCATCCTGTTCGGCGGAAATAAACCGCCGCGCCAGATGTTCGGGGATCACGTCAACATACTGCTTCAGTGTCGCGACATCGGTCTTGCCCGCCTTCTCGGCCAGCCAGCGCCGCAGCGTTTCGAGCGACCAGACGTTGCCGACGCCGGCCTGTTGCTCCACGACGGCGTGGACCTCGGCGATGGTCTGCAGCGTTTCCGGCGCATAGAGCGACGCGCCCTTCGGAAACTCGATCAGCACGTCGATCGGGTTGGCGCCTTCGAGCTTCTTGTCGAGCCGGTCGCTCGCCGCAACGGCCTGCCGCTTGTCGGGCACCTGATCGGCCAGCCGGTATCGCGGCTGCAGGTTGGCGTAAACGCCGGCAAGGCCGCCGACCACCAGGACCGCTATCAGGCTCCACAATGCAGGCCGCGCCACCATCCGTACCGCGATCCAGGCGCAGAATTTTCGCAGCGCGTTAACGCCGGCGTCGGCGGCCTTGAACTTCGCGGCAAACGCCTCTTCCTTGCGCACCAGCAAGACGCCAAAGACCGGCACCAGCGACAGCACCGCGAGCAAGGCGACGACGGTCGCGAAGAGCCCGGCCTCGCCAAAGCTCCGGATCAGCGCGGAATCGGAGAATTGCAGCGCCAGGAACGAGATTCCAGCGGTGCCATGGGTCAACACGCAGGCCGGCCCCACGACCAGAACCGCTTGCCGGAAGGCCGTCACCTTGTCCTGTCCGGCGATCAGACGGTCGCGTGCAGCAAACGTCAGCTGCATCGAGTCCGAGAAGCTGATCACCATGATCAGCGGCGTCATCACGTTGAGGAACATGTTGAGGCTGAAGCCGGCCCAGCCCAATCCGCCCAACGCCAGCAGAATCGCAATCATCGGCGGTAACGCCGCGATCATCATGAACGATATCTTGCGGAAGAACGCGATCGCGATCAGGAAGCCGGCCAGCGCGCCGGCGACGTTGTAGGTAATGCCGTCGCGTTCGACGGCATTCCTGATTTCGAGTTGCATCACCGGCACGCCGGACAGCTCTCCGGTCACACCGGTGCCGACGAGGTTCTGCGCCACCGTCTTGCGGATCTCGCCGACCGTCGCGTTGAGACCTTTGGTCTGGGTGATCGACGGTTCCAGCGCCAGCACGATCAGCGCCAGCGTGCCATCATCCGACAACAGCTTGCCACGGATGATCTCGTTGGTTTTCACCGTATCGATGAACTGGTCGTAGGTTGCGCCGGTCGGCAATTCTTCTGGAAACAGAGCAGCCGGAAACTTGCCTGGCGCCGGTGCCTGGCGCGCTGAGAACAACGAGATCAGTCCCCGCACGCCATCGATCAGCTGCAGGTCGGTGACGAGGTCGCGGACCTTGATCAGGGTGTTACGCTCGAGCAGCGACTTGCCCTCGACAACGACGAGCACGTCGTACTCGTTGGAGGGAAACCGCTTGGTCACCTCTTCGTATTGCCGGAATTCCGGGGTGTTGGACCGAAACAGTTGGCTGAGCGAGTCGTCGACCTTGATGCGGTCGAGACCGAAAGCGGCGCCGACGCACGCCAGCGCCAGCACGATCGCAGTCAGGACCGGCCTACGCATCGCCAGCAGGCCAAACCGCTCGAAGCCGAGCGCGATACTCAATGGACGTCGTTGGGTTTCAACGTCCACTGGCTTGTTCGAACTCTGGTCGAGCATTTCTGGTCCGTTCTCCCGTGCGCGTCCGTTAACGCACTCGTGGCACGAATTTGACATTCACCGCGCGCTCGGCCGCGAGCTCGAGAAGCGAATCTCAAATCCAAGACCCCACCAGCAGCTGTCGCTGCCGGTAGCCGTTTGGTTCCAACATTCGCAAAAGGCGCCTCGAGAACAGAGAGGCGAATGTCGGAAGCGGACCACTAGCCGGTTTTCGACACAGTGGGAACCGGTCTTCCGGCCGCAGCGGCCAGAAACCGGCCGCCGGCGGGTTTTCCAACAATCGGTGTACCACGGTCGGCGCTCCGTGCGATGGCCAAATATCTAATTTTACAAAAGAATTCGCGCCAGAGGGCGGGGGATCTTTGACTATTCGGCGGGCACTGATGCGCCTTCGAGCGCGGCGGAATAATACGACGCCCGGGCGCGGCCATCGGAGGCCTCGCGCGAGAACACGATGACATGGTGGGCAACAATAATCGACGCTATCATGTCCTCGATGTTCCCGCGGAGCAGCAGCGACCCGGCAAAGGCCCAGAACGCTCGCTTGTAGTTGCCGACGATCCCGAGCCGCCACACGATATTCCGCATCATCTTGATGCCGCGCTTGATGTTTTGCCAGGACGCGCGCCTCGGGTCGGGCGGCAGCTTGATTCGGTTCGGATAGGTCACGTACGACTGGTGCAGGTAGCGCGACAGAACCTTGCCGGGTTCGTAAGCGGCGCTCATCGCGCGCCGCCACATCGTCACCACGTCGTCGTAAGGCAGCAGGAACTTGACGTTCGATTCAAGCTCTTCGTCCTCGTTCAACCGGTTCTCGCGCTTGAGGCGGTCGTAAAGCGGGGTCTTGGGCAACGCTTGCAGCAGGTTGATCGTGAGCAGCGGGATTTGCGACTGCTCGACAAATTGCATGAGATGTTCGCCGGTCTCCGGCTTGTCGGTGTCGAGGCCGAGAATGATCCCGGAAGCAATCTCGATTCCGTAATCGTTCAGCGTCTTGATCGCCTCCATGATCGGAACCATCATGTTGTGGTCTTTTGCGATCGATTTCAGCGCCACCGGGTCAGGCGTCTCGATGCCGCAGAAGATGGTCGTGAAATAAGCCTCCCGCATCAGTCTCAGGATTTCCGGCCGCTTGGCGATATTCAGCGTCGCTTCGCAGGCAAGCCTTACCTGGAATCCGGTCCGCTTTTGCCAGGCCACCAGATGCGGCAGCAGTTCGAGCGCTGCCTTGCGATTGCCGATAAAATTGTCGTCGACGAAATAGATCGACCCCGTCGCCCCGCATTCGAGCAATTTATCGAGTTCGGCGACCAGCTGTGCCGGCGTCTTCAGCCGCGGATTGCGGCCGTACAACCCCGGAATGTCGCAGAATTCGCACTGATAGGGACAGCCCGAGGAGTACTGGATGTTGGCCAGAAAGTACTTGGGCAGATCGATCAGATCGTAGGCGGGAAGCGGAAACTTCGTCATGTCGAGCCGCTCGACAGTCTTCAACACGACCTGCTGCGGCGGCCGCGAGGGATCGCGAGCGAGCCGCGCAATCAGGTCATCGGTCGCATCGCCGAGTTCGCCGACGTGCAGATAGTCGAAGGTCGGGTAGTTTTCGGGACAGGCGCTGACCGACGGGCCGCCGATGATGGCCGGAATGCCCAATTCATGGGCGCGACTGCAGATGTCGATCATCTGCCGGCGTTGAATATGCATACCGCTGACCAGGACCGCCTCGGCCCAGGCAAAGTCGTCGCGGGTGGCGGCGCGGATATTTTCGTCGACGAAACGGACCTCCCAATCGGCCGGCAGATAGGCCGCAACGACCAAAAGGCCCTGCGGCGGCATGAACGCCTGCACGCCGTCGGTCAGCGGATAAGCATGCTCCCAAGTCCCAAAGGCCCGCGTGTATTTGGGAAATACGCAGAGGATTCGTCGTTTGCCAAACCTGCCGTCACCTCTCATTGGACGCCTCTGTTTTTGGTCTTACAGTGTTTTGTCAGCTATCGACAACAAGCACGCTTGGCTCGAACGGATAATTCAGTCAGTCGGTCGCGGTTTCCGCAAGGTTCGACACATCGGGTCACATGGCAAACGTCAGGACGGCGCAACGGCGCGCGGTGAAGCCTATTTGTCGGACAAATTCATAGCGTTATGTACGCATGTTACGACAACTATTTGCCGCGACAATGGTCAAAAAGTCGCCGGAATGATGACAATCGTGCGGCTTCGCAACCGCGGGCGCCATCCGGGCGCGCTAGCGGCCCGCCCGCCGCTCGGCCGTCGTTGCCGTTAGCTGCCGCGCAGCGCGCCAAAGCCCTCAGGGCTTCAGGGAGTGGTAGACGACGCGGATGAAATTCTGGCTGGCTTGATCGTTGACGCCAAGCTTGGCGTCATAGTCCGCAAACGGCCGCGCCGCGATGGCGTCCTGCTCGCTTTTGCCGTCGGCAATCAGCTTGGCCATGCGATCACGCGCGGTAACCAGCATAGTTCGATAGTTGACGAGATCGGCCTTGGTCGCAAGTGAGCCGTGGCCGGGTACGATCTTTGTATCGTCGTTGGCGAATTCGAGAAAGCGATCGGTCGCGGCAATCATTCCCTTGATGTTGCCGCCATTGGCGAAGTCGATGTTGGGATAGCGTCCCGTGCTCATCGTGTCGCCGGTCGAGAGCACGTTGGCATCGGTCCAATAGACATAGGTATCGCCATCGGTGTGCGCGTTCTCGATGTGCTTGAGCTCGGCGGTCCGGCCGGGAATCTTCAGCGTCATGTCGTCGGTAAAGATGTTGGTCGGCAGCGCAGCACCGGTCCGCGGCGGCGTCTTCGCTCCGGTCAGGCCGCTGACACTTCCCTCCGCGAGGCGCCTGCGGACATTGGCCTGCGCGGTGATGACGGCGCCATCGGAAGCAAACGCGGCGTTGCCGCCGGTATGGTCGCCGTGAAAATGCGTGTTGACGACATAGCGGATCGGCAGCCCCGTGGCCGCCTGGACCGCCGCCTTGATCTTGTCATGCATCGGCTCGAACTGGCTGTCGATCATAATGACGCCGTCGTCGCCGGCGGCGACCGTGATGTTGCCGCCAACGCCTTCGAGCATGTAGGTGAGATGGCCAAGATCGGTGGTCTTGATCTCGGCCTTGGAGAAATCCGGCGGTGCGGCCGGTGGCGGCGTCGTCTGTTGCGCCAAAGCGCCCGATGAGACTATCGTGGCGATGGCCGTGACGACAATCCACATAACCTTCATGGGTTTCTCCCGGCATCTTCTTGGGTTGGCCAAGGAACAACACCGCGAACATGCGAAAATTCAGGCGGTGCGACGTCCCAAGTTGATGGGAACGGCTTGGTGGTGGATCGATACCGGCCCAAGCGGTGCGCGGTGCGGCGGCACGACTGTTATGAGCGCGATGTGGCCCGCTGCTGGGAGTTCAGCGCTTGATGTCGCTGGCGACCGCTGGCTGGGGAACTAGGATTCGAACCTAGACAGGCAGAGTCAGAGTCTGCAGTCCTACCGTTAGACGATTCCCCAACAGCGGCACCGGCTTGCTGCGCGCCGGCAGCCCCGTCGTGACCGATATAATTCGGCTCGTGCGCAAGGTCCACCACAATCCCGGACCGCAACTGCGACGGAACATCAGCCAACCGGCGGCGTCCCGTCGCCAAGCCGACCGGCGACCTGGACCAGCCAAAGGTTACGCGGTCGTTAACCAGACGCGCGGGGGCACTTTGCCGCGCGAGCAAAGCCGCGAGTTCCCGTGGCGGTTTAACGCTTTATCGAGGATGGGCCGTCCATATTCGGTCGACGGACGGAAATAGCGTGGCTCTCCTTGCGCACGCGACGGCAACACAGAGTGACATGCAGAGCCCCCGAACCGATTTCGGCGAAGTGATCTCGGTCCGTGGCTCGCAGGCGCGGATTGGGATCAGGCAAGCGCCGCAGCTGACCCAGCACGAGATCCGCGCGACCGTCGGCCGGTTTGTCAGCATTGCCAGCGCGCAATCCTCGATCATCGCGATGGTGACTGAGGTCTCGAGCGAAGGCCTCTCGCAAGGCGACCGCAGCCTCTACCACGCCATCGCCTCGGTCGATCTGCTCGGCGAAATCAACAACGCAACCGGTACCCCACGTTTTCAGCGTGGCGTCACGGTCTATCCGGCGATCGGGGACGCCGCGGCCCCGATCGGCAATCAGGAGCTGCGAACGGTTTATGCCCGCGCCGACAAGGACTCGATCCACGTCGGCGCCCTGCAGCAGGACCCATCGGTAAAAGCCTATGTCGACGTCGATGAGATGCTGAGCAAGCACTTCGCCGTGCTCGGTTCGACGGGCGTCGGCAAGTCAAGCGGCGTGTCCCTGATAATCAACGAGATCCTGGTCACGCGACCAAATCTGCGCATCTTTCTGCTCGACGTTCACAACGAATACGGACGCTGCTTCGGCGAGCGGGCGCTGGTGATTAACCCGCGCAACCTCAAGCTGCCGTTCTGGCTGTTCAACTTCGAGGAGATCGTCGACGTATTCTTCGCCGGCCGCGCCGGCGTCGCCGAGGAACTCGAAATTCTCGCCGAAGTCATTCCGGTCGCGAAAGCGCTCTACACCCAATATCAAACCGGCGATCGCGTCGGCTTGAAGAAGATCGATCCGAAGCTGTCGGGATTCACCGTCGACACGCCGGTGCCCTATCGCCTGCTCGACATGATCTCATTGATCGACGAGCGCATGGGCAAACTGGAAAACCGCTCGTCGCGCCTGACCTATCACAAGCTGCTGCAGCGCATCGATGCCGTCCGCAACGATCCGCGCTACGCCTTCATGTTCGAAAACGCCAATGTCGGCGGCGACACCATGGCCGAGGTCATCAGCCATCTGTTCCGCATGCCGGCCAACGGCAAGCCGATGACGATCATGCAGCTCGCCGGCTTGCCGGCGGAGGTGGTCGATTCCGTCGTCTCGGTGTTGTGCCGGATGGCGTTCGACCTCGGTGTGTGGAGCGACGGCGCCTCCCAGCTGTTGTTCATCTGCGAGGAAGCGCATCGCTACGCGTCCGCCGACAAATCGACGGGCTTCGGGCCGACCCGCAAGGCGGTGTCGCGCATCGCCAAGGAAGGCCGCAAGTACGGCGTGTTCCTCGGTCTCGTCACGCAGCGGCCGGCCGAACTTGATGCGACCATCATTTCACAATGCAGCACGCTGTTTACGATGCGCCTTGCCAACGAGCGCGATCAGGCATTGCTGCGCTCTGCGGTTTCGGATGCCGCGGCAAACCTGCTGTCGTTCGTGCCGTCGCTCGGAACGCGCGAGGTGCTCGCTTTCGGCGAGGGAGTGGCGCTGCCGACCCGGCTGCGATTCAAGGAACTG
>Ga0073928_10010718_pt1 | contig 10839 bp, 6 predicted proteins | sample PaiPotPPA55metaG_FD_76969 | JGI IMG/M metagenome (GOLD analysis project Ga0073928, IMG submission 76969) | Iron sulfur acid spring bacterial and archeal communities from Banff, Canada, to study Microbial Dark Matter (Phase II) - Paint Pots PPA... ...
GCGTGTTGGCGCCTTCATTGACCAGGATGGCGTCCGGCCGCTCTTTGATGACCGTGCGCAAGGCGCCGAGCGCGCCGTGGAAGTCCATCGGCGCCGCATTGTTCATCAATCTCGGCGCCATCTTCGCGATATTCTCTTCTTTTTTCGCCTTGACTGCGTCAGTCCAGTCGGCCAGCGGGGCCGGCCACTTGCTGTCCATGCCTGCGAGAAGAGCCGACACGCAGGAGCCGATATCGCCGACCAGCGGAGCGACGATCTCGACATTGCTGTCCATTTCCTTCGGCTCGATGTCGATCTGGATGAACTGCTTCGATCCGGGCTCGCCCCAGGTCTTGCCCTTGCCGTGGGACAGGAGCCAGTTGAGACGTGCGCCAATCAGCATCACGACGTCGGAGTCTTTCAGTACGGTTGAGCGCGCGGCACCCGCGCACTGCGGATGCGTGTCGGGCAGGAGGCCTTTGGCCATGCTCATGGGCAGGAAAGGAATGCCGCTCTTCTCCACCAGGGCACCAATATCGTCATCGGCTTGCGCGTAGGCCGCACCCTTGCCGAGAATAATCAAGGGACGCCGTGCGCTCTTGAGGACATCGAGCGCACGCTTGACCGCCGCCGGTGCGGGTATTTGCGCAGGTGCCGGGTCGATGACCTTCACGAGTGACTTGGCTCCGGCCTCCGCGTCCATCACTTGCGAGAAAAGCTTGGCCGGCAGATCGAGATAGACGCCGCCCGGACGACCGGAAACGGCCGCACGAATCGCGCGCGCCACGCCCATGCCGATGTCTGCGGCATGCAGCACGCGGAAGGCCGCCTTGCAGAGCGGCTTGGCGATGGCCAGCTGGTCCATCTCTTCGTAGTCGCCCTGCTGCAGGTCGACGATCTCGCGCTCGGACGAGCCACTGATCAGGATCATCGGAAAGCAGTTGGTCGTGGCATTGGCCAGCGCGGTCAAGCCGTTGAGAAACCCGGGAGCTGACACCGTCAGGCAAATGCCGGGCTTTTTCGTCAAGAAGCCGGCAATTGCGGCGGCGTTGCCGGCGTTCTGTTCATGCCGGAACGAGAGGACGCGCAGGCCCGCGGCCTGCGCCATACGGCCGAAGTCCGTGATCGGGATTCCCGGCACGCCATAGATCGTGTCGATCCCATTGAGCTTGAGCGCATCGATAACGAGGTGAAATCCGTCCGTCAGGTCCTGCTCCGCTTCGGCATCTGTGCTTGCGCCTTTCTCCTTCACTGCCGCGTCAGCCATTGGATGCTCCCGGTCGCTTTGTACTCAATCCAGATAATCGGCGTATTTCGCGACATGGTCGGCGAGACCGAGCGCGTGATCGCGCGCCAGCGCTTCGGCGCGCTCCGTGTCGCGCGCTTCGAGCGCTTCGATTATGTGCATGTGATCGCGGATCGAACGGTCGGCGCGATCCTTCTCGCCGATCGTCTTGCGGCGGATAATACGCATGTGGGTAAACAAGTTTTCAGCGAGATCGATGAGCACAGAATTGTGGCTCATGCGAATGATCGCCTGATGAAATTCAATGTTGACGTCGGAATATTCGTCGAGATGCGCGCGCACTTCGCCGTTCTCGAAGGTCGCAAACATGCGCCGTAGTCCGGCAATCTCAGCTTCATCAGCGGTCTCGGTGATCAGCGTAGCCGCAATAACTACGAGCGCCGCCCAGGCGGTGATGAGCTCGATCACCTCGCGCTTGGTCTTGCGCACCACGTAGACGCCGCGGCGCGGCACTGAACGGACGAATCCGTCGCGCTCGAGCTGCGCCATCGCCTCGCGCACCGGCGTGCGGCTGATGCCGAAATCCTGTGCCAGCCGACGCTCGTCGAGCCTGATTTCGTCCCGGCTGCGATACACGTCCATAGTGGCAATGGCGCTGCGTATGGCCGCGTACGCCTGCTCTTTGAAGCGCGCCCGACTGGCCAGCGGATCGACCGAGAGGCGGCGCTCCGGCAGCTCCGTGACGGCATTTTCCGCCCGTGTTTTCAGGATAATCGCATCAGATGGCATGGCTGGTATACATTATTCCAGGCCACTTCACCGGTCAATGCCGCCTTGCCCCGCCGAGACATGAGACGGGGACCGGAGAGACATAAAGTCGGCCGGTTTCCGATCAGCGCAGGTCAACCACCGTCGTAATCCGCCGCCGCATCGGTTTGAGCACAAATAACGCCAGGCACGCGACGGTCAGGTTCATGATCGCTGCGATCACGAAAACCCAGTGCCAACCGCCGGTGTAATTCTTGATGACGCTCGCCACCGGCACGACCCACACCGCGGTGCCCTTGGCGGTGTACAGCAGACCCGCATTGGCGGTGGCGTATTTCGCGCCGTAGGTATCCGTCGCGATCGCGGGAAATAGGCTGAAGATTTCGCCCCAGGTGAAGAAAATGAGTCCCGCGAGGAGGATGAAGAGATATGGCGTGTGCCCGAACGCGCCGAGGCTCCAATAGGCAAGAGCACCAAGCGTGAACACGATGCCCATCGTGTTCTCGCGGCCAATGACGTCGGACACCCAGCCGAAGAACGGCCGCGCCAGGCCGTTGAGAATATTGTCGATCACGAGTGCGGCGCTCAGCGTGGTCGCGGTGATGAAGAAGACGTTCACGTGTTCGTCAGCGAGTCCGAAATCACTGGCGATGGGCGCAAGCTGCGCCGTCGCCATCAAACCGGACGCCGCGACCATGACGAACATCAGATAGAGCAGCCAGAAGACCGACGAGCGCAGCATTTCCAGCGGCTCGTAATCGCGCAGCGAATGCGTCAAGCGCATTGCGGCCTTCGGCGTTTCGCCGGTCTGCGGCGCCCGCAACAGGCGCGACAGAAGCACAATGATGAGACCCTGCCCCAACCCGAACCACAGAAACGCGGACTCGTAGCCGTAGCCGAGTATCATTTCGCGTATCGGGATGACGGTCGCGGCGGTGCCGGCGCCGAATCCCGCAGCGGTCAAGCCGGCGGCGAGGCCGCGCAGATCCGGAAACCATTTGAGCGCATTGCCCACACAGGTGCCGTAGACCGCGCCGGCACCAATGCCGGACAAAGCCGCTGCGACGTACAAAACCCACAGCGAACTGGCGAAAGAATTCAGCGTCCAAGCGCCGGCGACGAATATGCCACCGAGTGCGACGACAATCCGTGGACCGAAGCGGTCGACGAACCAACCCTCGACCGGCACCAGCCACGTCTCCGTCGCAATGAAGATGCTGAAAGCGAGCTGGATGGCCGTGGTGCCCCAGTGGTATTTTTGATCGATCGGATTGACGAAAAGCGTCCAGCCATATTGCAGATTGGCGATCATCACCATGCAGACGACGCCGCAGATGAGCTGGCCCCATCGGCCCGCCGACGGTGCCGCAGTGGCGGCTTCGGCCGCAGACGTCCGAGCCGGCGATTCGATCGTCATCTTTTCCGCCCCCGGATTTTTTACGTTTGATCTTTTTGTTTGGGATATTACTCGACGAACACCTTGATGAAAACGGCTTTCACGGCACGCCCGCGCGCTCAGCTATTCAACGTTCGCCCAAGAATTTCTGTAGAGCCCCAGGAACCCTCGCCACGCCGCGTGCTTGCCTCATTGCCGCGATCTTTTTGTGTTTGGGTCTCGCCGCGGGCGGCCAATCGTCGGAAACGCGGCACATAACGCGCTTCGCCTCTATCCCGAAGACGAAGAAAAGACCTAGCAAGGCCATGCGGTTAGCACGAAGCCGACATGCATAGTGGCTTGACGTCACCGTCATCGGCCATGATTAGGTCAGATGGAGCCTAATTAAGTTGTTTAACCGTCCGAGCTGGAGCAAAAAAACAAATGTCTCCCAAGACCGCCGCGCAGACGCTTGCGGACACCCTCCCCGCCGAGGATTCGTTCTACATTTCCGCAACCCAATCCACCTCGCGGCCGCGGCGCTCGCTCAAGCATAACGATACCTTCATCGTGCTCGACACCTTTGGCGATATGGGCGCGGCGGCGGGAGGAACTGACGGCCTGTTCCATTGCGACACCCGATTTCTCTCGCGCCTGCAGCTCTTGGTGAACGACGCACAGCCGCTGTTGCTGGGTTCGAATTTGCGCGACGACAACGCGGCGCTCGTCGTCGATCTCACCAACCCCGATGTATTCACCGATCAGCGCATCGTCCTGGAGAAGGACACGTTGCATATTCTGCGCACGCTCTTTCTGTGGCGCGACACCGCCTACCAGCGGCTCGGCGTGCGCAATTACGGCGATCGGACGATCGAAGTGCGGCTATCGATCCTCTTCGCCAACGACTTTGCCGATTTGTTCGAAGTACGCGGTACGCATCGCGAACGGCGCGGCACCGCGACGGCGCAATTGCGCGGCAACGATCAGGTGCTGCTCAATTACCATGGCCTCGACGACACCTTGCGCCGCACCACGCTGACCTTCGATCCGCCGCCGGACAAGTTGGCGACGAACGGCGCTATCTACAATCTCCGCCTCGCCGCGGGCGAGGCGTGTCCGATCTTTCTGGCCGCCGCGTGCAATCAGGCGGAGCCGCGGCCGGTACCGTTCCTGCGTGCCCTGATCAGGGCGCGCCGCGAACCGCGCGAAGGGACGAGCGGCCGCACCAGCGTTGAAACGTCGAACGAGCTTTTCAACGAGATGCTGTGCCGGTCGGCGGCCGATCTGGAAATGCTGATGACCGATACGCCGCAGGGCCGTTACCCCTATGCCGGAATCCCGTGGTTTTCGACGACCTTCGGCCGCGACGGCCTGATCACGGCTTTGCAGATGCTATGGTGGTCTCCTGACGTGGCGCGCGGCGTGCTGCGCCGCCTCGCCGCTTATCAGGCCAAGACCACCGATCCGCTCGCCGACGCCGAGCCGGGAAAAATTCTTCACGAGATGCGCGGCGGCGAGATGGCGGCGCTGCGCGAAGTGCCGTTCGGGCTTTACTATGGCAGCGTCGATTCAACGCCGCTATTCGTCTTGCTCGCCGGCCTTTATCTGGAACGCACCGGCGATGTCGAGACCATCACCGCGCTCTGGCCCGCGGTGCAAGCGGCGTTGGCTTGGATCGCGGGGCCCGGCGACCCCGACGGCGACGGTTTCGTCGAGTATTTGCGCGCGACCGACCAGGGTCTCGCCAACCAGGGCTGGAAAGATTCGCATGACGCGATTTTCCACGCCGACGGGCGACTGGCTGAAGGCGCCATCGCGCTCGCGGAGGTGCAGGGTTACGTCTACGCCGCCAAGTGCATGGCCGCGCGCTGCGCGCGCCGCATCGGACGCGACGGCGACGCCGACAAGCTCGATGCCGAAGCAGCCAAACTCGCCGCGCAGTTCGAAGCCGCGTTCTGGTGTCCTGACATCGAGACCTATGCGCTCGCGCTCGACGGCGCCAAAAAACCGTGCGCCGTGCGCACGTCGAACGCCGGGCAAGTGCTGTTCACCGGCATCGCCGATCCGGCCCGGGCGGCGCTGGTCGCCAAGGGATTGCTGCGCTCCGATTTCTTCTCCGGCTGGGGAATCCGCACGGTGGCGCGCGGCGAACCGCGCTACAATCCGATGTCATATCACAACGGTTCGATCTGGCCGCACGACAACGCGCTGATCGCACTCGGCTTGGCGCGCTACGGGCTGAAGCAGCCGCTCGACACGTTGTTCGAAGGTATTTTCCATGCCGGCACGTATATGGACCACCGGCGCCTGCCGGAATTGTTCTGCGGCTTCCAGCGCCAACACGGTCACGGCCCCACGCTCTATCCGGTGGCGAATTCGCCACAGGCCTGGGCTGCCGCTACGCCCTTCGCGCTTCTGCAGGCGTGCCTTGGGCTCGAATTCGATCCGTTCAGCAACGAGATCACGCTGAGCAATCCACGGCTGCCCTCGTTTCTCCATGAGGTGACACTGCACAATCTTCAGCTTGGATCATCCCACGTCGATCTCCGGTTCCGCCGGCACAATGAGACGGTCTCACTCGACACGCCGCGAATCGATGGCGGCATCCAGGTCTCCATTGTTCATTCCCGCTGACATCGCGCGGCGCCAAACCGTGGCGAACATGGAACCCGCCGTGGAACCCGGGCCGGCTTCGCTGGCTTAGTGGGGTGAAAAACACATCGCTGGAGGCGGCATGCACGGGCTTTTCCGATCGGTGCTGGCGGCGGCTGCATGGATGGCGCTGACGGTCGTCGTGACCGTGGCGTCCGCCGAGAATGATACGGACAAGGCCGAGCCGCCGGCCGCGAATTCAACCGCGCCACCCGCCGCCAATCCGACCCCGCCGGCTGCCACACCGGAAATGACCGTCCTCGCCAAGCACGAGGTCGCGGGCATCCTCGGCCGCGAGGTGCGCAGCGCCGCCGACGAGGATATGGGCCGGGTCGTCGACGTGCTCGTCGACCGCGCCGGACAGGTGCGCGCCGCGATTATCGATTTCGGCGGCTTCCTCGGCGTCGGCAGCCGCAAGATCGCGGTGGACTGGAACGCCTTGCATTTTCCCGAGCCCGGCAAACCTGGCGAGCGAATCGCGCTAGAGTTGACCCGCGACCAAGTCAAAACTGCACCCGAATACAAGGACGGCCAGCCCGTGGTCGTCCTCGGCGCGCTCGGCAAGCTCGAACCGTTGCCCGAATACCAATAGTGCTGGAGATGCTTTCTGTCCGCGGACCCATTACCCCGCCCCGGCGACAGTCCGGACCAGCACGGCGGAAGCGGAGACGACCCTCCGCCGCCGCCTCGCCAACAACCGGACACGGCTGAGCCGCCGCTGGCGCCATCCGCGCGCAGCCTGCGCGGGCTTGATTGGTTCATCTTCTTTGTTGCCGATGTGCAAACCGGCTTCGGCCCGTTCGTCTCGGTCTTTCTCACCACGCAAAAATGGACGCAGGTCGATATCGGCCTCGTGCTTTCCGCCGCCGGCTTTGTCTCCCTGATCGGACAAATGCCAGGCGGGGCGCTGGTCGACGCGGCGCGCTCCGAACGCCGCGTCGCCGGAATCGCCGTCGGCGCCATTTGCTTCAGTGCCTTGGGCTACGCCACGCTGCCGATTTTCCCGATGGTCTTGTCGGCCGCGGTGGTGCATTCGCTGGCGAGCTGTGTCCTTGGCCCGGCGATCGCCGCGATCAGCCTTGGTCTCGTCGGCCATGCCGCGATCGGCGAACGGTTCGGACGCAACGCTCGCTTCGCTTCCATCGGCAATGGCCTCGCGGCCGCAGCGATGGGCGCCGTCGGTTATTTCTCCCCACGCGCCGTTTTCATTGTCACCGTTCTCTTGCTCGTGCCGGCGCTGCTGGCGCTGCGCAACATCGCCCCGGCCGAAATCGATCCGGAGCGCGCGCATGGCGCCACGCCGAAGCGGCGCACCGACAAGCCGCGGAGCAGACCTGGTGAGCTGATGCAGAACCGGCCGCTGTTGATCTTCGCCGTCTGTCTGCTGCTTTTCCACCTTGCCAATGCGGCCATGTTGCCGTTGCTGGGCAGCGTCGTGACCATGCGCTCGGCCCGTTGGGCTCCGGTTTTGATCGCCGCCTGCATTGTCGTTCCGCAATTGGTCGTCGCCGCATCGTCGCCGTGGATCGGCCAGCGCGCGCGGATCTGGGGCCGGCGCCCTCTGTTGCTGATCGGCTTCGCCGCTTTGCCGATTCGCGCCATTCTCTTCGCGTCAGTGACGAGTCCGGAGCTGCTCGTCCTCGTGCAACTCCTCGACGGCGTGACGGCCGCGGTGTTCAGCGTCATGGTCCCGCTCGTGGTGGCTGATCTCACGCGCGGCACCGGCCAGTTCAATCTTGGCCAGGGGATCATCGGCACCTTTGTCGGAATCGGGGCCTCGTTCAGCGCCACGCTTGCCGGCTACATCACCGACTACTTCGGCAGTCCGGCAGCCTTCGCCGGATTGGCGGCGATCGCGCTCGTCGGCCTGGCCGTTGTCTGGTTGCTAATGCCGGAAACGCGCGACCTGGAAGAGATTAAATCGTAGGATGGGCCACCCGCGAAAACCGGGCGATCTACCCTGCAAGCTCACAAAGCCGGTGCGTCGTCTGCGACCAGCCGCAAATGCGGCGCCACCTTGTCGGTCAGCCGGCGATAGACCGCAAGATAATCCTGCGCCATGCGGCGCGCGGTGAAGCGCTCCTCGAAGCGTCGCCTGATCTTTTCGCGGGACAAATGTCCCAGCCGGTCGACCGCGCCGATCGCACCGTTGATGTCCTCAACGATAAAGCCGGTGAGGCCGTCCTCGATCACTTCCGGCACCGAGCCGCGATTGAAGGCGATGACCGGCGTCCCGCAGGCCATGGCCTCGATCATCACCAGGCCGAAAGGCTCCGGCCAATCGATCGGAACCAACAGCACGATAGCGCCGCTCAAGAACTCCGATTTCTGCGTGTCGTTGATCTCGCCGATATAGTCGACATGGGCCGCTTTCATCATCGGTTGGATTTGCTCATCGAAATATTCGCGGTCGACAGTGTCGACCTTGGCGGCGACCTTCAGCGGCACTCCGCAATGCTGCGCGATGCGGATGGCGCGATCGATCCCCTTTTCCGGCGCGATGCGGCCGAGAAAGGCGAAGTAGGACGGCTTGATCGGTTTCGGCTGCAGCAGCTTTTCCGGCAATCCGTGGTGGACGGTGCGCACCCATTGCGCTTGCGGCAGCGGCCGCCGTTGCGAGTTGGAAATCGAAACGACGGGAATCGACGAAAACATATCGAAAACCGGCTGGTGTTCCGGCAAATCAAGACGGCCATGCAGGGTGGTGACGCACGGAACCGGCTGCCGGGAGAACAGCGCGAAAGGAGAATAGTCGAGGTGGAAATGGAGGAAATCGAATGCGGCCGCTCGTTGATATACGTGCTCGAGCATCAGCATATGCAACGCGTTCGGATCGCGCACCGAGCCGTCGAGGCGCAATGCGCGCGGCCACACTGCGTCGAGCCGCGCGGAGGTCACCGAGTCGCCGCTGGCAAAGAGCGTGACTTCGTGGCCGAGCGTGATCAACTCTTCCGTCAGCCACGACACGACACGTTCGGTCCCGCCATAAAGCTTAGGCGGGATCGCTTCCGTCAGCGGCGCGGCCTGGGCGATATGCATCGAATTTGACCTTTCGTTGGGGGAGCGTCCCGGCACCCCCATTAGTTCCCGGGCACAGAACCAAGAACCAACAACCAGCCGAATGTTTCAAATTTGGTGGGGAACTTTATTTTTTGCGGTTTGGGGAACTTTTCGTTTGCAAAAACGTCAACGTCAACACGCGGAAGCTCGGTCGGTCCGGGGTCCGCGCTGCAAACGTGCCTACGACGCGTAAATCCCTCCAAGCCAGAAAAAGCCGCAATTGAGGATGGATAGATTTTAGCCCTTTCGGCGTTGTGACACTGCATGGGTGATGGGGAACCCAGTCCGATTTCAAGAGTGGAGATTGAACACGCATGGCCGATCTGTGTGATTACGCCGGTCGCCCCCTTGCTTTCATCTTTCGTTATGTGCGGCAGCGACCAATCGTCCATGCTGTCATTCTCATCGCGGTCCTCACGGCCGTCGCCTGCTCGGTCGGCACGCAATACGGCGTTAAATTTCTTGTCGACGTGCTCTCCAACCATAACGGCGCTGGCGTCTGGATTGCCTTCGGCTTGCTTGGTTCGCTGATCGCCGCCGACAACCTTTTGTGGCGGGTTGCGAGCTGGATCGCGAATTTCGCCTTCGTCGGCGTCACCGGAGATCTGCGGCGCGATTTGTTCCGCCACCTGACCGGGCATTCGCCGAGCTATTTTGCCGAACGTATGCCGGGGACGTTGACCAGCCGGGTGACGGCGACGTCGAACGCGGTATTCACCGGCGAGAACATGTTCATGTGGAACGTGCTGCCGCCGTGCGCCGCAACCGTCGCGGCGATCGCTTTGGTCGTCACCGTAAGCTTGCCGATGGCCGCGGGTCTTGGTCTCGTCGCCGGCGTCATGGTCGTGATCATGTTTCGTCTCGCGGCCGCCGGCCGGCCGCTGCATCACGATTTCGCCAGCAAGGCCGCTGCCGTCGACGGCGAAATGACCGACGTCGTGACCAACATGCCGCTGGTGCGGGCGTTTGGCGGTTTCCTGCGCGAGCACCGGCGTTTCGACGCGACCGTCGAGCGCGAGATGGACGCGCGCAAGCGCAGCCTGCTCTACCTCGAGAGGCTGCGCATCTTTCACGCCGTGGTGACGATCGTCTTGGCGCTGAGCCTGCTCGCCTGGGCGATCATGCTCTGGGAGCGCGGCGCCGCCACGACCGGCGATGTGGTGCTGATTTGCACGCTCGGACTTTCGGTGCTGCACGCGACCCGCGATCTCGCGGTGGCGCTGGTCGACATCACCCAGCATGTCGCGCGCCTGTCGGAGGCGCTGGCGACGCTCTTGGTGCCGCTCGAGCTGCGCGACCATCCGGAAGCGGCGCCGCTCGTGCGCCGCGGCGCCAGTGTCAAGTTCGAGAATGTTTACTTTCGCTACGGAGAGGGGCAGCAGATTTTCGAGGACTTGAACTTAAGCTTCATGCCGGGCGAACGGGTCGGGCTGGTCGGCCGCTCAGGCGGCGGCAAGTCGACGCTGTTCGCATTGCTGCAGCGTTTTTACGACGTGCAGGACGGCCGCATCCTCATGGACGGGCAGGACATCGCCCGGGTGACGCAAGAGAGCTTGCGGGAAGCCATCGGCGTGGTGCCGCAGGATATTTCGCTGTTTCATCGCTCGGTCATGGAGAACATCCGTTACGGCAAACCGGATGCCTCCGACGACGAAGTGCGCGACGCGGCCTTCGCGGCGCGTTGCGACTTCATCGAGGCCCTGCCGGCCGGCATGCGCACCCTGGTCGGCGAGCGTGGCATCAAGCTCTCCGGCGGCCA
>Ga0073928_10010719_pt1 | contig 10838 bp, 16 predicted proteins | sample PaiPotPPA55metaG_FD_76969 | JGI IMG/M metagenome (GOLD analysis project Ga0073928, IMG submission 76969) | Iron sulfur acid spring bacterial and archeal communities from Banff, Canada, to study Microbial Dark Matter (Phase II) - Paint Pots PPA... ...
CGCTGTGCGATGCCGGCGGAAGCCTATTCACGCGCCTGCCGGCGCGAGCTGCTGAGCGCGGCCCCTCGCGCGGTCAAGGGCGCACCCTCCGGGTTTTGGCTCCCCCACGCGCTTCGCGCGCGGCCTCCAGCAAAGTTGCTGCGCAACTTTGCTAACCCTTGCCCTTGCTACCCGCGCGTTCGCCACGTGGCAGGGGTGCAGCAGCAGCTGCGCCCCACTAACCACGAAAGGAACACGCCATGACACAGGCAGCGCAACACACACCGACAAGGCGGCAAAAACTGCATGAGAAAGCCCTGGCGTCTTCGGTCTCCCCTTGTTCAACGATGACAGTGATGTATCGCGTCGATTCGCCAGCGGCTGGGAATCCCCGCAGTTTCAGAGCTATGCCATTGCGATGCGAATAAATGCGAGCTACCGGCGCAGGCAAGTTGAAAGATGCGTCGCCGTTTTCGAACAACACCGATCGCAGGATGCAACCAGCTTGAGAGACATTTCGTCGTCCCGCGTAAAGCGTGGCATTGAGGGAGTTCGGTCAACCGGGTAGTACCCAACTATGTCTCCATGGTCCCCCAGAGCCACGAATAGAGAATCGTCAACCTGCAAGGGAACAAACACTTCCTGAGACATCGTTCCAGTTGCGGTAATTCGCCAGCTGAAATTCGTGTAACCGGAGGACCGCCTTTTGGCTGTCACGGAGCACTGGAAAGAATCGGAAGCCAGAATCGCTCTTCAGAGATAATGCCAGTGCTATAAAATGCGCCCCGAGGTTTTCTGTGAGTAGTTTACGAACAGGCTTTTGTTGAACCGGGGATCGAGGATGAGCGTTTTATGTTCCGCCAGCGAAATCGCGTCCTCAGTAAGCTCGAACAAGTTGCGAGCGACGAGAGCGCGCGCGACGGTGCACGGCGGATGCGGAATCGAAACGCTCAGGACCGAGGCTGATGATTGGTCGAGCGTCATCCTAACGAGCGCGACACCGAGGCTGGAAGACAGTACAGCGCGAGCTTGGCGGCTGATTGGTCACACACCGATGCTCGCGGTGGGTGAGGGTGCGCGCGGCTTCTGGACCGCAACGTGAGAGGTCTGGTCCGAGACCCACGAGCACAGCTGCTGGTGTCAGTGAGCGATTCCGCCGCCTTGAGGTACTTATAATGGAGCGCTGATGACTTACCTATATCGCGGCGGTCGTTACAAGTACAGGCGTGCACTTGCCTCCTGACGCAACTTCAGGGAATCACCTCAAACGAGGGGGGACAGGACACACAACAATGCGCACCGATTATTGACTTGATTCGTGGTGGGCGGCGGACTCGGCGGAGCTGCTCTGGCCAAAGCGATGGCAGAGCGAGGAGCGCGCGTTCTGGTGATCGAGCGCGAACGCCAATTTAGGGACCGGGTACGCGGCGAAGGCATTTTTCCTTGGGGCGTGACCGAATTGCGACGATTAGGATTGTATCAGCAGCTGATCGAAGAGTGCGCTCGGGAAATCAGATGGATCGAAATGTATGTGGATGGGACCCGAATTGGGCATCGGGATCTTGAGGCTACCAATCGCCAACCGATGTTGAATTGGGTCCATAACGAAATGGAAGAGGTGCTGCTGCGCGCAGCAATGGCTGCCGGAGCGGAGGTTCAACGAGGCGTGCGGGTCTGTGACGTGAAACCCGGAGCGCGGCCCAGCGTCAGCGTAGAGGAGGAACGGCGACTCAAACAGGTGCAGGCACGCCTGGTCGTGTGCGCTGATGGCAGAGGCTCCGCCGCTCGCAAGCGGGCAAATTTCGCCGTACAACAGGATTCGTATGGGGCGCTTTTAGCAGGCTCTTCGAGGGAATGCCAGATGTTTCGTTTGATACGAACTATTGGTTTCTGAGCCCGAGTATCGGCCAGTTTGCCTTCTTGTGCCCTCAAAGCGACGGACGCACGCGAGCCTATGCCTGGCATCCGCGCTATTGGGGTTATCGCTTTCAAGGAGCGGAGGATTTGCCGCGCTTTATAGAGGATTCAGTAAAGGCGGGCGCACCGAGCCAGTGGTACGCAAGCATACGACCGATTGGGCCATTGGCCACTTTCGACGGTGCTGATAGCTGGGTTGTGCATCCTTACAAAATGGGGTTGCGCTCATCGGAGACGCCGCTGCCTCAAGCGATCCGTCCTATGGTCAAGGACAAGGCTTGACCGTACGGGACGTACGCGTGCTGCGGGATCAGCTCCTGGCCTGTGAGGATCGGGATGCAGCAGCGCACGCTTATGCTGCCGAGCATGACCGCTATTTTGTCGGAGTTCGCACGTTTACCAGTTGGGTTTTACAAGCTATTTTACGAGACCGGACCCGAGGCCGACGCGCGTCGAACTCGTGCGCTGCCACTGCTGGCTGAGGACCTGCGCCGCATGCCCGACGCCATCTTCAGCGGCCCGGAGGTGACGCTCGACGAGACCGCCAGAAAACGCTTCTTCGGGAGAGGAATTGTGAGGCATTGTGCCCACTCAAGCGGACAAACGGATACGTCGTCTCGCATCTTACGTGATGAAGGCCGGATGGGACGAAGGTAGATATTCTCGGTGTGCTATGACCCACGTTCTCATTCGCGAAATTCACAGGGCTCTGCTGATATCAAGGGCCAGTCTGCGAATGACACGTCGGAAGTAGACTTTCAAGGGCGCGGCTTAGTTGTATTTGCGCTGCGATTTCATTGGGCTTCAAGCGGGCAGGCTAGTATACGGAGAAACTTCAATCTCGCGGCGGCTCAGCCCATAACGATACTGAGGCGGTTCTGGCAGCCGGTTTCGGTCTGGCTTTTCCAGTTGCTTCGACTGGAAAGAATCGCACCGAGCACCAGCGGCTGCGATGCTCTCTCCGTGCGGAAGACACCACACCGTGATGGCCAGCCGCTTTCGAAGCGTGAGGTCTCTGTCAGATAACTGGGAGTATCCCCGCTCGAGCTCTCGCATCAAAAGAGCGGAGCCGCCGCCCTCGTAACTTACGGTCTACGATCGCCCCCTTCCGCGCTGGAATGTAGCGCACCAGGGCCTCCCAGCGAAGAATAATCGCCGTCCCCAAAACGGGGACTTTCACCGGTAGCGCTTCCCGTTTAACGAGAGGTTAGCGACCGGTGCAATTATGTATCTGGGCCGCCTCGGCAGTCGCTGCGGGTAAACCGGCGCCGTATACCTGAATGCTATATGGATAGGAATTAGGCGGGGGCGCGATGTGCATGCAACAATTGCAAAAAGCGGCAGAACGTACTGATGCATATCGCCTTGTGGAGGGCAAGATCGAGGACGATTGGGGCGTCGAGGCATTTTGGAACGCAAATACCCTTCCCTGGAAATGAAATCAACGTTCGACGCGACCCATTAGCGTGCTCGGGCGGCGGGCGGGCTCGAAACTCAATCGGTGTATACTGGACCATGACGCAGCGGCTGCTAGGACTCTCGTTACTCGCAGTTGAGACTGTAGTTATGATGGCAGTTGACCGCTAAACCGGGGGTGTCCTTCGCGCCATGTGGCAGCAATTAATGGAGCCGCCTTGGTGAGCCTCGGTACTTCGCGAACGTCCGGCAGTAGGATGAATTGCTCGTGAAGATTGCGATTGTCGCGGCCGAGATTGGACCGCATGCGAAAGTCGGGGGACTGGCCGACGTTGTCAGCGCCTTGCCGCAGGCCCTGAAAAATGCCGGCGCCGATCCTTCGATAATTGTGCCGGGTTATAAAGTGCTGCTTGAAAACCTGGCGCCCGAGCTGTTCGCTGAAGATCAGTCACTCATGCTTGGGCCCAACCGCGAGCAGTTCAGGGTTTTGCGCGCCCAGGCGGCGGGCGGTGTTCCGCTATACCTGGTCGATCATCCTGCCTTCTTCGGGCGCGAGGGGATCTACGGCGACGAAAATGGCGACTACCCGGACAATTTCCGCCGTTTCATCTTCTTTGGGCGGGCGGCGGCCTCAACCGCGGCGATGTTGCATCCTGACATACTCCATGCGCACGATTGGCATGCTGCAATCGCGCCGATAGCAGTCCGCACAGACGCGGCGATTCGCTCCCAACTCGCGCAGACTTCAAGCTTCTTCACTATTCATAACCTGGCGTTCCAGGGGATCTGCGAACGTGACTTTTTCCCGTTGCTCGGCATCGACGAGTCATGGTTCTCGATTAGCGGCCTGGAGTTTTACGGGCGCGTCAACCTGATCAAGGGCGCAGTGGTGTTGGCTGACGCCGTTTCGACCGTCAGTCCGACTTACGCCTTCGAAGCCGCGAATTACCCTGAGCTGGGGTTCGGGCTCGACGGGCTGTTACGTACGAAGGGCGACCGCTTCATTGGTATCCTCAATGGGGCGGATTATGATGAATGGAACCCAGCTACCGATCCTCTTATCAGCACCCGCTATTCACCTGCTCGCCGTAATGGCAAGAAGGCATGTATGTACGATTTACGCGAGGAAATGAAGTTGCCGCACCGCCGCACAACGCCGATCATCGCGATGATCTCACGGATGACGGCGCAGAAGGGAGTTGACCTGCTCGCAGCGGCGCTCGACCGGCTAGTCGCCCTCGACGTTCAAATTGTGATGCTGGCAAGCGGCGATCCTCAATTGGAGCAGTTCTTCAAAAGCGCCGAAGACCGCTATCCGGATAATCTCAGGGTCAATCTGCGGTTCGATAATGCTTTGGCTCATAGGATACAGGCTGGGAGCGACATGTTCATGATGCCCTCGCGATTCGAGCCGTGCGGGCTAACCCAGATGTACGCGCTGAAGTACGGGAATGCGCCGATTGCGCGCGCGACCGGCGGCTTACGCGATACGGTTTCCGAATTCGACCAAACGTCCAGCCGCGGCAATGGATTCGTTTTTGAGCAGTTTCAGCCTGAGGCGCTGGTGGCTGCGACCGCACGGGCGGTTAACACGTTTCGCACTTCTCCCGTATGGCGGCAGCTGATGGACAACTGCTTCAAAGCTGATTTCCCCTGGTCTAGTGCCGCCCGCGAATATCTCGACTGGTTTAGCCGCGTCCATAGCCAACGCGCGACCGCCTAGCGGCGTGTTGGAGCCAGGGCCGCTTTTTGTTCCACTTCGTCGGCTATGATGCCGTGGAAACACACGGCGCGCCGCTGTTTCCGGATCGCCGGAGATGCAAACGCCGTATCGCAATACCTGTTAAAGAGCAGTCCTTTTTACGGTGTTTTTCTCAACCAACAGGCGGTTCGAGGGTGCGTGAAGCCGAGCACTTCCAAGGAAAAGCCGGAGAGGGGGACGAGCTCAAATAAGCATGGTCTTGATAACAGGTGACGGGGAATCCGGTTGGCATCAGGATTCAAATCCGTGCCTCAAGCGTGGCGGCAATCATCAGACCAGCTGAGGTTCCTGCTGGGGGCGGCAGTCAGTTTTGACAACCGTGCCAGTTAAACCGACTAACGGCTGGCAGTTCGTATCCGAAGGAATGATATGCTCGGAGACGCCGGCGGCCCTTCAAGCGCGACGATCCCCTCTCCCTTAAGGAGTGATGCCCCCGCCGGTGTCCCACAACCTAGCGGGCTAGCCTGCGACGGCGCTGGTTTGAGATGCCCGAGCTACAGACACGAGGTTTTATCGAGCAGGCGCGCCCCGTGTCAATTCCTGCACCGCTGTCCCCCAACCATACGCTGAACAGTCAGTTTCATCGAGAAACTGGTTTCTCGCTCAGCGACTCGGCAATCCATACTGCCGTAAGGGCGGCGAGCCGGGCCGCGTCAAACGAGCACCATATCGCTGCGCCGGCGGTGTCCAAGGAGATTCGCGTGATAGCGCCGTCGTGGCCGACGGCATCCACGAACCCGGTACCGCTGTCGTTCGCCACCAGGATCAGACCCGGAGTAGAGCGCAGCCGCTCCGCCCATTCCATCCTCACCTCGTCCATCCTTGCCTCGCCCGCCGGTAGAAACAACGCGACCCCACTGCCGTGAAAAACAGGGACGTGAACTATGTCGAGCACGAGCTGGCTGGAATCGACGCCGAGAACTCCAATTTGCGCGGCGAACGCCCGAGCCAATTCACGAGTGCCCGGAGCTGGAAAGACGTTGAAGGCAACTTGAGGCTCGTCGTCAAGGTCGAGACGCGCATTGAGCAGATCGGCGGATTGCTGAAACAGATCAGAAACGCCCTGGTGCCCGGCCGCGCTGGCGCTGAGCATGATCGACGCGGCGGCGAAGCGGTCGCTGCCCAACGTTTGCAGAATGGTCGCAATCAGCTGGGCGGCGGGATGTGGCACCGCAAAGATTTGGCCTGGTCCGAACGGTGTAATTTGCTCGCGGGCGGTCAGTCCCGGTGCAACCATCGCAACCGCACCAGGCGGCGTAACGGTAGCCGCGCTCAGATCGATCAAAGTCGGCCCCGGCTGCGCTTCGATTATCTCCGCCGCCACATTTCGTTGAACCGCCAGAAAAGCGACGTCGAAGGCTGAAAGATCCTGAGCGCCATTGAAGTGTGCGACCGGTAGGCGCCGTTCACCCGCTTCGACCACGCGCCCGGAAGAGTCGCGAGCGAATAGCTTCAATTCCGAGTACGGCAAGTCGCGCTCGCCGATCAGTTCGGCGATCTGGCTGCCGACCGTACCGGTGGCACCAACCAGCGCAATCCTGGCATCGCGGCTGGCCAATTGGTTATGCCTCCGGCTGTAAGCTTTCGATCCGCTCGCGCACTATTCGGCCCATCGCCTTGCACCCGATCGCGCGGACCCCGGGCCCAGCGCCAAGGTCGCGAGTGCGATAACCCTCACGTACCACCGCCTCGACCGCCTGCACAATCAGCTCGGCCTCGGCTTTCAGGCCGAGCGAATGCTCCAACAGCATCGCGCCCGAGAGAATCGCCGCCAGCGGATTGGCCTCGTCGCGTCCGGCGATATCAGGCGCGCTGCCATGGATTGGCTCGTACAAACCCACACGAAAACCGGCGCTGTTCAGGTCCTCGCCAAGCGAAGCGGACGGAAGCAGGCCCATAGACCCCGCCAGTACTGACGCTTCGTCAGTCAGGATATCGCCGAACATATTCTCCGTGACGATCACGTCGAAGTCGCGCGGCCGCCGAATCAGGTGCATCGACATCGAATCAACCAGTTGATTCTCAAATCTGACGTCCTTGAATTCAGCGCTCAGGGCGGTGGCGATTTCGCGCCATAGACGCGAGGTCGCTAAAATGTTGGCCTTATCTACCGAGGTCAGCCGCCTGCGCCGCTCCCGCGCGAGCTCAAACCCATAACGCAGCACGCGGGTAATCTCAGCTTCGGTGTAAGTACAAGTATCGACCGCCTCACGGCCCTCTTTGCCCTCGCGGCGTTCACTCGGCTTGCCGTAGTAAATCCCGCCGGTTAGCTCGCGAATCACCACGAGGTTGACGTCGCTGATAATCTCGGGTTTGAGCGGCGACGAAACGGCCAGTTCCTTGAAGGCTTTGACCGGCCGCACATTGGCAAACAGCCCCAATTCCTTGCGCAGGGTAAGCAACGCCTGCTCCGGGCGCTGAGCGGCTCTTGGGTCGTCCCATTTCGGGCCGCCAACGGCCCCGAGCAGTATTGCGTCTGAATCTTTCGCCTGTGCGAGGACGGTATCGGGCAGAGGAGTGCCGTGGACGTCGAGTGCATGGCCGCCGGCCAATCCCTCCTTGAACTCAATATCGACCGCGGCGTCACGTGAGACTACCTTGAGCACCTGCAAGGCTTCGCCGACCACTTCAGGACCGATACCGTCACCTTTGAGAACTAGAACTTTGTACGCCATTTTGCGCGGTTTGGATTGGCAGGGGAGTCTCTCTCCGCCGCATGCATGTTCAATTTCGAACTGCGGGACGGGGCCTCGGCATCTCATCCCGCGTAACAGCAGCCGCAATAATCTGAACCGGAAGAATCACGAATTTCACTTTAACGCTCTAGCACTTAATCCAAGTGGGCCATAACAGCAAGGCCCTGCCGTTGAGCTGCGCCCGGCACGCGGCAAAATCGGCCTTTGGCGATTGGCCGGGCAGTTCTGGCTGTTCTACTAACCTTCCGGTCAAGACGAGCTTCGGTTTTTATGCGAAGACTCAAGCGGCCATCGAAAAGTTGAGCGCATCACGACGAGCAATCGTTGTTTGACCCCTGCCGGCGGCGATCGTAATAGCTGATACAGCCAAATACCGATCGGAGCATATCGATGCAGATGACCGAAATCGAGGACCGTATTAAGATCCACGACCTATTCGTGCGCTACACTTCCGCAGTCGACAATTGGGACGAGCCGGCTTTGCTTGGCTGTTTCACGAACGACGGCGTGCTCGAGACTCCTGTACTCGGCGGCAGGTTTGCAGGGCGTGATGGTCAACGGGAGTTCGTTCGCGTTGGCCGAGGCCGCACGGAAGGCGCCCAGATGCGTCACGTCTTCAGTAATCTCGGGGTTCAGCTCGAGGGCACGCGCGCAGCCGCGCAGTCCTATTTCGTGGTGTATTCAACCAGAAATGGCAAGAGCGAACTCTCGGTCGTTGGACGCTACACTTGCCGTCTACAAAAAATCGGAAACGAATGGCTGTTCGAATATCGAGGAGTATCCATCGACGCCAGACAATAGCAATTAAACGAAGTGCGCTTTATACAAACTGGGCGACGCGTTTCACTTCCGTCGCCCTGACTAAACCCTCGCGACGACGATTTTCCTCGCGGAAAACGCAGAGGTTATACTCATACCCTCCGTGGTGCTTTTAGCTATAGTCAAGCAAGCTCTGCTGCTGGTATTTTCCATAAATTTCCGAAATCAAGCATGGTGTCGTCGGCGTAGGCCGGCGCATCCTTGCGCTTACGGTCTATGCGCCGCAGACTTAAAGTTACGATAAGGGTAGGGCACACGCATGGACATCAGTAAAATCCCGGCTGGTAAAGCGCCACCGTTTGATATCAACGTATTTGTTGAGATTCCGCAGGGCGGATTGCCAGTCAAGTATGAATTGGACAAAACGACCGGCGTGCTGTTCGTAAACCGATTTCTCCATACCACCATGTTTTATCCGGGCAACTATGGGTTTATTCCACACACGCTTGCTCGCGATGGCGACCCGATCGACGTTTTGATTGTGTCACAAGCCGCGGTTGTCCCGGGCGCAGTTGTCCGCTGCCGGCCGGTCGGGGTGTTGATGATGGAGGACGAGGCGGGGCCGGATGAGAAAATTATCGCGGTTCCGGTCGATCAGCTCAATCCGTATTTCAGCGGGGTGCGCACTTGCGACGATTTGCCCGCTATCCTGCGCGACCAGATCGCCCATTTTTTTCGCCATTATAAAGACCTGGAGCCGGGCAAATGGGTCAGAGTAACGCGATGGGCTGGTCCTGACGAAGCGGCTGAAGAGATTCAGGCGGCAATTGAGCGGGCCAAATAAACCCGATGAAGATTGCGTGCGGGGACGCCTTTTTGGCCAGCGCATTTAGCGGCAACGGCATACGATGAGCCGTAAAAAAGATGGTTACATTAACGGCCAGAGGAGTTGTTTAATGAAACCGAAACTGCGGCTGGTGGCCGATGGCGCCAGTTCGCGCCAGCATGGCCCGCCGCCCAGCCAAAATGAAAGTGAAGCTTTCGACGCCTATTCCAAAGCGGTAATCCAGGCAGCCGATACGATTAGCCCCGCAGTCGTAAACATCGAGGTCAGGCCGCGTTCTTCGGAGTCGAAGGGACCCTCGCGAGCCCAGCCTTATGCGACCGGTTCGGGCTTCGTTTTTACTCCTGACGGCTACATTTTAACCAATAGCCATGTAGTGCAGGGTGCCGGGCAAGTCGATGTTGCCGTTTCGGATGGACGCAGGATGCGCGCCGATCTGGTCGGCGACGACCCCGAAACTGATCTGGCCGTGCTGAGAATCAGCGCCAGCGATCTGACCGCCGCGCCACTCGGTGATTCAAATCAAATTCGGGTCGGCCAAATGGTCATCGCGATCGGAAACCCGTACGGCTTTCAGTGCACGGTGACCGCGGGCGTAATAAGTGCGCTGGGACGCTCGTTGCGTGCACGTTCGGGACGGCTGATCGACAATATCTTGCAGACCGACGCGGCACTCAACCCCGGTAATTCGGGAGGTCCCCTGGTCAGTTCGCGCGCCGAGGTAATCGGCGTAAATACCGCGACAATCATGCCCGCCCAGGGCTTATGCTTCGCCATCGCAATCAACACCGCCAAATTTGTGGCTGGCCGTTTGATTCGCGACGGCCGCATCGTGCGCGGATATATCGGAATGGCCGGACAGAACGTGCAACTGCCGCGCCGACTGGTGCATTTTCACAAGGTCGCTGTGCCCAGTGGCGTCATGATTGTCTCGCTTGAACCAAATAGTCCGGCTGAACGTGCCGGGTTGAAGAACGGTGACGTAATCGTCGGGCTCGGCGGCAAACCGGTCGCCAGCATTGACGATTTGCAGCGGCTACTGAGCAGCGAATGTGTCGGCGTCACTATCGAAATCGAGGTGGTTCGAGCGAGCGAGATACTCGCCGCCCGGATTGTTCCCGCCGAATCGCCGAGGCGCAATTAGGCCTGCGTGACTCGGGCGAGCAGCGGAGGCGCAAATTGATAACAGAAAGGCCTGGTTTGGCTGTCGTCCGTCCCAGCAGGCAGCTCCATAAGAGCAGGCGTTTATCCAACAAGCTGCTAAAGTTCGCTCTTTGGATGGTATCGCTTCCGATAGTCGCCGTCTTATGGGTAATGCTGCTCGACACCAGTTATGATTGGATCAGCTCGCCAAGCACTACCAACGTCATCGCTGGCTTATTGATTCTGATTCTGATGGCATGCGTAGTGATTGCGCTGCTCGTGAAAGGAGCGAGAAAGTTGTGGGACCGGTGAAGCGCACCAG
>Ga0073928_10010720_pt1 | contig 10836 bp, 9 predicted proteins | sample PaiPotPPA55metaG_FD_76969 | JGI IMG/M metagenome (GOLD analysis project Ga0073928, IMG submission 76969) | Iron sulfur acid spring bacterial and archeal communities from Banff, Canada, to study Microbial Dark Matter (Phase II) - Paint Pots PPA... ...
CATCGTCAACACGTAAGTCAGGACGATCATCCAAACCCCTTGTCCAAGCCCCCCAAATTTCAATACCTTGCACTTCCGTAACCCCACGCACTTCTGTCCTATTCTGTCCTAAATGATGTCCTTGCTGTCCCCCCTGTGCTTGCGGGCGTGACGTTTGAGCCAGTGTTTATGCGGGTCTGCTGCGCTAAGTAGTGATTCTGCTGGCTTTATGAAAACAAAAGGGTTACTCGTGACACTGAACTAAAGTTACTGGTGCAGTAATCGAGTTGCGTTGACAATTTATGTCAACGCGAACGAGCTGCGTTTCTCCCCATGAGGGGCGGCCGTTTGCGCTATGTCCCGCACAAAGTGCGTGGCATCTTTCCACAGCGTGGATAGGAGATCTCGGTATGTCTCAACGGCTGGGTGACCTTCTTGTCAAAGAGAAGATCATTACCCCAGAACAGTTGGAACAAGCGAACAAGGTCCAGAAGGAGCAGACCTGTCGCCTAGGGTCCGCCCTGGTCAAGCTCGGCTTCCTGACGGACGAAGACGTTACAAATTTCCTCTCCCGCCAATATGGCGTTCCCGCCATCAACCTGTCTTACTTCGAGATTGACCCTGCAGTCGTCAAGTTAATTCCGTTTGAGACCGCCAAGCGCTATCAGATTCTTCCGCTGAGCCGCGTGGGAGCATCGCTCACCATTGCGATGGTCGATCCCACGAACGTGTTCGCCATGGACGATATCAAGTTCATGACCGGTTTCAATATTGAGCCGGTGGTTGCGTCGGAAAGCTCCATCCTTGCGGGTATCGACAAAGCCTACGGGGGGACCAAGGAAGAAAATCTTGAGACCGTAATGCAGTCGATGTCGGAGATGGGCGACAGCGACGTCGAACTGCAGTCCGAAGAGCAGCAGATGGAACTGGCCGAACTGGAGAAAGCGGCCGACGAAGCTCCTGTCGTTAAGTTAGTCAACGTGGTTTTGGGTGATGCGGTGAAGCGAGGCGCAAGCGACATCCACATTGAGCCTTACGAAAAGGAATTCCGGGTCCGGTTCCGTATTGACGGCATCCTGCAGTCCATTATGTCTCCGCCGTTGAAATTGAAGGACGCGATTACGTCGCGCCTGAAGATTATGTCGAAGCTCGACATCAGCGAGAAGCGCCTGCCGCAGGACGGCCGCATCATGCTGAAGATGAATGTCGGCGGCCGGAAGAAGCAACTCGACTTCCGCGTCAGCACGCTGCCCACACTGTGGGGCGAGAAAATCGTGCTCCGGCTGCTGGACAAAGAAAATCTGCGGCTCGACATGACCAAGCTCGGTTTTGAAGCTGAGTCGCTGGTGAAATTTGAGAAAGCCATCCTGAAGCCTTACGGCATGGTGCTGGTTACGGGGCCGACCGGATCGGGCAAAACGAACACGCTCTATTCGGCAATTTCGCGACTGAACCAACCGGATACCAACATCATGACCGCCGAAGATCCGGTCGAGTTTCAGTTGGGCGGCGTCAACCAGGTGCAGATGAAGGAACAGATCGGATTGAACTTTGCTGCTGCACTGCGATCGTTCCTGCGGCAAGATCCCAACATCATTCTCGTCGGCGAAATCCGCGACTTTGAAACCGCTGAAATCGCCATCAAGGCTGCCCTCACCGGCCATCTTGTGCTCTCCACCTTGCACACCAATGGCGCGCCGGAAACGATCACACGCCTGATGAACATGGGTATTGAACCGTTCCTTGTGGCGACGTCGGTCCATCTGATCTGTGCGCAGCGCCTGGTGCGGCGCATTTGCAAGGACTGCATCGAGGTGATGGATGTGCCGCCACAGACGCTACTTGACGCAGGCTTCACTCTGGAGGAATCCAAGACCGTCAAGATCCAGAAGGGCAAAGGCTGCGGAGTCTGCAATAACACGGGATACAAGGGCCGCTGCGGATTGTACGAGGTCATGGAGGTCGACGACGAGATCCGCGAATTGGTCTTGGTGGGCGCCTCGGCCCTGGAATTGAAAAAGAAGGCCATCGAGCGCGGCATGATCACGCTGCGTCGCAGCGGATTGATCAAAGTTGCGGCTGGGATGACTACGCTCGAGGAAGTCGCGCGCGAAACGATTCATTGATTCAGAACTGACGTAGCAACTCAAAGGGAAGGAATCACAAATGGGTTTGTCGTTAAGCGATCTGCTTAAGAGAATGCTGGAGATGAACGGCAGCGATCTGCACATTACCACGAATTCGCCGCCCCAAGTCCGGGTGCACGGCCACCTGGTGCCGCTCGATCTACCGCAGATGACGCCAGCCGAGACCAAGCAATTGGCCTACAGCGTCATGACCGATTCCCAGAAACACCGCTTCGAAGAAAGTCTCGAACTGGACTTCTCTTTCGGATTGAAGGGACTGGCCCGCTTCCGCGCGAACGTATTCAACCAGCGCGGAGCCACGGCCGCAGTGTTCCGCGTCATTCCGTTCGAAATCAAGTCGTTCAATCAGCTTGGCCTGGCTCCTGTCGTCAGCAAACTCTGCGACAAGCCTAGAGGCCTGGTACTGGTGACGGGACCAACCGGCTCGGGCAAATCCACTACCCTCGCGGCCATGATTGACAAAATCAACAGCGAGCGTCACGACCACATTCTCACGATCGAAGATCCGATCGAGTTTGTGCACATGAACAAGAACTGCCTGGTTAACCAGCGCGAACTCCATGCCGATACGAAGAGCTTCACCGACGCTTTGCGAGCCGCGCTTCGTGAAGACCCAGATGTCGTTCTGATCGGCGAGATGCGTGATCTCGAAACCATCGAGTCGGCGCTGCGCATCGCTGAAACCGGTCACTTGACGTTTGGCACACTGCACACGAATTCCGCGACGTCGACCATCAACCGAATCATTGACGTCTTCCCGGCGCACCAACAACCCCAGATTCGAGCTCAGCTGTCGCTGGTTCTCGAAGGCATCATGTGCCAAAGCCTGCTGCCACGAATCGACGGCAAAGGTCGCGCCATGATCATGGAGATTCTGATACCGAATGCGGCCGTCCGCAACCTGATCCGCGAAGACAAAATTCACCAGATCTATTCTTCGATGCAGTCCGGTCAGGAAAAATTTGGAATGCAGACCTTCAACCAGTCGCTGGCGACCGCCTACTTCCAGAAGCTGATCACGCTGGAAACTGCTACGGCTCGCTCCAGCAATGTGGATGAGTTGCAGGAAATGATCAACCGTGGCGCCAGTTTGGTGAACCGGTCAGGCGCGGCAGGAACAACTCTGGCCCGAGGCGCTGCAACGTCGAAACATTAGGCGATTGCAGCATAAACATCATGCAAAGTTTTCACAAAGCAGATATGTCAGTGAGGAGAACCTAAACCATGCCAGTCTTTACATTTTCCGGCAAAGACGCATCCGGGCAGAAAATTACCGGCGAGCGGATGGCGGCGAACAAGCAGTCGTTGGCGCAGTCGTTGCGGCGCGAGCGCATTACTCCCGGTGCCATTCGCGAAAAAGGCAAAGAATTCGCAATGCCGACGTTCGGCTCGGGCAAGGTTGGGACCAAGGACATCGCGATCTTCTTTCGCCAGTTCTCGGTCATGATCGATGCCGGCCTTCCGCTGGTGCAGTGTCTGGAAATCCTGGCCGCGAACCAGGAAAACCAGGCATTTCAGAAGGTCTTGACAGGAGTGCGGACCACGGTAGAAGGCGGCGCCACGCTCGCCAATGCCATGCGCCAGTATCCTGTCGTTTTCGATGACCTCACCACCAACATGATCGAAGCCGGTGAAACCGGCGGTATTCTCGACATCATTCTGCAACGGCTGGCCACCTACGTGGAAAAAGCCGTTCGCCTGAAATCAGCCGTGAAATCGGCGTTGATTTACCCGGTCGCCGTGGTCAGCATGGCCGGGTTGATCGTTGGCGCGCTGCTCAAGTGGGTGGTGCCGATCTTCGCCAACCTGTTTGCCGGCCTGGGCGTTTCTTTGCCTCTTTCCACGCGCATCGTGATGGGGTTGAGCTCGTTCGTGCAGACGTTCTGGTGGATGGTCTTCGCCGGCGGCTTCGGCCTGTTTTTTGGCGTCAGACAGATACGCAAGCATCCGCGCGGCCGATACTACTTCGACAAAATGTTGCTGTTCATTCCCGTGATCGGGTCGCTGTTGCGCAAGATTGCAGTCGGCCGCTTCACACGGACGTTGGGCACGCTGATTACCTCTGGTGTGCCGATTCTCGAGGGCTTGTCCATCACCGCAAAGACCTCAGGCAACGCCGTGTTGGAGGAGGCGTTGATGAAAGTGCGCAAGGCTATCGAAGAAGGACGCACCATCGTCGATCCCTTGCGGGAATGCGGCGTGTTTCCGAACATGGTGACGCAGATGATCGGCGTAGGCGAAGCTACCGGTGCCATGGATACGATGCTGCAGAAAATTGCCGACTTCTACGAAGAAGAAGTCGACGCAGCCACCAAGGACATGCTTGCCATGTTGGAACCGATCATCATCGCTGTATTGGGTGTCAGCGTCGGTGGCATCGTGATTTCGTTGTACATGCCGCTGTTTGCCATGATCGCCAAACTGGCTGGCTAACACAATCGAAGGTGGGAGGCCGCACTCGCTGGGCGACAGCATCGGCCTCCTCACTTAGCACGGTCTTGGGTCTCGGATGTCAGGTCTTAGAGTTAACCCATAAAACCCAAGACTTTAAACCCACTACCGCCGTTGCAGTCACCCAGAACGGGCCGGCTGCAATCCGCGCCGGGAGTTGTTTGCGCACGATCGGGATCGCAATGCAAACTACGTTTGATGAGCGCAATTGGCTAGTCTGGCTGGTGCGGGTCCGCATTTTCATCCTGACCCTCTTGCTTGGGGTTGAACTGGCCGTGGCTCAGTTCACTCCGTCGCCATTGCCCATCCGGCTCTTCATCAGCACCATCCTTTTCTGGTACAGCCTTTCGCTGTTCTATGTGCTTTTGCTCTCCCTGTGGCAGGAGCATCGGCTGCAGGCCGCGTTGCAAGTGGTTACGGATCTGATTCTGGCTAGCCTTGTCATCCATGAAACCGGAGGCTGGGATAGTTCCCTCAACTTCCTCTATCCTCTCGTCATCATCGTCGCCAGCGTGCTGCTGCCGCGCGTCTGGGCGCACTTGGTGGCTGCCCTGGCTTTCATTCTTTACGGGACCGTCCTGGAACTGAACTACTATGGCTTGGTTCCGTCTTACTGCACCACGCATCCCGGTCTGAAGGTCTTGCAGGCAATTATCTTTGTCAACCTGTTTGCTTTCCTGGCCGTGGCGTACCTTGCGGGACTGCTCACTACCAAACTGCGGCAGGTGGGTGTAGAACTGAAGACAACGAGCGGCGCGCTCGAAAGTCTGCAGGCGCTGCACGAGAACATTATTCACTCCATCAGCAGCGGGCTGATCACTACCGGTCTCGATGGGCGTATCACTCTCGTGAACGGAGCTGCCCAACGGTTGCTTGAGCGTACCCCGGCGGAACTGCTGGGATCCCCGGTGCACTCTTTGTTTCTCGACTCTTTACCCACCGTGGAATCGCAACAGGCTCACGGCGAGGTACGTTTTGATGCTCCCACGAAGTTCCGCAAGACGGTTCGGGTGCGGGTGGCAGCCCTGACCGTGCCGGAGCGCGGGGAACTGGGATACGTCTACGTTTTTGACGATCTCACCGAGATTCGGCGCCTGGAGCGCGAAGTGCGAACCCAGGACCGGTTGGCCGCGGTCGGCCGACTGGCTGCTGCCATCGCGCACGAAATTCGAAATCCGCTTACTTCCATTGCAGGATCGGTCAGCATGCTTTCCGGTGTCCCAGAGATGAATGACGATCATCGCCGCCTGCTCGACATTGTGACTCGTGAGTCGCAGCGGCTCAACAGCATCATCACCGACTTTCTGGCCTATTCGCGTACCAAGCAATATCATTTTGACAAAGTAGACCTGATCCAGCTCGCCGAAGATACTTTGACGCTGATGGATCACCGCATGACGGCGGAGAAAACCGGCATCACGATTGAGCGCCGGTTCCCGGCCGGTCAGGCCTGGACGACCGCCGATGGAGATAAAATCAAGCAGGTCTTTTGGAATTTCTGCGAGAATGCGGTCCGCGCGATGAAAGGTGGAGGCGCACTCACCGTCTCGGTGGAGTTGATCGGAGAGGACTGGCAAGTCGGGTTTACGGACACTGGGGCGGGCATGAGCGCGCAGCAGATCGAAAAAATCTTTGAGCCCTTTCAATCGAACTTCGAGGGCGGCACCGGGCTTGGCCTCGCGATTGTTTACCAGATAGTGCAAGCGCATGGAGGCAAGGTTTGGGCACGATCTAAGCCCGGGAAGGGCACGACGTTCGTGCTGAGGTTGCACCGCCTCGACGTTGGAGGCTCGCTCGCCCCGCGCGCCCATGGCCCGGATAAGACGCTCGCACTGGTTGCGGCAGGAGGGGGTACTCGTGGCTAAAATCCTCGTCTGCGACGATGAACGCTCTATTTGTGAAATGCTCGACATCTCTTTGCGCCGCGAGGGGCACCGTGTTGAGACGGTTCAGGCCGGGCAGTTGGCAAAAAACAAGATCGACGGAGCGCTCTACGACGTCATCATCACCGACATCAAAATGCCGAACATCGACGGCATCGAAGTGCTGCGTCATGCTCATCGGGTATCTCCCGACTCCGCCGTCATTCTGATTACCGCCGTCGACGATTACGAGGCCGCGGTGGAAGCGGTGAAAGCGGGCGGGGCGACGGATTACATTCGCAAGAGTCCGGGACTGGTCGACGAAATCAAGTTGGCGATCAACCGTGCGGTTGAGAAGCTTAATCTGAGCAAGCAGAATTTCGCATTGCGACGCGATGCGGCGACCCGCAACTCTCTCGACAATATCATTGGCTCCAGTTCCGCCATGGAGAAGCTCAAGCAGACGGTCCGAACCGTGGCCTCCACTGCCAGTACGGTTTTGATTCATGGCGAGAGCGGCACGGGAAAAGAACTCGTCGCCCGCGCCGTGCACGTATGTTCGCCGCGTGCGACCGACGCTTTCGTTTCTGTCAATTGCGGGGCTTTTCCGGAGACTTTGCTCGAGAGCGAACTTTTCGGTTATCTGAAAGGCGCATTCACCGGCGCCAACCAGAACAAACGCGGCCTGTTTGAAGTCGCCGATGGCGGCACCATTTTCCTCGACGAAATCAGCGAGATGACCTTGGCCATGCAGGTCAAGCTGTTGCGGGTCCTGCAGGAACGCACCGTGCGGCCCGTAGGCAGCACCAGTGAGATTTCCATCGATGTGCGCGTGATTGCCGCGACCAACCGCGATCTTGACAAGGCGGTCGCAGAAAATCTATTTCGCGAAGATCTCTACTACCGGCTGAATGTCATTCCTATCCGGGTGCCTCCTCTGAGCGAGCGCCGGGAGGATATTCCTCTACTGGTCAACCACTTTCTGAAGAAGTATGCCAACGCAGCGGGCCGCAACATCCTGCGGGTGAACGCGCCCTCGCTCAATTCCTTGTGCGGCTACGAATGGCCTGGGAACGTCCGCCAGTTGGAGAACACTGTGGAACGGGCCGTTGCCCTTGAAACCACCGACGAGCTGCATGTCCAGCTTCCCGCGGAACGCCCTAAAGCCCGCGGCGCAGCAGCCGCTGCTGGAGGCGGAACTCTGCCGGAAATCGGCGGCGACCTCACTCTTCCGGAAGGCCTGGGCATGGAAAATTACGTCGCCGGCATTGAGCGCTCGTTGTTGCAGAATGCACTGAACCAGTGCGGCGGTGTCCAGACCAAGGCCGCCGACGCGCTCGGTATTTCCTACCGCTCGTTCCGGCATTTGATGAAGAAATACGGCCTGTAGGAAGCTTCTAGCCATTTCCCCCCCAGCACGCCTACCGTTGAACAAAGTACCCCGAGCGCTCTAACAGGCGGGACAACGGCTAGGGGCCAGAAGCTAGGAACTGCCCTTCTTCAACTGCTGCTTCCATCCCAGCACCCGCGCCTTGGCCCCCTCCGCCTCCGCCTCGGGAATCATCCCTTTTTTCTGATACAGCACCGACAGGCTGGTGTGCGCGAGCACATCATCGGGCTCGAGTTCCGCCAGCCGCTGCGCGACGGCAATAGCCTCATCGTAGCGCTGCAGGTCCTGCAGCGCTCGCGCCAGTCCGTGCATGGCCTCGGTAAAGGTGGGATCGGCGGCCAGAGATTCCTGATAGGCTGCGACGGCCTTCTCCAGATGCCCGTCTGCCATCAGATCGAGCGCGGCGTAGTAGTGATCTTCGGCCTTCTGGCGGTCATTGGATTCGGGCATGCGGGAAAAATTCCAAGCGGAGATTGGATTCTAACATGCGGTGCCGGTCTGCATTTCCGTGCCGACGCGTTGACCTTATCGGTATGATGGCTGCATGCGCTACAAGCTGCGCTTTCTCTGGAATGCTACCCGGGGCCATCGCCTGGCGCCGTGGCGTAGCCCCTATCTGCTGTGGCGCATCGAAACCTACACAGGCGTGAAGATGACCCAGATCGGCTTTGTGGAATTCTGGGAATTCATGTGGCGAGAGCGCAGCGAACTGTGGCGCTTTCTGAAATGGACAGCTGAGATGGAGCGTTACGTCCATCCGAAGCCGAAAAGCTCCTAGACCGGTTCTCAGGTCCCAGTTGTCAGTTCTCAGTAAAACCGAAACGAAGGTTTGGGCTTTGCTGAAAACCGCGAAGTAAGACCTAAGAACGAAACTGTCTATGCCCCTTTGCCTGCCGCAGCAGCCTCGCCCAAGAAGATGCTCACTTCGCTGCCCTTGCCGGCAGCAATGATCTGAGCCGCGGCAGCGCGGTTAGCGACGATTTCGAGATAACCCATGCTGCCGAGAAGGGCGAAGACTTCCCCTGGTTCCCCTTCCGCGAAGGTCTTGCGGATGTCAGTGATCTCGCGGCTTCCCACCACAATCTTGAACTTAGCGGAGTCCGCAAACAGGGCAGGAGCGTCTTCGGGAGTGATGTTGGTGATCAGGTTCCCGAAACGGTCGACTTTGAGAACGACGGCGCGCATCCGGTTCTCGCCGGTAGCCTTTGGTCGGGGTGCTGCAAAGCGCACGTAATCCTCGATCTCATCGCCGAATTTGTGCGAATCCACCATCTTGGCAAGATACGCCGCCACCGGAGCAAACACGTCGCGCGCGTGAAACGTGTTGCTTACGGGTTGCCGGAAGTAATGTTCCGAAGTGATGTGGCGTACGTGGACGCGCTCTTCCCTCGCATACACCATCGACAGAACGCCATTATCGGGCGCGACGAAATGATAGCCGTCGCTCGAGGCCAGAATCGGCCGCCGCGTGGTGCCTACGCCCGGATCCACAACTACCATGTGAATGGTTCCGTTCGGGAAATACGAATATGCCTGTGAGATGGCCAGAGCACCGTCGAGCACGTCGAAAGCCTGCACGGCATGAGTAATATCGACGATCTGGACGTCAGAAATAATGTCGACGATGGCACCCTTCATTGCGCCTACAAAATGATCGTTGGTTCCAAAATCGGTGGTGAGAGTGATGATCGGACGATGCGGCAACTTTTCCCTCGCAGTCAGAATAAGGAAGACGGAATAATCCCCGTGAGTTTGAAGTTAATTTGCCGGGAACCTGTGCGTCAAGGCACGGAGGTAATAGCTGAATATCGTGTTTACCGGTGCCGGGGCGCTTTCGGCCGGGAATTCCTGAGAGATACCTCGCCGGCACCATCAGGGAATCAACCGTAATCGCAACCCGCTCGGCGGTGTTGGTTACCAGTTGCTCGGCTTGCATTCCCTGAAGCCATCCGAGCAGGTTCTGAAAGCCGCTCGCGATCGCACCCGGGCGGTGTTGCGGCGATTCACCGAATCAGGCCCAAACCGGATCAACCAAATGTCGCCCTTCGGAATAAGATCGACATAGCCGGAACTAGTTCCTCTCAGATCCACCATTTTGTCCAAAGGGATCATGCGGCGGAGCGCCAGCGTCTTTGCGTCGAGAAACTGCGCCACAAACTTGGGCCCGTGTGGGGACGCTGAGTCGCGGGACGCCGGTTTGGAGTCCTTGACTGTGTCGCTGGCCTTCACCGTTTCCACAATAATCTGGCCACCGTCGGGAGTCACCGTTACCCACAGCAAGTCTTTGGGCGAACTCAGCAGTAGTTTCTCGTGAAGGCTGGAATCCACGAGGTAGAGGTCATTCAACCTCCGTAGCAAAAATACTCCAGGACTTAACGCCCACAGATAGCGCCGGCGATCGTGAAGGTACCAGTCCGCCTCTTTCACAACTTCTCCACTCGGCACCTCCAGGATGCCAGCATGCACAAGCCGGTCTTGGTGATCCGGCGAACAGGTGGGAAGCCGCTGGAACAGTTTCTTGGGGTTGAAAGTAAGTATAGGATCTGCATCCACGAAGTTCAGAGATACACTTGACTCGTCCTCGGACAGCCGGTCCATAGCGATGGCGAGAGGTAGCCGATCGCGGACAACTCGATCCGAGCCGCCGGCGTCGGGGACGGGGTTGCGGAAGGTCCGTCATGCGCTGACTGCCCGGAGACAAGGGTTGCACTCAAGAAAAGATGGCTACAGCACGATGAGACAAGTTCCCGTTGTGGAAGGAAGTGAAAATAGGCAGCCTTCCTCCTTGCCGGCGCGGCTGCCGATTCGTGCTCAAGAGGGTAACTGTTGCAGACTGGCGACTCATCATCGAGAATGCCAGATGCGGTTCCGAGCCTGGCCTATTCGTAGCGCAGCGCCTCAATCGGATTCAGTCGCGAAGCCTTCAGAGCAGGGAAAAATCCAGAGGTGATGCCTACCACAGACAGAATCGCGAAAGAGATGAACATCACGCTCATGGAAGCGTGCA
>Ga0073928_10010721_pt1 | contig 10834 bp, 15 predicted proteins | sample PaiPotPPA55metaG_FD_76969 | JGI IMG/M metagenome (GOLD analysis project Ga0073928, IMG submission 76969) | Iron sulfur acid spring bacterial and archeal communities from Banff, Canada, to study Microbial Dark Matter (Phase II) - Paint Pots PPA... ...
CGAATGGGATGACAATATTCCGGAGTTCGAAGTCTTGGCCGCGGCTGCGGATGAGGCATGCCGGCGATGCGAGTCAGCGCTCGGCGGGGAAGGATCGGGCACGGATGAATGGACTTGATTCTTCCCGAACTCCAAACTTCGCTCTATCAACTGATCACGAATCCTGAGAGAGCAAAACGGATCGGCAACGACGGCGCCCCAGTGTCGGCCCACGCAGAAGCATTGATCCGCGGCGACTCCCGCCTGAGCCCGAGCGAGCGGGTGACGATTTACGCCGACGCCTATTTCTATCGGCTGCTCGACTGTTTTTATGAGGAATTTCCCGCGACGTCCGCCATTTGTGGTTCGGACAACTTTGTTGACCTCGTACGTTACTACTTGCGGGTCTGGCCTCCCACTGAGCCATCGATATTCTATGCGGGCCGATATCTGAATGCCTTTCTTCGCGACCATCCTCTCGTCACACGCTGGCCCTTCATTTCCGAACTAGCGAGGCTTGAAAGAGCAATTCTGGATGTCTTCCACGCAGCGGACGCCTTCACACTGAGCGACGAGGAGATGCGCGCTATTCCGTCGCGTCAATGGCCTGCGATTAAATTGAAGACACATCCAGCCGTCGAAGTCTTGCACAATGAATGGCGCGTCACAGACGTACTGGGCGATGTTCAGAGCGGTCGTGAATGGCGCGAGCCCGCGCATCAAAAGTCGCCGGTGATCGTGTGGAGACAAGACGCGCAGGTGTATTATCGCGCTCTGGAAGACGCGGAGGCTAAGGCGCTCGTCCTCTTGTCGGAAGGAGCAAGTTTCGCCGCTATCTGCGAGGTGATTGGGGCCCTCATGATCAGGACCGATCAGATAGCTTTCATTGGCGGCCTATTAACGCAATGGTTGGCGGATGGGATCCTTATGCGCGCTGACTCGGCGCTCACAACCTCCCCGATTACTTCACGAATCTAGGAGGTATACGAGGCCATCCAGGGCCCGCCGCACCGTCCGAAATGCTTGTCGCGGTCGCGAGGTGGGGTTCGGCGCTGCAGCCGGACGCGGTCACGTCTCGGACATTCTAATCCTGACCTTTGGGCGCTGCCGCTATCGCGGCGAATAAGGGTGCGCAACTGTCGCGAAGCGTCTGATGGCAATTTGCATCCGCCGCGATTTCATCTGTCAGCGGGAGCGAACTCAGGACGATGGCATGGGTGCTCGCGAAACATGCGACTACGCGTGTGGTGGCGTCGCGATCGGTGATTGCGATGATTGCGTCGTGGCCGATCGCGATCGCTGACGGCGAATAAGTGTTGCCAAGGGTTGTACACGTGCAGTGCTGATGCCATTCCTCAACATTCGTTCCATGGAGCGCCGCCAGGGCGGCATCATGACAGGCGATGCGGGCCTGCTGGATGGCATGACAGAAGTCGTCGTTGTCGCAATGTAGCGCGGTGGCCGGCCATCGCGTCACGGTGCCACAAGCGGTGAGGAGAAGAGCGCTAATGAAAATCAGAAGCCGGGCCGTGCGGTGTCTGAAATTTATGAGGTCGGAGGTGGTTCGCATTCGCAGAGCCGCAGAGGTTGCCGAGATTCACCTCAGCGAATGTTGTTAAGTGGCCGTCTATCAGCGGCTATGGCGCGGCGGACCGATGCCCAAGGCGCACTATCAACAAAGGAGAGCGTTTTGCCTTCGACTTCGACCCCAAGCTTACTCCACAGTAGCGTCAAGTCCGGTGCGACTGGAGCCGCCTTCATCTCATCATATAGTTGCATCAGCACCGGCACCCCGACAGCCTTACCACCAACCTCGAGCGCGTGGGTCAGAGGCCACGCCGTTTCCATATTCCCACCGGCATCGACGATCGCTCGCAGCGCATCACGCAGGCCATAGCGATCTTGTGTCGCGCGGCGAATTCGGACGTCAGCGAGCAGACAGAACATCGCACCGCCCCAGTATGTGCGGCCCCAGGTTGGCGTATGATCGAGTCCCTGGTCGCCGGGACGCGGCAGTCCGTACGGAAGTCCCTCTACTAAGTCGCCCCAAACTTTCGCCGCGCTAATTTCGCCCGCCTCGTTTCGAGCGATCGGTTCGACGTAGGTTGCGATCCCTTCTTCTATCCAATGATGTTCAGTCGACACCGAGGGGAATGCGTAATGGACCATCTCGTGCGTCATCACCCAATCGTTCTTGAGGTCGGCGTCGTCGGTTAGCTGACCCACGTAAATCCGGGTAGAGATGGGGTGTGTTCCCCAACTTGTCCCACTTAGCACACCCTTACGATCCTCGACGGGAACGATCAGGATTTGCGCTTCGCGGACCGGAAAGCGGCCGTAATAGTCGCTAACGGCGCTCGCCGCCGCAGTAACCCACGCGATGACATGTGTCACTGGAAGTTGGAGACGCCCCGGAGCGAATTCAACCTTGACCGTACTATCACCGATTTTGATTGTACTCGGTGTTAGTTTTGCGGAGCCGTCGATTGGGTGCACCGTTTGTTCGGTGGAAGTAACCATCTCCAACAATCCGGCACTCGCCGTCCGATTAGTCTCGAATCCATACGGGGCGAAGTTCGTCATCATAGAGGCGAAGAGAACAATGGCGAACGCTGAGGTTTCCGTTTCCACTAATGGGTTCGGTCTTTCTGGAGCACGGCCCCGTCAGCCGCGAACAAGCCTGGTGCAACCCAGTCGACTTTCTATTGCTCGGTAAGATAGCGGGGCTGCTTTTCAATCTTTGCCCATGTTGCCATCAGACGGCTCGGCTCGCCCAAGTCGTGGAATTCCACTCCAGTAGGAGCACCGCGAGCCTTGACGAACAACCCGCCAGAAATCGCTTCGGAGAAGTTCTCCGACGGCGTGCCTGCGTATAGCCTGGCAATACCATTGTTCTCGAACGGTGTATACAAAAGGGGCATAATTACAGAAAACGAGCAATAGCGTTGAGGAGTAATTCTCGCGAACAAACGGAGCAACGCTCCGACCTCGGCTACTATGACGAAACTGTTCCAGGGCAACCCACGCAACCAAAAATCGACCGCAATGTGAGGGTGCGGTTTTTCCCAGAAGTGCCCGATTCGGAAGATTGGCTCAACTCCGGGACCCGCCTGCGTGAGTTGTTCAGCAGGCTCAATCCAGCCGTAATCATGCTCTGGACGGACAGCCGGAATACCGAGCAATACGATCTTGACGGGTAAGGACGAAACGGCGGAGATCGCTGCATCAACATGCCGCATGAATGCGACGTCGTTGCCTAGATAGTGATCGAGAGGAAAGATCGCGACCGTGCTGATGCGTCGAATATGGCTTAGCCGCAACAAACCAATGAGGATTGCGGCCGCGGTCCCGCGATTGGCGCGCTGAATCACCACGTTTCCCAAAGGTGTTTCGGAAATCACCGGGGAGTAGAATTGCTCTTGAGCGGTCCGCCCCAGAGCCGCCACAACGAATGAATTATTCGAGAAGTATTCTGAGGCCGATCTAGTAAGCACATTGTCGCGGCTCGCTCAGCCATTTCGCGAATGGTCCGAAGCCAAACTTGACTATGTAATGTAGTTCTTCCGAACCTCGAATATGTTACAGGGGCTTCCCATTCGCTGGACGACGCTAATTTCGCTCCCTCGACGCGCCTGCCATCGCGGTGTCAATCGATGCGGCGCCGGTAGACCGCGACCGCTAGCGCTGCAGCGAGCATCGTAAACAAAGCTACAGGCAGCATCTCGGAAAGCACGAGTGAAATACCGTCGCCCTTGAGCAGCACATCTCGCGTCGCCCGCACGATATGCGTGAGCGGCAACGCTTCTCCGATTATGCGTGCCCAGACCGGCATTCCCTGGAACGGAAACATAAAGCCCGACAGCAACATCGAGGGCAAATAGAAAAAAACCGCGCCCTCGACCGCCTGCAGCTGGTTCTCGGCTAAGGCCGAGAAGGCGAATCCGAGAATGAGATGTGCGGCGGAATACAACGGCATCGCGGCGAGGAGCGCGATGAGATCCCCTCTTACCGGCAAAGCGAAAAGCAGCTTGGCGACAAAGATTACAACAACGGCTTGAACCGTGCCGATTATGACGTAGGGCGAGAGTTTTCCGACTAATGCGTCGATGGCCTCGACCGGAGTGGCGAGCAGCGTCTCCCAACTTCCACGCTCGCGCTCGCGGACTAAGGTCAGAGCACCCAACATCAGCATACTGATCATGATCACAACGCCAGCCAGCCCAGGAACTATCGTCCAGGCCGTCCGGCCTTCTGGATTGTAAAGCCATTCGACATTAACGGCAGGAACCGGACCAATTGCGTAAGACTGCGCGACATGCTGCCAATAGGCGTTCTCCAGCGCAGACAGCGCCGGACGGACCGCCGCTGGATCGCTTGCGTCGGCTACGACCTTGGGATCCTCTGAAAAAACATCACCGTCAGAATGATCCCGCGATGGAAGCTCGAGCCCGACGAGTGCCTTGCCTTCCGAAACCATCCGCTCTGCTTCGCCCCGTTTCAGCCCATCGCCGAGGATCGTGAAATACCCGGTTTCTTCGATCGTGCGGTGGACTTGCCGCATCAGGTCGCCGCTGTCTCCGGCGATGGCGATCGATATGTTCTTCGGATTGAGATTAACCGCGTAGCCGAAGAGCACGATCTGGATGGCGGGAACAAGCAGGATCAAGGAGATAGTCGGACGATCGTGAATGAGAATTAAGATTTCGACGCGGGCCACGGCGAGCATTCGCTTTACATGGTGACCGCAGAGATAGGATCGAAGGGACATAGTTATCCTTAGCTACGCCGTGCGGAGAAGGTGAGTACCGCGTCCTCAAGTCGCATCGCCGCACTGTCGAGGCTGGCATGATTAACTTTCGCCACACGATGCAGATCTTGCTGGGCTTGTGGGTCAGCGACGATACGGAGCCCTGGCCCCTGAGGATAGCTTGCGATGACTCCAGTGACGGCCTCCACGGATCGTTCGAGCAGACGTGCCTTGGCCCCGGACAAAACAAAAGCGGCCGCCGGCGCGCTTCGTGCGATGTGTTCTGGCGTACCAACAGCAACAATCCGCCCATCTGCAAGGAGGGCGGCAAGGGAGCAGCGTTCGGCCTCACCGAGGTCATGCGTGCTGATTATAACGCCCGCTCCCTGAGTGGAGAGGCACGAGATGCGCCGCCAGACCTCCTGTCGAGATGCGACATCAAGCCCCGCGGTCGGCTCATCAAGAAGAATCAATCGCGGCGAATGGATCAAGGCTGCCGCAAGTTGCAGCCGGCGTGCCCAACCACCGGAGAGCTGTCTCGCCGCGCTGCGAGCATACTGGCTCAGTTCGAAGTCGCAAATCGCAGCTTCGGCAACGACACGCGGTTGGTCCAACCCGTAAACTTTGGCCCGGAAGAATAGATTCTCGAAGACTGAGAGGTCGGCGTAGAGAGAGAATCGTTGTGGCATGTAACCGACGCGTCCCCGGATCTCGCGTGTGCCACGCAAGAGATCGATGCCAAGCACCTGTCCGCGCCCCTCATCTGCTCTGAGTATGCCAGCCAGTATCCGCAGCGTGGTGGTCTTACCGCCGCCGTTCGCTCCGACCAATCCGAGGACTTGGCCCGCAAGAACAGTTAGTGACAGCTTCTCGACTGCCGCGCGACCCGGGTAGCGTTTCGTTACGTCCTCGATTGAAACGACCGGCGGCGACGGGCCGCACGTCTCGCCAACACCCTCATCCATGAACATAATGGAACCCACCGAACATGTACTTCGTTGCTTCCGCTCCGAGTGCGAGCGCGGTCGCTCCGGGCTTCAGAATCGAGCGCAATTCGGCGAGGGCGAGCCAGATTGCCGCGGAGCCAGTGTTACCAATACGCTCGGCGTTGACGAAGACGCGTTTCGGCTCGACGCCGAGGAAGGGGCCCAAAAGTTCCGCCATGCGACCGTTCGCTTGATGCGGTATGACTGTAGTCGACTGACTTGACACTGTTTCCCAGCGCGCTTCCGATCGCCGCGCCATGAAAGAAAAGTTCCGGCCCGCCAGTCCGCACAGCTGTTAAGTCATGCTTGAACTCAAGCGCACCTCGTTCAAGGAAGGGCTCGCCAGAGCCACCGGCAGCCAGTGAAAAGCCCGAAGCGCGGCCCAAACCAACTTGGCCGAAGAAGTTGTTCGAAATTCGCGCACCGGACCCTGAATCGTTAGGGCCGATGACGATCGCCCCCGCACCATCACCCATCATCATGAGATTCACCAGCTGATCGATGTCCTCGCCGGCGTGTTGCGGATCAAGGTAGACCGAACCGGTTTCTGAGCCGACGATTCCGATAGCTTTGACTTGGGGCGCAGCGGCCAGACCCTGCGCGATAACCAGTGCGTTTGCGAATCCGCTGCACGCCTGACGCAGCTCCATATACGGACCAGTAAAGCCGATAAGATCTGCTACGATGGCGATGTTCGGTGGGAGCGACCGAGCGGGGCTAGTGGTATGGCCGATAAGATAAGCAAGGTCGCTGACTGAAAGGTGCGCCTCCTTCAATGCCGCCTTCAGCGCCGCGGCCGCCAAATCAGGATTAGAGTGGCCAGGCCGCGGGACCTCATGCCGTGCTTCAAAATCACGGCATATGTGTCTCGTCGCGATCTTGAGACGGGAGCCGAGCAGACGGCCACGCCGCGACACGGCGACGTGGAACCGACTTTCGATTCGCTCGAGTAGTTCGGCTGTCGATAGCGGTGGACCCGGCAATGCAGTTCCAATGCCTAAGACTTTCAGCGAACGCGAATCGTGCCAGAATCGCGTCGAGGAAAGCGCTTGGAGATTCTCCGAAACAATTCCGGTGGGTTGAAGCTTAGTCGCTGCGTGCTCGTTCCCAATTCGTAATGCTTCACTTGCTGAACGCATCGGCCACACTCACTCATCGCCCTCTTTGAATGGAGCGGCGAGTTGCGACTCACCTTATGCCAAGCGATTCTGCGCGTTGATTCTGTGAAACAGGTTGTCCGCGTCAACTCCCAGGTCTTCAAATGAGCGCCCGAGAGGATTGAGAAGTGCTACCAGTTCACTGCGGATCTGGACCGCAGTGTTCGCGAGCAATGACATCTCGGCCCCAAGCTCATACGCATGCTGGCGCGAAAACCTCACGTGCCGCGCCTCATCAGAGCGAATTCGATCGAACGTCTCGACAAGCGCACTACCGCGGACGATCGGTTTGACTAGCGCCGAGAGGACGATGCAGACAGCGGAGTCTAGCGCTGCGACTCTGGCGAAATGAAGCGCGGGGTCTCGGCTGGCCACGCGTAAAAAAAACCGGCGCGTGCGCAATAGGGTGCCTCCAATATCGTCAGGCACAGGACAATAACTACGCAACTCTTGAAGTAATCGCTGGTGTTCTAACTCGTCCGCAGCAATTCGGTAGGCGAGAACGTGGCTACGATTGGCCTGAACATTCGAAATCCGACGCCCTTCTCGCGAGAAAACCTGGAATGCCGATTCTTCGCCACAAAGCAGGGTTGGTAAGAGCCGACCGAGCGCAGTGACCTGATTGTTGGACAATTCAGAAATGCTATGCCTGACCCTGGCGATCTTGAGCCGCGGCGCTACTAGCGGACGACACGTCGGGACTGGAACGCGAGGCGAAAAACACACCGCATCTGAATCGGCGGCCATTTCCTGATCGGCCACAATGCCGATAGCGTTCGTCTCAAGTTCCAGCTCCGGACGCTCGTGCTCGCAGTCAATGTGAAGAGGTTCACTTGCTGAATCCATCGACCTCACTCACTCCCTTCTTTGGATAAAGCGGCCAGTTGCGATCGGCAGACGAAATGTTCCCGCTCTTGTTCAGCGACCAGAGGTGGTAGGAAAGATAGTTATTGTTCAAATAGAGTTTGCCATCGACGATCGCCCATCGAGATGGATCTATGTCGGCAATGCGGTCTATCGCCATAGCGTAGGCACAGTAACCGCCGTACTGCGGAAGATATTTCTCCGGGTCGGACTTGAATCGCGCCAGGTTTTCGGCGGAAGCGAATCGATAGGTCACACCTTTCCAGCGATACGTATACTCGTCCACGCCAGGAGTTGGCTGGCCCAAAGTGAAGTACGCCACCGGATCATACCCTTTGAGGCCAATACCATCTGCGGCATTCACCGCAGCCACGGGCGTCTTTTCTGAAGCTGCCAGTGCGGAGCCCGGATTCGCGAATGGAGCGCCGACCAGTAGAAGCCAAACCAACGCGAGGAATTGAAAACGCCTCATAATGTCAATCATCCTTTGCATCTACACGATAGTTATCTGTGGCACAGATCGGACTCCATAACGGCGCAGTGCTGAGGCTGACTCGGTGACAATGACTGAGAGGAACGGTGGATTTCACTACTCCGTGGTGTACGCGCTCCAACACCGGACACGGGGCAACGTCGAAACATTAAAGCTCCACCTGCACCTGCGCCGCTCCGTCCGTTTGCTCCTTAACCCACAAGACGACGCTGACCGCATCCGCCGTTTCCCTCCATGGCAGCGGCACCCAATGATCGCCGACTTCCATCTCCCACATATGTGTAATCGAATCGCGCTTGACGCGGATTACTTCACCATGATTGAAATCGTAACTTAATCCATTCATAGTTGCCCTCCAGTCGAACAAATAACTTTGCTCGAAGGGCCGCCCGACTCTTAAGTGCCGTCATTCCACTTTTCTTTCAAGGAGCCACAGCGGAGCTGATTCCCGCGCCTGCGAGACTCACGCCTTGTATGATGCATGACTCCGGATCTCCGACCAGATCATGCTGGGAGTACAAATGCCCCGGCTTGCAGTTGTGTGATGCCTCAGGCCGAGCGTCAGCTACAGATGGCTTGAGCCAGCTATGTTCGATAACCCCTGAGGGCGCGAGGTTATTGGACGAGACCATTTCGACCGCGCCGCTTACGGCTTGGGGTACGGTTGTTCCCGACCAAGCCGGAATTGCTGTGTTTGCCATGATTAGGCCGAAAACTGCAGTCGCCATGCTTTTCTTGAAGCTCTTCATAATTACTCCTTCGGAAATTCCTTTCTTTAAAAACTGATCTATCCGTGTTGTACGTAGCTCCACCTATGGATTACTTTCGGCTGCCGGTCCGGAAAGTTACAAAGACGAACTATTAGGATCGAAGTCAAGACGAAAAAACGGGGCCAGCTCTCGGTGCCGTTGGTCGTTCGGATATCCGCCGATGTGGTCGAGCCAACCCCGATCGACGGGCCGGGACTAATACGCTCGAACGCAATTGGTCGCCCACATCCTTATTATAGTTTGCAGCCTGTAACTTTCGTGGGCCGCGCGCGAATTCCTCAAAGAAGGGAACGACAGACTGCATCGCACCGCCGCGTTCCACCGGCGGCTGGCACTCACAAACGGTAATTACCCAAAGGAGACGGGAAGATGAAAGTAGCAAAGACGGGAGCATTTCTGGCGACGGCGGTTGGGCTGATGTTCATGGCCAACGTCGCATTGGCTCAAGAAAACGGCGCGGCGGCCGGCGGCGGCGCACCAACCACAGAGAGCGCGAAGGTGAAATGCCTGGGAGCCAATAGTTGTAAGGGACAGAGCTCGTGCAAAAGCGCGCAAAATGATTGCAAGGGACAAAACGCCTGCAAAGGTAAGGGCTTCATCGAAACTTCGAGCTCTCAGGAATGCACGCAAAAAGGCGGTATGCCGGCAACTAGCTGACAGATCATCGGATCTGTCCATGGCGGCAGGACGCTTTCCCTTGCGTCCTGCCGTTTTCGTTTCAGCCGACTGTCGGCTAATTTACGCCCACGATCCAAAGAATAAGGAGGAGCGATTATTTTCCGAGACCTGGTCTTCGTCAGTCGGGAGTTTTTCGATGTTTGTTCAGAACCTGATTCTTCAGGTAGGCGACAATAGGTGCTGCTTCCTTCGGTTGCCATCCCTTGTAAGCCACCTTCCAGTCGACAGGCCACACTATTCGGAGGTCCTTTCGGACAGGAAGATCGGTGCGCTCATATAAGGATAAAGCCGAGATGGCCACGGTTTTTTGCATCTCTCGGTCGTGGACCATCCCAAAAGGATGCCCAAAGGGAAATTCCACTCCCACAATACGCGGTAAGCCGAACCGTTCCGCAAGATCAGGTAGCATCGTCACAATAACTGTTGGAATTCCGGCAGCTTCGACGATGCGCGCCAGCACGGGCACGTTTCTACAGCAATCGGGTCAGCCGGGAGCCAGTATCAGAAGGTCGACATCCTCCTGCCGGAGCCGCGTCACGAGTTCAGGTCCATAGACATCGCGCCATGCGGTGGATGACCTTCCCTGGTAACCCATGAAGGAATAATGACTCCCGGCCAGAGAACCGATTCGTCCCTCTTCTTCGAATTGCGCAAACACCTCGAGCGGAAGGGCGATATTAAAATCGGACACCACGTCATCGGGATTCAAATGGAGATGCGCGACCGCTATCTCATCCGCACCAATGTTGCGCGGAATAACGCGATACGTCGGATCTCCCCACATAGGCTCTCGTTGCTCGCGTTCTAGGTCAAAGGATTGCTGCCGGTTTTTCAGATAGAGCCCGGACGACGTCAGCAGCGTCACTCGCGCGCTCTTTAAAAGCACCTTAGCCACGGCCTGTGGGAAGTCGCCGGCTTGGTACTGAAACGCCTTGAATTCCGGAATCATACTGCGTGGCAGGAATTTGTACCCGTCTATTCTGAAGTCGTCATCGGCCCTTGTCATCAAACGATTCCTCTTTCTTCCGCCAGAGCTCGGGAGAACCTTCCAGTTTCTCCGAAGGTTGTATGCCGCGACTCTGGTCGCTGGAGGCCTGGGGTCCAAGTCAGAAAACATCTGAGCCTTTGCGGGGCCTGCTCAACCCGCGCGCTTCATGACA
>Ga0073928_10010723_pt1 | contig 10833 bp, 8 predicted proteins | sample PaiPotPPA55metaG_FD_76969 | JGI IMG/M metagenome (GOLD analysis project Ga0073928, IMG submission 76969) | Iron sulfur acid spring bacterial and archeal communities from Banff, Canada, to study Microbial Dark Matter (Phase II) - Paint Pots PPA... ...
ACGCTGCTCCAGGCCTGCGAAGCCGCCGGTGCGGAAATTCCGCGCTTCTGCTTTCACGAGCGGTTATCGATCGCCGGCAATTGCCGCATGTGCCTTGTCGAACTGGTCGGCTCACCTAAACCGGTAGCGAGCTGCGCCTGGGGAGTGCGCGATTGCCGGCCGGGGCCGAAAGGCGAGCCGCCGGAGGTTAGGACCCGCTCGCCGATGGTGCGCAAGGCGCGCGAAGGCGTCATGGAATTCCTGCTGATCAATCATCCGCTCGATTGTCCGATTTGCGATCAGGGCGGCGAATGCGATCTGCAGGACCAATCCATGGCCTACGGCATCGGTTCTAGCCGCTTCATCGAGAACAAGCGCGCGGTCGAGGACAAATATCTCGGCCCCCTGGTCAAGACCTCGATGAACCGTTGCATCCAGTGTACGCGCTGCGTGCGGTTTGCCACCGAAGTCGCGGGTGTCCCGGAACTCGGTGCGACCGGCCGCGGCGAGGATATGGAGATCACGACCTATCTCGAAACCGCCATGCGCTCCGAACTGCAGGGCAATGTCGTGGACATCTGCCCGGTCGGGGCGCTGACCTCGAAACCTTATGCCTTTGCCGCCCGGCCGTGGGAGCTCAACAAAACCGAAACGATCGATGTGATGGATGCGCTCGGTTGCGCCATCCGCGTCGACACGCGCGGCCGCGAGGTCATGCGCATCCTGCCGCGCGTCAACGAAGACATCAACGAAGAGTGGATTTCCGATAAGACGCGCCATGTCGTCGACGGCTTGCGAGCGCAACGCCTCGATCAGCCTTATCTACGCGACAATGGCCGGCTGCGTCCGGCGAGCTGGAGCGAGGCATTCCACGCAATCGCCGCTAAGGTCGCGAAGACTAGCCCGAAACGCATCGGCGCGATTGTCGGCGATCTCGCCGCCGTCGAGGAGATTTTCGCGCTCAAGGATCTGATGACGCGGTTGCAGGTTGCCAATCTCGATTGCCGGCAGGACGGCTCGTCGTTTGATCCGGCGTGGGGCCGCGCGACCTACTTATTCAATGCGGGGATTCCCGGGATCGATGCCGCCGACGCGCTGTTGATCGTCGGCTCCAATCCGCGCAAAGAAGCCGCGATCCTAAACGCGCGCATTCGCAAGCGTTGGCGGGCGGGAAAATTCCCGATAGGGGTGATCGGTCCGAAAGCGGAGCTCACCTATCCTTACGACTATCTCGGCGCCGGCCCCGAGACGCTTGCCGCGATTACGCGGCATTCCTTTGCCGATGCCTTGCGCAAGGCCGAGCGCCCTATGGTGATCGTCGGCGCCGGCGCATTTGCGCGCGGCGATGGTGCGGCGGTCGCTTCGCTGGCGGCGAAAGCCGCCGTCGAGCTCGGTGCGGTGAAGGAGGGCTGGAACGGCTATTGCGTGTTGCATAGCGCGGCGGCGCGGGTCGGCGCACTCGATGTCGGGTTCGTGCCTGGATCGGGCGGCTTGACCGCGCGGCAGATGGCGGCCTACGGAACGCTCGACCTCGCTTTCCTGCTCGGCGTCGACGAAATCGAAATCGCGCCGGGCGCGTTCGTGATTTACATCGGCACCCACGGCGATCGCGGCGCATCACGGGCTGACGTGATACTGCCGGGCGCCGCCTATCCGGAAAAATCCGCGATCTACGTAAATACCGAGGGGCGGGCGCAGATGGCGACGCGCGCCTCCTTCCCGCCAGGCGATGCGCGCGAGGACTGGGCTATCCTGCGCGCACTATCGGATGTGCTCAAGCATCGACTGCCTTACGACTCGCTGCGCGCGCTGCGCCAGGAGTTGTTCAAATCCTATCCGCATCTGATGCGGATTGGTGAGATCACGCCGGCCGATCCCGCCGGCATCCGAAAACTGGCGGCGCTGGGCGGAAACGCCGAGAAAGCGCCGTTCAAGTCGATCATCGATGATTTTTACCTGACCAACCCGATCACGCGCGCCTCCGCGGTGATGGCCGAATGCTCGGTGGTGGCGCAGGGCCGCGCGGCGGCAACGGCGGCTGAGTAGCGGGTTCGATCATGTCTGCATTCGCGTCCGATTATCTGTGGCCGTTCGCAATCATGGTGGCGCAAAGCCTGCTGCTTCTCATCATTTTGCTCATCGTTGTCGCCTATGTGCTGTATGCCGATCGCAAAATCTGGGCGGCCGTGCAGATCAGGCGCGGGCCGAACGTGGTCGGGCCGTGGGGCCTGCTTCAGTCTTTTGCCGATCTGCTCAAATTCGTGCTGAAAGAGCCGGTCATCCCGGCCGGCGCCAATAAAGGCGTATTCTTGCTCGCGCCGTTCGTGACCACCGTACTTGCGCTCGCCGCTTGGGCGGTCATTCCGGTCAACGCCGGCTGGACCATTGCCAATATCAATGTCGGAATACTTTATATCTTTGCGATCTCTTCGCTCGGCGTATACGGCGTCATCATGGCCGGCTGGGCGTCGAACTCAAAATATCCGTTCCTGGCGGCGCTGCGCTCGGCGGCGCAGATGGTGTCGTACGAAGTCTCGATCGGTTTTGTCATCATCACCGTGCTGCTATGCGTTGGGTCCCTCAATCTCACCGCGATCGTCGAGGCGCAGAATTCGAAATGGGGCATGTTCGGCTGGTACTGGCTGCCGCTGTTCCCGATGTTCATCATATTCTTCGTCTCTGCGCTCGCCGAAACCAATCGGCCGCCATTTGACCTGGTCGAGGCGGAATCTGAACTCGTCGCCGGTTACATGGTCGAATACGGCTCGACGCCCTACATGATGCTGATGCTCAGCGAATATGTTGCGATCTGCACCATGTGCGCCATGGCGACCATCCTGTTTCTCGGCGGTTGGCTGCCGCCGTTCCCGGTCGTGCCGTTCACCTGGGTGCCGGGCGTCATCTGGTTTGTGCTCAAGGCTAGCTTTGTGTTCTTCATGTTCGCGATGGTGAAAGCATTCGTGCCGCGCTACCGCTACGACCAGTTGATGCGGCTCGGCTGGAAAGTGTTTTTGCCGATCTCACTTGCCATGGTCGCGATCGTGGCCGGCGTGCTGCAGATCACCGGCTGGGCGCCGCAATGATCGGAGGACGGCATGGAATTGTCACTGCCGGCCTGGCTCGGCGCGCTCTGCGGGATGATCGTCGCCGCCGCGATTTATGTTCCCGGCATCCGCATCGTGGAGCGGCGTCTGCGCGCCGCGAACCTGCCGGAAACCAACGAGCAGCGGTCCGCCTTCGAGGACAAGCTCTCGGTCATGCGGCGCGTGATTTTGGGTTTCGCCGTTGCTGTACTGGGTACGGCGGGATATTGGGTCGGCAACATGCTTGGCGGCAACATGCTTGGCGACATGTGGGGGTGATATGAGATTGGACCAGACCGCCCGCGCGCTCTTCCTCAAGGAATTCTGGCAAGCCTTGGTGTTGTCGCTGCGCTATTTTTTCAAGCCCAAGGCGACCGTGAACTATCCGTTCGAAAAAAATCCGATTTCGCCGCGCTTCCGCGGCGAACACGTGCTGCGACGCTATCCCAACGGCGAAGAGCGCTGCATCGCCTGCAAATTGTGCGAGGCGATTTGTCCGGCGCAGGCGATCACGATCGAAGCAGGCCCGCGCCGAAACGACGGTACGCGCCGCGCCACTCGCTATGACATCGACATGGTCAAGTGCATTTATTGCGGCATGTGCCAAGAGGCATGTCCGGTCGATGCAATTGTCGAAGGGCCGAATTTCGAATTCGCGACCGAAACGCGCGAAGAACTTTACTATGACAAGGAGCGGCTACTCGCGAATGGCGATCGCTGGGAGCGCGAAATCGCCCAGAGTCTTGCCCTCGACGCGCCTTACCGGTGAAGTTTTGTGCCGATTTTTGAGATCAAAGCATTGACAATGTTACCTCCCCCCTTGTGGGGGAGGCCGGCGCGCGCAGCGCGACGGGAGGGGGGTATCAGTCACAAAGTTCTAGCGGCCAATTCACCCCCCTCCCTATCCCTCCCCCACAAGGGGGGAGGGAACACGCATGCGCAATCGGAGCGTTAATCGTGATTTTGCACGCGATTTTCTTCTATCTCTTTGCCGGAATAACGGTCGCCTCGGCCGTGATGGTGATCGCCGCGCGCAATCCGGTGCATTCGGTGCTGTTCCTTATTCTCGCCTTCGTCAATGCGGCCGGATTATTCGTTCTGATGGGCGCCGAGTTCTTGGCCTGGATTCTGATCATCGTCTATGTCGGCGCAGTCGCGCTGTTGTTCTTGTCCGTTGTCATGATGCTTGACGTCGATTTTACCGCGTTGCGGCGCGGCGTTCTCTCCTACTTGCCGGTTGGTGCGCTGATTGGCGCGGTACTCCTGGCCGAGCTTTTGATAATCGTCGGCGCCTGGGTCGTCGGCCCGGATGTCGCCAAAGCGATCACCGCGCCGATTCCGCCGGCGGCGCAGGTTTCTAACACGCAGGCGCTCGGGCTCGTCCTCTATACAAACTATATCTACTTCTTTCAGGCAGCCGGCATCATTCTCCTTGTAGCAATGATCGGGGCCATCGTGCTCACGCTCCACCACAAGCCGAATGTGCGGCGTCAAATCATCGCCCAACAGGTCGCGCGCAGCAAAGCCACCGCAATCGAGATCGTCAAAGTAAAGTCGGGGCAGGGGCTATTATGAACGCTGCCGTGACCATCGGGCTTGGCCACTATCTTTCGGTTGCGGCGATCGTCTTCACGCTCGGCGTTCTCGGAATCTTTCTCAACCGTAAGAATGTCGTCATCATCTTGATGTCGATCGAGCTAATTCTGCTCGCGGTCAATATTAACCTGGTCGCGTTCTCAAGTTTTCTCGGCGACATCGTCGGACAGGTCTACGCGCTCATTGTGTTGACGGTCGCGGCCGCTGAAGCCGCGATCGGTCTGGCTATTCTCGTCGCCTATTTCCGCAACCGCGGATCGATCGCGGTTGAAGACATCGATTTACTGAAGGGCTAGAGCGCATGATCCCGAAAAGTGGATACCGGTTTTCGGAACAGATCATGCGCCAAATAAGAATGGTGGGCGCGCGAGTGACTCACGCGTGGCAGGGCGAGCTCTAATATGTACGTGGCCATCGTTCTATTGCCGCTGCTCGGCGCCGTTGTCGCGGGCATCATCTCGCTCGCTGGCGCGCGCAACCGTTTTCCCGGCGGGGAGCCACCGCCACCGCTGGACCATCATGCCGCCGCGCCGGTCGCCGAAGATCATGCGCGCGCCGCGCCGGCGCCGGAAGCGGCGCACGCGGCCTTTGCCCATACCCATGTGGAGGAGCCGGAACACGCACCGTCAGCCGCGGGATCGTTGCTCGCCGAACTTACCACGTCGACTTTTCTGGTGATCTCCTGCGTTCTGTCGTGGTTCGCCTTGCTCGATGTCGGACTTGCCGGCCACGAAGCGCGCGTGCCGCTGTTTTCGTTCATCACCTTTGGCGATCTGCATTCGGAATGGTTGCTGCGGATCGACACTTTGACCGCGGTGATGCTGGTCGTGGTCACGACCATTTCCTCGCTCGTGCACATTTATTCCATCGGCTACATGGAAGAAGATCCTTATAAGCCGCGGTTCTTTTCTTATTTGTCGTTCTTCACCTTCGCCATGCTGATGCTGGCGACGGCGGATAATCTCGTGCAGCTGTTTTTCGGCTGGGAAGGCGTCGGCCTGGCAAGCTATCTGCTGATCGGCTTCTGGTATCACCGCCCGGAAGCCAATGCCGCCGCCATCAAGGCCTTCCTTGTCAATCGCGTCGGCGATTTCGGCTTTTCGCTCGGCATTTTCGCGGTGTTCTATCTCACCGGCGCCGTCGATTTGGACACTATCTTCGCGCAGGCGCCGGCGCTGGCCGGCAAGAGCTTTCATTTCCTAAGCTGGAATGTCGACGCGCTCACGGCGGTGTGCCTGCTTCTGTTCATGGGCGCGATGGGCAAGTCCGCGCAATTCCTGCTGCACACGTGGTTACCCGATGCGATGGAAGGACCGACGCCGGTCTCGGCGCTGATCCATGCCGCTACCATGGTCACGGCGGGCGTGTTCATGGTGGCGCGGCTGTCGCCGTTATTCTCATTGTCGCCGAACGCCTCCGGCTTTGTGACCTTTATCGGCGCTACGACGGCGATATTCGCTGCCAGCGTGGCGCTGGTGCAGAATGACATCAAACGCATTATCGCCTACTCGACCTGCTCGCAGCTTGGATACATGTTCGTCGCAATGGGCGTCGGCGCCTATTCGGTCGGCATGTTCCACCTGTTCACGCATGCCTTCTTCAAGGCGCTGCTGTTTCTGTGTTCGGGCTCGGTCATCATTGCGATGCATCACGAGCAGGACACCCGCAAAATGGGCGGGCTATGGCGGAAGCTGCCTTTCACCTACGCCACGATGGTGATCGGCACGCTCGCGTTGACCGGTTTTCCACTCACCGCCGGTTATTTCTCCAAGGACGCCATTATCGAATCCGCGCTGGTGAGCAACAGCGCGATGGCGAGCTACGGCTTCATTATGACGCTTGGCGCCGCGGCCATGACGGCGTTTTATTCTTGGCGGCTGATCTTCAAGACTTTTCATGGCGAGCCGCACGACCGCGCACATTACGAGGCCGCGCACGAAACCTCGAAAACCATGCTGGTGCCGCTGGCGCTGCTTGCCGTCGGTTCGATCGCCGCCGGCTATCCGGCACTGGCATTGTTCACCGGCCACGGCGCCGGTGAATTCTTCCGCCAGTCGTTGACGCTCGAACCTGCCGAAAAACTGTTCGAGAGTGCAGAGAAGCTGCCGCTCGTTCTCTCGCTACTGCCCACTGTGATGATGATCGGCGGATTTCTGGTGGCGTATCAATTCTACATGCGCCGCCCCGATATTCCGGCTGCTTTGGCGCGCGACCAGAATCTGCTCTACAGATTCCTGCTGAACAAATGGTACTGCGACAAAATCTACGATTTTCTTTTGGTGCGGCCGGCAATGTGGCTCGGCCGGCTGTTTTGGAAGGGCGGCGACGGTTTCATCATCGACGGCTTCGGGCCTGACGGGGTTTCGACGCGTGTGCTCGACGTGACGCGCAACGTCATCCGTCTGCAGACCGGTTATCTCTATCATTACGCTTTTGCCATGCTGATCGGCGTTGCCGCGGCGATTACTTGGTTCATGTTTGCAGGGACGCATTGATGGCGAGCTGGCCCATCCTTTCCGTCGTCACGTTCCTGCCGCTCGTCGGCGCGTTGTTCATTGCGCTGTTGCCGGAGGACGAAGCCGGCATCCGCAATGCACGCTGGACCGCGCTGTGGACGACGCTCATTACCTTCATCACCTCCCTGATTCTGGTCTGGCGTTTCGACCCGGCCTCGGCCGATTTCCAATTCGTCGAGAAGCACGCATGGCTCGGCGGCAATATCAACTATGCGATGGGCGTCGACGGCATCTCGCTGCCATTCGTGGTGCTGACCACCGCGCTGATGCCGATCTCGATCCTGGCAAGCTGGACCTCGATCCAGCTCCGGGTGCGCGATTATATGATCGCTTTTCTGGTGCTCGAAACACTGATGGTCGGCACATTCTGCGCGCTTGACCTCGTGCTGTTTTATCTTTTCTTCGAAGGCGGGCTGATCCCGATGTTCTTGATCATCGGCGTGTGGGGCGGGCCGCGCCGCGTCTATGCCAGTTTCAAGTTCTTCCTCTACACGCTGCTCGGCTCCGTGCTGATGCTGCTTGCGATCATGGCGATGTATTGGGAGGCGGGCACCACCGACATTGCCTCGCTTTTGCACCATTCCTTCCCGTTGAGCCTGCAGAAATGGGCCTGGTTCGCGTTCCTGGCGTCATTCGCGGTGAAGCTGCCGATGTGGCCGGTCCACACCTGGCTGCCCGATGCGCATGTCGAGGCGCCCACAGCCGGGTCGGTGATCCTGGCGGCGATCCTGTTGAAGATGGGCGGCTACGGGTTCTTACGCTTTTCGCTGCCGATGTTTCCCGACGCTTCGGCGCAGCTCGCGCCGCTGATCTATGCGCTATCCGTTGTGGCGATCGTCTACACCTCGCTGGTCGCGCTGATGCAGGAGGATATGAAAAAGCTCATCGCCTATTCCTCGGTGGCGCATATGGGCTTTGTCACCATGGGGATCTTCGCAGTGACGGCGCAGGGCGTCGCCGGCGGCATTTTCCAGATGGTGTCGCACGGCATCGTCTCGGCCGCCTTGTTTCTCTGCGTCGGCATCGTCTATGACCGCATGCACACCCGTGAGATCGCCGCCTATGGCGGCCTCGTCAATCGTATGCCGCTTTACGCCTTCGTGTTCATGGTTTTCACGCTGGCGAATGTCGGGCTGCCAGGCACTTCCGGCTTCGTCGGCGAGTTTCTCAGCCTGATCGGTACGTTCCGGGTCAATACCTGGGTCGCGACGCTGGCGACGATCGGCACGATCCTGTCCGCCGCATACGCGCTGTGGCTCTATCGCAAAATAATTTTCGGGAAACTTGAAAAGCCGAACCTGTTCAACATCAAGGACATCGGCTTGCGCGAGATCGCGATCATGGCGCCGCTCGTCATTCTCACCATAGTGTTTGGTATTTATCCGAAGCCCGTCCTCGATATTTCCTCGGCGTCGGTGGCGCAACTGATCGACAACTATCAGCACGCAGTCGGCGCGGTACGCTCTGCCGCCCTGGCACGGTGAGGCAATGAACGTCGCGCAGCTTCCCAATCTCCTACCGTTCTTGCCCGAATTCGTGCTCGGCGTCGGCGCCATGGCGCTGCTGCTTGTCGGCGTGTCCCGGCGTGCAGACACCGGCCACGTCGTTGACGCGGCGGCCATCGTGCTCCTCGCCGTCGCCGGCGTGGTCATTGCGCTGCTGCCCGCCGGCAAACTGATCACCTTCGGCGGCAGCTTTATTGTCGACGACTTTGCGCGTTTCCTGAAAATACTGGCATTGCTGGGCTCGGCCGCCGCGATCGCGATGTCGCTCGATTACGCCAAGCATGAAGGCGAGCAGCATTTCGAATATTCCGTTCTCATTGTGCTTTCGACGCTCGGCATGCTGATGCTGATTTCAGCCGCCGACCTGATCGCGCTTTATCTCGGCCTCGAATTGATGAGCCTGCCGCTCTACGTCGTCGCGGCAAGTCACCGCAACTCGCTGCGCTCGACCGAGGCTGGACTGAAATATTTTGTGCTCGGGGCGCTGTCCTCCGGCATGCTGCTCTACGGCGCTTCGCTCATCTACGGCTTTACCGGCACCGTGAACTTTGCCGGCATCGCGCATGCGGCGGGGCAGGGCGGCGTCGGATTGATCTTCGGCATCGTGTTTCTGTTCGCCGGCTTCTGCTTCAAAGTGTCTGCCGTGCCGTTTCACATGTGGACACCCGATGTCTACGAGGGCGCGCCGACGCCGATCACGGCGTTTTTCGCCGCGGCACCCAAAGTGGCGGGCATCGCCATGTTCGTACGCGCCGCGGTGATGGCGTTTCCCGGCATCACCTCGCAATGGCAGCAGATTGTCGTCTTCGTCGCTATCGCCTCGATGGCGCTGGGCTCCTTCGCTGCGATCGGTCAGCGCAACATCAAGCGGCTGATGGCCTATTCCTCGATCGGCCACATGGGTTTCGCGCTGGTGGGGCTCGCCGCCGGGACCAGCGAAGGCGTGCAGGGCGTGCTCGTTTATGTCGCGATCTACATCACTATGACGCTCGGCGTCTTCGCCGTGATCCTGTCGATGCGGCGGCGCACCGGAATGGTGGAATCGATCGATCAGCTTGCCGGGCTCTCGCGCACGCACCCGACCATGGCGTTCTTCTTGGCGATGCTGTTATTCTCGATGGCGGGCATCCCGCCGCTCGCCGGCTTCTTTGCCAAGTTCTATGTCTTTCTTGCCGCGATAAAGGCGGGCTTGTACGCGCTTGCCGTCATTGGCGTGGTCACGAGCGTGATCGGCGCCTACTATTATCTCTATATCGTCAAACTGATGTATTTTGACGAGCCGGTCGGAAAATTTGAAGAGATGCCGTACGAGCTTCGCGTGGTGCTGGCAATCTGCGGGTTGTTCAACATTTTCTTCTTCGTCTATCCCGCTCCACTCGTCGGGATAGCCAGCGCCGCGGCGCATTCCCTGTTTTGATGCAGCTTGACCCCACCGCGATCGAGGCAGGGGTGCGGCTGGAAACCCTTGCTGCGATAGGATCGACCAATGCGCAAGCGCGCCTGCGGGCGCAGCATGGCGAGCGCGGGCCGCTCTGGATCACAGCCACCGCGCAAAGCGAGGGTCGCGGCCGGCACGGCCGCACTTGGATTTCGCCGCCAGGCAATCTCTATGCGAGCCTGCTGCTCAGCGACCCTTCGCCATTCGAACACGCGCCACAACTCGCTTTCGTCGCCGCCGTAGCGCTGCGCGACGCGATTGTTGCAGAAGCTGCGGCGCTCGTGCCGCAACTTGCGTTCAAATGGCCGAACGATTTGCTGCTCGCGGGCGACAAATGCGCCGGCATTCTTATCGAGGGCGACGCGGCCTTCGACGGCGAAGAAGCCCAAGCGCCAAAGCGGCTAAGTGTCATCGTGGGCATCGGCGTGAATTGCACGAGCCATCCGCGCAGCGGCGGGACCGATTCATTCCCGGCCACGGACTTGCAGGCGCACGGCGCCGAGATAATGCCGGCGCAATTGTTTCGGCGACTGTCTGCCACCATGTGCAGCCGCCTTGCGCAGTGGGACCGCAGCCACAACTTTGCAATCATTCTTGCCGATTGGGTCGCCTGCGCGTGCGGCATCGGCGAACAGATAACGGTACGCAACAATGGCGTGCAAACGCAGGGCCGCTTTGTAGGTGTCGATCAGGCAGGGCGGCTGCTGCTCGAATTG
>Ga0073928_10010724_pt1 | contig 10833 bp, 11 predicted proteins | sample PaiPotPPA55metaG_FD_76969 | JGI IMG/M metagenome (GOLD analysis project Ga0073928, IMG submission 76969) | Iron sulfur acid spring bacterial and archeal communities from Banff, Canada, to study Microbial Dark Matter (Phase II) - Paint Pots PPA... ...
AGCAGTCCGCTCGACCACGTCCCGCACGAGGCGCGCATGATCGCGTCGACACAGAGGCTATGAACTTGTTCGACGATAGCAACGCCCGCAATCTTGAATCCAGTCTTGAAACCATGACACCTGAACACGACACTCACACCGGCGCCTCGGCCGTAATAGACGCTCCCGAGCACGCACAACCCTCCCCTGCGGAACCACTGGCTTCCGCCCCTGAAGTTCATGAACACGACACTCATGAAAACGGCACTCGTGAAAACGAGACTCAAGAAAATGTCGCTCCTGACAATTCCGCCCACGAGACTGCCGTGTCTGGCAGCGATGATTTCGCCGCCGCGCTCCAGAACTTCGAGACGGAAACCGAGGAGTCGGTTGGCGACGACCACGTAATCAAAGGCACCGTGGTGAAGCTGACCGCGACCCATGTCGTCGTCGATATCGGAACGAAATCCGAGGGCATGGTGCCGATTGCGGAAGTTCTCGATCACGAGGGCAAGCCCAAGTTCCAGCCCGGCGATGAGATCGACGTAATGCGGGATAAGGGCGAAACCGAAGAGGGCTACGTCAACCTGTCGCACCTGAAGGCGCAGCGCCTGCGGTCGTGGGACGAGATTGAGCGCGCTTATAACGAAAAGAAGCCGATCAAGGGCGTCGTCGTGGAGCGCATCAAGGGCGGCCTGACCATAGACATTCAGGGTGCGCGCGCCTTCCTGCCAGGCTCGCAAGTAGATCTGCGTCCGATCCGGAATCTGGACGGCATGAAGGGCCAGACGATGGAAGTCGCCATCATCAAGCTCAACAAGAAGCGCGGCAACATCGTGGTCTCGCGCAAACAGCTTCTGGAAGAAGAGCAGAACGAAAAGCGCGGTAAAACCCTGGAGCACCTGGAAGAAGGCAGCGTCCTCACCGGGATCGTCAAGAACCTAACCGAGTACGGCGCATTCGTGGATATGGGCGGAATTGACGGGCTGCTGCACATCACCGACATGTCGTGGGGGCGTCTGACGCACCCGCGCGATCTGGTCAACGTCGGCGACCAGATTCAGGTGAAAGTCCTGAAGTATGACAAAGACAAGCAGCGCGTCTCGCTGGGCTTCAAACAGCTCACGCCTGATCCGTGGCTGGATGCGGAGCACCGCTACCCCGTGGGCGCGCACGTCCACGGACGCGTGATCAGCGTCACCGATTACGGCGCTTTTGTAGAACTCGAGCAGGGCATTGAAGGCCTGGTCCACGTGAGCGAAATGACGTGGTCGAAACGGATGAAGCATCCGTCGAAGCTGGTCAACGTCGGCGACGAAGTGGATTGCGTGGTGCTGAGCGTGAACCCGACCGAGCGCCGGATCTCGCTGGGCATGCGGCAACTCGCGTCCAACCCCTGGGATACGCTGCATGACAAGTATCCGGTAGGAGCGACGGTCGAGGGCCGGGTCCGCAATCTGACCGAGTTTGGCGCTTTCATTGAAATCGAGGACGGAATCGATGGCTTGGTGCATGTCAGCAACCTGAGCTGGACCACCCGCGTAAAGCATCCTTCCGAGGTGTTGAAGAAGGGCGACAAGGTCAAGGCCGTCATCCTGGCCATTGAACCGGACAAGCGGCGCCTTTCGCTCGGCGTGAAGCAGATGCAGCCCGACGTTTGGGATTCGTTCTTCGCGCAGCACCGCATTGGCGACATCGTGCACGGCAAGGTCCTGCGCGTGGCGAACTTCGGCGCGTTTGTCGAGATTGCCGAAGGTATCGAAGGCCTGTGTCACAACTCAGAAGCTGTCGACGCGAATGGACAGCCGATGCATTTGGAACCCGGCAGCGAGTTCGACTTCAAGATCATCAAGATGAATCAGGAAGAGAAAAAAGTCGGCCTGAGTATCAAGGCGGTCGGCGAAGAAGCGTCTCGCCAGGAAGTCGAGTCCTACAAGCACCCGGCATCGTCCTCCTCGACCAGCACCACCATCGGCGACTTGATCTCGTGGAAGCGGGCCGGCGGAGACAGCAACTAGAAATGTGTTAATGGAGAGACGGGCGCCTCGCCCGTCCGCCGGGCGGGGGCGCCCGGCTCTCCACGACTTCAACTAATTTTCTGTAGATTCTGATAGCTGATTCGAAGACTCTCCATGGCTGGAAGGTCGCCCGAATCGCGCTCGACAAATAAATGCTTCACGCCGTTCTTCTCCGCCGCCGCTAAAATCTCCTGCCAGTGAATGGTCCCGGCTCCGACTTCGGTGAAATGTTCCGCCGCCGCGTCCTTCACCTGTGAGATTGGGAATCCGGGCTTGCGATCCTTCAGGTGAAGCAACTTGATGCGGTTGCCGTACTGTTGAAACATTTGTAGCGGATCACCACCGGCCTGCGTAATCCAGTAACAGTCCATTTCAATGCAGACTAGTTTCGGGTCGCAGCGATTCATCATTGTTTCAAAACCGGTCGTATCTCCGAAACGACGGAACTCATAGTTGTGATTGTGAAATCCGAACTGCATACCAACCTGATGAATCTTTTCGCCCCAAATGTTGAACTGATCGGCGGCTCGCTTGTAACCGTCCAGCGTGAACCACATGCTCTCGGGCAACATCGGGCAAATGACATACTCGACCCCGAGCAACTTCGCGTAGTCGATCTTCGAATCAAGCCCGTCATAGTTGAAGTGCCCGCTGGGGACTTTTAGTCCGTGGTCATTGATCATGCGCCGCAGATCCGCTGCGGGATGCCCATAGATATCCCAGTAGGTTTCGACCTCGGTGTAACCGATCTTGCGAACGGCTTCGAGGACGGCGGGAAGATCGCGCGCCGCGTCCTGGCGCACGGTGTACAACTGCGCTCCGAGAGAATGGCGCTCCGAGGCAAGCAGTCGGGTAGTGGCCAGTCCGCCGGCAGCCGAAATCGACAACTGTAGAAACCCGCGACGGTTGAACATGCGTTGGAGCATGGTCATTTCTTGCCCGCACTTCCGTCCGGCACAAGCGCGTAGCTTGCGAAGCCAACTGCTTTACTGTCCGGCGACCAGGACGGCACGTTGATTGTGCCCTGGCCTCCAAACAACTTGGTCAGCACGCTGATTTTCCCGTCACTCAATGACATGATGCGCAGCATCACATCCTTGTTCTCCGGATGGCCCTTTACGTCCGGCGCGTAGGAAAGGAAAACCATCCACGCCCCATCCGGGGAGACATGCGGAAACCAGTTGTTCCAGTCATCGATGGTGACCTGTTCCTGTTCGCTCCCATCGGCCCGCATGCGCCAGATCTGCATGTGCCCAGTGCGCTCAGAATTGAAGTAGATGTATTTTCCATCCGGCGAATACTCCGGCCCGTCATCCAACCCTTTGGCGGTTGTCAGGCGCGTCTCTTCTCCGCCCGTAACCGGGATCGTGTAGATATCGAATTCGTCGTTGCGCTGTCCCACGAACGCCAGCGTCTTGCCGTCCGGCGACCAGCCGTGCCAGTACGACGGGGATTTCTGCGTGATGCGGCGCGGCACTCCTCCCTCGATCGGCACAATGTAAACAATCGACTGATTGTCGCCCTGCGACTGATCGCTGATGGCCAGCGAGTTTTGGTCCGGCGAAATGCCGTGATCGTTGTTGCACCGTTTGGCGAATCCGGTGTCGATCAGCGCAGGCTCTCCTCCGGACACCGGCAGCCGGTAGATGCTGCCATTGCGATTAAAGAGAAACGACGTTCCGTCGCGCGTCCAGTTGGGCGCTTCAAAGCGTTCGGGTGCGGCGTACACTACGTGCCGGACGGTCGATGCAATGGTCACTCTTTCTAACGTACTGTAGAGCGTCGTTTTCGCGACCGGGGCCAAGTCTGCCGCCAGATCGACGTTTGCGAACATCGCCTTCTCCACTACGTCTTTATCGTGCGAGCAGACCCCAATCCCCACATAATAAGTTCCCTGCAGCGGAACCTGTATCGAAGCGCCGGAGTAGTGCAGTTCCTTGCCGCCGTCTCCCAGAAACAGATAAACAAAATTGCCGCGCTTTTCGATGCGTATGCGCTGGGGTCCAGCAATGTTCGGCTGTGTCTCCTGAGTTTGGATCTCACGAGTCGCGGCGCCCTTTTCATCGCGGTATTGCAGCGCCGTCATACCATTGCCGTGGAGCGCCACGTCAGCGTAGGCGGAGTCTGCGTCCAGGCTCTGGCGCACCATCAGCACGGCCTTGCGATGCTCGTTTCCGGTTTTGCCCAAGAACGAGATGTCGGCTGCCACAGTGACGTCGCCATTAACTTTCTTCCAGGCGAAATGGAAGGCGTCGGTCGTGGACCAAATGTTCTCGCCACTGCCGCTGACTGTGTATGTTCCGCGAGCGGGATCGTACTCAAGGGTGCCCGGACGAAGAACGCTGCCAACATCGGCGTGACTCTCAAACACGCCAGTCGGTGCCGCGCTCGCCCAGAGGTTGGGACTCCTAAGACCAGCGAATGAACACCAACTCAGCGCCAGCAGAACGGCGGAAGCTCTCTTGATCATGGGAGAACACTCGGTAGTTGAATTTTAGACGACGGGTGCGACGGAGAAGAAATTGTACGACTTTACGCACGTTTTCGCAGGCCTGAGTCCAGAGTGAAACCTCTCTCATCCAAACCAAGATGAATTTGGAACTGAATGGAAAGCGCGCTCTAGTTACAGGATCAACAGCGGGAATCGGATACGCGATCGCGGAGGCCCTGGCTCGGGAGGGCGCGAACGTCATTGTGAACGGGCGGACGGAAGAGCGCGTCGAGCAAGCGATTCAGTCGATTCGAACCTCTCATCCGCAGGGCAAGGTGGAGGGTCTCGCCGCCGATCTTGGCAGCGCCGACGGAGTCCGTGTCGCCGTCGAGCGGCTCCCCGATGTCGATATTCTCGTCAACAACCTGGGCATTTTCGAGCCCAAGCCGTTTGAGCAAATTCCCGACGAAGACTGGTTTCGCCTTTTTGAAGTGAATGTCATGAGTGGCGTTCGCCTGAGCCGGCAGTATTTGCCCGGCATGAAGACGCGGAACTGGGGACGCATCGTCTTCATTTCGAGCGAATCCGCGGTGCAGATTCCGGCCGAGATGATTCACTATGGCATGACGAAAACCGCGCAGCTCGCGATTTCACGCGGCCTGGCGGAGACCACCGCGGGTACCGGCGTCACCGTGAACACCGTGCTGCCCGGGCCCACGGCTTCAGAGGGCGCAAATGAGTTTGTCGACCGCTTGGCGGCGTCTTCGAAACAGACCAAGGCTGAATTCGAGGCTGAGTTCTTTCGCAGCGTGCGCCCGAGTTCTTTGTTACGGCGCTTCGCACGTCCCGACGAAGTGGCGCCCCTGGTGGTGTTCCTCTGCAGTCCGCTCTCCTCGGCCACGAATGGCGCTGCCCTCAGAGCCGATGGCGGGGTTGTGCGCTCTATTCTTTGAGTGGCTAAGAGGTGCCCTGTCCCCGAGCAAGTGCGAGTTTCACTTCCTCCCGCTGCCGGTCCTGCTCGTTCGCCCGGAACATCTGCCGCGGCTGCAGTTTGATCACCCGAGCCAGGAAAACATCGGGGAGCTGTGCAATACGGGTGTTGTAGGTGTTGACATCGTCGTTGAAAAACTCGCGGCGGTCGGCGATTCGCTCCTCCAGTTCGGAGATGCGATTCTGCAGCGCCAGGAAATTCTGGTTGGCCTTGAGCTGCGGATATCGTTCCGCCACCACAAAAAAAGATCGCAGGGCGCCCGTCATCAGCAGGTCTGCTTGAGCCTTCTGCGGAATGCTGGCCGCGTTCATCGAAGCCGCGCGAGCCTGCGTCACCGCCTCCAGCGTCTGCCGCTCATGGTCCATGTAACCCTTGACGCAGGCCACCAGGTTGGGAATCTCGTCATGGCGCTGCTTGAGCAGAACGTCAATATTGGCCCAGGCACGGCCGATTTCGTTCTGCAGGCGCACCAGTCCGTTGTACACGATGACCGCGTAGATGGCGGCACCTGTGACCATCAGGACGACTGCAGCGTAGGTAACATCCGGCATGAGCGTTTTCGCGTAAAGCCGTTTTCGCGTAAACCAGCTCGAATGTAGCGGAAGGGTGTGTCCCAGACAAGTTACGTGCGTGTGAAGCGAAAAAGTGCTTATTTAGCGTCGGCTTTGGTGTCGACTTTCAAACTGATGTAAACCTGCGAACGGTCGTCAAATTGGCTGACCGTTTTTGTGCCGCTCTTGCGGTTGTTGTACTGTGCGTACACTTCGTAATCGATGCTGGGCTGAAGAGCCGGGAAACGGTAGGCGCCGTCCGGGCCAACGATATAGGTTTTCACGGAGCGGGTGTGAGTGTTGGTCAGGTACACGACAGCGTTCGGCAAAGGATTGTCGCCGCCGTCCAGCACCTTGCCAGTGAGCAGGCGGGTCTTGTCTTGCTTCGAATCGCGGCCAAACAACTGCGCTGGAGCCGCCAGGGCCGATGTCGAGAAGACCGACGCCGACAATACAAGCAGCAGAGAAGCTCCGATAATCGCCTTCTTCATGAATTTCTCATTGCCATGAATTTCATTGCCGCCGACTCCCAGCCACAACGGCCATTACCAGTCTAAATGAAGACCGATGTCAGAACGCTCGTCATCGTCGATATGCACGGTTACTTCGGAGCCGGGCTTCAATTGTCGCCCCGAGGGCAGCTTATAACCCTTCACGTCCGCCCACACGACGTAGTCCGCCTTGCCGACGGGCAACCGCTGGGCGAATTCGCCGGTGTGATTGGAATAGAGCTCCCAGCGGGCTCTTTTTTCTTCGGCCCGCCGGATCTTTACCTTGACCCCGTAGAGTGGGTGCCCGTCAGGATCCCAAACCGTTCCAAAGATTAGGGCGTAAGACTTCGGCTTCTCGCGGTTGCTACCGCGCGCGCTCACAGGGGTAACGAGAGACGCCAGGAACAGCGCTGACGCAGCCACTGCCACCACGCGCAGGAGTACCCGGAAATGCGCAGAATTCTTCAGGAATCCTCGTCCTCGGACTCTTCTTTGACGGCGTCTTCTTCGTCCTCGTCTTCTTCGACCTCGTCTTCGCCGACCTTCTTCAGCTCAACAGGATTGACGGTAATCACCTCGAAGTCCGCGCCGCACTCCGGGCACGAGACGACCGCGCCTTCATCGACCTCATCTTCATCGATGTCGAGATCCGTCTCGCATTCAGGACAATACACCATGATTTCCTCCACCTCCAGGCTACCCTGTTATATTTAGTTTCTTCGAGAGGAAAAGGTCAAGTGGCTTACCAAGAAAATTCTGCAATGGCCGAGTCTGCCAGTTTCGGTTATTCCTCCACAAGTCTTGCGGCAGCCGCGATTGCCTTGGCGCTGGTGTTTTGCGGGCCTCTGTGCCCGGCGCAGGAAATGGCGCAGGGTCAAGGTCCGGCGCCCCGCTTGGCATCTGACGCACATACCGACACACACATCGCCGAGGCGATCCGGCAAGTTTCAGCGGACCGCATTCGACAGACGATCGAGACGCTGGTCAGCTTCCAGAACCGGTCCACGATTTCCGCTCAGGACGAAGCATCCATCAAAGCGGGCAAGGGAATCGGAGCGGCGCGGGAGTGGATCAAAGCGGAGTTTGAGCGCTACTCCAAAGAATGCGGCGGCTGCCTGGAAGTAGAAACAGACACTTTCACCGAGCAGCCGAGCGAACGCATTCCAAAACCGACCGAAATCGCCAATGTTTATGCGGTGCTGCGCGGCACCGATGCGCAGCAGGCGAATCGCATCGTCCTGGTAACGGGCCACTATGATTCGCGAAATAGCGATACTCTAAACGGGACCGACCCTGCGCCGGGAGCGAATGACGACGGCAGCGGCACAGCGGTGAGCCTCGAATGCGCGCGCGTTTTGAGCAAGGCTGTTCTGAATAAAGTTAAATTCCCGGCGACGATTATTTTTCTGACGGTCGCGGGAGAAGAGCAGGGCCTGAACGGCAGCAAGCACTTCGCCCAGATGGCTAAGCAGCAGGCGTGGAAACTCGAAGCCGTCTTGAACAATGACATCGTGGGAGGCAACCTCGGTCAGGGACAGGATGCGAGCGTGGTGCGGGTGTTTTCCGAAGGGCTGCCGGCGGCGGCTAGCGAGGCTGAGATCAAGCGTATTCGGACGATCGGCGGAGAGAGCGACTCGACTTCGCGCGAACTTGCCCGCTACATCGCCGACATCGGGCGCTCATACAATGCCGGAGTTAAGCCGCTTCTGATTTTCCGCCTGGACCGCTTCCTGCGCGGAGGCGACCACTACTCTTTCAATCAGCAAGGCTTCGCGGCGGTACGGTTCACCGAACTCCGCGAAGATTTCAATCATCAACATCAGACCCCTCGCACCGAAAATGGCATCGAATACGGAGACTTGTCAAAGTTCGTCGACTTCGACTATGTGGCGCACGTCGCCCGGCTGAACGCGGCCACCCTGGCTTCGCTGGCGTCGGCTCCAGCGCCGCCGGCAAGTGTGAAAATGCAGACCAAGGATCTCGACAATGACACGACCTTAACGTGGGAACCTTCGGCTGGAGCGGCCGCCTACGAGGTGATCTGGCGCTCGACGAAAGCGCCTGATTGGGAGTACGTACAAACGGTGAGTAGCGGCACGCGTGCAACCGTGAAGGTTTCGAAGGATAATGTGATATTCGGTGTGCGCGCGGTAGATGCTGCGGGACATCGCAGCCTGCCGGTTGTGCCGGAGCCAGAAAGATAAAGATTAAGGATATAAAGACAGTGCCTCGCGGACAAACCATCTCGTTCACCTTCCCGCCATTCGCAGGATGGGTGAAGCGCATCATTCTAGCTTGCACGGGGATCTACCTGTTTCAGGCAGTGATGCGCATCTTCGCCCCGGACGTTGTCGCTCTAATGCAGGAATGGCTGGCGCTGATCCCAGTTGCCGTGATGCACGGCAAAGTGTGGCAACTGGTCACGTACTCGTTGCTGCACGCGAGTTTCGGTCACGTGTTTTTCAACATGCTGACGCTTTGGTTTATCGGCGCGTATCTGGAAAGCGACTGGGGGCCGAGACGATTCATCGAATGCTACACGTTCTGCGTCGTGGGCGCCGCTTTAGTGACAATTATCGTTTCCTATACCCATTTCCTTGGGGCGAATCCAGCAACCGGGACGGTGGGCGCGTCGGGAGGCATTTTCGGACTGCTGATGGCTTTTGGCATTCTTTATGCCGATCAGGAAATGTTTCTGTTTCCGCTGCCGTTCAGGATCAAGGCCAAATACTTGGTCGGCATTTGGGTCGTGGTCGCGATCATTGCGGTTTTTGAACCAACGCAAGGCGGAGTCGCGGTCTTTGCTCATCTCGGCGGACTGTTCTTCGGCTTCCTGTGGGTGAAGTTCATGCCTTCTCGCGGTCTCAGCTATGCGACGTCCGAGCGTTATTTCAGCGCCCGGAACTCGTACTACCGCTGGAAGCGGCGGCGCACTGCGAGAAAATTCGAAGTCTATATGAAAGATCACGACCGCAAAGTCACCTTCGACGAGCACGGAAATTACGTGCCTCCCGACGATAACGACAAAACGAATGGCGGATCGAAGTCGGGCTGGGTAAATTAGCCGTCAGCCGTCAGCAATCAGCCGTCAGGAAAACTAACTCCGCGATCCTCAAAGAACTCTAGGGTTCTTAAGACGATCTTCCCCGGCAATTCCTTCTGTTCGGTCTTCCTCTTAAACCCCAAGTCATGACCCGCGCCTTCCACTTTCATTAATTCGATTTTGGCGGGAATTAGCTGTAGGGCTTTTGTCAGCTCTTCAACGCTTCCGAATGGGTCGCGGGTTCCGTGCACGAACAGACTTGGCGTGCGCAGGTTGGGCAGATGCTGGATACGGAGCTGTTCAGGTTTACGCGGTGGATGCAAAGGGTACGAAAGCAGAAGGAGTCCGGAAACAAGATCGGGTTCGGTGGCGCAGAGCATCGTTGCCTGGCGTCCACCGTAAGAATGGCCGCCCAAAAAGATCTGGCCGGTAACATTCTTACGCAAAGCTGTAACTGCGTTGCGCAGGCCGGCGCGATCGCGTTCCGCATTGCCCGGAAACGGCGGTCCAGTTCGCCGCTCCTGGCGGAAGGGCAGATCGCAGCGCAGAACGACGTAGCCATGTCCGGCAAAAGTTTCGCTGAGCGCAACCAGCAGAGGAGCATTGCTATTCGAGCCCGCGCCGTGAGTCAGGATCAGGGCGTCGCCAGTGGGACTCGCGGGCGAGTGCAGGAAGCCGCGGACTGCGGGGTTCAGTGAATCATCGAAAAACGTGATCGCCGACTGCATCGCCTTAAACTCTTTCGGCCGCGCTCAGGATCAGGATGACAAGATCGGTACAGGATGACAAGGCTGGCAGCTATTTCTTCTGTCGTCGCGTCGTGCGTGCCCGATCACTTTCCCCTACCGTATGCAACCGCATGAAATTCGTGGCGCCCGAAGTGAGCTTCGTCCCGGCCACCAAGCCGAGCACGTCCCCGATGCGGAGAAGACCTTTTGGCAACAGTTCGTTTTCGGCGGTCCGGAGCATCGACTCCGCGGATTCCCACCGGTCTTTGTGAACCGGATGCACGCCCCAAAGCGTATTCATACGATTGCAGACTTCCGGCTTCCGACTGAAAGCATAGATACGGACCTTGGGACGATGTTTTGAAAGCATGCGCGCCGTATTGCCGCTTTCCGTGAAGACGGCGATCGCGCGCATGGGCAGATCTTCGGCGGCGTGTGCGATGGACTCGCAGATGGTTTCGGCAACCGAATAACGATGATCCTCACGACGGCGGCGCGCTGCCGGCGGCAATTGCGCGATGCTAGCCTCCGCTTCCAGAATGATGCGGACCATCATGGCCACGGCCTCACGCGGGTAGCGACCACTGGCGGTCTCTCCCGA
>Ga0073928_10010727_pt1 | contig 10828 bp, 11 predicted proteins | sample PaiPotPPA55metaG_FD_76969 | JGI IMG/M metagenome (GOLD analysis project Ga0073928, IMG submission 76969) | Iron sulfur acid spring bacterial and archeal communities from Banff, Canada, to study Microbial Dark Matter (Phase II) - Paint Pots PPA... ...
ATCACGGATTTGCCGATGCCGAGCGCAAGAAAGCGAACCTTCGTTTGCACGCTGGCGGCAACCGGCGCCGCGGTGCTGCTGTCGGCCGCCACGGCCGGAGCCAGGGCCGGATTAAGCGTCATCGCCGCGGCAGCCGAAAACGACAGGGCGCGGATCAAAACGTTCCGCATCAGCTGATTTCCCCTGCTTCTCATATCGAGAGTCCTTCTGGTCACATGCGTCCTACTGGTCATTTCAGTATCGTGGTCTGGCTTGAGACACCGTGACGAACGACATTGATGCTGCCGCGCTGGCGAGCCCGGTCATCGGATCCGATGTCGACCTGGTTGAGGTCGGCAATGCTGCGCAGCGCCAGCGACAGCGTGCCGGCCTGGCGCGCGGCAGCGAGAATCGCCGTTTGCTCGGGCTTCAACTCGAGCGTTGCGGTCCTGCCGATGACGGTGTTCTGGCCGTCCTTTTCCTTCGGCGCCTGATCGATCGCGAGAATGCGGATGTTGGCCAGGATGATTTCCGAGACCACGATGTCGGGGGCCGAAACGCGATCCGGATTCGGATTCTTCTCGCGCCTGGTAAGAATGACGTCGACCCGATCGTTGGGCAGAATGAAGCCGCCGGCGCCGGTCTCCGCCGAAATCTCGGTCGAGACGGCGCGCATGCCGGTGGGCAGGATCGCCGCCATGAAGCCCGATCCATCGGCCTTGACCAGTTTCGCTTCGCGGATCGGTTCGCCCGCGATAAAGGGCGCGCGCGCGATCGAGCCGGCGATCTGGGTGGTTGCGTCCGGGCGCTCTTTGCGGCGAATGAAGGTGTTGCTGGCCGTTGACGCCGGCCATGTCTGCCATTGCAGCTCGTTCTGGGTGACCGTCTGGCCAAGGCCGATGTCGGATTTGGCCACCAGAACGTCGACGGTCTGCAGCTGTGCGACCGGCTCCGTCGGAGGCGGCTTGCTATCCGATCCACTCGCAAGATATGCCGCGACGCCGCCGGCACCGAGCGCGATAGTCAGGACGACAATGCGGGCGGTATTCATACGCTCTTCTATCTACTTTTTACGCTGGGCTACTGAGTCTGCCTTGGCCGCAGCCTCTCCTCTAAGGATGACTAAGCGGTAAAAGTGTAAGCGAGCTTGAGGGCCGAAAAGTTTGCCGAAAGGGATTCAGGGATTTGTCCGCATGGTGAACGTAGGGTTATCGTTCGAAACCGCGCGGCGTGTTCGCTGACCGGTGACGTCGAGAGACGCGAGCAAAGGCTTGGTTTGGGCAGCCAAGTCGCGGCGAGAATAGAGACCCGGCTCGCGCTGCTCGTCGATCAATGGCGCCTTCGCGTGCCGCTGCACTGAAGACCCAAAGAATTCACCATGTGAACAAAAGGCCCGAAGACGGCGCTTCGCGCCGGCCGCGCTGCTCTATCGCGAAGCCATCCGGAGCATCTCCTCCAGCACCGCCTGCTGTTGCGCCCGCGGCAACGGCTTGTCCGACAGCGCAAAGCCGAGAAACGCCCAATAGAGAATTTGCGCCCGCGCGCGAGCCACGCCGGGTGAAAGCCCGGAGGCCCTGAACAGGCTTGCGACGTAGGTCAGCCGGCGCCGGTCGATGGCCTGCACCGCGGCTCTGGCCGCCGGGTCGACCATGGCCCAGGCGCGGACCGCGTTCTCCAGCGCCAGCCGCTCGCCGAACACCCGGCGCAGCAGAAGCGGCAACGGGTTGTCGTGGTCGGCGGCGGCCTCGACATCGGCGATGATCTGCTCGGCGGCGACCTCGCGCCAATGCTTGAGAATCGCCGTGTGAAAGGCCTCGACGTCGGTGAAATGCCAGTAGAAGCTGCCGCGCGACACGCCCATGGCCTTCGCCAGCGGCTCGGCTTTCAGGGCCGTGAAGCCGTGCCGGGCCAGCGCCTTAAGTCCCTGATCGAGCCAGTCCTTTGCGGAGAGTTGGTCCGTCATATTTTTCCTGCGGCAATCCACCGTACACAACTGTATTGACAGCCGCCAGCCCAGGGCCTACATACCATACACTCCTGTATGGAGGGAAACCGATGCGCGATCTCTTGCTGCAATGTGCCGGCGTCGCCGCGATCGCGGCCGCCATCATCCATGGCGTGATCGGTGAAACCAAGGTGTTCCCGCGCGTCACCATTGAGCCAATGCGTCTGCGCAGCCTCTTCCGGATGGTTTGGCAGGCCTCGACCGTGGCGTGGATCGGCGGCGGCGTGCTGCTGATCGCCGCGCCTTTGATGGCGTCCGAGCCGGCGCGGCACTGGATCGTCGTGACGCTGGCCTGCGTGTTCGCGCTCGGCGCGCTCGGCAATGCCTGGGCGACCCGCGGCCGGCATTTTGGCTGGATGATGTTCAGCGCAGTGGTCGCGATGGCAGCTGCCGGCTATTAGCCGCTGAATCCGAAACCGCACCGCGATTGATCCATCGCAACAACTTGGAACATCTCTGGCCTGGCTTTGCCTGCCGCGCAACAAGCGCCTACGTCAGTTTACAATTCCTCTAAAGGTAGATGGGTTTTGGGCTTCCGCGCTTGACCTGTCGGCCCGCGGTTGGAAATACAAGCCATGACCACCATCCCCATCAAACAGACCGGTGCGCGCCAGCTGATGCCTTTGGGACTGGCCAAACGCGGCTATTCCGGCGTGATTCGTCACCTTGCCGCCGATGAAGCCGGCTCCGCGCTGTCCGCGATCGAACTGGAAAGCCGCCTGATCGAACTCGGCTTCGTGGAAGGCGCCAAGGTCGAGGTGCTCCATGAAGGCATTGTCGGGCGCGACCCGATCGCCGTCCGCATCGAGAACGTCACAATCGCGGTGCGCCGGCGCGAGGCGATGGCCGTCATTGTCGCCTGACGAAACGGTACCGCGTCATGGAAGCCCCGTTGTTGCATCTCGCCCTGGTGGGCACGCCCAATAGTGGCAAAACCGCACTGTTCAATGCGCTGACCGGCAGCCGCCAAAAGGTCGCGAACTATCCAGGCGTGACGGTGGAGCGCAAGGAAGGCTTCTTTGTCACCCCGCTCGGACGCCAGGTGTCGGTGGTCGATCTGCCCGGCACCTATTCACTGCGCGGCCGCAGCCCCGACGAAGAAATCACCCGTGATATCGTGCTTGGGCGCAGCGCCGGCGAATCCGTGCCCGATCTCGTCCTCTGCGTGGCCGATTCCACCAATCTGCGGCTGACCATTCGTCTGCTGCTCGAACTCAAGCGCACCGGCCGGCCGATGATGCTGGTGCTCAATATGTTCGACATCGCTACAAGACGCGGCGTCACCGTCGACGTCGCGCGCCTGTCCGGGATGCTGGGGATACCCGTGGTGACGTCGATCGCGGTGCGCAAGGGCGGCACTTCCGATCTGCTGCGAAAGACCGACGAGATCGCCAGGCAAGCGCCGGCTCCTTCGCAGCAAAATCTCTGGCAGCCGCTCTCGGTTGCCGAGCTGCGCGCCACCCAGCGCGAGGCCGATCGCACCATCGCCGCGACCATCAGCCTGCCGGCAAGGCCCGACACCTGGACGGCGCGGATCGACGCCGTGGTGCTGCACCCGATCGGCGGGCTTGGCATTCTGGCGCTGGTCCTGTTCGTCATGTTCCAGGCGGTGTTCGCCTGGGCGCAGCCCTTGATGGAGCTTTTATCGTCCGCCTTCGTCGCCCTGGGTCAGCTGGTGCACGACACCTTGCCACCGGGCCTGCTGCAGAGCTTTCTTCAGAACGGGGTGATCTCGGGCGTCGGCAGCGTCATCGTGTTCCTGCCGCAGATCATCATCATCTTCCTGTTCATCCTGCTCCTGGAAGATTTTGGCTACATGGCGCGCGCGGCCTTCCTGATGGACCGCATCATGGGCGGCGCCGGCCTGCACGGCCGGGCTTTCATCCCGCTGCTCTCGAGTTTCGCCTGCGCCATCCCCGGCATCATGGCGACGCGCGTCATCGACAATCGCCGCGACCGGCTGACCACGATCCTGATCGCGCCGCTGATGACCTGTTCGGCGCGCATCCCGGTCTACACGCTGATCATTTCCGCCTTCGTCCCCGCCGAACAGGTTTGGGGCTGGGTCGATCTGCGAGGCCTGGTGATGTTCGGCCTTTACGCGGCCGGCATCACCAGCGCGCTTTGCGTGTCGTTCCTGATAAAATTCTTCATGTGGCGGGACTACGCGCCGGCGCCGTTCATGCTCGAGCTGCCTGACTACAAATTGCCTCGCGCGCGCAGCATCGCCATCGGCGTCTATACGCGGGCGAAAATGTTCCTGCAGCGGGCCGGCACCACGATCTTCTCGATGATGGTGCTGATCTGGTTTCTGGCATCGTTTCCGACCCCGCCCGCCGGCGCCGAAGGACCCGCGATCAACTACAGCCTCGCCGCGATCATCGGCAAGGCACTGGAGCCGCTATTCGCCCCGCTCGGCTTCAACTGGCAAATCGTGGTTGCGCTGATCCCCGGCATGGCGGCGCGGGAGGTTGCGGTCGCCGCCCTCGGCACCGTCTACGCCATCGAGGGCGGCAAGGAAGCCGCCGATCAGATCGGACAGGTGCTGGCCACGAAATGGAGCCTGGCGACGGCGCTGTCGCTGCTGGCCTGGTACATCTTCGCCCCGCAATGCGCTTCCACGCTGGCGGTGATCCGACGCGAGACCGGAAGCTGGAGATGGATGGCGATCACCTTCGCCTACATGTTTGCGCTCGCTTATGCGGCGAGCCTTGTGACTTACAACATCGCCGTTGCGCTCGGCGCTGGTTAGTCACCCCGCGACGGAGCGCCCATACGTTCGCTGCTCGCGCATTTCTCACTTTAGTTTTGTTCTAATTCTAATGTGGAGGGATTCCAGTCGCGCCATTCCATTTCTGATTCCCAAAACGGTTTGCAACGGTAATAGCTGCCCCGGAAAATCGCGGAGCCTTTGATCTCCGCAGATTGGGGGCTCTATGTCGTCACGCCAGTTCTTGCGCTTGCCTGTATCGATATTCAACTCGGACCGACACTGCCGGCGAAAGGCGCTGCTTGCGGCGACTGCGATGTCCATCATTGGCTGGAGCGGCGCCCGGGCAGCGGACGGTGACGTCAATGAAGCGCTGATGAAGAAGATGGAAGCGATGGAGCAGCGCATCCAGTCGCTCGAGGCTGAACTCAGGCAGAAGCAGATTGCGGCGCCCGAAAAGCAGGCCTCTGCTGCAGAAAAGGCCGCTTCAGGCGAAAAGCAGACCCTTCCTTCCGAAAAGATGTCAAAGAAAGCAGCTGCTCGCGACACCAAAAAGAGCGCCAACGGAGTGGCACCCGAGGCCGCCCCGCAGGACCCGCAGGCCAAGCCATCCTCAAAGTCCGGGACACTCGATGTCAGGACATTCGATGTTTCAACAAAGCCTTCCGATCTGCCGATCCTTGGCCTCGCGCCTTCGCCCGTGGCGGGACTGAGCATCGGCGCCTACGGCGAAGTCAAATTTGGATCGATGCAAAATCCAGCTGCCAACGGCCAGTGGCAGAACGGCTTCGATGCGGCGCGAATGGTGCTGTTGCCGACCTATGCGATCACCGACAACATCATCTTCAATGCCGAGATCGAATTCGAGCATGCCGGCTCGGGCTTTGACAACGACGACAAGCTGCATGGCACCGCCGAGATCGAGCAGCTATGGATCGATTTCAAGATCGTGGATCAGTTCAACTGGCGCGCACCCGGCATCGACCTGGTGCCGATCGGATACATTAATCAACATCACGAGCCGACGCAGTTTTACAGCGTCAACCGGCCCGAACTTTATAACGGCCTCATTCCGTCGACCTGGAAGGTTCCGGGCACCAGCGTTTACGGTACGATCACCGAAGATCTGAAGTATCAGGTCATGGTCAGTGCCACCAACGAGGACTTTGGCGATTCCTTCGACAATCGGACGGCGGCCAAGTCCGCCCCTCCGGCTGGTACGCCGTATTTTCCAGGCATCGACGGGCTCACCGCCCTGACATTCTCAAACCCGCCCCTTGGCGACTTCCAGCAGCTCTCGAACGCCGTTGGCGTATCCGGTCGGCTTGACTTCACGCCGACATTCCTTCCGGGCTTTGGAGGCAGCATCAGCGCCTATTACTCGCCAAATACGACGCCGCGCGGTGCCCATGGCGATCTTGGCAACTTCCTCGGCGCGTCGAGCCTGACCATGTTCGACGCCGAATTCCGCTACCGCATGCCCAATACCGGCCTCGAACTGCGCGGCGAGTACGTCCGCGTCGAATTCGGTCATCCCGAGAACCTGCGCGCCAACAACGACAGCGACCCCACCGACAATGTGGGCAAGTCAATGTACGGCTATTACGGCGAGATCGCCTATCACGTGCCGCTCGGAACCTTCCTGAGCAGCGACTGGGAGGCGGTGCCGTTTTACAACTACACCTATGAAAACTTCCAGACCGGCGGATTTGCCGGAACTGACGCCAATTTGCCAACGGGTGCAGGCCAACGCCAATTCCACACCGCCGGCGTTGCAGTCTTCCCTTCGCCAAAGGTGGTGCTGAAAGCAACCTATCAAAGGGTGATCGACAAGAGCATCGTCGGCGCTCTTTCGGACTCTTTCCTCGGTGGTGTCGGATTTTTCTTTTGATCCGGGCAAACACGCGCTTATGGGAAATTCGCGGGGCCGTTGGCAACGGTCCCGCTGCGGTCGATCAGAGATGCCGGGAGTAACGTGAAATATGACGCAATGGGTTCGGTACACACTGCCAGCGGCGGCGATCGTGTCGGTCGCTTCGCCTGCTTATGCGATGCAGTATCTTTCAATCGAAGAGGCGCAGAAGCAGGCGTTTCCGTCAGCGACGCACTTTGCCGAAGTGCAGGCGGGACGAGTCTGGAAAGCCGAGGCCGGGGGACGCGTCGCCGGCTTTTTTGTCTTCGATCGGGTGATTGGAAAGCACCTCTATATCGACTACGCGGTGGCGTTGACGCCCAGTGGCGCCGTCCACAGCGTCGAGATCCTGCAATATCGGGAGTCCTATGGGGGCGAGATCAGAAGCCCGAGCTGGCTCGCGCAGTTCGTCGGAAAAAACAGCGGCAGCTCGCTCAAGATCAATGGCGATATCAGGAATATCGCCGGCGCGACGCTGTCGTCGACGCATATCACCGAGGGCGTGAAGAGAGTATTGGCAGCCTATGGCAACCGCCTCCGATAAAGTTCGTCGCGCCAGACCCCTGCTCGGCACCTTTGTGGAAATCGAGGTTGCGGGGACGGTCAAAGCCGAGATGAATGCGGCCATTGATGCCGCGTTCGAGGTCGTCGCCAGCGTCCACCGCCTGATGAGCTTCCACGAGCCCGACAGCGACGTCAGCCGTCTGAACCGGGAAGCCTGGATTCGGCCGGTCAGTGTTCACGCCTGGACGTTCGAGGTCCTGCAAGCAGCGGTAAAAATGCATCGCCGGTCGAACGGCATGTTTGATATCTCCGTCGCACCGGCCTTGCAGGCCATGGGATGGCTGCCTCAGATGAACGATGATGTTCCGATCGACACCAAAACGCGATCGTTTGATGCCATCGAACTGCTCGAAGGGCAAAGGGTCCGCTTTCGGCAGGCCAACGTCGGGATTGACCTCGGGGGAATTGCAAAAGGCTTCGCGGTCGATCGGGCGGTGGAGGTGCTGCGCGGGCTCGGCGCAGCCGGCGGCCTGGTGAATGCCGGCGGTGATCTCGCCGCGTTCGGAGGGGAGCCGCAAACGGTGCATATTCGTCATCCGCGCGATCCGCGCCGCTTGATCTGCAGCGTGGAGGTCACCGATGAGGCGCTGGCCTCGACGGCGCGCAGATTCGATCCCTTTCAATCGGCAGATACGGCAAGTTCGGCGATCATCGATCCCGGCAGCCGCAAGCCTGCGGACGCCGTCGACGGGACCACCGTGCGCGCGCCCCGTTGCATGATTGCCGACGCGCTGACGAAAATTGTGATGATTGCCGGAACCGAGGCAGCCGAATTGCTTGAGCATTACAACGCAAGTGCGCTACTGATTTCGACGGACGGCGACGTTCAGATCACCCCTGACTGGCACCACGCAGTGTACCTTGCGGCTTAAACCTTCATTCCGCTTTGCGATCTACGCGGCTCTCACCGTCCTGTTCCTGACAGGGGTCGGCTGGCTTGTGGCGGACTGGCAAAAGGATATTTCCAGCGACGAGTTCTGGCAGCAGAGCATTGCGTATTTGCTGATGGTGCATGGCGGCGCCGCGATGGTGGCCCTGCTGTTGCTGGGTGCCCTCGTCCCGCTGCATGTCATGCGCGCCTGGCGCGCCCGGCGAAACCGCGTTTCAGGATCGGCCATGGCCACGTTCAACGCGGTCCTGATCGTCACCGCCTTCGGGCTTTATTATCTTGGATCGGAAACCTTGCGGCCCTGGATGAGCTGGATCCACATTGCCGCCGGGGTTTCGCTGTCGCTATGGCTTCCCGTTCATATTTATCTGGGCAGACAAGCGATGCGCTAACGCAGTAAGCGGCGCGGCTACTGCAGACCCGTGTCGCCGCTGGTGCGCTTCTTGGCGAGATCCATTTCGGTGACTGCGATCAGAATTTCCGCGCGGGTTTTCAGATCGGGAGCTTCCAGCATCGCCTGCTTTTCCGGAGGGCCATAGGGCGACATCATCGCGAGCGCGTTGACCAGCGCCTCGTTGGGGGCGCTCTCGACGCCTTCCCAGTCGACCTTGAGGTTATTGGCCTTCAGAAAATCCGTCAGCACCTCGAGCAGGGCCTCGCGGTCGACGGCTTCCTCGCCCTTGCGCGCGGTGAAATCGTCGATGTAGGGGAAATAGTCCACCTTGCATTGCCGATACGGGGTCAGCACCGTAATTTCCTCGATGACCCTGAAACGTGAGATGCCGGTGAGTTCGAGAATGTAGCGGCCGTCCCCGGCCTCGGCGAGCTGGGTGATCCGCCCGACGCAACCGACACGAAACAGCTTTGGATGGGCCGCGTCCGGCGAATGCGACACATCCGGCTGGATCATGCCGATCAGACGATGACCGTCGCGAAAAGCGTCGTCCACCATTGCCAGATAGCGCGGCTCGAAGATGTTGAGCGGCATCTGCCCGCGCGGCAGCAACAGCGCGCCGGGCAGCGGAAACACCGGAATCAGCTCCGGAAGATCGCCGGGTCCGCGATATTCGGCATTGATCGGCATTTGCGGTCCCGATGCTGGTGTCTGGGGCGTCAGTTTGGCGCGGATGGTGCCGCCGATCAGCCCGCGCAATCTTCGCTAAGCAGATCTCGCGACGAAGCCGGCGGCCACCCCTCTTCTGAATACGCGTTATGCAAACAAGATCGTCGACAGTCGCTTTCGTCCCTCGACCGTGGCCTCATCGGTCGGGCCCCACGCGTCGAAAAACTGCACCAATTGCTTTCGAGCGCCGTCCTCGTTCCATTTGCGGTCACGCTTGACGATTTCGAGCAATTGATGAGTAGCTTCGGCGCGCTTGCCGCTGGCGTTGAGTGCGGTCGCAAGATCGAAGCGCGCCTGATGATCGAGTGGGTTTGCGGCGACTTTCTGTTCGAGCTCGGTCACCGGGCCGAGCGCCTTGGCCTGCTCGGCAAGATCGATCGATGCCTGGACGGCCTTCACCGCCGCATCGCCGCGCTTCGATTCCGGTACCATGGCGAGCGTCTGCTTGGCCTGTTCGGTCGCGCCGGTCGCGACGTAGCATTTCGCAAGCCCTGCCAGCGCCGCGATATTGGTGGCATCCGCCGCCAGCACTTCGGCGTAAATCGACGCCGCGGTGGCCGGATCGCCCTCGGCCAGAACGGCTTCGGCCTCCTTCAGGACTTCGGCGATATTGGGCTCACCCGGCATGCCTGCGGTCAGCTTGTTGATGAAGGCGGTGACCTGGCTTTCCGGCACCGCGCCCATGAATCCGTCGGCGGGCTGGCCGTTGACGAAGGCGATCACGGCCGGAATCGACTGGATTCCCATCTGGCCGGGTATCGCCGGATGTTCGTCGATATTCATCTTGACCAGCTTGACCTTGCCGTTGGCGGCACGGACCGCTTTTTCGATGATCGGCGTGAGCTGGCGGCAGGGACCGCACCACGGTGCCCAAAAGTCGATCAGCACCGGCTGGCGCTTCGACTCCTCGATGACGTCCTTCACGAACGTCTGGGTGGTCGTCTCCTTGATCAGATCGGGCGCTGCTTGCGGCGCCGGTCCACTACCCTGCTCTATTATCGTCACGGGGATCCTCGCCTGATGATGCGGGCGGGCCATTCTAGCACGGCCCGGTGTCGCGGTTCAGAAGTTCACTTAACCCAAATGGCGGTTTGCCCGGAAATTTCAATCGGTTCCACCGGCGACCGCGACCCCTGATCCGGGGCCCCATTGGCCTTGCGGCATCGGAGATCGGGTGGCCGGCGGTCGATCCCCGGACCATGGTGGCGTTGCAGTCGACTCCAGCCAGGGAAATTGGGGAATGACAAGAGCATATTACTCTACCGTGTTCGAACAACCTGCCCCGCAAGTCTGGAAAATCGTCCGCGATTTCAACAACTATCCAGTATGGGTCGGCGGCGCCGGCGAGAGTCGGATCGAGGACGGCAAGACCGGCGATGCGGTTGGCGCCGTCAGGAGCGTGCTCTATCAGGAGCGCCATATCCGGCAACGCTTGCTGGCGCTCTCCGATGTCGAGCGGGCGCAGACTTACGAATTCTGCGGCGTGGCGTCCTTGCCGGTAACCGATTTTCGGGCGACCTTGCGCGTCACGCCGGTCGTGGATGGGGATCGGGCCTTCGTCGAATGGTGGGCGACGTTCGATTGCGACGCCGATCGTCGCGATGAGCTGACCGGGACACTTCAAGGCTGGTTTGGGAAATGGCTCG
>Ga0073928_10010731_pt1 | contig 10826 bp, 11 predicted proteins | sample PaiPotPPA55metaG_FD_76969 | JGI IMG/M metagenome (GOLD analysis project Ga0073928, IMG submission 76969) | Iron sulfur acid spring bacterial and archeal communities from Banff, Canada, to study Microbial Dark Matter (Phase II) - Paint Pots PPA... ...
ATGTGCGCCTCGGTGAGCCAGGACGCGCCGCCGGTCGGATTCACGCCCGGGTAGTTCGTCGACTCGAGGCTCCAACTGCTCCAGCCCATGAGCGGGGTCTGGGCGAGGACCGCCTTGGACTTTATCGCGGGCGTGGTGGATGTGGTGGATGCCGCGGATGCGCTGGACGTGGTGGTGGATGCGGTGGCCGTGGCGGCCAGCGGTCCGGCGAGGGCCGCCGAGGCCGTGGCCACCGCGATGACGAGGGTGGAGTGAAGAAATCTTCGACAGCTGCGTACGGTCATGAACCGCTCCGTCTCAGTCGCGACGTTGTGACCAGTCAGGGGTAGAGCAGTGCGTGCCGGGCCGCGGGTGGGAAGTCGCGGCTCCGACGTGTCGGGAGCGTAGCCAGGTATTTTTCCATCGTCAACATATCCGAGGCAGAATCCTCGGAGGACTTTGCGGAAACTCGTGGTCTACCTGGGCACCTTTATCTTTCCAAGTGTGGCTATACTTCCCGGCGTGGTGCTTCCGACGCAGGCCCCCGCGGCCACCCTGGTCTTCCATACCGTGCTCGCTCACGGGCCGCTGAGCCGTGCCGAGGTGGGCCGGCGCACCGGTCTTTCGCCCGGCGCGGTGACCAAGGCGGCCACTCCCCTGATCGACGACGACTGGATCGAAGAGGTCGGACCGCCGCCCGGAGACCGGGTCGCCGGCCGTCCCGCGACGCTGCTCGCGGTGCGGGCGGAACGCGCCGGGTTCCTCGGCGTGAAGGTGACCGCCGAGGAACTGTTCGCGGTGCGCACGGATCTGACGGCACGTCCACTCGCCACCCGTCGCGCCGAACTCGATTCGCAGGACGTCGGCAGCGTGGTGCTCGCCATCGGAGCGCTGGTGCGTCGGCTGACCACCGGTCAGGCCGCGCGCGGTGCACCGGACGTGCAGGGCCTTGGCGTGGCCATCTCAGGGGACGTCGACGGGCACACCGGCGTGGTGCACCGGTCGCCGTTCCTCAACTGGCAGGGCGTGCCGCTGGCCCGGCTGGTCGAGCAGGCCACCGGACTGCCCACCGTCATCGAGAACGACGTACGCGCGCTGACCGTCGCCGAGCAGTGGTCGGGCGCGGGCGCCGGGCTGTCCTCCTTCGCGCTGATCACCGTCGGCACCGGCATCGGCGCAGGCCTCTCCATCGGCGGGCACGTGGTCACCGGCGCGCACGGCGTGGCCGGCGAGGTCGGGCATCTGCCGGTGCGCGGCGCGGACCGCATGTGCACGTGCGGCAACGTCGGCTGCGTCGAATCGGTCGCGTCCACCCAGGCGATCGTCGAACAGGCGCGGCAGGCCGCCCACGACGCGAAGCTCACCATGGCCGACGCGGTGCGTCTCGCGCGCGGCGGCGACCAGGCGGTTCTCGCCGTGTTCAACCGCGCCGCGCACGCGCTCGGCCTGGCCATAGCGGCAGTGGCGAACCTGATCGGCCCGGAGCGGATCATCATCTCCGGCGAGGGCGTGGCCTTCTACGACCTCTACGCGGAGCAGATCCGCGAGACCTTCAACGCACAGGCCTTCGGCGCGGCCAAGGACTGCGATCTGATCGTACGTCCGCTGCCGTTCGAGGAATGGGCGCGCGGCGGGGCCGCGGTCGCCGCGCAGACACTCGTCGCCCCGACCCGGCCGCCGCGCTTCGGCGGCGTCGGCGGCGCGCGGGTCGGATAGGCCAGCTAGGCCGGATCTATCAGACAGGTCTGACAGGTCCGATAGATCGGACTATTCGGGGCAGTGGGGAAGTCGGACATTCAAGCAGTCGGACTCGAGGAGGAGTCGATGTCGAAGATCGTCGAGGCCCGCGCATACCTCGCGGATATCGCCGTCGAGACGGTGCGCACGGACGCGGTGCAGTCCTTCGTCAAGCAGGAGACGGTCTTCGTCGACCTCACCACTGATGACGGGAACGCAGGCACCGGATACGCGTACACGATCGGTACCGGCGGCACCTCCGTCCTCGCGATGCTGCGCGACCACCTGCTGCCGCGTGTGGTCGGCGCCGACGCGACGCGGATCGAATACCTGTGGCATGACCTGTTCGCAGCGACCCGCTCGACGACAGTCGGGGCGATAACCTCGCTCGCTTTGGCAGCCGTCGACACTGCGCTGTGGGACCTACGTTGCCTACGAGCCGGAGAACCGCTGTGGCGCCTGGCCGGCGGCTTCCGGCGTGAGGTGCCGCTCTACGACACCGAGGGCGGCTGGCTGCATCTGGACACTGACGCACTGGTGCGCGGGGCGCTCGCGGCGCAGGCATCCGGCTGGCCGGGCGTGAAACTGAAGGTGGGCAAGCCGCACGTCGAGCAGGACGTGGAGCGGCTGCGCGCGGTACGCGACGCGGTCGGGCCCGCGCTCGAGATCATGGTGGACGCGAATCAGTCGATGACCGCCGCGGAGGCCCGCCGCCGCGCCGCAGCGTTCGAACCACTGGGCCTGGCCTGGTTCGAGGAGCCGCTGCCAGCGGACGACGTGTCCGGGCACGCGCTCCTCGCCCGCTCGACCTCGATCCCGGTCGCGGTGGGCGAATCGCTCTACTCGCTCGGACAGTTCCGCGACTACCTACATCGGGAAGCGGCGTCCATCGTGCAGGTCGACGTCGCGCGCGTCGGCGGGATCACGCCCTGGCTGAAGGTCGCGCACCTGGCCGAGACCTTCAACGTCCACGTCTGCCCACACTTCTTGATGGAACTGCACGTCAGCCTCGTCGCCGCGATCCCCAATGGCCGGTACGTCGAGCACATCCCGCAACTGCGCGCCATCACGCGCGGGCAACTGCCGATCGTGGACGGCCACGCGATCGCGCCCGACGAGCCGGGCCTCGGCATCGCCTGGGACCGCGACGCGATCGAGGACCGTCGCGTCGCATAGGCGGCGCGTAGCACCCTCTAGGCAATTCTTTTCCTCTGTCAATATACTATGTTAACGTCACCATCTACGGGCAGCCCGGCCGCCGCCACGCGCCTGTCGTCCGCTTCGCTCGAGTGAGGATCCGCATGTCCACGATCACCTTCAGCCCCGGCTCCCGCACGTGGCTGTTGTCCACGCCGCGCTCGTCCTACGCGCTACGGCTGGACGCCGGCGACGCGCCGTGCCATCTGCACTGGGGTGCGCCGTTGACCATGGCCCAGATCGAGCAGTTGGCGACGCGCCACGTGGACGTGCATCCGAACAGCTTCGGCGGCCGGCAAGTGCCGGAAGAGCTCGCGGTGGACGGCGGCGCCCGATACGGCGTGTCTGGCCTGCAGGTCCGCTTCGCCGACGGTACGCGGGCACTGGAGTGGGCGTATGTCGACCACGAGATCGCCGAGAGCGCGGACGGCGTCACGCTCGCGCTGCGCATGAGCGATCGGCATTACCCGCTGACGGTCACCCTGCACTACCGCGTTCACCATGACAGCGACGTCATCGAGCGCTCCGTCGAGCTGAGTCACGCCGGAGCTCCTGGCGATGGCAGCGGCGACGGCATCGACGACGGCATCGATGACGGAGCGATCGAAGTCCTGCGGCTGGATTCGGCCGGCTGGGCGCTGCCCGATCGCGAGGAGTACCGCGTCGGCCACACGATCGGCGACTGGGCGGCCGAGACCCAGCTGCGACGGGAGCCGGTCGCCTTCGGCGAGACCACTTTCACCAGCCGCCGCGGCATCACCAGCCACCAGGCCAATCCCTGGGTGGCGATCGACGCGGGCGACGCCGACGAATCGCACGGCCAGGTGTGGAGCGCGGCACTGGCCTGGAGCGGCAGCTGGCGGATCACGGTGCAGCGCACTCCGGGCAACCGCGTCACGCTCACCGGCGGCTTCGGCCACGACGGCATCGGCTGGCGGCTCAACCCCGGCGAGACGCTGCAGACCCCGGCGTTCGCAGGCCTCTACACCGACGGCGGCTTCGGCGCGGCGAGCCGTACCTGGCACGACTACGTCCTGAGCCACGTGCTGCCGCACCCGCAAGAGGTACGGCCGGTGCTCTACAACTCCTGGGAAGCCACCGGCTTCGACGTGGACGAGACCGGCCAGCGCAAGCTCGCGGCCCAGGCCGCGGCCATCGGCGTCGAACTGTTCGTGATGGACGACGGCTGGTTCGGTGCGCGCAGCAGCGACCATGCCGGACTCGGCGACTGGACGCCGAACTCCGAACGCTTCCCGCAGGGACTCGGCCCGCTCGTCGACGAGGTGCACCGGCTCGGCATGGCCTTCGGCCTGTGGGTCGAACCGGAGATGGTCAACCCGGACAGCGACCTCTACCGCGCCCACCCCGATTGGGTGCTGCACTTCGACAACCGGCAGCGCACCGAACTGCGCCACCAGCTCGTGCTCAACTTCGCCCGCCCGGACGTGGCGGCCTGGGCGCACGGTTGGCTGGACCGCCTCGTCGCCGAGTACGACATCGACTTCCTCAAGTGGGACATGAACCGCACCTTCAGCGAGGCCGGCTGGCCGGAGCGCGCCGCTGACGGCCAGGCCGACCGGCTGTGGATCGACTACGTGCGCAACCTCTACGGGATCATCGACCGGCTGCGCGCCGACCACCCGAACCTGCGCATCGAGGGATGCAGCGGCGGCGGCGGACGCGTCGACCTCGGCATGCTCTCCCGCGTCGACCAGGTCTGGCCCTCGGACAACACCGACGCATTCGACCGGCTGACCATCCAGCACGGCTTCACCCGGCTCTACCCGGCACGCGTGATGTCCGCATGGGTCACCGACTCCCCCAATCCGCACACCGGCCGCGCCATCCCGCTGCGCTTCCGCTGCCACGCGGCGATGGCCGGGGTGATGGCCGTCGGCGGCAGCCTCACCGAATGGGCCGAGGAAGATCTGCAGGAGCTGAAGCAGCACCTCGCGCGATACAAGGAGATCCGGGATACGGTCCAGCTCGGCGCCCTGTACGCGCTGAGCGGCCCGCGCCCCACCGGCGTGACCGCGGTGCAGTACACGAGCACGGACGAGTCGGAAACCGTGGTCCTCGCCTGGCAGCCCACCGGCGTCCTCGGCCGCGAACCCGGCCCCGCGCGCCTCATGGCCCTGGACCCGCAGGCCCGTTACCGCGACCGCGAGTCCGGACGGGAGTACGAGGGCGCCCTGCTGACCGAGTACGGCCTGCCGCTCGACCTGCCGTCGGGCGACTACGCCAGTACCCTGATCGTCCTCGACCGCATCGCTTCGGAGGTTCAGGCGGCTGCGGCTGCGTGACCGCCCCGGTGTTCGCGGAAGAACTCTGTGATGTCCCGCGCGAGCAGTTCGGGCTCCTCGTGAGCGGCGAAGTGCCCGCCGCGGGGCATGCGGGTGTACCTCGTGAGGTTGTAGGTGCGCTCGGCCCAGCTGCGCGGCGGGTGGCTCAGGTCGGCTGGGAACAAGGCCAGCGCTGTAGGAACGCTCACTCGTTCGACCCGCCTGGTAATCCCGATGCCGTATTCGTAATACGGCCTGAACGAGGTCGAGATCGTCCCGGTGAACCAGTAGAGAGAGGCCTGAGTGAGCAGGAAGTCGTCGCTAAACCTGGCCGACACATCGCCGCCGCAGTCGCTCCACGCCCGGTACTTCTCCAGGATCCAGGCCAGCAACCCGGTCGGCGAGTCGGCCAGGCCGTAGCTCAGGGTCAGCGGCCGCGTGCTCTGTTCGTGCTGATATCCGCCTTCCCGGGCGGCCCAGGTCTCGAGGGATTCGAGGTGCGCCTTCTCCTCCGGCGTGAGCGTGGCGGCTTCGTAACTCGCCGGGTTGGCGACCGCCATCAGGTGAATGCCGACGAGTTCGTCCGGGTACGCCTCGGCCAACCTTGAGGTGATGCCGGCGCCGAGGTCACCGCCGTGCGCGGCGTAGCGCTCGAAGCCGAGCTCGTCGTGCATGAGTCGATGCCAGAGTTCATGTGTCTGCGCCGTGTCCCTGAGGGACGGGCGCTGCGGTGAGAACGCGAAGCCGGGCAACACGGGGACGATCACGGTGAACGCGTCCGCGGCGTCGCCTCCGTGCCGCGAGGGAGCGGACAAGCGCTGCGCGAGGCTGGTCAGTTCGAGGAACGAGCTAGGCCATCCGTTGGTCAGCACGATCGGGAGCGCGTCGGAGCGCTCGCCGTCGTAGCGAAGGTAGTGGACCGGTGTGCCGTCGATGTCGGCCAGGCCGGACGGCAGAGCGTTGATGGCTGCCTCGTGGACACGCCAGTCATAGCCCGTCGCCCAGTACTCGACGAGGCGGCGCAGTTCGCCGACCTCCGTGCCCGCCTCCCAGCCGTCGACGGGCCAGGCGGTCGGCCACCGGGTGACCAGCAGTCTCGTGCGCAGTTCGTCGAGTTCTGCGTCGGTGACCGAGATCAGCGCGTCGGTGAGGGGCATGATCTACGCGGGGACCGCGGCGCCCTGTTCGTCCGGCACGATCAGCGCTGCGAGCTGTGCCTCCAACTCCAGATCCCGTGCGGCGCCCGGCCGCATAGCGCCCTGCTGAGCACCCTCCTGCCGGTCGTCGGCATCCTTTTTGAAGATGACCAGCAAGGTCCCCGGGGAGGACGGGAGCGCCATGACCAGCTCCCAGCCCAGCTTGGCGCAGTGCGTCACGCCCGTGACGAAGTCCCCGGGCGGTCGAATTCCGTGCGCGACCGATGACCAGGCGCCGCGCGCCTCGAGGTTCCCGGCGTACTTGGTGAACAGATAGGTGGCCATGATGCGACTGTAAGCCGCGCGGGTGCGCGCCGCCTGGTCGGATGATCCAATTGTGTGATGACCACCGAGTCGAACGCCGTTCTCGCCGGAGGCCCGCAGCCGGTCGGTTCGCGGTACGTGTACGTCGAGCAGGCACAGGCCGACGTGCGCGCGGCCGCGGCCGACGGTTCCGGTGTGCACGTGTGGGTGCGTTCGAGCAGGTTCCAGGCGAAAGCCGGCGGCGGAATGCTCAGGGTGTTCGTCTACGCCGGACCGGACTTCTCGCCGAGCCCGATTGACGGCGTGCTGATGTAGCTCGGCTGCTCGGCCGGACACTAGCGGCCGACTACGCAGGCTCGGCGTGGTCGAAGACGTAGACATTGAGTGTCGGGTACTGGGCGTCCAGCTCGCCGGTAGGGCGGTAGAAGCATGTCTCGTCGCCGACGTGGAAGTCAACGGGAACCCAGTTGTGCACGTGCGTGCGGCCCCCGTCGAGCGGGCCGCAGCGCAGCACGGCGTTCGGGTCAGGATGATCGACGAACCTTGGCCGCTCCATGGACCAATGAAACCGTCGGTGGCGGTTCGCCGCGAGCCCGCGTCGGCCACGCGGGTGGATGCCGCTCCCCCCGGCTCAGTGCTCGAGCGAGTCGGCCGCGCGGTAGCCGGCAGGCACGCCGTCGACGAGCACGATGTCGGCGACCATGTTCCGAGTGCGCAGCGGCAGGATCTCGCGGTACTCGGGCGAGTTCCACCAGGCGCGCAACTGCTCGCCGTCCGGGAACTCGATCACGATCGCGTCCATGACGCCGTCGCCTTCCACGTTCTCGGCACCGCCCCCGTGCACCAGGAACTGCCCGCCGAACGGATCGAGCGTGGCATCGACGCGCTGGAGGTACTCGACGATCTCCTGACCGAACTCGACCTTGCGCACGAACGCGATGGCGTAGGCCTTCATGATGGGGCTCCTTTTTCGAACGGTGGCGCCGGGGCTTCCCGACATCCCTGAAGTTACGTGCGTTCGCCGAGCCCGGAATCAGTCATGGATCAGTACTTCGCGCGCCGTGTATTCCTCCCTTCCCTCTCAGAGCTCACTGTCAGAGCTCACTGTCAGAGCTCAACTGCTTGCGGAACGGCCGCGCCGGTCACCTGCACGCGTAGGTCGCTCGGATCGATGCCGACGAGCAGTTCGCCAGGCCGTCCCATATCCTCTCCCTGCCGGATGGAGATCGTGGTCGGCCGGCTGACGAGCCCGAGGGCGAGCAGGTAGCCGCCGAATGCAGCTGCGGCCGCTCCGGTCGCCGGATCCTCGACGACACCGCCGATCGGGAACGGGTCGCGCGCGTGGTAGCGGTCCGGCGACTCGCGCCACACCAGCTGGACGGTGGTCCAACCGCGTCGCTGCATCACCTTGGCGAGGGCGTCGAAGTCGTAGTCCAGGTCCGCCAGCCGAGCCCGCGACGCGGCGGCCAAGACGAGGTGCTCGTTTCCGCCGAAAGCTACGTGCGGGGGCAGTTGCGCGTCGAGGTCCGTCCGACTCCAGCCCAGGGCGTCGAGCGTCGCGTCCAGTTCCTCGTCTTCGGCGGGACGGGACCGGGTGGCGACGCTGGTGAGCGTGGCGTATACGACACCTGAGTCGTCACGCCGGGTCGTCACCGGGATCTCGCCCGCCTGGGTGTCGAAGACAAGCTCACCGGGACCGATGCGCTCGGCCAGGGCGACCGCGGTGGCGATGGTGACGTGCCCGCAGAACGCGACCTCGGCGAGGGGGCTGAAATAGCGCAGCCGGAAGCGCCGCTTGGCATCGTCTCGGGCCGTGACGAACGCCGTCTCGGAGAAACCGACGTCGGCGGCGATGGCCAGCATCCCGTCCTCGTCGAGCGTCGAGGCGTCCAGGACGACGCCGGCCGGGTTCCCGCCTACGGGGTCTGTGGTGAACGCGGAGTATCGGAGTACTTCGATCGTCGTCTCATCTGTCATGTAGACCACGATCCCAGCCACGCCTTATCGGAGCAAACGATTGATTTTGCCGTGCCCCATCATGAAATCCGATTGACTGCGTATCCTGGTCGGCGTGGACACTCGGCTGCTGCGCACCTTCATCACTCTCGCCCGGACCGAGAGCTTCACCACGGCCGCGGACGAGCTGCACATGGCCCAGTCCACTGTCAGCGCACAGATGAAGGTGCTTGAGAGCGAGCTGCACGCGCGACTATTCGACCGACTGCCCACCGGAACACGGCTCACCGAGACCGGTCGACGCCTGCTAGACGAGGCAGCGGGCGTCCTGGACGCCGAAGCGCGGCTGCGTGCAGTGGCGACCGAGGACGGTCCGCCCACCGGACGCGTTGTCCTCGCGGCGGGCGAGACCCTCTGTTCGGCCCGGTTGCCCCAGGTCGTCGTCACGCTGCGCCGAACGCATCCCGGCATCGACATCGAATTGCATCCGTCAGGCACCGAGGACGCCGTCGCAGGAGTGCGGTCGGCGCAAATCGACCTAGCGCTGCTGCTGGAGGAGCACGCCGAATACGCGGATCTGCAACTCGCGTGCATTGGACACGAGCGACTCGTCCTCGTCTGCGCGCCTGACCATCCGCTGTCCGGCCACGATCGTCCCGTCGACTGGGAGGAGTTGGCGCGCGAGAGTTTCTTCCTGCACGAGCAGGGCTGCTCCTACAGCGACCGGCTTGCGCGCCAACTGACGGCGGTGCCCGGTGCGCAGCCTCGACTGACCAGATTCGGCAGTATCGAAGCCGCCCGCTCGTGCGTGGCCGCCGGTCTCGGCCTAACGGTGCTGCCGCAGGCGACCGTCGCGCCCATGCTGGCCGACGGCAGCCTCAAACTCGTGCCCGGGCCCACGCTCCCGGACGTACCGGTGCAGCTCGTCCGCCACCGCAAGCGGTGGGAGTCGTCCGCCGTAAGGACGGTCAGGGACGAGCTGGTCCGGAGCTTCCGGTAGGGGGTCGTAATGTGTGGACCACGCGCAACCGAACCGAGGAAGAATGGCACCTGAGCCTTTTCGTATCGAAGTAGCCGACGACGTTCTCGACAACCTCCGCTCGCGCCTCGCGCGCACCCGCTATACCCAGCCGTCAGACAGCACCCGCTGGGCTGCGGGAACGGACCCCGATTACCTTCGAGAGCTGATTTCCTACTGGGCGAACGGCTTCGACTGGCGCAAGGCGGAAGCTGCCCTCAACCGGTACCCGCACTATCGCGCCGAGGTCGCCGGTCGGGAGTTGCACTTCGTCCACCTGCGCGGCACCCGCGCGTCGAACTCCCCCGCTCCGCTGCCGCTCGTCCTGACGCACGGTTGGCCGAGCAGTTTCGTCGAGATGCTGGCGCTGGCCGACCGGCTCACGAACCCCGCCGAATATGTCGGCGACCCCGCGGACGCCTACGACGTCGTCATCCCCTCGCTCCCCGGCTTCCTGTACTCCGCACCACCGCAGGACACGTTCACCCACCGGGGCGTTGCGCAGATCTGGCACGAGCTGATGACCGAGACCCTCGGCTACCAGCGCTTCGGCGCGTTCGGTGGGGACATCGGCGGCAAGGTGACACAGTGGCTCGGGGCCCTGTTTCCCGAGGACGTCGTCGGCATCCACACCATCCATCCCCCGATCGCGACCGATTTCGCCGAGCAGCCGGCCACACCTGAGGAACGGGCGTTGATCGACGCCCGGAGCGCCTACGACCTGGCCGACGGTGGCTACAGCGAGATCATGTGCACGCGGCCGGACACGATCGCCGCCGCGCTGGTCGACTCGCCGGCGGGCCTGCTCGCCTGGATCGTCGACAAGTACCGCGACTGGACCGACTGCGGTGGGGACCTGGAAACCGTGTGGGACAAGGACGCCATCCTCACCGTCGTGACCCTCTACTGGGCCACTGGCAGCATCGGATCCTCCTTCCGGCAGTACTACGAGTACGAACTTAACAAGCGCGTCACGCGGATCACCGTGCCCACAGCCGTCACCCTCAGCAATGAGCCTTCGTGCACGAACTTCCCCCGCAGTCTGACGGAGCGCGTGTGCACCGACCTGCGGCACTGGAGCACGCCAGGGCACGGCGGTCACTTCATGGCGCACGAAGCGCCGGACCAAGTCGCGCGCGAGCTGCGGTCGTTCTTCGGAGACTTCAACTACCAGCGCTCAGGAACTCGCTGACCGCA
>Ga0073928_10010733_pt1 | contig 10823 bp, 9 predicted proteins | sample PaiPotPPA55metaG_FD_76969 | JGI IMG/M metagenome (GOLD analysis project Ga0073928, IMG submission 76969) | Iron sulfur acid spring bacterial and archeal communities from Banff, Canada, to study Microbial Dark Matter (Phase II) - Paint Pots PPA... ...
CCTAACCCGAAGATGGATAATTTCGCAAAGCTCGTGGCGGCTGAGCGGCGGCCCTTTTTCGAGGAAACCGCCAGCCGCCGCAGTTCCACAGCTACTGCGATGGAAAAGGATTTCTGGGTGTGTTGGACGCTCGAACATCTCTTCCTCCTGAAAGACATTCCTGAACTTCGCTTCAAGGGAGGAACGTCTCTTTCCAAGGTGTTTCATCTCATCGACCGGTTTTCCGAAGACATTGACATATCTATTGACCGAGCGGCTCTGGGTTTCTCCGGAGAACGCGACTTAGCCAGCCCGAAGCTTTCTACAACAAAACGGAAAGCGCTCGACCAAGAACTGCGGGAGGCGATCACAAAAGAAGTGCAGTCGAATATCCTTCCGAAACTGCGCGCCAGATTCGAACGAGTTCTAGGAAAGCAAACGTGGACGCTCGCGCCGTCTCAGGAAGCAAACGAAGAGATGACTCTCAACTTCCACTATCCGCCGGCGTTCGACTACAAGGATTACTTACGGCCCCAGATCAAAATCGAATTCGGCCGTGGCGATCAGCAGCCGAGCGAGAAAGCTGTGGTCACGTCCTTCGTTGCAGAAGAATTTCCCAAGGAATTCACGGACAAACCTCCGGCGGTAATCGTGCTCGATTGCCAGCGCACCTTTTGGGAAAAGGTGACACTTCTGCACGCTGAAAATCACCGCCCCGATCCTTCGGAGCTCAAGACACGCATGTCCCGGCATTGGTCCGACATTGCGGTGATGAGCGTTTCCGACCGATTCGTGAACGAAAAACTTTCTATCGATTTGCTGCGAACTGTCATCCACTTCAAACAGATCTACTTCGCCGCGAATTGGGCCAAGTATGAAAATGCCGTGCCCGGAACGATCCGAATTGTTCCGAATGAACACCTGCGGAAAGTCTTGCGCGATGACTATGCGCAGATGAAGGAAATGCTTCCCGTCGATGCCCTTACCTTCGATCAGATGCTCGGTGTTTGGTTATAGCAAATACTTAGATGTTTGGGATCACGGAAAATTCGTAAAGAACCTGAAGCGCAATGCCGGTACAGCACGTGACGAGAAGACGCTGCGAAGACCGTAGCTTAACTTTTCACGCCCACATTTAGTGGCAAGAGGACGTCTAGATCAAGATCCTGTGTACCATTGTTCAATCGAGGAGTGCCACGTTTTCAGCTTACTTAGGAGGTTGGGCGGGAGGCGACTCTTGTTTCTTTTTCTTCTTCAGAACTTGGTTCAAGACATCCTCCATGGGATTCGTTTGCTGTTGCTGTACATCTGAGTTGGCCGCCGGGTGGTCATCATTCTTTTGCTGGGTCTTCTGCTGCTTTCTCCCACCAAGCGCTCCCAGAATATCGTCAGCGACGCCTTGTTTTGCGCCATTTGTGGACTGGCCCTTATCGAGGATAGCTCCCAAAATCCCGTTCGTCAGAGCGCCGGGATTCTGGCTTGTGGGCAAAAGATTTTGCAGCTTCATCTGCGCAAGTTGCTGTACGTCCGGCGTAATCTGAGGGCGCTGAAACGTACCCGTCACAATAACTGGTACAACCAGTTCACCTTGATTGTTGGCCAGGACCGTATTCATGAATCCGCCAATTTGAGTACCGCCAACGCCTTGGCTCAGCGCTTTGTTCAGGACGGCGGTGACGTGCAAATTTAGCGAATCATTCGCAAGGTTGATCATCCCCTTGGCAGCAAATGTTCCGCCATCTATCCCGGCTTTTAAATTATCCGTCTGAGCTACACCGTCGCGAATGTCAAAGTTGCCCGAAAGTTGCGCCAGGTTGGTGAAACCTTTGGATGCGTTACCAAATCCGCCACCTATGAACTGTCCCACGGATGCAAGTTCGTGAAGCAGATCCACGTTCGCGAGTTTGCCATTTACCAGGTTCAGCGCAAGATTGCCGTTCAGGCTTCGCATAATCGAAGCCGCCGAGGTTGAACTAAAACTGGCGTTCACGTTCGAAGTAAGCAATCCGAAGAGCACTTGTTTCACCGACGAGACTGAAGAGATTAGCTTATTGGCGTCAACTTTATCGGTTTTCATGTTGACGTTGTAAACGGGCTGTGCCGGACGCATGTCGATTGTTATGGTGCCGGACTCTCTGCCTCCATAGAGATCGGCAGTTACAGGATTGAGCCTAATCATACCGCGATCGAGTGCGACGTCGGCGTGAGCATTGGTCATCACTAGGTCGTCGTATTCGACGGTGCCGACAGTTACGGCGCCGTTTCCTATCACCTTTTTCAACATGCTGGGCTGGTCTGCGGTATGTTGCGTGTCCGCAGATGCGACTATCGTCCAGAAAGTGTGCTGGCTAGTGCTGGCTTGCTTGGCTGGGGAAGCCGCAACCAACTGTTGTAACTCCGTGACGTTGACTTTATCGGCGTTGAATTTGAACTGTACCTGCGGGTCGGCGAAGTTCTTGGCTGTGAGCGAACCGTTGATAGTGCTTTGTCCCACGGTTGCCCCGACGTTTTCCAGAATCGCGGAGTTCTGGCTAAAGCGGATATCCGAGTTGTGAATCTGAACGGGCTTGTTAAGCGTCGGAATTTTTATGGCGGCATTTTGAATTTTGCCCGTACCGTTGAAGCTTAATCCAGAAGGATTCTTGGCGGGACCTTCGACGTGGACGTCTAGATTTAGCGAACCGTCACCCGTCATTCCTTCGACGGCGGAAATTCCGTAGGCTTTGGCGATATTCAAAACTTCTCCGACGCGCGCATTTGAAGCTCGTAAAGATGCGACCACGTTGCTACTTGACGAGGTGTAGTGCGCCAGTGCGAAGTTGGCAGTGACGCTTGTCGCTCCGGTACTGGCGGTGAAGTCGTTCGAGCGAATTATTTCAGGCGTTAGGGAAAGGCTGATTTCCTTGATGCTGACCGGTTGTTGCAAATCCTTCCCGCTGATGACCAGATCTCGCGCCGAAAGTTGGCCATTAATACTGGGATTGGCCGCGGCGCCGCGCGCTTGAATGTTTGCGTCCACCCGGCCATTAACTTGCATGCCGGGATTGAAGGCTACTCCGAAGGCAGCGGCCAAGCGCGCCGCCTCTGCGATCGACGCATTTGCGACAGTGAGTTTTGCATCCATCTCCGTCGGGTTCGGTCTGGTACTCAGTGTCCCGCTCACTGACAGTGGAGTTGATCCCAACTTGATTTCTGAGCGCGTGATGTCGATAACATCGGTGGTCAGGTTGTCCGCGACTTCGTATTCCACGGTGATAGGATAGCCGACGTTGACTTGGCGAATCTCCGAGTTTTCTAATTTTATGGTGCCGGTCGAGGCGATCTTTCCGTTTGCGTTCTTAAGGTGGGCGTCGCCGGAAACCTGTGCTTCAACCTGGCTAAGAGCCTGCGAGTTGAAGAATTTTTCCGCAGCTGAAACGGAAACTTGATCCAGATGAAGCCTGCCGTCGAAGTTCGTGTTCAGCATGTTTGCCTGCTGAATTGGACCGCCTTTCCCCTTGAGAGATAACGCCTGGTTTCCTTGTCCCGGCAGATGAGCAGCGGCATCGATGGCGAACTCGCGGTTTGGCGCGAAATCCGTGACTTTCAAATCTATGTGGTCGTAGATGGCACGCGACTGATGTTTCTGGTCGTCCGTGATGGCGACTTGTCCATCGTTGATTTGCAGTTTCGCTAATTCGAATTGGCCCGACGGTTTATTTGGTTTCGTTGAGGAGGAAACACCAAGGGTCGCGAAATTCCATTCTCCTTGATGGTTACGGATCAATTCAATGCGGGGATGGGCGAGTTCCAGCGAATTGATCTCTACTTCTTTGCTAAATAGCGGCAACAATTTAACCGAAATGGAAAGTTTCTCAACCTCAATAAACGGATGGGCGCTGGGAAAGTTCTTGTCTTCGCCGATGATGGCACTCTGTACCTGAAACGCCGGCGGAAACAGACTCAGACTCATCTGTCCCAATGAAACTGGGCGCCCCAGCTTCGTTCCCAGCTCGCTCTGGATCTTGTCGTGATAGGAATTGACGTCAATTGCGTGCGGCAGAATCAACCCGCCCGCCACGATGAGAACGGCGACAACGCCAATTGCGATGCCCAGCTTGCGCATGGCTTCCCCTGATATTATTCCGCGCGAAATTCGGAGCCCAAAGCAGGCATGCTCCTTTCGCGATCCGCGAGTTTCTACTTCGCCTTCGCGTCACTGTCCTTTATCATATCGATGCCGCTGGCCTCCTCGCTACGCCAGAAAGCAAAGCGTAAGGAGACAATACATCCGTGAATATCAGAACAACCCTGTAGTATCCCCCTGAATAATATGTACGAGCAGATTATTTTAGCCTACCTTTCGCAACTACCGACGATAGCCGATTCTCCTTTCTCAATCTTCCTCGCGGGTCCTTGTGGCCAGCGTCTGGCATGAAGCTCAAAGAAGAGAAATCTCACGGTCGGGCGCGTTCAGCGGCAAATGAATCGATCCTTGTGTTCAACGGGGGAAAGCTAGGTCAGGCCATTGCACTGTGATCCGAGCTGCGTTGTGTAAACTCGGGTGAATTCAGCGCCGAAGTAGAGAAGTAACGCGGAGTAGTACAGCCACGCGACAACAATAACCAATGAACCGGCAGCCCCATACGCCGACGCCGACACACTCTTTCCAATGTAGAACCCGATCACAAACTTTCCCACAGTGAAGAGTAGAGACGTTATTCCTGCTCCCACCCAGACGTCATTCCATGCGATCTCAGCGTCGGGCAACCACTTAAAGATCATGGCAAACAGAACGGTTATTAAAAGCAGCGAAAGCAGCAAATCAATGGCGTGCAATAACATCGCGGGAATTGGAATAACCCCTTGGAAATACTTCGCGACAGCGGCTAGAACTGCACTAATCAGAAGAGACACGAGCAGCAAAAAGCCGATACCGAGCACCATACCCATGCTTAAAAAATGTGATTTAACGAAATTCCAAGCGCCACTCTGTTTGGCCTTATCAACGCGCCATATGTTGTTCAGAGCATCGCGCATTTCAGTGAATACCCCGGAGGCACCCACCAGTAACAGTAAGGCGCCGATCACCGCAGCGATTGCACTGCGGGTCGGCTTATGAGCCGATTGGATCATGGTTTGAATGGCCTTGGCACTATCCTCGCCGATTAGTCCTTGGATTTGTCCCGTAACTTGACCTTGCACCGCCTGCGCGCCAAACACCAAGCCAGCAATTGCTATCGCGATAACCAGAAGTGGCGCCAATGAGAAAAGAGTGTAATAGGCTAGAGCCGCAGCCATGCGGAGTGCATTATCGTCGCTCCATTGAATAGATGTTAATTTAAGCAGAGCAAAAAATTGCCTCGGCCTGAACAATAAATATATGCCGCACGGGCCTTGGGACTTTCGCTCTTGATTTGCTTCACGCGTTTGTGGATTCCCTAATGACACATCAGGATTTTTAGCCGCCGCATCGCTGTTGGACATACCCTTGAATACCTACAATGAATGAAAGACCAGCCCAGTCCGCCGAAGAAGTCAACGTCTCAATCCACTCAACGGGTTTAGTTTTCAGCTGCTCGTTACACTTGGGGAATTTGGATAACCCCCGGGCGGCAAAATGAAATGCATCTGGAATGCATCTATGGATCGTTTTGAGGCAGAGCTACTTGATTTTCTGTATTGTTTCGCGTCCTTCGTCGAAGTTAGCTAATGGGGGGTGTTAGATTAGAATTCAATGATTCGGGTAGTCAAACTCGAACGGACACTTGAAACATGAAATACGCAAGCGATCTACGTCGCTTCGTGCGGCTATCGTACGCAGTTGCCTGCATCCTCGGTTTACACCCTGCCTTACTGTTCTCGGAGGTCGTGACCGTGCGGCACCGCGAAGGTTCCGGCCATGGCTTTCTAAGGTTCAAAAACTCCGAGGGAAAAACGCTAGCAGTAGGCGAAGAGATCGACACCGTACCGTACAAGGTGATCGCGTGAAAACGAACATTCGTTTTGTTTTCAGGGACGGCTCAATTTACGAAGAAACTACGTTGTTCTCTCAATCTCAAACATTTCGGCTCCTTAGCGACCATGTCCTCCAAAAGGGTCCTGCGTTCAAGTACGCTATGGAAAGTACGAATCGACACCCTCGCTGGTGAGGTTAGAGTTCGGTCTACGGACGACAAAGGTAAAGCAAAAGACGTGTCTGAAAAGATCGATTCCGGCGGACCTCGCCAATGGCATGGTTTCAATTTTGTTAAAGAACATCGAACCAACGCGGAAAAGACGTCGTTTTCTCTGCTTTCAAGAGGCCCAAAACCGCGCATCGTAAAGCTGGTAATCACTTCACAGGGCGAGGAATCTTTTTCGGTCGCTGGCTCCGGACGGAAAGCTACTCATTACGTAATCAAGATCGAAATCGGGGGAATTGCCGGGGTCATCGCCCCAATATCGGGGAAAGAGCCTCCAGACCGTCACATGTGGATTTACGGGCGCGAGGTGCGCACTATGGTTAAATTTGAAGGCCCCTTGTGTGAGGATGGACCGAGTGGACAAATTGTGCCGATTCGGACCGGAATGGCCACAACACGTATCGCGCGACAAACAACACTAACAAATCGCAATTAAGGCCGCGGCGGAGTACTTCCGTGAAGCAGAATTAACAGCTATGGCAGAACACGTAAAGGCGATTCGTAAAGCGTTACCCTCACTCGACCGCAGCTTTGGGAATTCTTCTGGCGCATTTGAGTAGCCGGGATAGAACGCGCATCCGTTCCTGTTTATTCAAAAATGATGCGTGTACATCCGAAGCCGCCGAGCTACCTTCACACGTCCATGCTGGACGTGCGCTGAAAACTGCTCGACTGCTGACGCAGCGACGATATCGAAGGCCGCGTTCAATCGTTCATCAGATGATATGGCAGCGTCAAACCGCTCCTCGGTCAAATCGATAGGGTTCACACTGTCTATCGATTCAAGCCAGCAAGTGATCACTTGACGCGCTTCATCTAGCGACATTGCTTGGGGTCTCAGAAGCGATGGATCGGTTAAGTGAGTCTTGCGCATACGGCCTCCGGCCCGGATTCAGTGCTACATCTTTCCGACGAACAGCGTGCTAAGGAATCCGGCATTGACCTGATTAATCCGGCAAAGTTTACGTAGCGCGTTGGTGCCGCGTTTACTGCATACGAGACCTAAACCGCGCGGCAGCGGGGGGCTGTGGATGTGAATGTAGTCGATCCCACTGCCGAGTCCCCACACGGCGTGCGGTTAAGACCCGGTCAATGAAACACCCTATAGACACGCTGGCGAGCCAGATTATATTTTCCGGGGCAACGGTACTCCTAACGTACACAGCGAAAAGAGCAGAGGCGGGAGAAATCTCCCGCCTTTTTATATTTTAGAAGTTGCAACGAGGTACCCAGTGTCTTTCGTAGCTTATTGTTTTATCTGCGAGAAAAAGGTGACTGTTCATACTTTGTTGCCTGCCGCCAGTCTGTTGTCGGCTTTGTCAAACGATGACAACATTGAAGTGATGCACACATCAGAGAAGAGCGATCATCGCTGGAGGCTCAATAGAGAGGAAAAAGTTAACCTGCTCAATCACATCAGGAAATCCCTGTAAAAACTTAACTCGGTACCCGCGCAAATTCCCCGACGCCACGTGGGACCCGACTCCTTAAAGGCGCTCCGGGCCTCCACTAGCTTTGTACAGCCACTTACGCAAAAATTCTCCGTTTTTTAACGATACTTCCTCGAACGCAAGTCCCATGGCCGAGTTTGGAAGCTCATAAACAACCTTAGCGGTAGCGGCGAAACACTCTGATTCGGCGAAGATATTAATCGATACTTCGCGACCGATAGGAAGCGTATTCAGCGTCTCTATGTAGCAGCCATGAAGACTAAGTGTAACAACCCGACAACCAAGTCGGCCTCCAGATCCGCTGTAAGCGATTTCCGCAGCGGCAATGAATAGAACTCGTGGGCTGCGACGGATTTTCTGTCTCAGGTTATGTATTGATGGCTTTTAATTCTGCTGGTTTAACGATTCCTGCAGCCAGTCCTTCACCGGAAGAGTGGCTTTACTTCACGAAAGGCGACGGCCATGCCCATTGTCGGTCGGGAGTACAGCAACTGTAGCCGTTGCTTCAAATATCTGATTCTTATTCGTTATTTTTACGGTCACTCGCGTTCCCGCTGTCCGGTGCTTCGTGGTTTCTAGATAACACCCGTGACGGCTAAGTTCCGTCACGCGGGTCAACTCAACCGAGTTGGCCGAAGCCACTTCTGCAGAAGCCGAAAACGGAAATCTGGGCGTGCGGTCCGCCATTTGCCTCTCGACGAGAGGGCAAATTGTAGATTGTAGTCTGGGCGAAACTATCCAGCAGTCTACGTAAATGGCTGCCACAATTCGTGTACAGCGCCGGGAACCGTGCAGTTGCCACGGAACCTAAGCGCCAATTGGATCGCACTAATCCTGCAAAAGACCACGGGACCGATATTTTAAACCGTCTCGTTTGGAACAGCGAACCCAAAAGCACGGGCGTATCATCAGCAAATGAAGCGAGAACTACCTGTTACGTGTTGTACCGAGTGTGGAGCAGCTGGTTACAACATGAGGGTCGCAAACGGACGTTGTTCCAAAACCATCGGCGAAGAACGCTGCAGCGGAGTTAACTCAATTGCTGCCGACAAATTTGATTGGATCGAATGCATACACTGTCAAGCAACCGGATATTACCGAAACAAAGAATGCCCGAAATGCAAAGGCGCAGGCTACCTATTGGCCCGCCTGCGAGATGAAGCAACCGTATAAATGGGCATAGGTAACGATACCGACAATTTTCAAGCTCTTCTCCAAATTAGGTTACATGCATGAACTCTGGATGCTGGTCAATCGGCAGAGAGATAATATTCTGGGCGCAACGAATCGTGGATACGGTCGGATTCGACGGATTTTGTTATTTACGAATTATTTCTCGATGTTGCAATGTGTCATTCTCGTGCAACTACCATGAAGTCTGTATTGGTTCGTGAGCGTAGCTGCACCACTATGTCGCCACGAATTACACGGGGGATAACATGGACGAACTGAAAAAGTCTCAAGAATCAATGGGAGCCGCAGCTGCTGGGGTGAAGAGACAGATTTCAGAGACGGCAACCGACGCTACGGAAAAGCTGGCCGACTTAGGACGAGATGCTGCTGGCCACCTTTCCGCAGTGGCTCAATCTGCCACGGACAAAGCTAAGGCGGCAGCGGATTACCTTCAACAAACAGAATTGACCGCTATGGCAGAGGACGTAAAGGATATCGTTAAGCGTTACCCGGTCTGGTCATTAGCAGCGGCTGCGGTTGTGGGATTTGTGGTCGCTCATTTGCGTAGGAGGGATTAGCGATTCGATTCAAAGATACTTGTCCGTTTGACTTTCAGCGCTCTCAATTCATTTTGCAGTACCGCGTCGATTTCCGTTGAAGACTTGAGTTTGCGCGCAGAATGATGGTTGGAAAATTCCTTTATGGCGGCGTTATTTCTGAGAAGGTGCCGCAGTCGTGCTATTCGGCCATACAGCAGGAACAGCGAGTTCCATCCGCCAAATAGGCCCGTCTCCGTATAACGGACCATCTGATCTGACGAAGGCGGGGGCCTCATCGCCGAGCACCCATGCTTGAATATCTGGGGGCTGCTTCCCAACCAGATGCGCAACCACACCGGCTACGCCGCCAATTTTCACTTTCACCACGTAATGAATGGCTTTGTGACTGTAACTTCCAATCGAGAATGGTTCCTGACCTTGTGGAGTGACCTCAAGATGCACGATTCGCGGCTTGGGCGTGGCTGCTACATACGATACCGTTGCTTTTGGGACATCGCGTTGTACGTTCTTCAGCAACGTGAACAGGATACCGTTGGCGACATCGGGAGGTAGTTCGAGCCGCTCGGTCAGCACCTTATCTCTGCCATCTTCGGTGTATCGAACCGTGACTTGGCCGTTAGTGACGTCGATTACTGTTTCCATCGGGCGCTTGAAGGTTGGGCCTTTCTGGACAACATGGTCGCTCAAAAGTCTGAATGTACCGTGCTGCGAGAAAACAGTCGTTTGTTCGTAGATCGAGCCATCCTTAAATCGAAATCGCATGCGGCTCGTAACGCGGTCGCCCTGTGCTACCTGTGTCGAGTCGCCGTCGGCAATGGGCTTGCCGTCTTGCGTCCGCAGCACAAGGAAGCCGTGGGACACGCCTTCACGATAGCGCACCGCCACGGTTTCAGCATGGGCTATCGTTGGTTGAAGCAGACACGCCAGCAAAGGAACCAATCGGACCACGATGAGGATGGACTTTGGCATCGGTCTCTCTGAGTACTTAACGTCGGCTGGCCGACCTACCGCTGAATTTATTCCGCGTCACGGGTGTTTCATATACCGACTTTGGTGTACAAGCACCTAGAAGTACTTGAAGGCATCGGCCCGTCAGCTAGCAGTGTGCATAACCGGACAGTTCCATTCTGACATGCTTTCCTTGTGCCAAACTCCAATCGCAACCGTTCACTTTTGGATAGTACTGGGTTACGGTGATGCTGATCTGCGCGGTTAGCATCAACTTCTATAGTTTCAGATGACGGCGTTGTAACAACGCCTTAACGCTTTCCTTTAGTGGGAACATCCCGTTCGCTTTCGTCACTACGGCTTTAAATTTTGTGCTTTATCGATGGCGTCCAAACCATCAATGGCTTCCCTGCAAACACAGAAGTCGGTCTCCTCTTCAATGTCGGTGCGAATTAATTTACGCATCTCAGGAAGATCGTCAACGATCAGGATGCGGTTGGAAGCCTTCGCGGCTGCCAGCATCGGTTTGGCACTACCCATCAACCGAA